>JAEHJW020008510.1_pt1 | contig 22141 bp, 28 predicted proteins | sample 9271431 | NCBI WGS metagenome assembly JAEHJW02 | reverse complement strand
ATGCGAGCGTATTCGTCTGACCAGTGTGCGCTCATGGCTGTTCCAGTTCTGGCGGAATGTCGATGAGATAGGATTCCACATCGTCACGTATCATCCTTGCGTTGTGCTCCACCACCAGCTTGCGCCATGCGTCGCGCTCGTGGGTCATTTTCAGCAGATCCACAGCCAGCAACTGATTGACATGCGCGTTGCGCTCCGCGCCGCGATTGGCGTCTTCGAGCAACTTGCGCAGGCGCTTGATCTCCTGTGTGTAGCGTTTCACTGTTTCGTCAGAGTGATCATTGAAATCGTTGATCCATCCCTTAACTGCATTGTCGTAATTGAGGTGCCAATCGTCGCGCTCGGCGGTCAGTCGCTTGATTTCCTCGGCCTGCTCCCCAACACGAATGATCCAATACTCCTTAATCGGCTCATACTGGTCGCTCACGCCACACCTCCCACGCTGCGCAGGAACTCCGTCGCTTGTGCTTCGCGTTCGACGTCCCGTGCGGCGGCCCGTGCGGCGGCCCGTGCGGCGGCCCGTGCGGCGGCCCGTGCGGCGGCCCATGCGGCGTCCCATGTGGTGCCCCATGCGGCGTTCCATGCGGCGTTCCATGCGGCGTCCCGTGCGGCGTCCCGTGCGGCGTCCCGTGCGGCGTACAGTTCGCCATCCGACGCCTCACCGTGTGCGTACCGTTCCGCTACATCAATGGCCGCGATCGAACGCGGGTCGGCCATAAAATGCTGCACGCGCCGCGCACACCAGATTGCGAACAAGCGCCATTCCTTCGCGTACTCAGGCTCCGCGCGCGTTGCCCAGAGCGCATCCTCCAGGCCATTGATACACAAGATCGTGGCATAGGGCAGCGGCTCGTCGTCGGGCCGTTTCTTGCCCAGCCCAGCGAGAAGCTTGGACCATCCGTCAACGCATGGCTTATGCGCCCGAATGCGATTGAGCGTTGTCGTGATCATGCCACACCTCCCACGCTGCGCAGATAGCGCGTCCCGCGCGCCACGGCGTCGGCTGCACTCGATCCCGCACGGTAGGCGTTCAGGGCGCACTGCACGGCAACCTCGCGGTCGTGCGCGTTGATGTCGAGGCGCTTGGCCGTCACGCGCACCGCCTCGCGGATGGCGCAGTCACGGCGCTCGGCGATGGGAAGCTCGGAAAATGCTAGGCAGCTCATGACTCGCTCTCCGAGTCATCTTCGGTATCGATAGCGGCGAAAATGGCCAGTCGCGCTTCACGCTCGGCGATGATCTTGTTGCGCTCGGCAGCCGGCAAACGCTCGAACGCTTGGCGCTCGCGCTCAATTTCCGCGCGCGCTTTTTCGGACAGTTCGTTTTCATACTCGATCATCAGATCGTTGAAGTCCTGCGGTTCGTTGTTCACAGCGCACCTCCGAATCGATAGCCGATCATCACGACGGTTTGACCGGACCACAGCGGGGGCCAGTTGCCGACGTGCCCGTTGAACCCCTTGCCGTCCGTGTAGTAGCGCAGCGCGAGCGACCACGGCCCATGCGCCACGGTTGCGCCCACAACAGCGCCCCACGCCCACTGAGAGCCGTAGGTCTGGATGTCGTAGTAGGTGCCGTCCGGCGCATACCAGTTGGGCACGTCAAGGCGCCACGTCTCGTGATACAGGAACGGTCCACCCTCCACGCCGACGCGCCAAGCGCCGGCGGTATGGCGCGAGAGCAACGCCTGCACGCCATACACGCGACCACTGCCGATGAAGTTGGCCAACGGATTGCAGGGGCCGTTGCAGTGCGTCGGCGAAGTGGGCGAGTAGTTGGCGTCCGGCAGCACGTCCAGCGAATTGCTCGCGTAGCGCCCGAGGCTGACCGCATCGACGTGCCACGCCATGTGCGACGTGATGCGGCCCGTCAGGCCGACCTCGAACGCGGGCTGCGTCAGGTCCAGCGTGTGCGCGAAGCCCTCCTGATACCACGTACCGTTCCCGTTGGTGCTGGCGTGCGCGATGCCTGTGCCGATTTCGACTTGCGCACCCCATGCCGCGCGGATCGCCAGCACCCCCACCACACCGGCGACCAATGCAGCCCATGCGATCCGACTGCCGTCACGTGAAAAATTATTCATGGGGCATCTCCACAATCGGCACAACGTGGATGCGGTCCATCAGCCGCTTACGCGCTTTTCCGACCTCGGAAGGCGACAGGCAACCGTTGATGCCAAGCAACGCAATAGCATTCGCAATAGCCTGCGCGTTGTGTGGCTTGACCAATTTCAGTCGCTGCTTGCGCAACTGCTTCTCGATCGGGTGCGCCAGCGCGCCGAATACCAGTTCAAAGTCGATCATGACACCACCTCCAGATGACGACGCCGCTGGTCACGCAGCAGCCACTCATGCGCCGCGCACGCCATATCACATAGCTTCCTGATATCGCCACGTCCACAAAGCGCCAGCAACGCAGCCGCGCGTGCGATGACACCCATATAGCGCCGCATCACAGCCGCGCGGGCATCAGGGTCTTTGGTCGTACTCACGATGCTCAGCGCGCACGTGATGATCCAAGCAGCGTCCTCGCCGTTGGGTTCGCTCGACACCATGAAGGTCTTGATACGCGGCGGGTAAGGTGCGCCGGCAGCGGCTTCGCGTACCTCGCGCGCGATGTCACGCAACCGCGCGCGGTCTTCCATCAGCAGTTTCGTTTTCATGTTGTGCCCTTGTTTCGATGGCCTAGGTATTAGGCGGCTAGATTATAGCCTATGTCGTATGCGGAGTCAATGCCCTAGGTTGCCGGATTTCGAGGATGCGGTCGCGGACGATCCATCGCCACGTGTAAGGGGCGACCGGATCACCGTGTGCATTGAGACGGATGCCGCCTTCCTGCGCCCGTTCGCGCGCCCAGTCAGGAAGTGCTTGCCACATCGGGCAACGAACAGCATCGATCACCACTACGACCTCATCCATGCGACACCGCCTTGTCGTAGTGCGCAGCCCGCGCCTTGTGCGGCGCTTCGCGCCACATCCCGATGTTGCGCACTGCGTACAGGATGCGCGACCCGAACGATGTGCTTGTCACCGGCAGCATCAGACCACCGGCCTTGCGCAAGGACTTGCACAAAGCATGCGCCGTGGTGCGCCTCGAACCGTCAGCCTCGTACACCGCTTGCAACTCGCGCGCCGTCCACAAGTCGCACGATTGCGAACGTGCGCCCGACGCCAGCAGCGTCATGGTCGGGTTCGACATAAGCTCGTAGCACCATGCGTCAAGGTCCGAGCGCGAGGTGACGATCATCTCCTGCTTGGCAGCGGTCATCGGAGCTGGTGCACGCGGATTGAAAGACGGACTCATGGGAAGGTGCATGAAGTGGTACAGCAGCGCCTTGGCCGCGGTGCCCGACCTGTACCACGTATCGACCTCGGCATAGAACTCGCGGCTCAGCGGTTCGTCGTTCGTGTTCACCACGAAATAGCGACGGTCGCCGTCTTCGAGGAACAGTGCATCGGGATGTTGCGAGGTGAACAGGTAGTTCGCGCAATCGGGGATGGTGTAGGGCTGCTGGTACTTCGCATTGATCGTCACCTCGTTTTGCGTGATGAGCGGCTTCATGCGATCCGCGTCACGGCGTCGATCCGATCCGGTCAGTTCCTCACCGACCACGAATTGAAGGTCGGCCTGCCAATCGTTGAACTGCGACAGCAGCATCTCCTGCTTCACGACGCGCATGTTCGCGCCGTACATCGAACCGACGAGGTAGCCAAGAAAGGTCTTGCCAGTTCCCTGCCCACGTGACCACAGCACCGTCGATGTGTACATCTTGGTGCCTGGGTGCTGGATCGGGTAGGCGATCCATTGCATGAAGTAGTCGATCGCGTCCTTGTCGCCCTTGAACAAGTGCTGGACCATCTTGTTGAACAACGCAATCGATCCGCGCTCCGGGGTAGCACCCCACCCGCGCCATCGATTCCACTGGCCGTTCACTACGCGCGGCGCGCCGGGGATGTAGGTCATCGACTCGTACTCGCGGCGTGCCGGCCATTCCATCCACGCGCGCCCGAGGTTGATCCGCTTCACCTTGCCATCGAGGTCTGCATAAACGAACTTGCGATTGGCCATCAAGGACTGCACCCATGATGTCGGATGGTACAAACGGCCGCGCTGGATTTCGAGGATCGAGCATTGTTCGCGGATGAACGCCCAGTCGTCATTGACCGAACACAAGGCTTCGTGCTGCTCGGACACTTCCTCGGGCAACGCGCGCAACGACTCGATGCCCTTGGCAACGATCCAATCGTCCAGCCCGATCTTGCCTTGCGCGTCATCGGGCAGGAACGTGACGCCTACCGACGCGCCGCGGTCGCCCAGTTCGCGCACCAACGCACGCAACGCCGCGCGCACTTGTGGATTGTGGGCAACGTCCGAATCGAATACGACGCGCACCTTGCGACCTTTCCATGTCACCAGATCAAGGTCGGATATCGGCTTGCCCTTCACCTGCCAATTCCACACGCCGCCGATGCCGATGGTCGGGACGCCGTGCTTGCACGCGCATGCGGCTTTCTTCTCCCCCTCGGTGATCCACAACTCCACGTCGGCGGCCGGCAGGACGCTCGACCATTTCACGCGCGGCGCGAAGTAAAGGTGTGGTGCGGAGTTTTTCGGCTGCAAGTACCGCAGCGGCTTGCCCTTGTCATCCTTCGGTCCATCGTGCAAGCGCACGCGGTAGAAAGCGCTTTTGCTGCGGGTGATCGGGTGGATGTAGGGGATGACATAACACTGGGCGTCGAACCCGACATTCATCTTCAGCGCACGCAATGAAGTCGTGCGTCCTTTGATGTCGGAAAGAGTCAACCCACTTCGCGCAAGGTCTTGCGCGGTCGCATCGTTTCGCATCGTTGTGCCCTTGACGGAAAGCGTGCGAAAGGTAGCCGATTGGAATTGGTGAAGCAACCTAGGTTGTATGGACCTACAATTGCCATAGCATAATTTTTGACCTGCGAAGTAGGTCGCAGCTATGCACTTTATAGGTGTTATAAGTTTGTTGAGATAACCTAGGTTATAAGAGATGCTGAAACGTAAGCGCCGCGCGGCTTCCGGCCTACAACCCACTTCCTTATTATTATTATTATTAGAATTATCAAAGAATAAATATAAGAGAGAGAGAGAGAGATTTATATATAAAGGTTTTCGAGCGTTTCGCTAAGTTGGCTAATTATGAAACAACCTAGGTTGAAGTCAGACAAGAAAAACGCCGAAAACGCGGCCGCGCGGTATGCTCGCCCACACCCAGCCCAACGGAGCACGCCCATGCCGACGCGAAGCCGCCAAGAGTCGAAATCACAACCCAAGCTGCGCGATTACAAAGCCATCCCCATCGCAGACCTCACCCCGTACGACCGCAACTCGCGCACCCACAGCCCAGCGCAAGTTGACCAGATCGCCCGCGCCATCCGCGAGTTCGGCTGGACCAACCCCGTTCTCATCGACGAGAAGAATCGCGTCATCGCAGGCCACGGTCGCATGCTCGCCGCGGCAAAGCTGGGTTTGTCCGATGTCCCGTGCATCATCATCCCCGGCCTCACCGACAAGCAGCGTCGCGCGCTCGTCATCGCCGACAACAAGCTCGCCGAGAATGCAGGTTGGGACCACAAGATGCTCAAGGCGGAACTCGACCACTTGATTTCCGAAGGCATCGACTTGTCGCTGATCGGATTCACCGACGAGGACTTCATCAAGGTCAACGAGCTGGCGTCGCCCGAGATCGGATCGATTGATGAAGTGCCTGAGGAACTGCCCGGTGCGTTGCAACTCAAGGACGATATGGTTTTCCCATCGAAGCAGCCGTGGGACATTCCCGAGATACGCGATGACTTGCTGTGGACGCCACCGAAGGGCTGCGCGATCAAGTCATGGGCTGGACCCGATGCAAGCACCGACGATGGCGCATCGATTTATTGGTGGCAGTTCCGATCCGACTCATTGCGCGGCGTCAACTTGAAGCGCGTGCTGGTCGGCTTCTACGTGGATGACTACCGCTTCGATTGCATGTTCGACGAAGCAGCGATCTACGGCGCGAAGTTGCTCAACATGGGTGTGCATGGTGCCATCGCACCGAACTACTCGATCTGGGCTGACTCACCACGCGCCGTGCACTTGTGGGCGACCTACCGCGCGCGTTGGGTCGGACGCTACTTGCAGGAGATAGGCATTCGCGTCGTTCCCGATGTGAACTGGTGCGATATGGAATCGCTCGACTACACGCTGCTTGGTCTTCCGAAAAAAGCGCCGATGCTCTCCGTGCAGTTGCAAACGTTGAAAAGTGACTACGAGTTGGGGCAAGCTGCGTCTTGTCTGCGCGAGATCGATCAACGACTCACACCTTCGACGTGGCTGATCTACGCCGGTGGCAAAACAGACAAGGTGCTCGAAGCCGCGAGGCTGAAAGCGAACATCATCGTCGTACCGAGTCGCAATCACGCGCGGCAAGGGCGACTCAGTGGAGCTAGGCAATGAACTCGAACGATGAAGTTTTCGGCGCTGGCGGCGGCGGTGGTGGCGGCGAAGGTCGCGCCAAGGCCAAGACCAGCAGGAAAGGCGGCAAGGCGAAGGACGGCAAGAAGGCTGTCGCACGCAAAGGTGGTCGGAAGGTAGCTGCCAAGAAAGCCGCGCCCAAGGGACGCCGTCGGTAATATCATCAGCTCCTACCGGAGCAATCGAGCCACGCGGCACTTGGCGTAAGCTGACCGCGTGGCTTTTTCTTCGCGTGACGGATCGAATACGTCATCGCCTGACACAACTACGTAGTGTCCGTGCTTCCGGGCGCGCGGTTTCAGCACCAACGCGATGCCATCACCCACGTATTGCAGTGTGACGCGGCGCTCGAACTTGAACACCTCCAAGCCCAGCGTCTTCGCCATCAAGCCAGCCTCGATGCCGCGTCGCGTGAGTGTGTCGCTCAACTTCGCAGCCATCGTGTCGTAGGATGTGCCCATGAGCATCGCGGCGCATGCGATCCCGCAGTCGTTCGATGCTCTTTGACGGATGAGGTGCACCATGTCTTACCCCTCTCACAAACCGACTGCGAAGTTGCGCGCCGAGGTCGAAGCCTACGCAACAGTCGGTGTCCCGCACAAGATGATCGCGGCGCTCATCAACACTTCCGACAACACGCTGCTAAAGCACTACGCGCGCGAACTTGAAGTCGGCAAAGCAAAAGCCACAGCCCAAGTCGCCAAGACCTTGTTCCAGCTTGCCACCGTCGGCAAGAATCTCGGCGCGATGATCTTCTGGCTCAAGGCTCAAGCCGGTTGGCGCGAGGTGCAGACCATCGAGTTCGATGACAAGTCCGAGCAAAGCGACCGCGAGCGTTCAGCACGCGACTACATCATCGCCCGACTCACACGCCGCGTTGAGGAAACAGCCGTCAGCGTCATCAACGAGGAAGACGCTGCAAAAAGGCTGCAATGATGTCGGGTGTTGCCGAACAACTGCTCGACCTTGATCCCGGCGCTCGCGCGGCGTTGCTGCGCGAGATGCCTTTCGACATGCTCGAAGCACTTTATTGCGACTGGAGCTTGTGGGGGCGTTCCGAGCAGTTGTTGCCGACCGAGCGCGAATGGTCGTACTGGTTGTTGCTCGCCGGTCGCGGCTTTGGCAAGACACGCACTGGTGCCGAAGCATGCCGCGCGTGGATTCGACAAGGCTTCAACTACGTCAACCTCATCGCAGCGACCGTCGATGACGCGCGCGACATCATGATTGACGGCGAATCGGGCCTTATGGCTGTGTGCCCACGGAGCGAGCGTCCAGTGCATCAAGCCTACCGTCGCCGCTTGGTGTGGCCGAACGGTGCGATTTCCCTGATCTTCACCGCCGAGGAACCTAACCGCTTGCGTGGCAAGCAGCATCAGAAAATATGGGCCGACGAACTGGCGTCATGGCGCTATGCGGATGCCTGGGTTCAAGCCAAGCTCGGCTTGCGCATCGGTCGCAACCCGCAAGCAGTCATCACCACCACGCCGCGGCCAACGCCGGTCATCCTCGAACTGCTCAATGACCCCGACACCTACGTTACGCGCGGTACGTCCTATGACAACCGCTCGAACCTGTCACCGAAGTTCTACTCATCGATCATCAAGCAGTACGAGGGCACGCGCCTTGGTCGCCAAGAACTCAACGGCGAGGTGTTGGAAGACAACCCCGGTGCGCTCTATCGCATCGATGACATTGACGCTGGCCGCATCCAACCATCCGCCTATCGGCGCGAAGACATGGGCAAGATCGTCGTTGCCATCGACCCGGCTGCATCCTCGAATGAGGAGTCGGACGAGACCGGCATCGTCGCAGCCGCCACCAACGGCGATGAGTACTTCGTGCTTGAAGACTGGTCCGGTATCTACACGCCGCGCCAATGGGCTGAGCGGGCATCGGCGCTTGCCGAGTACGTCGGTGCAGATCGCATCGTTGCCGAAGACAACAACGGCGGCGAGATGGTCGAGTACACGTTGCGCACTGTGAACCCGGACATCCCGTTCCGTCGCGTGCATGCCACGCGCGGCAAGATCTTGCGCGCCGAACCGTCCGCCGCAGCCTACGAGCAACATCGTGTGCACCATGTCGGTGTGCTGCCAAAGCTCGAAGATCAAATGGTCAAGTGGAATCCGACTGTCGGCAATTCACCGGATCGCCTCGACGCCTTGGTGTGGGCACTCACTGCCTTGGGTCTTGGCTACCACGACACCACCGGCATCATCCGCTATACCCAGCAACTCGCTGAGGAGTCGCGTAAGATGCCCAGCCAATCTGCCGCCAACGCCATCGAAGCCATGAGGATGCAGGCCCATGCCAAGTGAGAAAAAGCCACTGCGCGTTCGCTTCGCCCAAGCTCTCAATGTCATTCGTGGCGTCGATAATGCCTACATGGGTCCGTTGCAGCCCATGCCACCGGGCGAACCGCAAACCGTTGGTCGCAAGGTTGATTATCCCGTCGGCGCGAACATCAACTTCCAGCCGCGCGCCTACGATCCGGTCAGTTTCCAGCAGCTTCGCTACCTCGCCGACAACTACGACTTGATGCGCGCCATCATCGAGACCCGCAAGAACCAGATGGAAAAGCTGGTGTGGGAACTCAAGGGCACTGATGAAGACGCGGATATGTCCAAAGACCCGCGTGTGTTGTCGCTCACCAAGCTGTTCCAACGTCCCGACGGTCGCCGTCCGTGGCGCTTCTGGTTGCGCGAACTCCTTGAGGAAGTACTTGTCACCGACGCGCCTGCGGTCTATGTCCGTCGCACCAACGCCGGATTGCCTGCCGCGTTCGAGATCATCGATGGCACCACCATCAAGGTGCTGATCGACGCGCAAGGCCGTGTGCCCATCGCGCCCGATCCGGCCTATCAGCAAATCCTCAAGGGGCGTCCGACTTCGGACCTTTCATCCGATGAGTTGATCTACCTGCCGCGCAATCCGCGCGTGTGGAAGTTCTACGGCTACCCGCCGGTCGAGCAGATCATCATGACGGTGAACATCGCGCTGCGTCGCCAGCTCCGTCAGTTGCAGTACTACACCGATGGCAACTTGCCCGACGCGTTGATCTCCACGCCCGAGGATTGGACGCCGCAGCAAGTCAAGCAGATGCAAACCGCGTTCGATGAACTCAATGGCACGACTGCGCAACGCCGTCGCGCCAAGTTCGTGCCCGGTGTCAAGGGCATCCACCAGACCGCGCCCGAAGTGCTCAAGGATCAGATGGACGATTGGCTCGCGCGCATCACGTGCTACGCATTCAACGTGCCGCCAACTGCGTTCGTGCCGATGGTCAACCGCTCGACTGCCGACACCACGCAAGACACTTCCTTGGAAGAAGGCAAAGGGCCGCTGATGGAATGGGTGCGTGAGTTGATGAACCACATCATCCAGAACCTGTTTGGCTACACCGACATCGAGTTTGCATGGAAGGACGAGCGTGAGGTTGATCCCGATGCACAGAACACCCGACTCACGTCCTACGTGTCCACTGGCATCTTCACCATCAACGAATCGCGTGCCCAGCTTGGCATGTCACCCATCGACGGCGGCGATGTGCCGATTGTCATTGGTGGCGCCGGAGCGGTCACGCTCAAGAGTTTGTCGGCTGCGCCGGAAATGGGTGGGCAACCCACGGCGGCGTTACCCGGTGCAGCCGGCAAACACCCCGTCACCAAACCCGATGACGAGGAATCGCAGCCGTCCGTGAAAAAGCGCGGCGTGCCTATGTCGATGTTCCGCCACCAAGAGCGCAAGACTGTCCGCTACCATCGCGGCGCCTTGACCAAGGAAGCGCACAAGACCTTGCGCAAGGTGGCTGATTCGGTCGCGCATCAAATGCGCGGGCATGGCACTAAGGCTCAAGCGCCACTGGATATGAGCGTCACCTTCGACCTGTCTGACTTCGAGGGTCTGCGCGCGCCGTTGACCAAGGCCATGAAAGCGGTGCATTCCGATGGCTACAACTACGGACACCAGATCGCCGGAACCGCCGATGACGAGGAACAGGAAGCATTGTTCGAGCAAGGCAACACCGTAGCTGCCGACTACACGCGCGAGCGTGTCGATTTCCTGCTTGGCACCAAGGACTCCCAAGGCGGTGAGTTGCAAGCTGCCACGCGCAAGGCGATTCAGCGGCTCATCACCGAAGCATCGGAAAACGGAATGTCAGAAGCGGACGTGGCTGACATGCTCGAAACCGATTTTGCGTTCAGCGCCAACCGTGCCATGATGATTGCGCGTACTGAGTTGCGGCGCGCGGATGCGCATGGCAACTTGTCGGCGTACAAAGACGGCGGATCAGAAGGCAAGCAATGGCTCACATCTCCCGACGCATGCCCCGAGTGCATCGCCAATGCCGAACAGGGCGCAATCCCCATTTCCGATCCCTTTGCCTCGGGCGATGAGGCACCACCAGCGCATCCGAATTGCCGATGCGACATCATTCCAGCCAACTTAGGGTGACACCATGAAAACGCTCGGGCTGTACGCACAACTCACCAAGGTCGATGTCGCTGCCAAGCGTGCATTCGGCGTCATCACTTCCGAAGTCCCGGATCGGTCGAACGAAATCTGCGACTACGAAACCTCCAAGCCGCACTTTGTCGAATGGTCTGCATCGATTGCCAAGGCGACCGATGGCAAGTCGCTCGGCAACGTGCGCGAGATGCACAACAAGCAGGCAGTCGGTCGCGTGGTCAACATCGACTTCGACGATGCGCAGAAGACCATCGCCGTCGAAGCCGAAATCGTCGATTCCTCCACGTGGGAGAAAATCGAGAAGGGTGTGCTGACCGGATTCTCCATCGGTGGCCGCTACATCAAGCGTTGGCCCGACACGTCGAACCCTGTCTTGAAGCGGTACACGTGCGAGCCTTCCGAGGTGTCCGTGGTGGACTTCCCTGCGAACAAGGATGCGTTTTTCGATGTGGTCAAGGCCGATGGCGTTGTCGAACAGCGTCACTTCGAGTCGCCGGTCGATGTGGACGCGCTCGAAAAGACCATTGCCGAGTTGTCCGAGGCCGATCAGGATGCGTTGCTCGAAAAGATCGCGCGCCGCAAAGGTGTCGATCCCAAGGAAGGCAAAGACAAGTATGGCAACGTCAAGTATGCTGATCCCAAGAACAAGAAGTACCCCATCGACACACCCAACCATATTCGCGCTGCGTGGAACTACATCCACATGCCGCGCAACGCCGCCAAGTACAGCGCCGAGGATGTGAAGACCATCAAGTCGCGCATCGTCGCTGCGTGGAAAGAGAAGATCGACAAGGCCGGTCCGCCCGAAGCTGAAAAGTTCGCCGAGGCCACCTTGCAACGCATCCTCGACAACCCCGCTGCGTATCCGCTCGCCAAGGCTGCGTCCGAAATCATCGGCGCGGAAATCGTCGAGAAGGGTTTGTGGGCTGTTGCCCAATTCGCCGGCTTGCTCGAACAACTCGCGGCCATCGCCGACGGCACCGTCCTCGAAGCCCAGGCTGAAGGCGACGATTCGACGCTGCCCGAAACCATGCGCGCGGCGCTCAAGCCCATCGCGGCTGCGTTCCTGCAAATGGCCGAGGAGGAAACCGACGAAGCGTTGCATGGCGAGTTGAACGATGACGCTGCCATCGCGGCCATGTTCAACGTGATCGGACCCGACGCTGTGGCCAAGCGTGGCCGCCGGCACTCCAAGAAAACGCGCGAGCGCTATTCCGCCATCAAGGACCACGCCAAGGCCATCGTCGGCCACTGTGAGGATATGGAAGGCGAGGACAACGACGACGCCAACAAGGCTGCGCTCGATGAACTCAACAAGCGTGCCGACGCCACCGATCAGCTTTGCAAGTTGCTCGATGTCACGCCCGATGCGCTTATCGAAAAGCTCAACAAGTTCGTTAGCGAGTACATCGAACTGCGCAAGGGCTACGACACTTGGAAGGACCAACTCGCCAAGACCACGACCAGCATCCGCGCGATCCCAGTTGCAAAAGAGGCTGATGACACTAACAATCAGTCCGAAAGCGACCCTGACGTTTCCAAGCTGGAAGGGGACGCGCTGACCAAGGCGCTCATGCAGAAGTCTCTCGCCAAGGGCATCCGCATCGTTCGTTGATCGATTTACGCCGCCAGTAATTGCAACGCAACCACGTCATCCACTTCGGAGCATCCAAATGAACCCCACTGCTGCAACAATCGAGGCGCTAAAGGTTGCGTTGTCCAACCCGAGTGCCGAGCCTGAGATGATGAAGTCGTTTGTACAGTCCGGGTCCGCTACTTCGGGCCTGACTTACTACGACCTCGAAGCGCCTGCCAAGACGATGATCCCGGTCTTGACTCCGCTTCGTAACCGTATGCCGCGTGTCAGTGGAAAGGGCGGCATTCAGGCAAACTGGGTCGCCATCACCGGCATCAACTCCACCAAGCAGCGTGCTGGTTTGCTGCAAGGTGCACGCGGCACCATCATCTCGACCACCGTGCAGGATTACTTCGCGGCGTACCGTGGCATCGGCTTCGATGACAACGTGACGTTCGAGGCCGAGTATGCGGGCATGAACTTCCAAGACATCCGCGCCACCGCACAGCTTGGTCTGTTGCGCTCGCTGATGATCGCCGAGGAAAACATCCTGCTGGGCGGCAACACGTCGCTCGCGCTCGGCACCACGCCGACGCCTACCGTGTCCGCGTCCGGTTCCGGTTCGAGCTTGCCGGCTGCGCTGGTGTCCGTGCGCTGCGTCGCGCTTACGCCCGATGGCTACTCCGCGTCTTCGGTCGCTGGTGGCGTCTCACTCTCGGGCAACGTAACCACCGCCGATGGCAGCACCAAGTTCCAGAACGGAGGCACGGCCATCGTCTCGGCCGCGGGTACTGTTACTCCGACTGCCGGTCAAAACGTGCTTGCCACTGTCACGCCGGTAACGGGTGCTGTGGCTTACGCATGGTTCTGGGGCGCTTCCGGTGCCGAGACGCTGGGTGCGATCACCACGATCAACTCGGTGTCGATTAGCGCCGCGGCGACGGGTACGCAGGTCGTTGGCACCAACTTCAACGCCGACTACTCCAAGGATGGCTACGTGTTCGATGGTCTGCTCACGCAGATTTTCAACCCGACCTTCAACTCCTACGTGGTCCAGCAGCCAACCGGCACCGCAGGCGTTGGCACTCCGCTCACTGCGAGCAACGCCGGTGGCATCGTCGAAATCGATGGCGTCCTCAAGTACCTGTGGGACAACTATCGACTGTCGCCCAACGCGATCTACGTCTCGTCGCAGGAACAGAAGAACATCTCGGCGAAAATCCTGTCCACCAACTCGCAGACTGCCGCGCGCTTCATGCTCGACGCCAAGCAGGGTGCGATTGCCGGTGGCACGATGGTCCGGTCCTACCTCAACCCGTTCACCATGAACGGCGCGGCCGAGATTCCGATTCTGCTGCATCCGTACATGCCGCCCGGCACAATCATGTTCTACACCGACGAATTGCCGTACCAGTTGTCGAACGTGGCGAACGTCGTGCAGGTCCGCACCCGGCAGGACTACTACTCGATGGAATGGCCGCTCAAGACTCGCATGTACGAGTACGGCGTCTATGCCGACGAGGTGCTGCAAAACTACTTCCCGCCGGCATTCGCGGCGATCACCAACATCGCCAACGGTTGATCGGTTTGGCAGGGCGAGCGCCGCTTCTCCGCGGCGCTCTTTTTCCGCAACAGGAGTCCGCTATGGCAAAGCAAGAACAGCCCACCACTCAAGAGAAAGAGCCAACCATCGTGCACCGTGAGCCGGCTGTCCGCATGAAGGCTCCCGAAGGGTCGCAAGGTCTGCACCACGATGGCAAGTTGTACCCTGTCGAGAACGGCCACGTCACGATTCCGACGCATGCGATGCACGCTGCGCTCTCGCACGGTTTCAAGACCGCCGAGTAACACCCACCATCAAGGATCGTCGCCATGACTGTGTATTGCACAACGCAAGACGTGGCGACTTTTCTCGGCTCGGGCGTCAACATCAACGATCCTGCTCTAGCTCCGATCGTAACCAACATCAATCAAGCTGTTGACACCTATCTTGCGCGCAACATCCTGAGTGCCACCTACAACGAGTCTTACCGCGGACTCGGGACGCCGCGCTTCCTGCTCAACAACGTTCCGGTTACAGCCATCGCGTCGTTGACGATTCTCGGGCAAGCCATCTTGCCCACTACATCACCCTTCCAGCCCGGCTTCATGTTCGACTCCGAGCGCGGGATGGTCGAGGTCGTTGGCTATGGCCCGATCCCCACGTGGCCCGGCGCTATCAGCATCGCGTACACCGCGGGCTATGCGGCGGTGCCGGATGATCTGGTGCAAGCCGCAATCGAATGGGCGGCGTTCAAGTACAAGACCAAGGACAAGATCGGCGTGCAGTCCAAGACCCTCGACCGCGAGACTGTCACCTACTCGCAACACGCCATGCCGATGTCTGTGAAAAGCACGCTGAACCTTTACCGCGACATGCGGATTTACCGATGAGTTCTCTGGTCATCACCGCCCGACTGGAAAACGCCGACCTCGTGCGGCGCTTTCTGCCGTCCGAGTTGCGCAAGCGTCTTGCGCTCATCAAGGCTGCCGTTCGCGCGTACACCTTCCAAGACCTTCTGGTCGAGATCAAAGGTGTCAAGTTGCAAGGTGGCGCGCTCCAATATCGGACTGGCAATCTCTCGCGCCACATTCGCGCGAACGTCACTTTCACAGAGACCACCTACACCGGCCGCGCCTACGTCGCCGGCTATCCGGGTCAAGTTCCCTACGCTCGAATCCAAGAGTACGGCGGCACGATCCACGCGCGCCGCGCGCCGTACCTGACTTTCAAGACCGAGGATGGTCGTTGGCATCGGGTCAAGGAAGTCACGTTGCCCGAGCGGTCGTACATGCGCTCATCGTTGGCGGACACCAAGGCCAAGTTCTATGAGCGCGTCCGCAACGCTGCCATGGGAGTGTCCGAGTGACTACCGAACCCATCATGGCTGCGTTGTTCGCGTATCTCACCGCGTTGCAATCCGCGGGAACCGTCGAGTACGTGTCGCGGCGCATACAACACTGGGACGGGTTCAACAGTGCGAACTGCCCGGCTGTGTTCCAAATCGAGAATGGCATCGACGTTGTGCAAACCCGGCACCAACCGCCGAAATTCACCTACTCCGTGGACTGGTGGATTTACGTCGCGCAGCCCGACGACTCGCAACCGATGACGCCGCAGTTGAACGCCATCATCGACGCTTTGGTCACTTCCATAGCCACACCATCCGATCCGTCTGCGGACAACACTTTGGGCGGTTTGGTGCAGCGTGTGTACGTCTCGGGTAAAGTCGAAATCGCGGAAGGCGCATTGACGGGGGGTTTGGCAGTCGCCGTCATTCCGCTTACCATCCTCACCGCCTGATCGGAGCCGCCATGAACATCAACACTGAGTTTCACGCCGCCGAGAAAGAAGTTGCCAAGGAAGTCCATGCAGTCATCGACGATGCCGAAGCGGTAGCCAAGCGCGTCGAAGCTGCTGTGACGCAATGGGTGCGCACGCACCTCCACAATTCTCCGGTGTCGCGCAACACGGAGGCCATGAATCACATCACCGCATCGACGCCTGCGCTCGTCAACGCCGTGACCGAAGCCATCAAGGCCAAGTGATCGGATTTACCTGCGGCAACCATCAGAGGTCACTCCCATGAAACAGTTTGCTTTCGGCACCGGCACCCTGATCGGCACGTCCGCCGCAGCAGGGTCAACCCCCCTTGGCTTCGGCGCGTTGCAAAACGCAAGCGTCGATTTCTCGTTCACCACCAAGCCGCTGTTCGGGCAGTACAACTTCGCTTTGAGCGTCGCGCGCGGCCAAGGAAAAATCGCCATCAAGGCAGCGTCGGCTGAAATCTCGGGCTTGCGCTACAACCAGTTGTTCTTCGACGCGGCGCTCGCGGCAGGCATGCAGGCATTCTCGGTCGGTGAGGTGCATTCCGTACCGGCGGCCACTCCGTACACCGTCACGGTCACGAACTCGGCCACCTTCCTCGACGATCAGGGTGTGGTCTATGGCGCGACCGGCCTTCCGTTGCAACTGGTGACAGGCACTCCGGCGCAAGGTCAGTACAGTGTGTCGGCTGGCGTCTACACCTTCGCGGCAGCGGATGCGAGCGCGCCCATCTACATCACCTACCGCTACACGGTTGCTGCGTCCGGCCAGACTCTCACCATCACCAACCAGTTGCTCGGAGTCGCGCCGACGTTTGCCTTGGTCTTCTCGATGACGTACCAAGGCGCGCAGTTCAACTTCAAGCTCAACAACTGCGTGTCGAACAAGCTCACCATCGCAACCAAGCTGGAAGACTTCATGATGCCCGACTTCGAGGCCGAGGCTTTCGCCGACGCAGCGGGCAACATCGGAACGATGTCCTTCGCCAACGTGGAGTAATTGCCCATGAGTAACGCCGCCAAGTTCACAGGTGCCAATGGGAAGATTTACAACATCCGACCCCTCAACTGGAAGCAACTGCGCGAGAACAGGGATGCTCTCGTGCTCATCTTCGACCGGAACAAGACGCCCATGCCAGATGGGTTGCCCTTGTACCTCGACCAGCCCTACACCGATGCCGTGAAGCAGTTGTGCGCCGCCTCCATGACGGACAGCACCGGAGCGTCACCAACACCAGACGAACTGGAAGACGCCCTCGACCTTGGCAACTGGACGCAAGCGGTTCGCATGGTGCTCGGTGCAAATGGCTTCGTGGATGAGGCGAGCGCACCAAAGGGGGAAGTACAAGCGTCAGTGTGACGTTCGCTGACATCGACCTCGACGCCATCGAGGCCGATGTCGTTGCACTGACGAACTGGACTTTTGAGGAGGTGGAACGGACACTGACGCTGCCACGTTACGGCAGTCTCTCCGCAGCTTGGCAGCGTCACCCGCCTGTCTCGATCTTGTTGGCTGCGCGGTACGGTTACAAACCGCCAGCGCCTAAAGGGAAGGTAGGCGAGTTGACTACCGAACAGTTCAACGAGCTTTGCTCGATCTTCGGAGTCGATTCCAATGCCATCCGCAAACGAACTTGAACTACTAGTCAACGCACAAGTCGGTGGCCTCATCGACGGCATGGAGAAGGCTTCCACTGCCGTTGATGACGCCGCCACTTCCATGCAGGGAAGCTTGGCGCAGATCAATGCTTCGGCCTCTGTAACCAGTGACGCCGTTGACGAGCTAGGCGCAACCCTGACCTCCATGTCTCAGGAATCCTCGGCGCGCTTCGAGGAGATGTCCGCTGCCATCGAGTCGTCGTTCGCTTCCGCCACTGCGGAAATAAACGACATGGCCCAAAGCGCGCTCGCGCCCATCGAACTCATGGCTGCTGCGACTGAAGGTGTAGCGGAATCCGTCGATGACTTGAACGCGATGGTCGTGCAACTCAATGCGGCCTACCGCGAAGGGACCATCTCAGCCGCCCAACTTGCCGAAGCGCAGCTAGCCCTCGAAGCGCAGATGCAAGCCATCACCGACGCTGCCGCCGAGCAGTCCGTCGCGTACAAAGCCCTTTACGACCAGCAGAATGCAGCCGCGCTTGCGATGCCAAGCCTCTCGATGGGCGAGGACGAGTTCTCAGCCGCCCTCGATGTCAACAGCGGCTCCCTCGATGTCAATACCGCTTCGCTCGAAGCGAATACGGCGGCGAAGGCCGAGAATGACGCAGCAGGTGGCGGCGGCAAAGGCGGTCGCTTTCACCCGATGGGATTGTTCGGCGCAGCCAGCGAGATTGTCCACGGCTTGACGACGCCAGTCGGGATGGCGGTCGGTGCCTTCGCAGCGTTGACCGCAGCCATCGCCTACTCCGAACAAAAGGCTTACGACTTCAACGCGGCGATCACCATGACAGGTGACTATGCTGCATCGAGCGGTGCCGACATCGAGAGCATGGCGCACGCCTTGTCGAACTCGTCGGTTACGGTTGGCACAGCAGCCGACGCGCTTACGATCCTCGCTACCAGCGGACGCATAACGAGCAGCCAGTTGGAGTCTGCGGGGCAGGCTGCATCGGACATGGCGATCCTCACCGACGAGAGCATGAAAAAGGCGACCCAAGCCATCGAGCAGCTTGGTGCCAATCCTCTCAAGGCTTCGATGGCGCTCACCAACCAGTTCCACTACCTCACCGCCGCAGAGTACGAGCAGATCAGTCGCCTGCAACGCGAAGGTGACGTGTCGGGAGCCGCGACGGTCGCCATCGACTCGTTGCGTGAAGCCGAGCAGCGCCGACTCGCGCAAGTCAACTCCGATGAGCCGGTGGTACTCAAGTGGCTGAAGGAGGAGTTGCACGCTTGGGAAAACATCGGTCACGCCATCTTCCACGCGCAGAAGTCCTCCGACCTCGTGCAGCGCAACCGCGTCACCGAGCAGCTAAACGCGCTCTACAAGCAAGATCCCGGTGGCTTCACGCGCAGCGCTAGCGGCGTTGTGGCCTTCAGCAATGCCAACCACTTCTACACCGACAACATCATGGGTCGGTGGAGTCAGGAGCATGCGCAAAAGCTGGTGGCCGAGTACAACTCGCTCACGCAGCACATCCAAGCCCACCACAACAAACAGCTACGCGAGCAGTTGACGCTCAAGGGCGAGAATGCCTCGAGTGCGCTCGATCCCTACATTCGCGGCTTCAACAAGGTTGCGGATCGGGCCGAGGCCGCAAAGAAAGTCGTCAGCGAGTTGCACGCGATGGTGGCCGCTGGTCTGCCGTTGCCATCCGGTGTCGAACAGACAGGCCAGAAGTTCAGCGGCCCCGGCTTCAACTACCTCGTGGACCGCGTGGCTGGTATCTCGAAGACAGCCAAGCCCTACATCCCCGCGGCCGACACGCATTGGGACGTTGGCACGTTGAGTTCGCTTGACCGCTCCATGATGCGGACCGATCCAGGCGCGACTACCGGCCCCGCAGAAGTCGCTACCTATCAAACCAACTTGCGCGCGCATGCCAACCACCAAGTCGCCATGCAGCAGATGCTTCGCACGCACGTACAGGCAATGGCTTCGATGGGCACCCTCTCGAAGACCTCGGAGATTGCGCAGGAGCAGGCCATCGCCAACGAGATTTACAAGATCAAGTTGAAGGAGTTGCAACGAGAGCAGCAACTCGAAAACACGAAGCCACAAACAGCCGCGCGCATTAATGCAGAGATAACCCGGCTGCAAGACCAGCACACCTCCGAAATGATGACGCTCAGTGACAAGGCTTCGCAGGCGCAGATTCGATCAGCGCAAGCAGTCGTGCAGCCCATCATCCAAACCTTCGGCCAAGTCACGACCGGCTTCGTGGAAGGAACCCTCACGCGCCAGCAGGCTGAACTTCGCTTGGGTGATGCACTCGTTGCCGAGACCATCAACACCGGCATCCAGATGCTCGTACATCACATCGCCATCGAGGAAGCCAAGACCCTCGCCACTGCCGCAGGTACCGCGCAACGTTTGGCGCTTACGATATGGGCTGAACTCGAAGCTGGGGCGATCCACGTCGCGCACGCTATCGAGTACATCGCCACGGAAGCCGCGAAGGCCGCGGCGGCTGCTTTCACTGCGGTCGCCGGTATCCCGGTTATCGGGCCTGCGCTTGCAGTCGCAGCAGCCATTGCGGCCGGTGCCGAAGTGATGGGCTTCGCGGGCAAGGTAGCGAGCGCCGCAGGCGGTTGGGACCGCGTGCCATCCGATAACGCGCCCGCGCTCTTGCACAAGGACGAGATGGTGCTGCCGGCTGAATTGGCCGAGGGTGTGCGCAACATGAGCGGTAGCGGCGGAGTGACTAACCATTTCCACATCAATGCTTGGGATGGCCGCAGCATGGGTGACTTCATCCGTCGCAATCCTTCCATGCTCATGCAGTGGGCGCAGCATGCGGGTCGAACTGGGCACACGTTTGCATGACCTACAACACTTTCCCGACTCTAGGGGGCATTGGCTGGCCGGTGAAGATCACACCGACCTTCCGCACGCTCGTTGAAAAAACGAAAGTCGGTGTTCAATTCCGGTCGCAGATGTGGCCACAAACGTTGCATACGTTCGAGATCACTTTTGACTACCTTTCAGCCACCGACTACGAAACGCTCAAGTCGTTTTTCGCAGGGCAGTCAGGAAGCTGGATGCCATTCTGGTTTACACCGACAGGCAGCACGACACAGTACCTTTGCGTGTTCGCCAACGACATCACCTACGAGCAGTTCGTCAACAACTTGTACACTGCAAAAAAAGTCGTCCTTCAAGAAGTTCGCTAGGAGTCCATCATGGCTATCTGCAATCTCGACCCTGTTTCCCTGCAAACCTCGCGCTCGACGGCGATCAATAACGCCATCGGCACGAGCGGCGTCATCAAGTTCTACACCGGCGCACCACCTGCCGATCCATCCGTTGCGGCGACTGGAACGCTGCTCGCCACGCTCACGTGTTCAAGCACCTTTGGCGTTGTGACCGCCGGTGTGTCGGGCGGCGCGGCGGCTGTGTTGACGGCCAACGCCATTACTAGCGCGAACGGTGTCGCCACCGGCACGCCTGGCTATGCACGCATCGAAACGTCCGCAGGTGCCGGCGTAGTTGATCTGGACGTAGGTTCTTCCGGAACGTCGATCATCATGACGCCCGACACCATCACCTCGGGCGCGCCGGTCAACATCACGTCGCTGACCATCACCGAGTAATCCGACGTGTCGATCGCACTTGTCGGGTCTGCGGCCTCTAATGGCACAACCACCTCGACGTCTACCCCCCTTCCGAGCGGCTACGCTTCGGGAGATCTGCTCCTCGCATTCCTGTCGATCAATGCCGGAACTGCCACGACGCCGTCCGGATGGACGCTGCAATCGTCGGAAGCACTTGGGGCGGGCGTCGCGTATGTCTATTCGCGCGTGTCAAACGGCACGGAGGGGACTTCCCTTACCGTAAGTCTCAGTACATCGACGCAATGGACTTCGCTCGCGCTTGCCTACTCCGGTACGAGCGCAAGCGCGCCGGTCAATGCAGTGGGCGCCGCGAATACCACGACGGCCGTCGCGTCCCCCGTTACTGCGGCCGTTCCGAGCATCACGACAAGCGTTGCCAACACGCTCTTGTTGTATGTGGTGGCTCCGGGCGGCTCAAAATCGACAGCGCAAACCACCTCATTGACCGCGCCAACAGGGTTCGGCTCCCCTCTTTACGGCAGCGCGCAAGCGTACGTTTACCAACAAGCCGCCGCATCGATGGCGCAAGCGGCGTCGGGTGCGACTGGCACAATCACAGGCACCTATTCGGTCTCTGGCAATAGTGTCTGGGCGGCCTTCCTGCTTGCCTTGGCGCCGCTTGCCAATCCGTCCGACGCATCGGGTGCTGCGACTACCACGCCCCCGATTGCTGCCGGCGTAGCGTCGGCGAGTGCCAAGGGTGTAGGGGCGGCCGTCACCAAGGCTGTGCTCGCTGCCGCGCTTGCATCCGTGACTGCACATGGCGTCGGAGCTGCATTCACCACCGGCCCCTACGCGGTAGGCTACGCGGGCAATGGGGCCGCGACTGGAACCGGCGCCGCGACGGTGAAAAATCCCGTGGCCAACGGCGCAGCGACATCCGGCGCGGCGTCGGCCGTAGGTCGGGCCTTCACTACGCCTGCCAAAGCATCGGGCGTGGCGACTGGCTTCACGCCGTTGTTCCAGT
>JAEHJW020005217.1_pt1 | contig 22147 bp, 22 predicted proteins | sample 9271431 | NCBI WGS metagenome assembly JAEHJW02 | reverse complement strand
TTCAAAGCGCCCGTCTAAGCAAGGGTCAAGCGGGGTGGGCAAGCGCCCGCGCGACGGCAAGGTGTTGGGTATCAAGTTGCATCAGACGAGCGTGGGCTATACTGCTGACGCGATGCGTGAGTACGGCTCCGAGGTCGTTGAGCAGCGAGCTATCCCTGACTACCGCGACGGGTTGAAGCCCGTGCAACGTATGGCCCTGTGGGCAATGTATAAGTTGGGTATCCACAACAACGGCGGCTACAAGAAGTCTGCACGTACCGTCGGCGACGTGATCGGTAAGTACCACCCACACGGCGACCAGTCTGTGTACCAGGCCATTGTGGGCATCACTGGAACCAAGTTCCAGGGTAAGCGTGAGGGTTGGGCGACTCGTAACTGCTCGACGCCGTTGGTTGAGGGTCAAGGTAACTGGGGCGACTTCATCGATGACGCAGCAGCCATGCGTTACTCTGAATGCAAGCTGTCTAAGTTCAGTGACCTGATGTTGTTGGACCCCGACTACCTGGCCGTCATGGACTATGTACCTAACTACGATGATTCGGAGAAGGTGCCGGTCCTGTTGCCCGCCAAGCTGCCTGTCGTACTGCTCAACGGGTTTAGCTCCATTGCTGTGGGCGTCAGTGGTAAGAGCCCGCCGTTTCACATCAACGGTGTGCTGGAATTGACCCGTAGGGCCCTGCGGGGTGAGGACATCACAATCAAGGATTGCGTCAAGAACTTGAAGTTCGACTTCCCTTACGGGGGCGTTTGTATTAGCGAGAAACGCGAGCTGGTGCCTTTGTTCAAGGGCAAAGGTAGTGCAGCGTTCATGCCCGAGTACGAACTATCGTCTGACAAGAAGACGCTGACGTTCAAGAACGTGTGCCCAGGCCTAATGAGTGCTGCGTCGGTCGAAAAGTTCCAGGAACGTTTGTCGAACGTCAAAGGCGTGGCCCATGTTGACGACGATACGAGCAAATACGGCGCCCGTTATGTCGTGACGTTCGCCCGCACGATCACGGGTCAGGCACTGGAAACTGCAATCGATGCCTGCCTCGATGAGTCTGTTCGCACCGACGACTACGACATCGGTATCACGGTGCGCGACCCCAAGGGCAGGGCTACGTTCAAGCGGTCCAACGTACCAGAGATGTTGAAGCTCTGGGCAGAGTGGCGCATCGACGTAGAAGTCAAGGTCCTGAATCGCTTGATCGGCATCCAAGAACAGGCTAAGGCAAGGCAAGAGTTGTTCCTGCTGGCTGTCGATAACCTCGACATCATCATCAAGTCCTTGAAGGTGAAAGAGGACAAGGTGGAGGTCAAGGTCATGGGCAAGGATCCCAAGACGGGTAAGCAGGTACCCAGCACCGTCACCGTCGATGGTTCGGCTGCTTACTTGATGAAGGCATTGAAGTTGACTGTCGAGCAGGCGAACCTGATCCTTGATCGTAAGGTACGCCAGTTGCGGGCAATGGAACGTAACAGTATCTTGGCCCGAATCAAGGAACACAAGGCAGAACTAAAGCGTTTGAACGCAGACCTCAAGGTGCCTCACGAACGGGTCTTGCGTAACTTGGACGGTTTCGAGAAGGTGGTGCTATGAGCTACATGAGCCTGGTAAGTGGTCGGCGTTTCGAGTTCGTGCGACCGGATGTCAATACGTTTGACCTCCGTGACATCGTGATCTCTCTGTCGAATAAGTGCCGCTTCAATGGTCAGATCGAGGACTTCTATTCGGTAGCCCAGCACTCGGTCCTGGTGTCGTACATCACGCCTCCTGAGTATGCCTTCTATGGGCTGATGCACGATGCGCATGAGGCCATGTGCGGTGATGCACCCGCCAAGATGAAGCCACTGCTGCCAGACTACACGGTACTGGAGCATGAAATTGCTTCGGCAGTACGCGCCCACTTCGAGCTTGCACCCGACATGCCCGAGCCCGTGTACCGGGCTGACAAGGTAGCACTGGCACATGAGTTCTGGCACCTACGTGGTAGCTGCCCGCCAGACCTCAAGGAATATCTGACAGGCGACCCGGTGTTCCGCAACTTCAAGCCGCTAGAGCCTCGGGCCGCAAGGGAGTTATTTCTGTCCCGATTCGAGGAATTGGCGGGCTCCGATCCACAACGCAAACCCGTAATTTGAGTGGGTAAGTCATTGATTTAGCTGCTTGATTTTTTGACGGATTTTCCGTATAATGTCAACATCGAAATTCCATCTGTGGAAGGGGAATCTATGGAGTGACAAAACTGTAAAGGCATAGCAGTTTACGCGGCAGCACACAGGCCTAGGCTTGTGCCCAGAGAGGTGGAGCATCTGGGAACCACTACACCGTTTCATGCAGTCACACAAAACACAATCGGAGACACTGCAAATGAATACCGCTTAGAGAAATACCCGTTTCTGAATCGTAATTTGTTCGTTCCGTAACGACACCGTTAGAACTACATGTGGGTGTCGTTCCTTCCAACAATCACATGCCCAGTGATTGTTTACCGCGTACTAAGGAGCAATTATGAAAGATACGGTAGCCGGCCGCATAGAAGCCGCCCTACAATCTTCTGACCGAATGCTCGGTGAGTGTTCGGAAACCAAAAACAGAAATGCAATACTGGCCTCGCTCAGTTCCACCCACACAGTAGTAACAAATCTAATCGAATCCCTCCCCAAGGGTGGCGTCGGCTCGAACGGAAAGCTGGTCCGGGCCCTGTCACCTGTCAAGAAGTCAGTGGTCGCACTCGGTAACGCGATCTCGGGTTTACACTCCGGTGTAGAATCCCGCGACCTCACTCTATCCAAATTCCGTGAATCCCTCCAAGCAGTACGCAGCACCTATGTCGCCCGGGCTCAGAATGCCTACAACGACATGCTCGACACCACCGATCCAGAAGTCCTTGGTGATGCTGAACAAATCGATACAGCCGGGCAGGAGCAGGAACAGGCCGAAGCCCAACATCCGAAGCCCAGCAAGAGGATCGTCCTCAGTGGCGACCTCAGGTCGGCCATGCGACAGATCAAGCCGCAGATTGCCGTGGCCAACAAGCAACGTCAAGAGCAGCAAGATCGTGAGGCAGACGACGACAACGTGTACCTGCGTGAGCAACGCCTCAGCGATGAGGAAAGCGAAAAGCGCACGTCAAAAGAACATCAGTCGTTGAAGGACAGTATCGAACACGTGCGCCAGCTCAAGGGCGACCTGCCCATCAAGCTCAAGCACATGTACGAGATCGTGCGCCTGCCCATAGTACCCATCTTTGAGGGTGGCAAGGCAGGACGCCCGTCCACGCATAACCCTGATTCCAGTGCCCGTAACTTCTCCAACGCCAAAATGCTGGAGAAGCTGGGCATTCAGCACCTCCTGGTTCAGGACTATCTGATTTTAGAAAACCAGCAACTGTTGGCCATCAACATGTCAGACGTTGATGACTACATTCGAGGTGTGCATCAAGAACACACCCAACAGCACAAGGCTAATCTCAAGTCCTACAGGACTGGGGTGAAACGTGTCCAGCAGCGCGACGCTGCCGAGGATGCCCGCCGTGAAGCTGAACTTGAGCGGATACGCAAGAAGAACGTCATCCGCAAGAAGAAAGGGCTTGAACCCTTGGTGCCGAAATCGGCCTCCACACCCCGTGTCACTGTTGATTCCTTCGTGAAGCCCAAGAAAGTCCTGCCCAAGATCACGCCGTCTGACTTTGCTAAGTCGGTGTTGGAGGTCCTGAACGAGAAGGCTCCCAGCAAGTACGTGTTGGTGTCGAATCAATCAATGCCCAATCCCCGCAATGCACACATTTTGTTCTTCTGGATCATGCCCCAGAGAACGCTCTCAGCCCTCATTCGTAGCGGCTGGAAGCAGGTGGCTCATTGGGGCTTTCCCTGGTAAGTTCGGCGGTCAGCATCAGAGCTGCATCTGCCCCGTGACAGGTCATGGATACTTGCGCAATTTGCCTGGAAGGTTCCAGTGCCATTCATTGGCATCACACTATCCCTAGGTCTAGGGGTGGTGAGCACAGCCTACAGCTTCCTCTATGCGGTACGTGTCACACACAACTGCATGCGAACGCTGTAGCTATAGTTGCAAAGATTCGTGGGTCTAAAAACACGCTGCCTGAGTTCTGGCCCAATGCCGATCAACGTGGTCGCGCACAAAAGTGGTTGGAGATACTGGTTCGTGCTTTGGTACTGCCTGTTGAAGGGGACAGAGAGCATCTTCTGTCGTTGGAAGTTCCCACCGACTTGTTTGAAGAGTTCAAGCTGTTACAGGTTGACCAAGGGTTTTCTTCGCAGGAACAAACTCTTCGGTTTTGTATCGAATACACAATACGAATGAAAGGCCTCAAAAATGTCTATCAAGAAAAAGGAGCTGACCAAGCAGCTTCGCTGTGGCTCATGCACGTTCATCGAACGCGATAAGATTTTCGAGCACAAGTGTTCTGTATTAGGTAAGTTGCCCAGTTCCAAAGCGTGTTCGCATCATCTGTCGGATGCCTACACGTTGCTGTCCAATGTTGATGACCGGGAGGTACTGGGACATCTCGGGCTCATCATTCAACACTACTCGCCCATGGAGCTTAATGCCCTTGCGTCGTTGCTCCTACGCGAGAATCAAACCCGCAAGCTCGGCTACCACTTCTATCAGAAGTTGTATGTACGCCTCCAGGGCCAAACACGTGCCAACTACTTCAACAACTTCGTTGTCGGTCGTGTGCTCGATGCCTCGAAGGAGAATGTACGTATCGTCGGCTTCCACGGCAAGCGCAGTGTCTCTGTCCTGGCCATCAACGAGGTCGATAGCAGCACCTTCTACACGGTCGAGCGTTTCAAGACGTTACGTGAACAGATGATCGAAGCACGTGCCTACGTCGATCCCGAGACCCGCACACCTCAAACACCCAACAAGCCCTTGATTAAGAGCCTGGCCCATCCTGATTCCCTCGATCTGTTGGATGAGGGTGCTGCCCGACGAAGGCTCAAGCGTTCCGAGAAAGATGACTTGGTATCACTTGTACGTCGCATGATGCGCGGCCAGATGAAGGTCCGTAAGACAAGCGAGGACAAAGAGATTCGCATCATCTAATCGAGGACCCACATGAACCTAACTAAGCTAGTTTGCTCCTGCTTCAACACTGAGGTCGGCTCCGATGAGTACCACCACGTGTTTATCTATAGCGTGTCCTACTTGTCAGGGGGTTACACTGCGTTCGAGTTCCAGAAGATGGTTAAGCCTTTCTGTGTCGATATGTCGGCCAAGGCTTTCCGCCTCAAGCTATTCTCGATCAAGCGCATTCACTTCGGCCTCAAGTTGATGCTGTTGAAGCTGTCCCGCAAGCCCGATAGCACTTTCGGGGACTACAAGCGTATCGTCGAGACCACGGATGTTGATCCCGAGGACGCGAAGCAAGCCTACCGTATTTGGCGTGAGCAAGAGCAGTTCCGCAAGCGTCTAGCACGTCAGGCCCGCCGCATTGCTCGCGTTACCTCGATCACCGAGAGGAGTGTGCGGGATCAGTTCGAGCGTATCCACGACGACGTTGAGAGGTACGTGAAGTTCTTGACGTACAAGAAACTGCGTTTCATCAGTTCGTCCAACAACATGGACTGGCGTGACATCACAGGCGAGATCATGCTCAAGGTTGTGCATGCCCTGTACCGTATCTGCCCGACTGACAAAAGCGATGCCTATGTGACCAACTACCTGAAACGGGTTGCACACAATCATGCGATGAACATGATTAAGGCCTACACCACGCATAAGCGAGGTCGGTTAGTACAGGTGGGTACGACAGCTAAAGGCCTGCCGATTTTCTCACTGTCCGTTGTGTCTGAGAACCAAATCACTGCTGTAAATGAATCGGGTGAGCCGATTGCTTACGACGAGTTGGGCGAGCGCCACAATCCAATGGATGAGTTCGAGTTGTCGTTCTCAGTAACGCAGGTTCTAAACCGCTATCGGGCAACGGCTCGCAAGTACAAGTTTCTGCGTCTGTTGATGGGCCATGACGACAAAGAATTCACGGAGTGGTTGCATCAGAACGGACTGGCAAAGCGTGACGATACGAACTCAGACGTTCAGTTACGCGTCGATTCCGAAGCCTACCTGTCCATGGTCTGCCGCTATCTATGTGTCAAGCGTGAGAAGGCCAAGGTGTTTCTGTTGAAGGTTAAAAATGAATTGGGGTTGTCACATGACTACTACGACGAGCAGCAGGCCGCATGAGGAAAAGCTCTCGCATGTGATGTTGTCTCAAGATACACATGCGTACAAGCAGTTCGTCCTCTTCGCCGTGTACCAAACGATCAAAGCCAACAAGCGGATCACGCTGAACCAGCTCAAGCATATCCTACGGGTTGAGATGTTGATGCAGCCCGACGTGATTGAGGGCGCTGTGTCCGCCTTGCACTCGAAGTGCCTGTACAGTTGCGTTACCATGTACCAAGTCAAAGCGGGCGTCAAGCAAGATGCTACCAACTTCCACCTCGACGTGAAAGACAGCGAGAAGTTTGCCACGTGGTTGGACGAAGTGGTTGTTGAGTTTCCTGAGTTCCAGGCCTTCAAACCGCCTGTGTACGCAGAACGCTTTGGCCGTACCGAAGTGAAAGGGGCTGCAAATTAAACTCTACTCACAAATCTCAGAATTGCGGGCCCTGTCAAGCATAGCCCGCAGGGGAGTGGGTGCTCAGGAGGAGGCACTGGTGGTCAGTGGTGCCTCCAACGCGAGTGCTTTTTTGCTGTCCAATCTGACTGAGGATCACTTCCACTACGAACCCTGCAAGGCTGCCTTCAAGCGCCTCACTACGATGGCGCAGAAGCGTAGCCGCATACTTACCTACGACGATCTTCTCGATGACCCAGCGTTGGACGAGGAGTTCCGTGACATACTGCGCGAGGGACGGCGTAAACCTGTACGGGATGCAGAGGCAGCCGAAACATTACACGCCACACTGGACAAGTACCGCAAGGCCCGCGCCTTGTACGCGATGTCTAAGGCCACAATCGAAGCACTCAAAGAAACCAGTGTTGACATTGAAGCGTTGACCGATGAAGTGACTGAGGCGCTAACACGCATGCAGTTGAACGTGGCAGACGCCGATCAGATATTGTCAATCGGTAGGGATGCCAACGCCTACAGCCTGATCGATGAAGCCCTATCTGTCGAAGACGAATCTCTGTACAAGACGGGTTTCAAGGACTTCGATGACAAGAACGGGGGCCTGCCCTCTGAGGGCGTCATGCTTCTGGCTGCAACGACATCAGGCGGTAAGTCGGCCCTGCGTATGAACTTGTGCCGCAACCTCTACCATATCAATATGGTCGATGTGCTGACCGTATCGTTGGAGATGAATGCGAAGAAGGAGGCACGTCGCCTTGCGTCCTCGCTATCGGGTATCGAGTTCAAGAAATTCGTCCGCAAGCTGCTTACAGCCGAAGAACGCAAGCTGGCCAAGCAGGCGTGGAAAAAGATGCACCGTTACGGCAAGGAAAACGATTGCCGCTACTCGCTGATGTGTCCTACACGAGGCCTTACTATCGGCCAACTGTTGACCCTCATCAAGCCCTATAAGTACAAGGTTGTGGCCATCGACTACATTTCGTTGCTGGACGACGGCGGGCAGAAAGATCAGTGGAAGCTCTTGTCTGACATTGCCCGTGAGTGCAAAATCTTCTCGGCAGAGAATCACTGTCTAGTCATACTACTCGCCCAGCTGGATTCAGACGATGATCGTGTTCGTTACTCCAAAGGCATACTGGAGAATGCGGATAACTGTTGGATCTGGAACTACTCGAAAGAGGAACAGCGTGAGCTACATATCCTGCCTATCAAGCAGTTAAAGGCGCGTGACCAAGAGCTATTCCCGTTCGAGTTGCGTGAGAACTTCGCCATGATGCAGGTGCTCAACATGGAGGAATCTGAATCGGGAAGTTCTGATAGCAGTTCAGGCCGCCGTGAGGTCGAAGATGATCCTCTGGCTGAGAGTGACGTAGCAGTGGAGTGAGAGATGAAAGATCATACTGACATTATTTGTGCCCAGTGCGGCGGGGTCAACAGCATACCGCATACACACTCTCAGGATGAGACCTTGGAGATACAGACCGTATCACCCAAATCGATGGTCCTCTTATTCACGTGTGTGCATTGCCGAATTCAGTATACTTTGCCCTTCTGTGTTTATGAACCGAGCTGAAATAGCTGCTACCCTCAAGGATGCAACTGTATCCTACTGGGCACACAAACGCTTTTCCTGCTTCACAGAGATCGCGGTCAATCGTTGGGGCAAATTACGCGCTGACGTGTTGGCCGTGAACCTGCGCGGTCATGTCGTTCTGTGCGAAATCAAGAGTAGTCGGGCTGACTATGTGTCCGATAACAAGTGGCATAAGTACAGGGATTACGCTGATACCATGTACTTAGTCATGCCCAAGTCCGTGTACCTCAAACTAGAGACACGCCTTAAGAAAGACCTGAAACACGCAGGAATCGGCGTGTTTATCCTCGACCCTGACACAGGGTATCTGAAAAACGTAATTAGTGCGCGTAAATACCCGATAAACGACGATATTCGCTGGGAACTTGTAATCCGCATGGCCTGGCGTAGTGGTGAGTCGCGCAGAACTCGTAGGCAGCGTCGTAGACACTACGGGATCGAATAGAGGCAGGCCCATGTTCAAGAGAAAGAAGCCCCAACTCCTCGAGTCGCCGTTTGGTATTACTGACGACGATACTCTGCCGATAGGTCACCCTATACCTCGTCACCCTCCTTTGCCCCTGCGTACCAGGAAGAAGCCTAAGGTAGAAGAAGTGAAGGCCCAGCCTTCAAAGCCTGTTCCCAAGTCCGCTACCGAGCCTACACCTCGCAAGAAGAAGGCACGTCGGTCGAAGATCGTTACCCAGGCCTCGTCTAAGAAGCGTGTACCTCATACACGTTCAATCGTCACGAACGATGATTCGGTCGTCTATACGCCCGACATGAGGATCAGATACGACAAGTTGGAACTGCCCGAAGTGTTGAAGGGGCTGCCTGTCGATAATGCGGTTGCCCTGTCTGACCGCATGCTGAACTCTGTGCGTAATCGCACAGAAAATCGTACCCGCAGACTGTCCAACCTGATATTACAGTCTGTGGTTCCCAGTTTAGTTGCCTGTGATGCAAGCCTCGCCTACACCAAGACATTCTTGGAATCAGGTTTCGGTTTCAGTACCAAACCCGACGATTCGATGATCGAATCGTTAAACGATTTGGTGCGATTCGAGGTCCTATCATTCTTCGTCAATCGCAGCCGCTTGTCTAAGGCCGTTAAGGCCCGTCTGCTCGATGCACTGACCGACAAGTTTGCTGACCAGATGGTGGTATCGATGCGCGATGCCCTCAAGAAGGCGAAGGTTGATGATCGAGTCAAAGAACTTGAGGCATTCGTGGTGCGTACCATGTCAGATCAGAAAGTACGCACTTCACGTGATCTACCTGGCTCTGCCCAAGAATCTCCGACGGGGGGCAGAGGCAGTCGCAACACAGGCGGCAGAGGCTCTCTGAAACGTAGGGCCATTTAAGGGGCCGCACTCATGCTACACCTGCCTAACCTGACCGAGGCACAGACCTGTCTATCCTGTACACACTATCTTCGGTGTAAGGACCCAGAGAAGTCGTTCATGTATAGCTGTGATCGGTTCAGGCAAACAGCACAAAGCGCGAAGCTGAGTTCGCGCCTGTTCACGGACCTACTCGATACTGAAATCGAGGATCCGTTCCAGACGCAAGAACGTCACCGCTACGAAGTTGTCAAGTCTGACTTTGACATCTATTCGGTCATTGAATCTGTAATCCACGAAAATACGCTTGCCCCACCCGACCTTAAAATCAACGACAGGGACTTCAAGCAGGCGCCAAACTTCTTCACCTTCACCACCTCTGACCAATTCCTCAAGGTCAAACCTTATCTCTGGCAAATCCTGTACGCGACGATCTTGCTCGCGGAGTACTGCCCAACCTGCTCTGACCTCAAATACTTCGACAACTTCAAACCCGATCACAGCTACGGCCGCTTCAAGAAGCACATCAAACTGCTTGAGTTCGGCGTCTGCCCATGCTGTGGCAAGAACAGATTCGATCACGTAAAGGCAGGCCGCCTCAACTTCTACGACGAGCTGGCTATCAACGCGGGTCAGCGTTCGGGTAAGTCAGCGGTTGTTACGTTCATAAGTACCTACCTGCTGCACAAGATGTTGAAGCTGCAAAACCCGAACGAAGTGTATGGCCTGATGTCATCAAACGTGTTGCATGGCACGTTTGTGGCCCTGACGTTCGGCCAGGCGAAAGAAAACTTGTGGGACCCGTTCTACGGCAACGTGTTGGAGAGCCCTTGGTTCCAAGGCTACAACTCGATGCTACTGCACTTCTCGCAGCGCCGTGGTGATGAAATCGTTAAACTCAAGGACGAGTTCATCAATTACAAGCATCGTCGCTTGCTTATCTACCCGGCATCGCCCGACTTGCGTATCCTGCGTGGCCGTACACGCTGGCTGGGTGCCATCGACGAACTGGGTTGGTTCGACAATTATGCAGCCTCGAACAAGGTCAAGGTGAACGCCACTGGTACCTACGCGGCACTGGGTAACTCACTGCGTACTGTTCGCTCTAAGGCCGAGAAGTTGATGAAGCGTGGCTTCTTCGATATTCCCACTGCCTACCTGCTGAATATCAGTTCGCCCTCCAGCGTCCGCGATAAGATCATGGAATTGGTCAAGAAGTCGCAGGGCAGCCGCAAGATGTACGGCATTAGTAAGGCCACGTGGGAGCTTAATCCTGAGATCACACGCGACACCTTGGCGGAAGAATTCCGCAAAGACCCTGTGGGGGCGATGCGTGACTATGGTGCACAGCCTCCTCTGAGTTCCAATCCCTTCATCGGTAACGTAGGAACCGTCCTGCAATGTCAGGGGGAGAAGCGCAACGGAATAGAACTGATCTACTCGCGCAAGCGCAGTCCCGACGGCACACACAAACGCTTTGCCAAAGTGTCGCGCATTCGTCAGGGAGGTTCACCCTCTGTTCTAGCTATCGATGCAGGCTACTCCAACAACTCGTTTGCGGCTGCCATAGCTCATCTGAAAGACGGCATACCCTGTATCGATCTGCTGATGGAGATTCAGCCTAAGCCTGGCGTCCCTCTATCCTACCGGGCAATATATGACCACGCAATCAAGCCCATCATGGAAAATCGCAACATTCAATTGGTTGCGGCTGACCGTTGGAACAGCCTCAAGATATTGTCAGACATAGAGGCAGACTTCGAGTGCGAGACGGTCCAGTATTCGTTGCGTTACACCGACTTCGTAGGCATCAAGGAATACTTCGAGGACAGCGAGATCATTCTGCCTCGCCTGCCCAAGGGCAAGACTATTGACGACGTGTTGGCCTACGATTCCTCCGATTACCCCAATTGCTTCCGTGACGACCCAACGGGCCACCTGTACCTGCAACTGCTGACCGTGCAGGATACGGGCAGTCAGGTTATCAAGGGCGATCAGTTGACAGACGATCTGGCCCGTGCAGTAATGCTTGCCATCGCCTTACTGATCGACGAGGACTATGCTGACCTGTGGAGTAAGGAAGACATCCAGATACAGCAGGCTATAAGCGCACAGCAAATGGCGACCGCCCGTGGGGCCTCAACAGGCGTGTTCGGCGGAGGAGGCGGGGGTGGTAATCCGGGCTCGTCTTCGGGTGTTTTAGGGCGCGTTGTCTCACGTTCTGGCTAACTACATCGTAATTTCAATCCTGTAAACACATAGGAGGCATACATGCCTAAGAAACTCATTGTGAACATGGGACCTTCAATTCCGTTCAACCCACTAGCCGCTTTAGCGGCTACTGCTGCCTTTAAATCCGAGTCAGCAGTACAAAACATGGTGGCCGGCATTTGTCCCAAGTGTCACCAGACCATGACGGGTGCCCAGGTCGCCAATGGTGATCGTGTACACTGGTGCCCGAAGTGTTGCGTTGCCTCCCCTCTACCCGACGGACAATAAGCATGCTACACATAAACAGACGGCCCGCCTATAACACAGGCGAGGGCAGTAAGAGCGTGAAACCGACAAAGTTAGGGTCCACCAGCCTCGACCGTGTAAGGCAGAAGGTCGAAAAGACTGGTGGCTCGGGCTACGGTTACGAATCACTGTCTGCCATGTCTCCTACAGGCATGCAGAACTCGAACGTATCGTCCAACCCGATCTCGGTTGACCTCGACCCGATGCTGTCGGGCTTCGCGCCGCAGCAAGAACACTTGATGTTCTACCGTCTGTATCGTGACATGTACTACAACGATTCAGTCTGTGGTTCAGCCGTCGATCTGATGTCTGCCATGCCCTTCGGCGAATTTAGTCTGGGTGGCGTGTCAGACAGGAAGGCCCTACAGGTATTCAACGAAACAATCGAACGCCTGTCCCTGCGTACCCTGCTGCCTGAGGTCAGCATCGACTACCTGGTGCTGGGCGTTCACTGTTCCTCCCTGCTCTATTCAAAAGAACGCAGGATGTTCGTGGACACGATGCCTCATGCCGTCGAGAACATGACGGTCAAGACCATCCCGTTCTATTCGCAGGACCCAATCGTCAGTGTCAAGTTTCCAAAGGAAGTGCAGGAGATATTCTCTGCCTCCAATCAGAGCCCGCGTATCGCCCGCATCCGCAAGTTGGTCGGCCAAGTAGTGGTCGATAAGATTGCTTCGGGCAGCCTCGAACTTGACCCTATGTCTACGCTGTACATCCCACGCAGAACCTTCACCAACACGGCGACTGGTACCTCGTACTTTCGCCGTGTTCTGCCTCTATACCTGATCGAGAAAAACCTGTATCGTGGTACACTGCTTGAATCAGCAAGGCGCCAGCGTGGCATCCTGCACTTGACGCTGGGCGATGGCGAAGACTGGGTTCCCACCGTACCCGACATGGACTTCATGACTGAGCTGTTCATGAACGCCGACTCTGACCCACTGGGTGCTATCATCGCTACACGTCAGGGTGTCGATGTGAACGAGATTCGTCAGGGTGGTGACTTCTGGAAGGTCACTGACTTTTCTGACTCAGTGTTGAACGCCAAGCTACGTGCGCTGGGTATCTCTGAATCATTCCTGTCGGGCGATGCCAACTACAATACGGCTGACAATGGACTGACTGTATTCATCGACATGCTGCGGTCATACCGTGAGATGATGACACGCAAAATCTTCTACGACAAGTTGTTCCCGTTGATTAGCCTCATCAATGGCTACACGGTCAACACTCGTGGCAAGATCGTGACGCAGGAGGGTCTGATGGATACCCTCAGTCCCGAGGAAGCCCTGTTCACGCTGAACGACGGCTCACACCTGTTGATACCGACAGTTAGCTGGGCCAAGAACTTGAAGCCCGAAGGCGATCAGCAGTACCTCGACGTTCTTAACGGCCTGACGGATAAGGGTGTACCCGTGCCCATTCGTATGTTGGCTGCTGCGGGCGGTCTGAATCTCGACGAGTTGCTACGCCACAGGGAAGATGATCTGGCCTTGCGTAAGAGCTTATCTGAATACATGAAGGCAATTCAAGACCTGGCTCCCAAGCCCGAGGGCGGCGAGGGCGAGGAATCTGAATCAGCAGTTGCCGCCGCTGTACTAGCTGCCACTCGCCCCGAGACACGTTCTGCTGTTCTTGGGTCTAACGGACGTGTGCCTCTGCTCAGTCGTGATTTTGGTGAGGCTGCTGAGGTCAAGGGTCAGACCAAGACGGGCAAGCCCAAGGCTATTCTCAACCAGACGCGGGCCAACCAACGCATCAACAAACAGATCGCCCGTGCCATCAGAGCTGCTGACGCACGTGGCGCGTATCGTGCCCATAACGTGAAGCAAAAGAGGAAGTAACTGAAATGACTCGTCGCCTAATTGTACTGACCAACACGCAGTCAGTGGATAAACCTGTTGACATCTTGCGCTCCGAGAGCGGTATTCATCGCCTGTCTAAGCTGGACGAGGGTACAGACATTCTGAACCTCGCGCAAGCCTACAAGGCGTTCCTGAAAGAGAATGGCATCGCCCATCGTGCTACGCAGGATCCCAACGTGGCTGAGGCTAATCAGGTGCGCATTGTCAAGGCCCTCTATCACTTCTTGTTGGACCACGATCACGAATGTCACGTGTTCCAATGTCACTCGTTTAAGCGCGCCCTCATTGGCGCCTCGGATAAGATCGAGAAGATGGTCCGCGAATACGGCATGGACAAGGCGAAGATGAATGTGCGTCACTTGGTTCTGCGCGTCAACCAGCTGGTGATCGACCCGTGCTTCACTCGTCTGGGCAACAATTTCACGGGCCTCGATAACTATCCGTATCGTGAGCTGCAAAGTTACTTCGAGGGCTTCATGCAGGTAAAGCAGTTGGCCTCGCTGACCATCCCAGGTGAAGAGGGCATGCTGTCGTTACAAGATGAAATGGCACACGCAGCAGCCCGTCCTCGCTGTGCCATTCGACTGCGCAAAGCGGCGATGAGATGAAAGTCCTTGCCCAGCAAACACGCGTGTACAAGGCGGATCGAGGTATCCGCCTTAGGTCATCTCAGCACGAAATCGTGCTGCGGAATGGCGATGTATTCGATCTGGCAGAAACTGCCCGCGCACGTTATGTGCTGGTAGGTTCTGCCCGTTTTAGCCTGAACGAAGATCAGTATGCGAAGATGATCGAGCGTTCACGGGCTAAGCGCAAACCTGCACCTACCAAACCCACTAGCAAAGGTAGTCCTGCTGTACCCAAGGCCGATGCAGACAAAGAGATCGTCGTGCAAAAGACTGCGCCCGATGAAGGTTTGACAAAGTTAGCCAAGCAAGTGCAGAAGAACATCGCGGGCATCAAGGCTCCCAATATCAAAACCATTGCGCGTCGGGTAGCTCAGGGCAAAACTGCACCCGCAGGCGAATTCATGTTGCCTGCCTCCAAAGGCTCGTTCAAGTCCCAGCGCGCTAGGGATGACGCCTTTGCTAAAGGCATGGGCATCATCAACTCAGTAAAGAAGCGTCTAGCGAAAGTGTTCGAGGGCCGTCAGGACGAGGCAGGCATGAACATGAAGGTTGTGCATAATGACCGTCAGATCGTGCTGTCCACACCCATCGAATGGGCGCATCATCAATATGCAGACCTACAAGTTCGCCTAGAGAAATCGGGCGACCGTCGCATGGTACTCACAGCCTCTGTTATGACCGACGAGCATGTGTCAGATAAGGACCGCCTACTGCTTTATCGTTCACGTGTTGTGCAGGACTTCTTCGCCGTGTTCTTCCGCGTATCGATGCTATGGGTAGGCAATGGTGCCGGCTCAGTGCGTGGACCCATACACATGAAGACCAACATCCACTCGAAGTACTTGGCCAACGAGTATTTCATCTCGACCGTAATCTGAACCTGACCATGAAACTAATCGTGTCCCTGTCTGCAACTGCTGAGCATATCAAGTTGACCCGCACTGAGTTGAAGGATTTGGCTACCGATCCTGTGGGCTCCGCACGTAACCTCAAACTCAGTGATCTTGTCGCCATCTTGAAGATGGCTTCCGACCTCTACTACAACAAGGGTAAGTCGCCGATTTCTGATCGCGCATTCGATGTACTGAAAGAAGAGTTAATGTTCAGGCGCCCTGACCACCCGTTCTTACGTCAAGTGGGCGCGCCCGTTCGCAATACCAGTCGCAAGGTCAAGCTGCCCTATCAGCTTTTCTCCCTTGACAAGGTAAAACCGCACAACGTAGAGCAATGGCTTGATCGTCATAGGGGGCCTTGGGTTGTGTCTGATAAGGAGGACGGCAACTCGTTGGAAATCACCTATCTCGACGGCCGGCTGAGAGGTATCTATCGTAGGGGTGACAGGCTGACGGGTGAAGATGTTACTCATCTGGCACCCCACCTCGACATTCCCATGACGGTCAACGTAGGGGGCAAATTTGCTGTACGTGCTGAAATCGCTATGCCCGTGGGTTCATTTGATAAGCACTTCGCAAGTAGGTTTGCTAACCCACGCAATTTGGTCGCAGGTGCGCTGACCAAGCGCCAGGTGCATGAAGCTATCCCCCACCTACACACCTTGGCCTATGAGATGATTGAGCCGCGCATGAAACCCAGCGCCTCCCTAGCCAAATTGCAGAAGATGGGTTTCAAGGTCGTGCCCCACAAGGTGTACACCAAACTGACAGCCGCACAGCTTGAAGCCTTGTTGAAGCAGCGTCATGCTCGTTCCAAGTACGAGATCGACGGCCTGGTGCTCGAACAGGATCAGGTGACGAAACGGCCGACCTCTGGTGCATTCCCCGATTACGCCGTAGCTTTCAAGGTTGACGATGAAGACAACGCGGCCCTGGTACAGGTCAAGAGCGTTGTCTGGGAAGAGTCAAAGCATGGGGCGCTCAAGCCACGTATCAACATCCCTCCGACGAAGTTATCGGGCGTGACTGTCAAGTTCGCTACAGGTCACAACGCGTTCTTCATCGAGCACGGCTATCGCAAGAAGGATGAGGGTAAGGGCCTGCCTGTACGCCCCATTGGGCCCGGTGCTACGATCCAGATCATTCGCTCAGGTGAGGTCATTCCTCATGTCATGAAGGTGGTCAAGGGTGTGGCCCGTCCTCAGATGCCTAAGCAGTCGTACAAGTATGGTCGCACTGGCGTTGACATCTACCTGACTGAGAAAACTGACTTGGTGCGGGCCAAGCGTTTGGAGTCGTTCTTCAAAACTGTCGGTGTTGAGTTTATGCGTCTAGGCACGATCCAGAAATTGATGGAGCAGGGCTTTGATACGCTGGGCAAGATATTGAATGCCACACCCGATGACTACATGAAGGTACCTGGCTTCAAAGAGACAATGGCGCAGAAGCTATATCGGGCTGTGCAGTCAAAGACGCGTCAAGTCGAACTATCGGCGTTGATGGATGCCTCGGGTGTGTTCGGTGCGGGCTTAGGCCAGCGCCGCATGAAAGTGTTGATCGACAAGTATCCCGGGGTGCTGAGTTGGGGTGACAAGACACGTGGGCAGATCATAAGAACTGTGCAGACGGTTGACGGTTTCGACACTCTAGCTGCCCAATTCGCTGACGGTCTACCCAAGTTCATCAAGTGGTTAGCCCGTACTAGAATCAAACCTATACTGCCCACAAAGGTACGCAAGGTCAGCACCAAACTGGTAGGTCAACAGGTTGTGTTTACGGGCTTCCGCGACACAGACCTGTCCTCACAGATCGTGTCGAACGGAGGGGCCGTAGGTTCGGACGTAAGCAACAAAACCACGATCCTGTTGGTCAAAGACAAGGCCTCGGGCAGTGCCAAACTGAAAAAAGCAGCGTCACAGGGCATCAAGATAATGACTGCCGATGAATTCAGGCGTCGATTCCGCCTGTAATCGATTACGGGTTTGCGAGCAAGAATTGAATGTAATTTTTGGTCATTGAATCCCACGTACATAAGGCATGGCTATGAAGCAACGTGTTATGGTGTCTATGAGTGCGTCCGATGAGAATGTGGACGCACTGCTGTTTGTACTGATCGTCATGGTACTGGAGCTGTACTCCAACGACATCAGTGTGTTCTTCAAGCAGCTCAAGCCCAATATGGACAAGGCCTCTGACTTCCTGAAACAGCATGGCGTGTACAAGGGTGTCAGCACCTTCTTCACTCAGTTCCTCCAAACTAAGGAAATCAGCCACGAGGATGCTGTTGACCTAGGCACTTACCTGAACAGCCGCGAAGTCAAGGCCAAGTTCCAGCGCGATACAACCATCTCCCATGACCAACTAACGCTGTTAAAGGCTGCTATCACTGCCCTTATCAAAGACAGCGACAGTGCCTGGCTCAAGCTGCAAAAACATGTGAGCATCTTGAACGACCCCGAAATCAACCTGCTGATCTCGGACGACATGAACGCGCCCGTGGACGTGAGCCCGAAGCAGATTGCCCGCCAACTCAAAATCCTGGTGCGCGAATTGACGGGCAACACCAATTCCTACTTCCTGACCCTGCAACAGAATATCGAGTTGGGTAAAAAGTACCCGGCTGAGATTCAGGAATACCGTCGCTATGTATCGATGGTCAACAAGCTGGTCAAAGTTGAGGTGCTCAAGTTCGTGAGGCGTCAGCGTTCACCTTTGGTACGCGCGGACGTAGTGAAGGCGCATCTCGACGGCATGGGCATCCCGAATAATATCGTCACCGGCTTGACGGGTGCCCAGATGGACGAGCAGGGCAACGTCTACACGGCTGAGGGACGTAAACTCATCCCAACGCCCACGGGTCTGGTGAAGATGAACCCTGCCTATGACCCTAACAACGAGAATACATACGTTGCGAGGCCCGCAGACGGTGGGCGTCCCGAATATCGCACTGAAACCTACACGCGCGCCAACAAGCAGAAACGCTTGGGCATCGTGCAAGAGTTCCTGGCTTCTGAACATGAACATAGGGGTAAGTGGTTGTCTGACCTGTCGAAGAAAGGCAGTGTCGATCAGATATTGGGCGCCCTGACTGAGATCATGTACTACACCGCAGCACGTATCGGTGATCCGGGCAACATGACAGCCGGCGAAACAACCTACGGCCTTTCAACCCTGACTGTCAATCACATCAAGGTCCTGCCCACCAAAATCCTGCTGGATTACGCGGGCAAGAAGGGCACCAACCAATATGCTGAGTATCGTATCAACTCGCCCGAGAGCAAGAAAGTTGCGGAGATCGTTAAAGGCTTGATTCAGGGTAAGCGCCCTACTGATTATGTGTTCACCTATGGCCGGCGTCGTATCGCCCGTAACGAAGTGAGCATGTACATCAAGCAGGTCACGGGCATGTCAGGAATGACCAACCACTATTTCCGTCGTCTGACTGGCACCCGCATGGCCTTAACGCTGTTGAAGAAGGCCCCGTTCTCGAAAGACAAGCACCCGTCACAGACTGAGGTGGAACGGTGGTTCAAGGCTGAGATGACGAAGGTGGGTGAAGTGTTGCACCATCGCACCGGTCAGAAAGTCACATCCAGCACGGCAATCAAGAGCTACATCGACACGAACGTCATGGCAGACTTCTTCACCAATCTGGGCCTGCGTGTTCCTAAGGCCGTGCTCGAAGCTGAAAAGAAATGAGGGTCGTTCTACAAGGGGTAAAGGGTCATCACATGGCCCGTCTGGCCCGTAGCGTCTTTGGCTTTTCAGGCATCTTGAGGGCGAATGTGCTGCTCTACTCAGATAACACGTTTAGCGTTAGTTATCACGAAGATGAGTACAATCTGGACCTGTACATAACGGGCTCCAAGACAACCGCATTGAAGAGGCTTGAGCAGATGTTTCGCACCTCCTACCCCAACTCCAACCTATCAAAGTCGGGTACCTCCCCGACTGAATTCATTTTGATTACGGGACTCGTATGAAATTGAAACTTCACGTCAGCCTGTCCTCAGCAGAGATACGTACCTCTGTTGTGGCATACAAGTTCGTGAATACAGGCATGGAGGGCCTCATCAACTCCTGTCTTGACCGACTCGGTATCGAGCCTGTTTCTTTCAAGTATGAAGAAGCGGGTACTGCCCCCGAAGTTTCGGTTTCTGGCTCGGGCTGGCGTATTCACTTGTTCTTCGCCCAGCCGCGTAACATACCGACCGTGGAAATGCGCTCTACGCTGTTCCCGCCGGGCAGTGGTAAAGACGTGTCCTTCATCTACGAGGGCGAGAAGGGCGGCCATGGCTATGAGTTCCCTAAGCTCACGCAGCATGAAAAGATTGCCCTCATTAACATGGTAGCTAACATGCGGACGATGAAGCGTGTCGATGGTTACTCAGGCATGAGGACCGTTTAGTATGAAGCTCAATATCAGCCTGTCTTCTAGCTTCGGGAAAGGTGACCGTGTTGCCGTCGAAGTGGACAAGAACGAGTGGTACTCGGGTACTGTTATTGGTGAAGTGGCTAAGGGCTACCGGGTCAAGTTTGACGATGACGAGAAGGTGACAATCGATCCTGACACGGATCGTATGTACAAGATTGACCTGCCTCGCCCACGCAAGTCGCCGATGACTACAGCGCAGATGCGCGAAGTACGTGTCACAAGTCGGGCACCCCGTACTACATCAACGAAAATCAAGCTCGACGGGGAGCCCCCGCGTCGAGCCCGTACCTCCGCGTCGCCGCGCTCTCGTTCTGAGCGAACCACAGGCGGCCCAGTGCCTCATGTCGTACCTCTGCCCAAAGGCCGTAAGACCAAGCCTCAGGAACCCAAAACCCTGGGTCGCCCTCTCATTACATCGTTGACAGGCGCCGGTGTGAAGGCCCCGCCTACAAAGACAGTCGATACGCCCGTCAAGCGGGCTATCGATCTGGAACCCGATGTCGATGAAAAGATGACGAACGAAGAACGCCACCTGCAGAACACGTTGGGCCTGCCTCCGAAGTTTAAGACCGCTACGTTCTCAGGCAAGGTAGGTCAGCTACGTTACCTCGGCGAGATTTGGAAGGAAGCTAACACCAAGTTCTTCGACAATCAGTTGCGTCCCTGCAACATACGCATCATGAAGGACATGGGCACTCGGTTTATGCGACGGGGCCAGTGGGCACCCGGTAAGCGCGAAATCGGCATGAGCCCTCGCCTGTTCAAGGGAAAAGAATACCATGTGCTGACTACCATGGTGCATGAGATGTGTCACCAGGCAGTTAGTGAGATCGACTACGTGCGTGACGACGGTAACGCAGGCCATGGTCCACACTGGACGAAGTGGATGACGCACTGCGGCCTCACTCCTTCTCGCTATTCCAAGTACGACAACGAAAACTTCATGACTGACGAGGAGCGGGACGCTCATAATAGGGTCAAGGGGAACATGCAGGCAGCGCGTGACACGCACAAGCGTATCTACAACCCACGCCCAATACAACCCGCGCAGTGGCTCGACCCCAAAACCAACAAGTGGCACAAGGGTCTGATTGTGGGTCTGCATGACCTACAGGCTAAGCGTTGGGTTTTCATCTCGCAGCCTCGCACTGATTCGTGGAAGATCATTCCAACTGATTACCTATACGAGCTGCCTCATGAGGAACATGAACAGTTCCTCACGCCCGCCTTCAAGGAGGCGGCCGAGCACATCATGGCGTATAAGGATCTAATGCGTGAAGGCAAACGTCGGGCACGTAACGACAAGACCAGGATGCGGGGTGGGCTGCTGTGAAAATACTGATTTCCCTATCCTCATCCTCGTTGATCGATGCTACCCACAGATTCGAGCGTCGTCGCCTGCGCGACCGCACGGGTAAGGCCGACAATTTGAGTAAGCTGCAATCTGATTACGAGGCGCTGGTGAGGGGAGAGATGCGCGACGCCCGTGCCCATGTAGTTCAATCACTGCATGTTCTGCGTCTTGAAGCTGCACCCCTGTACAAAGAGTACAACTCTAAGGCCTTCTTACCTGATGTGGTAAGTGAACGCCTAGACGATCCTGCTTACAAACAGCAGGCTTATCAGTTTGTGCAGCACAACTATCGTCTGCTGCTCACAACGCTAAGGTTGTGGGTTAGGGACCTGACCCGTCTTTGGTTCAAGTACTCTGCCCTTGATTGGCCTGTGGGTAGCGATTGGGCAAAGCACACGGGCCTTACAAATGAGATGCAGCAGGCTAAACGCTTGATCGCTGAATTCGAGGACCTCAAATGAAAATGTTCATCAGCCTCTCATCTGCACAGATCAAGCCTCCTGACTCGTCGAACGTCATTTTTATGGCACGTGCGCCTGTCCAGCACTTCCCGGCCATGAAGGATTCCCTGATACTCATTCCCCATCAAACGAATGAGGGAAAGGTGCCCGACTCTATTGCCCATAAGCTGAATGAGTTAAAGCCCATCGGCTACGACTGGCAGCCCGAGAAGTTGAAGCACATGCACTTGCAGGGTAACCTTACATTCTACATCGGGTCCTCCTATCACTACGAAAGCGAAGTAGCCAACTCGCTGGCCGACCAAGGATTCACTGTCAAGGACATCGAGATTACTGTTGAGCAGTTTGAGGCCTTGTTTGAGTGGTACAACTCAGGCACACGTGCAAAGGCTGATCCAACGTCTTCGGACATCGAGGCCTTGCACAAGCGTGTTCGCTGGATGTGGAAGCATCACCACACTCAATTCACTCAGTGGGAAAGCGG
>JAEHJW020006861.1_pt1 | contig 22152 bp, 49 predicted proteins | sample 9271431 | NCBI WGS metagenome assembly JAEHJW02 | reverse complement strand
AGTTAATAATCTTATATCTGCAATGCTTGTATATACCATTATAATATTAATTAAAAGAAGTATATAAAGTTTTCTATAAAATTATCTTTTTAAACAAACTAAGGCTACTGCATTTGGACTTGTTTCAACATAAGAAACAACTCTTTCTGCACTAATTCCTTCATTGGCTAATTCTTGAACAACTTCTGCAATAGTTCCAGCTATTCTTTTATAAGAACTACCGCTACTTCCAACCAATGTACTTTCATAACCTGTAACTGATACTGTCATTTGTTCTCCTTATTTATTTAATTAATACTTGTCCTCCGGAAAAAATATAGAGGACGAATCCGAATAAATTTTTAATTTTCAAAACATACTTTTTAAAAGTAAGTCTGTTTAGAAATGAACTATCTGAAAAACTAAATTAAATCTAATTTTTTATTTTAGTTTTCTTTTTATCCACTTCAGATTCAGAAAAGTTTACAGAACCAGTACCATCACAAATGATACAAAATTCCTTTTTATGATAATCATCCTTTCCTTTTCCGTCACATGCTAAACACTTAATTTTATCCATTTTATGTTCTGAAAATTTCTCCACTACCTGAAATTGATTTCTCTTGATAGTTTGCTGCTAAAAATACGGTTGTTGGAACTAAATCATTTCCTGCTGCTCCGAATGTTCTTCCATTGGATGCAAATCTATTTCCAGATAATTCTCCAACACATCCTGTCAACATCAAAAATTTGACATTTGTTCCTAATGTAATTGCTGGAACTGCAGTAAAATCATTATTTCTAATTATTACTCCATTCATTCCAGAACCTGCTCCAAGGTACAAATTACAATCTACATTAGCAGATGGACCACTAAATATATTATCTTCAATAACTACATCTTGAGGAACTGAACCACTTGTTCCCATAAGAACTATATCCCCTACATTCTTATAGAATCTATTACCAGCAATATATACTTGCCAAGCATTTCCAGCAGAACTCCATTGAATTGCTCCACCTGTTGAGGCATCTGTTGCAGATGAACCTTTACAGTTTTTGAAGTGACATCCTATAATAGTAGTTCCAAAAGCAGATTTAGTTAAACCATCATCATCAAGTAAAATTCCACCACCAGTCGAACCAGCACCATTAAATCCAAGATTTGCAATTAAACATCCCGGAGCCCTAATAGTCAATAATGCAACTGCTCCACTTCCCTTACTTATTTGAGGTAATCCTCCTTGAGTTCTTCCTCTATCTACTCCAATCAAAGACAAATTTGACTTTGCAGCGGCAATAGTTAAAGTCTCTGCATAACTTGAAGGGTCTGTAGCACCTGCAGCCATTGTTTTTGATGTAACAAAAATAACGTCTCCAGCACCAGCATTATTAATCGCTGATTGAATAGTATTACAAGCAGTACTCCAAGTAGTTCCATCTCCATTTGCGGCTAAATCTCCATCCACATACCATACTTTTCCTTCTCCAACTACTGGAAAGGAATTTCCTTGAACGAATAAATCACCATCAACTTGAAAATTTTTAACTCTTCCGCTACCACTGTGAAAACCATATCTTCCTCCTACCTTTTTAAAATTTGACATTTTCTTTTTCCTCCCTTATACTTGTTTGGGTCCTTCATCTTATGATGAATTTCAATCTTTAGTTTCTACTAAAGAGCCATCCAAAACATTTAAGTTTTGATTATCAATTTTGAGTCCGAAGACTATCTTTTTTTCCAAAATCAAAAAAAGATAAAAAAATAAAAATAAATTAACTTATTTAATCAGCAACATCAACAAACACTATTGCATCGTTATGAATAACTTTTCCGGCGAAAGCCAAATCAACAACAATATCCTGTTGCTTTCTACGAGGATAAGGTGAAACAGTAATTTCTGGTTCCTTTCCCCATACGAAAGTAAATGCTTTCATAGGTTTCATTAAGATACATCTTGTCATATCCGCACTTGCAGTTGTTCCATCTGGTCCAGTTGAACCTGAAGCAACAGACTCAATATTTGGTGTCATAACAATTTTTATATTCTGATATTTAGCAATTTGTCCATTAAGAACAACATCTTGACTTCCGTATTCAGCAGCATTTGTAAACTGTGAATCCTGTTGAAGTGCTAAATATTGTGCTGGTCCCATGTAAAAAACAAAGTCTCCTTCGTTAGTCCATGGATTTTTAGTCGCCGTAGCGGCTGCAACTTTTGTGAAAGTTGTTGAGTTCCAGTAGAATACATATTTGTCCATCAAAAATTTAGATGCTTTAACAATTAAATCTGGTGTTAAAGTATCCCCTGCGGCAAGAGTAGAGTCTGAAGTAGCAGTTCCTCCGAAAAGAAGAGTAGCACCTGCAGCCGTAGAAGTTGCCACAGTGGCATCTCCTATGGTTGTTGCAATGTACTGGTCAATCTTATCAGCAACACCATATACCAAATCTTCTCTAAACCTTTCAATCAAACTGAATCTATTAGTTTTAATATCCCAATCAGTTACAGTAACGTGAGCACTGTAATAAGCAGGAGTTATTTGAACACCATCAAGATTAGTTATTGAAGTGTTTGAAATATCCGAGTTTGTTGCTTCTCCTGAATCGAATGTTATTCCAGACGAACCTAAATATTTAGTTCGCTTGTATTCGATATGGTCAGCATGTCCGGGTTCCAAATATCTTACATTAACTGATTCTAAAAAATAGAACCTTAATCTAGCAGCATCCAAGAAACCATTAGCATATTCAGTTGGTCTGTTTACATACGTTGATGAAACAGCAGTACCTTGTGAAGTTGTTGAAGTTATTTCATTCGATAATTCTAAGTATTTTTTCTCTTTCATTTTACTTGTTCAGTAAGAGCTTGTAGTAAATTCATTTCTAGAGGCGTAAAGTTTCTTGCACCTTTTCCGAGTGATTCTTTAGACAAAAGAACCGTTCTTGAAGTGGCATTACTTCTTGCTGCTTTAAGTTTTTCTATTTCAGTCAGAGCACTTTCTAACTTTTCAGATAAGTTTTCAGTCTGAGAAAGTTTTTCTTTGCTGTCTGGTTTAGAATTCTTATTTTCAGATTTAGTTGTGGCAACTTCGTTTGCATCTCCGTCGTCTTTTTCTTCATCCTTTTTATCCTCTTTATCTTCTTCTTTCTCTTTATCATCTTCGTCACTATCATCTTCCTTATCATTTGTACTATCACCTTTCTTTTCCCCTATTGCAGGTTCTAAGTCACCAATAATCTTTTGAACTGGATTTGTAGGAACTTTTTGAGATTCAAGAACATCCAATCTTTCAGATAATTTTACAACTGCATCAAGAATTGAATTTAGTTTAGAATTAAGTTCTTCGGAATCATTTTTTCCGATAACTTCATTATTTTCCATATTCTCTTTCATATTTTCCTCCTTTTTATCTTTATGTGAATCTATTCCGAACTTTTTTGCTTTAGACATTAATTTTCTTTTAGCAGAATCTATTTGAGATTGTGATACACCTTTAATTTGATTTATTCTTGCAAGAGCATTTCTAACGTGATTTGCATCAAACATTGGAAGTTTACTTGCACTTGGAGGATTCATAGGAATTGCATAAAATTCACTTACAGACATTCCCATTCTTTTTCTCATTCCTTCCATATCGGTTACTTTTGCTAAACTTTCTGTATCTTCTTCTAAATTTAAACTATCTTTAAGATTCATGAGAATTTTATAATGTCGTTCTTCATCAGGAATTATAGAATCAATTTTATTTTTTATTTCCATATTTTCTGTTAATGATTTTAAATGAGAATACTTTGAGGGGGCACTTTTTTCATCTTGTAACATTTCATTAAACGAAGATTTAAATTCTTCACTTTCAGAAAGTTTTTCTTTTTCTCCATAATCTATAGGTCTATTAACATTTTGCGTGGATGAAGTTCCTTCGCTACTTACAGAAGTTACTACTCCTCCGTCAGATAAATTAATAAATGCTTCTTTACATGCAGGATTATATACTACTGAAAAATTACTAAATTTTTCAATATTAAATATATTCGTGTCCTCATTATAGTCTCCTAAAATTTTTGCGGAAATTCCTAATTTTGCTTTTCCTTTACCTAATTTAATTGCTAAATCTTTATCGTAAATTTCTAAATCTCCGTATAATTTTCCATCATCACTTAATACTCTATTAATAACATTTCCGACCCAATTTTCTGCTTTTTCATCATGAGAATAAATTAGTTCATAATTTTTTTTATCAGACCAATCTGTTTTTTGAAATCCATTTTTTATAGAATCAGAAGTAAAAACTTTTCCATTCCAAGTTCCGGGGGAAAGTAATAGAACGTTCTTAATTAAATAAGGTTTAAAATCTTGAACTTCTTGAGTTAAATCGGATAAATATTCTCCTTCAAGAATCGTTGGGTCTAATAAGATAGTTTCCATACACATATATAGAAAAACTTAATATTTAAATATTTCTATATTTTACTGTTTTTTAGTAGTAATCTCTTTAGAAGTTTGGTCTTCAGAAAAACTAGGTTGTTTGGGATTTAAAACACCTTTTTTTACTTTTGTTGAAAGATTTGGAAGTTCTTGTTTATCTGGAGGTAAAGGTGTTTTTGATTCTACTTTCGTGGGAGTAATCTTTTTGAATTCGTTATATGCTTTTTCATTGGGTTGAAATCCTTCTGCTTGTAATATATAGGGTCTTGCTTCTTCAGGAGCAATAATTCCATCTAAAATTGATGTATGAATTCTTTTAATTTTATCATTCTTTTCTTCCGCTTTAATTTCTCCCCATTGTATATCTGGAACCTCACTTATTCCATTAGTCTCCTTTATTTTTCTTAAAATTAATCTTTTGAATTGGTCTACCATTTGTTTTGCATAATAAGTTAAAACTAATTCCCACATTTGCTGTTGATTATTAAGAGTTGCTCGATTTGTGGCTTGTCCTGTTCCAGTAACAAAAGGCACTGGAATTCCTGCCGCAGATGCTTGAGTTTGAGTTAAATAAAGCATAATATTTTCTCCAATATCTGATTGGTCTACTTTTAATGGACTTACATCAACATAATAAGGAAAAGCAAAATATCTATCATGTCTCATATTTTGGAGAGTATGTAAAATAGAGTTTAATTCCTGTTCGCTTGGTTCATGGTCTAAACTTCCAACTTTCGCAATTATTGGATAAGTTCCTCTTGTATAAATAGAATTTGTTTGTGCCTCTTCAATAGACAATTTTCTCTGAACTGCTCTAATAACCGGTTCTAAAACACCCACTCCGTACCATTTATCTCCATATTCATTTATTTTGAAGTGAACTATTCTTTTTGGGGAAACAAACATTTGGTCTTGAAGTTTCATCATTATTCTTTTATAAATTTCAGGAACCGGGTCTCCTAATCCTATTGCGGCCTGCCCATGAGGAAGTCTTAAAGTATAACCAATAGGTTTAGAAGTTTCATCAACTATTACATCTCCAAGATAACTTCTCAAATAATCAATACGTCCCGCATTAATAATTTTTAAATCAACGATATAAGTATCAGTTTTATCAAAAACTAGTTCTATAAAAGAGTTTCCATACATAAATAAATCTTTAAAAATATATTCAAATAGTTTATCTCTCGTTGTATCTTGACCAATAAATCCAATATTATCTAAAAATTCATTAAAATAATTTAAAACAGACTTTTTTACTCCAACTAATTTATTTGGAGTACTCATTACAGTTTGAACCATCTTATTGATAGTATTAAAAGAAACTGCATCATTTTTATATAAAAAATCAATTATACCATAATTAATTGTTCTAGCACCAGGGTCATTAATAGTAGTTACGGGAATTCCTTGTGTATAAAAATCTTTACGATAGTCTCGACTTGCTAAAGTTGTTGGTTGTTCTTTTAATCCTAAAACTTCTGATATGAGAGTCATCTTTTACTGAATAATTTTCTCATTAAGAGAATAAATTTACTTTCAAAAAACCAGTAGATTGTTCCCAAACTTAAAATACTGATTATACTAAATGGAATGTTAAATATTAAACCTGCAATATTTAACATAAAACCAAAACTCAAGATTTCTACAAAAATCTTAAAAATTTCTAATAAATCGTGTTTATTTATAATATTTTCTTGAAAAAAACCGATTTTTGTTTGATTTTTTTGATTTTCCATTGTATATTAAGTATTCATTTATATTTAAAGTTTTCTATATTAACTTCCACTGACTCCAAAAGAAGTCATTCTTTTCATTCTTAATGCTTCCTTACATCCCATCGCAAGAGAGATTGCAACATCATCATGACTGGCAGTAGAAACAATTAATTCATGAGATGTTTTTTCACTCTTTTTTCGTTTAAATCCAATTAATTGTTCTAATAAAAGGTCTGTTAATTTTAATGCTTTTGTATCATTACTACTTCTCGGAATTCTTAAAGAACGACTTTCAAGAATATTATTAAATGTAATTAATAATTTGTTCCTCTCAACAGAACTAAATTTTTGAGGAATGACAGTAATTCCTTGGCTTCTTAAATCATTAATAACCATTGAACCCATATTTGACTCATCTGCGATTATTTTTGTTTGATAATTAGATTGAAAAGTATGATAAAGGTCTAATAATCTTTGAATCTTCATGGGTCGAGTTATTCCATGATGTATTTCTATATGTTTTATTGTTAATATATCATTTAATTTTTCAATTACACCGAAGGCATCATAATCTGCTTTAATTCCTCTAGAAATAGCAAAGTCTGCAGTAATAAAATATTGTGCTTCGGGAATAGTCTCATAAGAAAATCCAATAGTTGTGTCCCAACAATCAATAATAGTTTTTATTTGAAAAACAGTATCTTCAAACTCGGTCATAGTATTACACATATAATTCATCTGAAAAGCGTTTTCTCCCATCGTCTCTCGTTCTTTTAATAAATAAGACAAAGGAAATCTTTCTGGCCAAATAGATTCTCCAGTGGATAAATCATTTGGAATTTTACAATTAATAATTGCTTGATTTTTTTTAAAAACAAAATTTTTAGAATTTCTATTTTTAATTTGACCTATTAATCTTGTGGGTCCTTCCGGAGTGGAAATAACAATTATTTTTCCTCCCGGAATTATTCTAGATAAAACGTGTTTAAAAAATATTTCGCTGTCGTCATAAGAGTCTCCTTCATCACAAACAATTACATTTGCTCTATAAGATTTAATATTAATAGAATAAGGAACATTTTTAATCCAACACCGATTTGTTAATTTGATTTCCTCTTTATTCCAAGTTCGGTCAATTCCTTTTGGAATTAACTCTTTAAGAAATTCATTATCATCCATATAATTTTTAATTCTACTTAAAAGATTTCCTTCTGCCTGTCTAATTGTTTTTGAGACCAATAATATTTTTAAATCTCTTTCATTCCAAGTTCTCCAAATAGGATAGGCCACCCCCATTATTTCAGTTTTAGAATGTCCTGAAGGGGCTTCAATTACACAATAAGAATTATTTTGAACTAAATAAAACCATTCTAATTGAAAAGGATGTATTCCTCCATATTCTGTAATGTTCAACATTCTTTCACAAAAAAATTTAAAATCAATCCTACATCTAAGTAAGAACTCAATTTCATCCATTCCATTTAATATTTCTTCTTTAGTTCTCATCTTGATTCATAATATCTTCCAAACTTCCATATCTTTTAATAAGTTTATATGTCATATTTTGAAGAGATTTATACTTTGCTTTTCTTTTATCTTTTTCATTTATCTTAAAATCAAGATAAAAATCCAAAGATTCATTTGTTTCTTCTTCAGTTAAAAAAGATTCTCTTCCTAATAATTCAGATTTTATTTCATTAAGAAATTCAAATTCCAAATTATATTTTAAGGCATCATTTATATCAATTAAAAGATATGAAATTTCATTTTTATTTCTATTTTGATTTTTCAATTTTAGTTATCCACATTTTTGGAATAAATGTTGCATCAATAGTTTCATCAGTAATCAAATCTTCAGGACAAAATTCATGAATTAACATAATTACATCTTTGAAATCCTTTTCATATTTTCCATAAGTAATTTTGTCTGCAAGAAAGTCTAATCCAGTAATTTCTAAATCTATATCTTTTTGAGAAACTTTTTTCTGAACTGCATCTTTCCAAAATACTTTCACTAAATCTCCTTTTTTTATTTTATTTTTTCCCATACATCATTTAAAAGTTCAATTAGTTTACTTTTTTCTTTTAATTGAGGAATCATAATTGTTTTATCCTTTGTGTTAATGTCGTAAGTAAACTCTCTGGTATTAACTTCAATGATTCTATAACCTTTATCAAGTATTCTTTTATATTCAATTAAATTCTTCATATTTTATTTTAATTCTATTTTCTTCTTTATATTTTGATGCTACTAAAAATTTAGAACATACATTATTTTCTAAATACCATTTTACTTTTTCTTTTTCTTCTTTACTTAGGGTTCCATTTATTTTACATTCAACAAAAATAATATCTTTTAGATTAAAAGTTCCTTTGTAAGGGTCTACTTTTCTCATTTCTAATTCTGGAAAAGTGAAAGCATCTTCTGAAATTCCTATAACTTGAATGTCTTTTAAAACAATAAAATCGGGGAAGCCAGTTGTACTTAATCTAAATCTACTTGCTTTTGATGGAATCATTTTCCATAAACTTTTCACTAACCATCCAGTTTTATCACTTCCTGTTTCTATATTATTTTGCCATTTAGAAACAATCCAACCTTTAGATTCTAAATCTTTACGAACTAGTCTTTCAAAATTAGAACCATTAATTCTATTTCTTCTTCCTTGTTTAATTTTATTAATATCTTTCATTTGTTTTCTATTATTTTATTTACTTCTTGAAGAATCCAATTAATTTCTGCTTTTTGATGTGGAATTTCTGGTAAATTAAATTCATCTAATCTAACTAATCTTTGTTCCAGTTTTCTTTTTAATTGTTTTAATTTATCTATCATTTTATTTAGATTAATTTTTGATTTTATTTTTTAATCTTTTTTCAGAAGTAGTATATTGACTCCAAGCATGACAATCAACACATTGAACTCTTCTATAAGTGTTTGTTTTAGTGTAATTAAATCCTCTATGATTTAAATGTTGTGAACCACAATTTGGACAGGCAAAATCGAGTTTTTTATATAATCCAAGATTTGGATGATTTGTAATCCAACTTAAAAATCTTTTGTATATTTTCTCTAATAAAATTACATCTTGTTTGTTATACTTAATCATAGTCTCCCATGCTTTTTTTTCTCCTGTCATACAATTTAACCATAAATCAAAACCTTCGTGTTTTACTTTTTCTCCTAACTTTAAATATCTTCCTAAATCATTTAAACTATTAGAAGTGAAAGAAAAATATTTTTTTGCAACTTTTTTAGTATCTATTGTTTTATAAGGACTTGGTGGGGGTAATCCATGATAAACAAATCTTGCATTTGCTTTTTTAATGTCAAACTCATCTCCATTATGTGTAATAACAATATCTGCTTTGTCTAATAAAGTCCATAAACTTTTAACAACATTAAAATCATCTGTCTTGTCCTTTTTAAAAGAATTATAATCTGTAAGTTTGGAAGTAATCATTTTTCCATCATCTAACCATTTAGCAGCATAGCATAACATATACCAATGGTCTTTAAAATCAATTACATCTTGTTGCCATTTTCCCCAAGTATAGGATAAGTTTGGGGCGGTCTCAATATCAAAGAGAAGAATTTTTGCATCAACTTTATCGTCGAGAAATTTCACTTTGTTTTTTCCTCTAGTGATATTGTTGTTTTTTAAAGATTTAAACATTGTTATATTTTTTTTATTTTTTTATAAAGTTAAAGGTCCAAAGAATTTAATAATTCTCCGGAATCTTTTTTTGGAATTAAAATTACAATATAATTTCCTATAAGTTTTTTAGGAACACTTATCATTGCACTCGTACTATTTTTACCTTGTACTCTAACTCTTCTTTCCATCATAACTCCTTTAAGTAAAACTTCCTTCATGGATAAATTAACATCAATCGGTTCTCTCTTCATTTTAAATCCCAAAAAATTTAACTGACTTCATATTATCAAAAATGATATTTTTCTTAAAATCTTCTTCTTTAGAATGTTTAACAACAAAACTTTGATAAGGATATACACCCTCAAATTCATTATCTCCATCTAATATAACTAATTGTTTTCTCTCTAAAAATATTTTCTTTATTTGATTAAAGTAAGGCATTAATTCATCTAAAGTTTTAAAGTTAAAAAAACAAGAAATACATCCATTTCCTACATATAATCTATGATATTTAATCTTTTCAGGTTCTTCAATCATTTGAACTTCTTTTTTCATAAACATACTAATATTACGTATTCAAACTATTTAAATGTTTTGTTTTTGAAATCATTTAATGACTATTTTCTTAAATAGAAAAATTATATATTTATAGTTATGACACTACATATACTCCTTATCAAATCATCAGACCGTGAAATACCCATCTATTCATTTATAAATATATGTGTTATGTATTATATATATTTTATATTATATATCTTTATAAAGAAAGAGTGTTTTATATATTATTATTTGTTTTATATTACTTTATAAATATATGTATTGTTTATTATATATAATAGAGGATAGATATTACTATACAAATGTTTATAAAGTTAATATGTTTCTATTTGTTATGACAACGAGAGACACGATACAGACAGATGAAAGAAAAGTTAATTCAATAATAGGAGAACTTATTACAAGAGATAAGTATAAATTTATTTCTGTTGAATTACTTGGTGAGATTATAAGAGATTTTGTTAAGGAGTATATACAATGAGAATTAATATTAATGAGGAAGAAGGAGAAAAAGGAGTTAATTCACTCTTAAGTATGACGAGAGATAAAAAAGAGATAATAAAAAAAATGTATTCAGAAGGCCGAATAATAAAAATTAATGAGAGTTGTTTCTCTGTTCCTTCTGAATGTTTTGTTTTGGGTATTACTTCTAAATTAATAAGAGAGGTTTTAAAATGATAAAACAAAAAGAAACTTATAAAACTGAAATAGTTTTTATAAAACCAATTACAAGAAAAGAAGCGAAATATTATATAAAAAATTGTGAGTATTGTGAAGAAATTTATAACAGAAAAGAAAAACTTTTTTTAATGTATAGTCGAGATGTTTGTCAAGAAAATCCAAAAATATTCACAAATGACAATCATATTTATAATCTCACGCAATTAAATGAAGGAATAAGAGAAATTCAATTTAAAAATAATATAAAAATGAGTGATTAAAAATGAACAAGATACAAACACGAATTAAAGAAATTGAAGAAGAGATTAACCAGATTAAAAAAGGATGTGGCAAAATCTGGTCTGAATATGAAGAATATTCTCCTAATAAACAAAGATGTCGAAAGTGTGGAACGAGTGACGGGTTTCATTTAGTTGGAAAAAATAAAATGATTAGAAACTTAATTAAATTATGTCCAAAATGTGGAGTAAAACTTTTAGAACGTGAACAAGATATTAAAGATATAAAAGAGATATTTTCAGAGGAGTTAGAATGACACGAGTAATAATAAAAACAGAACAGGGAACGGAAGTTTATCTTCCTTATGAAGTTTGGGAGATGAATAAAAAAGAACTAAAAGAACGTTATAAAATAAAAGAGGTTATAATAGAATGATAATAAGAAATAGTAAAAATATGAAGTGGTCTAAATGTCCTTTATGTAATTTAAGAGTGTATAATACAAGAAAAAAAAGTCATCTTTGTTCAGAAAAAGAACCTTATTTAATAAATCCAGATGTAAATGATATTATTTATCTTTTAGATTTTTATAATGAAAGACAAATTAAGGAGAAATTAAAATGAGAAAGTGTTTTAAGTGTTTAGAACCAACGACGATAAAAGTTTTTAATATTCCGATTTGTAAAACTTGTTATAATAAAGTAATTCTCAATATGAGTAAAAAATATAAGAGTGTTGAAAAATTGAATAAACCTTTAAACATCGAAATTTTAAAAACGGATGAAAATCATTTGTGAGGTCTAAAATGAAAGAATTATTAAAGAATTTCATAAAAAAGAATTCATTTAAAATAATTGTTGGAGTGAGTTTTCTTTATTCTTCCTTTCAGGGAGTTATAAATTTCTTTAGAGGATATCACAATTTAGATATTGCTTTTAATTTTCTTAATCTTGGATATACTAATGATATGACTTTAAATCTTGGTAGTGTTTCATTGATTAGTGCCTATAGAGATGGTTTAAGTTTAATGTTAAGTAGTGTTGGATGGTTGTGCTTTTCGATTATACTTTCTTTTGTTTTTGGTTATTTGATAAAACAAAACGAAAGATAAAGAAAAAAGGAGGTGAACAGATGAAAGAAAAAATAATAAAAGTGTATGAATTCAACGAATTAAAACCCAAAATTCAGGAAAAAGTTTTAAACGAATTTCGAGAAAAAGAGGATTTTTCTTTTTTAAATGAAAGTTTAAACGATTATTTAAAAGAACTTTTGAAAGACAAAAAAATAAAGAGTAATGACCTTAAACTGAATTATTCTTTAAATTATTGTCAAGGAGATGGTCTTTCTTTTACTGGACGTTTTGAATGGAAAAACTACGAAATAACCATTTTTAGAAAAGAATATCATTATTGCCATAAATATACTACTAACTTTAATATTTTAACAAAAAAAGGAAATAATGTTAAGGAGAGTATTTTAAACGAATTTGAGGCGTTGTATTATTCAATTTGCGACAAAGTCGAAAAAATGGGTTATTCAATAATTGAAGAAACTTTAAAAGATGAGACAATTAAAGATTTAATCGAAATGAATGAGTACACATTCAGAGAAAACGGAGAAATTGAAAATTTATAATTTATTTTATTTAATAAAAAAAACTCTAAATGGCGAGTTATAGCGAAAACTAAAAAAAAGGTGAACACATGGAAACAAACGTTAAGGTATTAAAAGATTTTGAATTTCAAGGTTTTAAAATCTTAGAAGTGGGAAAGGTCTATAAAATTAATAAGTATTGTGACACATACTTTTATAATTTTATACCACAAAGAGAAGATAAAATTATAAAATCCGAAGGAACGAAGTTAATGATACCTAAAGAGATTTTAGAAGAAATAAAAGAAACTTTATAGAAGTTTATATTATTTCACTATTCTTTTATTATTTTTTCTAAAAAGAGGTTTAAAAAAAATGTATGTAATACAATATACATACATTTTTGATTTGTATTAGATTTGTAATACATTTTAAGGCAATTTTTACTAATTTAAAGGCAAAATCAATTTAAACATTTTAAGGTCTTTTTTTATCTTGTAACACATATGTGTTACATTTTCGATTTGTACTACATACATACTACATTTATATTATATATTATATATACAGATGTATTTTGTATTACATATGTATTACATACATTATTATTTATTATTATTTATTATTTATTATATAAAATGACATATAAAGAAGAAGAGAAAGAGTATTTATAAAGATTTGTATTCTCTAAACGATACATTCTACAATATAAAGATTTATAAAGAAAGTTGATTAAGAAGTATTAAGAAATTAACTTTCATTAACTCCATTAAGTTGGAGTTTATACTCAAATGATAAAAAAAGAAGTGAACAAGCAAAACATCGACTTTTTTAAAAAGTCGTCTCTAAACCTCTCTAATGCTCAAATTAGAGTATTACAAGGAGGTAAAGAACGATGTTAAAACTAAAAGTTGAAAATATGACAAGTCCAAGAGGGCGAGAAGTTCCGAACCAGTTTATTATATATACAGACGAAGGGACTTATTTTCAGAGTTATAACTCTATAATCGCTTTTATTCCGAATGAAGGAAAGATAGAATTAGGAACAGATTGGGATTATTCACAAACAACAGGAAAATACAGAAATCAGTTTTTAAACGAAACTAAAAAGGAAACTGAACAGAAACTCAAAGACGGAACTTATATTTTAAACGAAAATTTATAAGTAATTTTATTCATTTTTTAATTTTTTTAAATTAAAGTCGAAATGTGGACTTTAAACAGAAAACAACAAAAAAAGGAGGAAGAAGAAAATGGACTATAAAATACAGACGTGGTGGGAAAGTTTAAGTGAACAAAGTCAAAATCTATTTAAAGAGTTTCTTTATAAAAACTCTGAAAATTTAGGTTTTACTTTAGACGAAGAGACCGACGAATATTCTTTGAATTAAAATGGAATATTTAAAAGAGAAAAGGCCTTATTTTGAATATGACGAACTTATTTATAAAGGACTTAACGAGAATAGAAAGGGTGAACTTATCGAGATAGCCATTAAAGGACTTAAAAAGTTTTATAACGTTGAAATTTCGACGAAATACTTAAAACAATTTTTACCTACTTTAAAGGATTTTAATAAGATGAGAGAACTTAAGGGAAAAAGTCTTTTAACTCAAAAAGAATTTAATTCAAAAATGAGTTTAAAAATAAGAAATGTAATCAGACCTTTTAATAAAGAACATAAATATAAATTTTACCATGAAGACACATGGATTAAAACAAAAAAAGACGTTTTAATTTATGATTATGATAAAAACAATAAAGTTTATGTTAAAGATGTTAAAAGTATTGGAGTAGGAAAAGAAATTCATAAAAAATTAATTCCCGAATGTTTAACTCTCTTAAGATAAAAATTTATTTTTATTTTTTTATTTTTTTATAAAACACGATTTCAACGTATGAATTATAGATAAACAACACAAAAAGAACTTATTAATTGATTTTATTAATAGGAAGAGGACTAAGATATACTTTAATTCTCGTGCTTTTTAGTTTATTTATAAAACACAAAAACGATGATAGTTGTGACTTTCTTAAAACTTTAAATTTTTTTTATAAAACACAATTTAGACGTTATGTGTATAGTTGTTTAATACAACAAAAAGTGTTTGCTTGAATTTAGAACGAAGCGTTGGTTTTTCCCGTTTTTTCTCCTTAAAAAAATGGGTTTTTATTAAAATGAAAAATAAACAAAGTTGGATTTATAAATGTAGATGTGGAAATACATGGAAAGAAGATAGAGAACCAGTTTCTTTTTTAGGGTTTTTTCTTTTTTCTCATTTAAACTATTCATTAAAAGAAAAGTGGAGACCAACAAGATGTCCAAAATGTGGTTTTTCACCAAAAAGCGGAAACACAAAAGATAAAAAACAAGGAATTATTTCAAGATGGTAACAGAGGAATTATTGAATAAATTAAGATTAGATGAAAAGTTTCGAGAAGATTGGTTTAAAGAAAGAGGAGTAGTCTTAATTAAAGAAGATATGAAAGATTTTCAATTAAGATTAGAAAGTGAAAATCAAGAATTAAGAGAAAAGATTGAAGAAATTTTAGACAAGTTAAATCCTAAAAATAAAGTTCTCGCATGGGAGTATGTTCATCAATTAATTTCAAATGAATTAAGTTTAAAGGAAAATAGAAAATGAAAATACAATACAGAAAATGTTTAATTGAAGTTGATTTGCCTTTTTTTGAAGATAAATTTGATTGGAATATTGGAATAGATGTTCTAAATGATATTGGACAAAATTTTGAAGAAACACAAATTAAAGAAGTTGGAAAAATAGTAGAGGAAATAGATTTAGAATGATAAAAGTAAAAGTTAAAATAAAAAATGTAGAAAATGAGATAAGATTTTTAATAGATAAATTATTGAGTGACGTCGGAATAGAAGCAAGAGTGATTATAAAATGATAGAAGAAATATATTTTAGAGATTTGAAGAAAAGTAAACAAAAAGAACTTTTAAGATTGTATCATTTAAAAAACGCAGACGACGAAAATTTTGATTATTTTCCTCTTTTTACTCTGGAGATAGAAGATGATATATAAACACTATTTTAAAAATAAAGAAATTATTGTATGTGAAGAAACGACAGGAGAGTTTAGTATGATAGTCTGGAATAATGAAAATTATCCAAAATATTTTTGTCCTTGTTGTCATAAAAAAATAAAAAAGGAAGATTTAAAATGATAAACAAAATCGAAGAAATAAAAAAAGAAGTGAAACCTCATTTACAAGATATTCTAAATGAATGTGAAGTAGAAAAAGAAAGTGATGGTTATTTTAATACGGACTTAAAACAAATAATTCATAATGTTTTTGAAATAGGTCATCATTTGGGAATGACAGACGAAGAAATTACTAATTGAAGAGTGATGATAACTATTTAAATACTAAAAAAATCATATATAATCATAAATAATAGGAGGTATAAAAATGACAGTACAAATTGGGCGAAGTGACGGAGAATTAAAAACTTTCCGATACATCGAAGGAGAAACAGTTGAAGAGTTGGCAGAAAGAGCAGGTTTGACAGTTGCTTCTAACGATGAAGTAACCGACGAGATGGGAGATGCTGTTTCTGTTTCTGACGATGTTCAGGATGGAAATGAGTATTACATCGCTACTAACTATAAAAACGGACTTTACTAAATGTTCGTTTAGTTAATTTTTTTATTTTAACTTTAAACAAAATTCGAGTTAAACAAGGTTTAACTCTTTTATAATCATTAAAAATAAGAAATTTTCTTATTTTATATTACAAAAATGGAACTTAATAAATTTCAATGGTATATGAGAGTAGAAAATGAAAAAGCGTGGCACAACGTTCAAAATAAACTTTTTTCTCAAGGATTTGAATGGGTTGTTTCAGGAAGAGTGTTCAAAGACGATTATTTCAAAAAAGGAGGTTCTTTTTTAATACATTTAGGAGATAAAAAACTGGATAGTGGTACAGAAGGTTATGCTGTAAATAAAGATTACAAAGAAATTTATACTTCAGATATACTAACAGAAACAAAAGAAATAAATTTGACAAACTTAAAATTATTTATTCAAAAAAATAATGTCACAATCACAGACGAAGAAAATGATGTTATTACTATTACAAAGGAACAATTAAACGAAATAAATAAATTAATATGACAACAGAATTAGAAAACGAACTGAAAGATTTTTTAATAGATAAACCAAAGTTACTTTTAAAATTTGAGATAATTTTAAGAAAATTTGGTTTTACAAAAGTAATAAGAAAATTGGGAGTTAAATTTGATACTTTTTTCGATAAATTAACTTTTGTTTCATACACTCAATCTTATCCAGAGAAGTCTTTATCAAAAGAATGGTATGATTATTTTAAAAAATTAAGTTCAGAAAGTCCATCTCGTTTTTCAGAAGTGGAAATTCCGGAAGAAAGTGTTAAATTTGAGATTAACAATGGAACTCAAACAAAAACATTTGGTTACTACTTTCGAGAAAGAAATTATTTTTTACTTAATTATGATTTTTTTATTGAAGTTGTAAGAAGTGATACCAAAAATGAATTAATTAACTTTTTCTTAAATGAGTTTGTTAAATTTGGAGAGAAAGTTAAATTTGAGAGAGTTGATACATCTCAAATTGCGGAAAAATTGATGGTTTTGAGAATAAATAAAGCATGGAAAAAGAAAATAGATGATAATGTGGATAGAATTAAACGAAATATATCCGAAATAACTACTTTGGAAAAATCTCTATTTGATATTTATTCAGAGAATATTATTCTCACAAAAGAAAGCGAAGCATATAATTTAGGATATAAAACAGGAACAGATAAAGTAAGAGAAATATTTTCAGAATTGAAAAATTTAAAATTTCTAAAAGAAGTTTTATTTGACAACGACGGAATTAAATTAAAATATGGAGATATTTTAATTAAACATAAAAATAAAGAGTATTACATCGGAAATTTTGATGTGATTATTTCTCCAGATGAAATAAAGATTATAAATAATAATCCTCTTTATTTAGTAAAAAGTAAAACTGATTTAAAGAGTACTGATTCTGTTTTTAATCATCCCCATATTCAGGAATATAGCAGTGCGATTTGTTTTGGAAGTGCGAGAAGTAATTTATTAACAAAGTTAAGAGCCGATTTAGAATTTGGAAAAATTGCGAGACAGGTATTACTATACTTAAAATCTTACAATGAAGGAGATAGTTTTAATAAAATAGAAATTTATGGAAAATTCTTTGAGAAAGACGGAAAAAGATATATTACTCAAACAATGAGAGAAAAAGTAGAAAGGGGAATTGAAATAAATGACGATGACTGAAGAAAAAAAAGACGTTGCAGATGTGGAATATAAATTTGATGTAAAGATGAGTAATCTTTTTAAAGAAAAGATTGATTATTTTTCATTACATTATGATTTGGAAATTGGAGGATTTATTATCGGGGAGTTTAAAGAAGATGAAGTCTATTTAGAGGATTTAATATTTCCTAAACAAACAGTGAGTAGTGCAGAGGTTGAAATTGGAGCAAAGGAGATGGTTCTAATGAGAAAAGAGTATGGAGATTTGTGTCTTAAAATGATTGGACAATGGCACTCTCATAATTCTATGGGTGCTTTTTGGAGTTCAACAGATGATAACGAGATGATTGAAAGATACATGAAAAATCACGATACAGGATTATTTATTGTAAGTTCAAAAGGTAATCATTTAATTAGAATTGATTGTAAAAAACCCTTTTATTTTAAAATAAATAATTTAGATTATTCTGTTGAAGAAGTGGAAAGTCCATTAACTCAAGAATTAAAAAAAGTGATTAGCGATAAACTTACAGAAAAGAGATATACAACTTCAATTTACACTGAAAACTATTCTCCTTTTTACAATGGATATAAACAAACTACTTTAGATGAAAAAGAACTTGAAAAAGAATATCAAGAGATTTCTTCCGTAGAGGATTTAGAAAAATTAGATGAAATTTATTCAACACGTTCTTATAATCCAAAGAGAGAAAATTTGATTAACGAAACTTTTTATGATTTATTACGCCAAAATAAAAAAGAATTCATGTTTGATATTGTTGGTATTCCTGAAGACTGGGTTGATGAAATAATTGCCACGATAGGAAATGAATTTACCTTAAAAGAAGATATTGTTTCTCATAAATACGACTTAAGATTTAAATTTGACAATAAAAAGAAATTTAAAAGTGTTAAAAAAGAAGTAAAAGATTTACTCTTCATTTTAATCGATGAAGAATTAAAGAAAAGAGAAAAATGAAATTTAAAATAGGAGATAAAGTTATCTTAAGAGAAGAAAGTTTATATAAACGTCAGCAAAATGGAATTGGAACAATAGTAAGACTTCAAACTCCAAATGACTCTTGGATAAGAATTCGATGGGAAAATAATGATACAAATGACTATCCTCCGGAAGATGTAATCTTAAAAGTAGAAGTGATTGAAAAACAAATTAATAATTTAAAATTATTTATTCAGAAGGATAACATAACTATTACTGATGAAGAAAATGATGTTATTACTTTAAAGAAAGATGATTTAAAAGAAATAATAAAGGAGATTAATAAAAAATGAATTTTGACAGACAACATCAAATTTTTGAACCCTCAAAACAAAGAACAAAAATACATATAATTGGGGCGGGAAGTACAGGAAGTTTTATAACTTTAACTCTCGCAAAGTTGGGATTTGAAAATATTAAAGTTACTGACTTTGATAAAATTGAAGATGTAAATATTCCAAACCAATTTTATAGATTAAGTGATGTTGAAAAATATAAAGTAGACGCCTTGAAAGAAATTGTAAAAGATTTTACCGGAACAGAAATAGAAACCGAAAAGATTAAGATTGATGAAAATTATAATTTTGATTTAAATATAGATAGTTTAATCGTTTTTTGTTTGGATAACATGGAAACAAGAAAACTTATTTATGAAAAAGTAAAAGAATATCCGATTAAGTTAATTGATACTCGTATGGGCGGAGAAGGTTATCAAATTTACACAACAGATTTAAATAATACAGAAGAAACAAAAAGATTTGAGACTGCCTTAAACGGAGAAACAAAAGAAACTGAATGTGGATTAAAAAGTGCAATTTATACCATAAATTCAATAGCAAGTGAGACCACAAACATAATAAAAAAGATAGACAAAGGAGAAAAATATCCTCGTGTGATAAAAAGAGAAATGAAAAGTTATAATATTATAGGAAGAGTAAAATGATATTAAATAAAAACAAAAGATATTGAATAAGGACGCCCACTTCAAAAGATTTTAAAGATGTTCAAGAATGGGCTTTTAAAAATGATTATAGTTGGAATGGTACTAAAAAATTTCAATCTCTTTGGGTAATTTATAGAGAAAAAACGGCTATCTGTTTCGAAAACTCTTATTTAGGATATTCTACCAGAGAATGGTTTGATAGTGTTTCAGATTACGAGGAAATTAAATTAAATCAATTATTAAATAAATCTAAAGAAGTTATTGTTAATAATTTAAGATTATTTATTCAGGAAAAAGATTTAACCATTGCTGATGAAGAGGGAGATATGATATCAATAAGTAAAGAACAATTAAAGGAGATAATAAAATTAATATGATAATTGAAACAGGAACTTGGTATAATGTATTGATACAATCTTCAGAGGAAGCCAAAAAAGTAGTTACTTATTTAGAAGGAGAAGGATATGTTGGAAGAGAAGGAGAATATTTAAGATGGACAGAATATCGTCCCTATCTAACCTTTAGAAAGAGGTCTAATTTTTCCAACGCACATATACAAGAATATTTTTTTATTTCATCTGAAAGAAGAAGTTCACAAGACATTAATCTCAAAGTAAGAGATTTAATTAAAGAAGAGATAAAAGAAATAGATGGTTTCTTCAAAATTTTAGTAAATGAAAAAAGTATTACTATTTCTGATGGAGAGGATGTTATTACCATTTCAAGAAAACAAAAAGATGATTTAATAAAACAACTACAAGAGATAGAATGACATATAAGATAGGAGACAAAGTAATTATTAAGAGTAGAGAAGAGTTAATTAAAATTCGAGATGAAGAAGTAAGTACTAATTATCCAGCGAGAACGTATTACGAAATGTTACGTTTTGGTGGAAGAGTTACTAAAATTGATAATATTGTTCAGAATAGTAGTAGAGGTTTTACTCTTTATTCTCTGAGTTGTGGAGTTTGGACTTGGGATGAGAGACATTTTAATCCTTATGTAAAATTGGAAAGAAAATCTTTAAAAATAACAAAAGAAAAAGATTTAATACTTATTAAAGATAGTGAGGGAGATATAGTAAGTTTAACTACTGATGAATTAAAACAATTATTCAATTTTAAAGAAGATAGAATACAACAAGAAAACTTTTCTATTGAGAGAAGAGGAAAATTAATTTATGTGTCGAAAGATTTAAATATTATCTCGCTTTATAAGAAGGATATAAAAGAAATAAAAAGTAAAGTAAAATGAAGATAGAAGACAGAAATTTTGGAGAAGAGGAAGATAGAGACGAATTCTTAAATATTTTTTTAGATGATGACGAAGAAGATACTTTAATTGGAACTCCTGTTAATGATGAAGAAGACGATTGGGATTTTTTAGATTAAAATGAAAAGAATATTATTAATTTTATCTTCTGATGAGATAATTTTTAATTTAAACTGGTTTGAATATTTAATATTAAAGAGAATTATGTGTAAAAAAATGAAAGTTCAAAAATTAAAATTTAAAGGAAAATCTTTTAATTGTGTGATAATTGACGAATTTTCGTCACTTAAAAATTAAACACAGAATTTATAAAGAATAAATTCGTCATATATAGATATTTTAAAAATGGAAGAAGAAAATAATAAAATTGTTGAAAATGTTAAATTTGAAAGAACCGCAAGCGGTAAATATGTTTATTCTTTTAGATGTTTAGGAGAACCAGAAAAACTTATTGAGAGAGTTAAAGAACTTAAAAAGGAATATGATAAATTAATAGAATGAAAAAGAAAATTGAAAAGACTAAAATAATTGAGAATAAAATTAATTCTCCCACTATTATTAAGTTACCCAAAGATAAAACTTATAAGAATGAAAGACCATTTAGAACGGTTAAATTGAATAATATGATGTGTGGAGTTGAATTAAGTTCTTCATATCAAGAGGAAACGATGGCAAATTTAGTTGTGAATGGTATTGAACTATTAAAACAAATTACTTTTGGAAGACAAACTAAACCTGAAATTCCAGAATATTTAAAATGATAAACGATAAAATTGAAGAATTTAAGAAAGGTTGCGGAAAAGAGTTTA
>JAEHJW020005520.1_pt1 | contig 22166 bp, 26 predicted proteins | sample 9271431 | NCBI WGS metagenome assembly JAEHJW02 | reverse complement strand
CCGTCGCCTGGCCAAGGATTGGGAAAATCTCAACGCGAAGGCCCGCGCCTTCCTGTACCTTGCCTCCATTCGCCTGATGGTCAGAAGGCTATGCCGGAAGTAGAAATGTTCCCGGACAGACTCTGAGACCCTTCATCCTGCCGGGAAACTCGGGAAGGAATGGGCCGTGGCAGACCGCAAAGAAGCGCTACGAAGTCTCGCCGTCGGAGACATTTTCCACGCCGAAAGCCCGAACGGAGCAAGTCTTATTTGCCTGGCATTGTCGGTGCTTGAGACCACTAGCGTAGCCCGGACGATAACGACCCAGATACATCTGGAGTTCGACCGCCAGACCGGCGTTGCGCTATGGAGCAGTGAGGCAATTTTCTGCACCATTGACGCGACAGCGCCTCTACCCGCGGAAATTCATAACGTTCTGGCGGGAATTGATCGGAAATTCAGGTTCGAGTACGATCCAGAGCGACTCAGGCTTAGTGAGACTGAGAGGCAGGCATTACTCTATGTGGAATCGCACACCTCCTCCAATCCCCTCTGATTTCGGTGCTGAGCGCGGCGTGACCTTCCCGGACACGACGGAGGGCACACAGAATCTGCGCTCAAAGGATATCAGGGTCGATTGTGTTATGTCTCGTTGAGATCCCGCCACATCCGAAGCCCGGTCGCATAACTCGCCGCACTCACCCTGCCGGCCGCGACAACGCGCGTTCATCCATTTTCTTCCCCCCCTGCTCCTCGCATATCCGCACAACCTGGAGACCCCATGAACATGCACCTGGTCGTGGTGAGGCCGTTCGCCGGCCTCGCACGCGGCGACATCGTCGCCGACGCGGCGCGCATCGCCGAAATCCTGAACAGCGAGCACGCGCACGACGTCGTCCGCGTCGCCGCATCGACCACGGAGGGCTGAACCATGCCCATCGTCCAGCAGGGCGCGATCAACACCACGGCGCTGGTCGTGCCCGATCTTTACGTGCAGATCGTGCCGCCGCAGAATCTGGTGCTCAACGGCGTGCCGACAAACGTGGTCGGCGTGGTCGGCACCGCGTCCTGGGGCCCGATCGGCCAGCCGGTGATCGTTGCGACCATGGCGGATTACGCGCAAAGCTTCGGTCCGATCGTTGCGCGTAAATACGACATGGGCACGCAGGTCGCCACCGCCGTGCAGCAGGGTGCGCAGGATTTCCGCTGCGTCCGGGTGACCGACGGCACCGATGCCGCCGCGCAGGTGCTGGTGCCGGGCACGCCCTTCACCTTCACCGCGCTCTACACCGGCTCGCTCGGCAACCAGGTGCTGCTGACGCTCGGCGCGGGATCGAAGGCCAACAGTTGGCGGCTGACCGTCTCCCTGCCCGGGTTGCAGCCGGAGGTGTACGACAACATCGGCGGCACCGGGGCGGCCTTTTGGTCCGCGCTGGCGGCGGCGGTCAACCAGGGGCTGGGGCCGCAGCGTGGCCCCTCGCAGCTGGTGGTGGCTAACGCCGCCGGCACGACGGCGACGCCGGCGGCATTCGTCCTCGGCCTCGGCAGCGGTACGGCAGGCGCGGATGGGGCGCTCACGCCCACCGCCGCCACCCTGGTCGGCGCCGATCTGCTCCCGCGCAAGGGCATGTATGCGCTGCGCGGCCAGGGCTGCGGGATCGCCCTGCTCGCGGATGCCGATGATCCCACGCAATGGACCATCCAGGCCGGATTCGGGTTGCAGGAAGGGATCTACATGATCCTGACCGGCCCCGCCAGCGACACGATCCAGAATGCGGTCGCGACCAAGAGTCAAGCCGGGCTCGACAGCTACGCCGCCAAGCTAATGTTCGGCGACTGGCTGTTCTGGTCCGATCAGGTGAACAACACCATCCGCCTGGTCTCCCCGCAGGGCTTCGCCGCCGGGCGGCTCGCCAACCTCTCGCCCGAGCAGTCGAGCCTGAACAAGCCGCTCTATGGCGTGATCGGCAGCCAGAAGTCGGGCACCCCGGGCTCGGGGCAGAACACGTCCTATTCCGCGGCCGATCTGGCCGTGCTGCTCGGCGCCGGGATCGACGTGATCGCCAACCCGCAGCCGGGCGGCAGCTTCTGGGGCGTGCGGGGCGGACATAACTCTGCGTCCAATCCGGCGGTCAACGGCGACAACTACACGCGATTGACCAACTACATCGCCGCCACGCTGGCGGCCGGGATGGGCCAGTACGTCGGCCAGGTGATCACCGCCGATCTGTTCCGACGCATCCGCGCGACACAGCTTAGCTTCCTTCAGAACATGCTGGGGCAGGGCCTGCTCGGCAGCGCCGACGGCAGCCTGCCGTTCAGCGTGGTCTGCGACACCTCCAACAATCCGCCCAGCCGCACCGGCCTCGGCTACGTGCAGTCGGACGCGCAGGTGCAGTACCAGGCGATCAACGAGAAGTTCATCGTCAACATGGAAGGCGGCCAGACGGTGCAGGTGTCGCGGCAGACCCTGCCCACCGGCCAGCCGGCATAAGGAGGGCAGATCATGGCTCTGACCAATTTCTCCGTCGGCCGCGACACCCAGCTCGTGGTGATGGGTGCCTCTGGTCGCGTCGATCTTGCCCATGTTACCGGGTTCGAGGCGCGCCAGATTACCCAGTCTGTGCGCGTGAGCCGGCTGGACGGCACGCCCATGGGTACCGAATTGCCCAAGGGCTGGGAAGGCAGCTTCGATCTGGAACGCGGCAACTCCGCGGTGGACGATTTCATCGCCGCGACCGAGCAGCAGTATTTCAACGGCACGATCGCCGCGGGCGGGACGATGTACCAATACGTCACGGAGACGGACGGGTCGATCTCCACCTACCAGTATGACAGCGTTACGTTCAAGCTGGCCAGTGCGGGACAATGGAAGGGCGACAGCAGCGTGAAGCAGACGCTCGATTTCTTCGCCGCGCGGCGGCGGCGCGTCTGATGACTCCGACCGAGACGATCCTCGGCGCGGCGCCCTCCACCGTGACCGACGGCCAGGGGCGGCGGATCACGCTGCGCCGGCTCAACGCGCTCGACAAGCTGCGGCTGTTCAAGGCAGCGGGGCCGATGCTGGCGCAGAACCAGGCTTGGCTCGGTATGGCCGTCCTCGCCTGGTCCGTCGCGGCGATCGACGACGTGCCGGTGCCCGCGCCGAGCTCCGAGGCCCAGATCGAGGCAATCATCGCCCGGCTCGGCGATGCCGGGATCGAGGCGATCGCGGCAGCGCTGAGCGAGGAACCCGCACCGGACGGGCCGGAGGCGATCGTCACCGCGGGAAACTGAGCCGGCACCCCGACCTGATCGACTGCCTCTATCTGGTCAGGAACGGGGTGCCGTTCGACGTGGCGTTCAGCCTGCCCGAGGACGAACGCCTGGCCTTCGTGGTCGCGCTGGGCACGTTGGAAGGACGGGTCTTCGATTGGCAGGCGTTGGGCTGGAAGGACGAAGCATGACCGGATCGTTCGACCCAAGGCAACTGGCCCGGCGTCTGGCATGGCTCGATCTCGATGCGACCAAACAGGCTGCACTGGCACAGGCCGCTGTGAAGCTGCGGGCCGCGGTTCAGCAGGAGCTGTCGCAGCCGCCGGGCGGGCCGCACGACGTTCCGTGGCTGCGTGATGGCACGCTACGGGACTCGATCGGCATTTCGGTGCAGGGCGAAGCAGCGACGATCGGCTCGACCGATCCGGTCGCGCCGGATCAGGAATGCGGCACCCGGACCGACCCGCCGCGGCCATTCCTGGCGCCCGCCGCGGCAGCCAATGGCGAGATCGTCGCGGCCACGGTGGCCGAGGCGTTGGTGCAACGGATGCGGCAGGAGCTCGCATGATCGACGCCTACACGATCGGCATTCGCCTCGCGCTCACCGACGATCTGTCGCGCCCACTCGCGACGATCCAGCGCAGGCTGGCGGCTTTGGATGGCGCCATCGGCCGCAGTGGCGTCGGGTTGCGTGCGCTGAGCCGGCTTAGTGCCGACCTTGCGCCGCCGGACTTCTCCCGCCTGGATGGGCGGCAAGGGCGGCCTAGCGATGCTCGGCCTCGGTGGGTGGCCCCCTTCCCCGCCGTGCGGCCGGTGGGATCGACGCTGCCCGAGGCCGCCGGGCCGCGCTCCCTTCACAACCCAGGCTCGCAGATCGGCGCCGACGGCCTGCCGGACTGGACCGCCGCGGCCCGCCTGCTGCTTGGCCAGTTGCCGGATACGCCGAACGCCCACCAGGCGTGGTCGCGGTCTCGTGGGACCGCGATGCGGCGACCTGGCGACACGCTGGGCAGCCCGGCCACCACGGCGAAGCGAACGTACGAAGCTTCAGCGAACGGTCCCGAGTCCCCAGCGGCATCGCCGCGGCCGCGGATGGATGATCCGGCAGCAGGGGAGCGATGGTTGGCCGCCGCCCGTGCCTCGGGCGCGGCCGACGGCCACAGCGGCGGGCCTCCGGCCCAATTGCCCGCCGCCCCACCGCCCGCCGGCACCAAATCCCGTGACTTCGCGGGGTTCGCGCGCGACCTGCTGGCAGCGATGTCGGCCGGAACGGCATCCCCGCAAACGGGCCGGCACCGAGACGACGCGGCGCAAGGCTACGCCGAGGCCGCACAACTCCCGCAGGGACCGTGGGACGTGGGCCGCCGGAGCGAGCGCGCACCCCCTGCCTCGGAGCGCGGGCGACGTGCCGCCGCCCTCGGGGAGGCCGAGCCCAGCCGGTATCGCCGGACCTCGCCTTCATCCGGCGCGCCGCGGCGGGCAGCCGCGCCTACCCTGTCCCCGGTCCGCGATCGCATGATGCGGACATCGCTCGACCGCACCGGGGAATTCACCGGCGCGGGCGGGGCGGGCGCCACCCAGCCGATCGCACCTGACCGAACCGGCGCCTCTGCGGGCGAACTCGTTCTCGACGGCGCCCGCTTTGGCCGGCTGATCTGCGACCGGCTGGCCCGACACATCGATCACCCGCGTTCGGGGCTGACCGGGGCCGATCCACGGCTCACGCCCACCTGGCCGGGCGCAGCATGGGGCTGAACCGGAATGGAAGAAATCCGTATGCCGTGCATCGTGTGGTTTCCGGGGGATCCCGCGCCCGATGTTTCCGGGTTCTCTGACCCGATAAGGGTTCCGTTTACATTCAGATCGTACACTGACGCCGCTGCGCCTGGCGCGGACGGGAATGGACCGACGGCTCCGGCTCAGGGCGGTCCGCCAGGCAGGGTCGAGCTCGTTGGATCAACCGACCACCCCGTTCAGACGGTTTGTTTGTACGACGACGGGTCGAAGCGTGCCCCGGTTATCATCGACAACGGACCAGACCCGCCAATAAGCTGACCCATTGGTTGCGTATGGCTTGGTCCACGGATCACGCAATCATCCCTATCAGTCGTCTTCGCAGGGCGTTCGTATCGGCGTATCTATCGCCGCGCACCTGCACCCAATCAAGAGGCAAGCGCGGCGCCCCAAAGCGCCCATGCGATACGGTGCTTCCCGCGAGCGTTTTCGGATGAAGTATCGGAACAGCCCGTTGGAGGGGACGATCCATTCTGTAGTCGGGAAGCTACGATATAGCGTGGTTGCGCTAGTATGTTCGTTCCGGTACCAGCCATCCCAGAACCACTGGTCATTCCGGACGCCAGATTCAAATCCACAGACTTCCGGTACTCTCGGCAGACGCCGCAACCTACCCCATCCGCCACAGGGACCAAAGCGCAATGTTTGGTATCGCACTCCTGCTGGGACCGGTGGCCTTTCGCGACTTCGAGATCCCGTCCGCGATCAATTTCGGCGGCACCCAGCGTCTGGCCGTCCACAGGCTGACCGGCGGGGCCCGGGTTATTGACGCGCTCGGTCGTGACGATACAGATATCACATTCTCCGGGACCTTTACCGGGACCGACGCGACGTTGCGAGCCCGTCTGCTGGACGAACTGCGCGCCGCCGGCACGCTGCTGCCGCTGACCTGGGATATCTTCTTCTATACTGTCGTTATCGCGCGGTTCCAGGCAGACTATCAGCAGGGCGCGTGGATTCCCTACCGCCTTTCCTGCACGGTACTGCGCGACGAAGCGAGCGCGTTGATCCAGGCGGCGGTGTCCCTCGGCGCCGACGTACTTGCCGACGCCGGGACCGCGCTGGCACAGGCTGCGCCGGCGGGGATCGACCTCACGCAAGCACAGGCCGCCCTGGCGGTATCTCAGGCCACGGTGCGCGGAACCAGCGCCTACACAGCCGCGCAAACGGCCGTGAGCACGGCGCTATGGTCGTTGGACGGAGCGCTCGGTCAGGCTGAGGCGGCACTACCGGGGCTCGCGGCGTTCGCGCCCGGAGCGGCCTCCGGGGGCGTGAGCGGCCTGACGACAGCGGTAGACAGTGCCCAGCGTCTTGGCGCGCTCACCACTGCGCGCGGCTATCTCGCCCGCGCCGGGGTCAATCTTCAGAATGCGAGCACCTGACATATGCGCACCCTGACGGTCGCAGGCGGAAACCTGTTCCAGATAGCCGCCGCTGAACTCGCGGATGCCACACAATGGATCCGTATCGCGCAACTGAACAACCTCTCCGATCCGGTGCTGACCACGGTCACAACGCTGCTGATCCCCGATGCGGACCCCAACGCGGGAGGTGGCATTGCCGCCCAGTAGCGGACCCATGCCCTGGCGCATGCCGAGCGCGCGCTGCCTGATCAACGGCGTGCCGATGGTCGGGCTGACCGATGCCGAGGTGATCGCCACCAATGCCTACGCGGCAGGCCGCTTCGCCGTGACGGCCGCGCTGGGCGCAGATCCCACGCTGACGGAGGAATTCTGGGCAGCGAGCCGCGGGGTCTTCGCCGATCTGCAATTCAGCCTCGACGGGCAGGGCTTCACAAGCCTGATCCAGGGCATGGTGGACAGCCTGGCGATCGATCCCCTCTCCGGCACCGTCCGGTTGGAGGGGCGGGATCTGACTGCCGCACTGATCGAGACCCGGACACAGGAGACCTTCAGCAACCGAACCGCAAGCGAGATCGCGACGATCCTGGCGGGCCGGCACGGTCTCACCCCAGCGGTGACGACGACTTCGACCCCGGTAGGTCGGTACTACCAGAACGAGCACGACCGGATCACGCTCGACCAGTTCAGCCACGCGACGACGGAGTGGGACCTCCTTGTGTTCCTGGCGCGCCAGGAGGGATTCGATGTCTTCGTGCAGGGAACGACGCTCTACTTTCAGCCGCCGTCTCCCGGGCAGGTCCCCGCGATGCAGGTGGGCCCCACCGACGTGATGGACCTGCAACTGCACCGCTCGTTGACCCTGGCAAGGGACATCGAGGTGACGGTGAAGAGCTGGAACTCCCACCAGCGCAGCGCCTTCACGCAAACGGCGCGGGCCTCCGGCCTGCAAGGCAGCGGGGCGGGAGCCGGCCCCGCCACGCCGCCGCAGCGCTATGTTCTGGTGCGCCCGAACCTCACGCCGAATCAGGCGCTGCAACTTGCGCAGAGCCGCCTTGCCGAGCTGACCCAGCACGAGCGGGTGCTCGACCTCCTGCTGCCCGGCGAGCTGACGCTGACCCCGCGCAGCCTGTTGCTCCTGACCGGCACCGGGACCGGCTTCGACCAGATATATTACATCGACATGATCGAACGGGAACTCCATCTGGCTAGCGGCTTCACCCAGAGGATCCGAGCGAAGAACACCTCGCCGCGCACGGAGACCACAACGCCGGCCGATACCGTCGGTAGCGTCACAGGATGATCCAATGGACCGACTTCTGAACGTCATCAAGGCGCACGCCGGCGCAGTGGTTCAGGGGCAGGCACAGCCGCGGTTTGGCTTGGTCACCTCGGTCGATCCCGCCAACGCGACGGCGCGGGTCAGCCTGCAACCCGAAGGCGTGCTGACCGGCTGGCTGCCCGTGCTTTCGCCAGGTATCGGGGCCGGCTGGGGAGTGTGGTGCCCACCGACGCCAGGCGATCAGGTTCTGGTGCTGGCCCAGGAAGGCGAAGCAGAGCATGGCGTGATCGTCGGACGTGCCTTCTCACAGGCCCAACCGCCCCCGCCAGCAGCGGTCGGCGAGCTGTGGCTCGTGCACCAGAGCGGAAGCTGCATCCGGATACGCAACAGCGGCACGATCGAGCTGATCGGCCCGGTGGCGGTCAGCGGGACGGTTACGGTCAGCGGCGATGTCCTGGTAAGCGGGAATGTTTCTGACAATCATGGTTCGGTCGCCGATCTGCGCGCGCATTACGACGCGCACAGCCACACCGACTCGCGGGGCGGTACAACATCGGTTCCCCTCCAGCAGGACTGAGACGGCATGGTAGATATCTCGCATCAATGGGGCTCCGACCTGACGATCGGAGGGACCGGCGACCTTGCGGTCGCGGCCGGCCCCCAACTCGGTCAGCAACGCGTGCTACGCCGGCTGCTGACCAACCCGGGCGACTATATCTGGCAGATCGGCTACGGCGCCGGGCTTGCCCGCTTCATCGGACAACCCGCGAACGCGTTGCAGATCCGCGCCCTGATCCGCAGTCAGATCTTCAAGGAAACGGCGGTGGCACGCGTGCCCGAGCCGGTGATCGACGTCGAAGTCTCTCCGGCCGGCGCCATCGGCACCGTCTATGTGCATCTCCGCTACGTCGATGCGTCAACCGGCCAGACCCAGGTTCTCTCCTTCTCCGTGGGGCCCTAGGCGATGCAGCTCGCACTTCAGAACTTCACCACTCTCGTGCAGAACATGGCGGCCGCCGTTCAGGCCGCCGCTTCGCAGGCCCTCGATCTCACAGTGGGATCGGCCTTGCGCGCGGTTCTGGAAGCCAACGCGTCCGTCGCACTGTGGATGCAGTGGTTGATCCTGCAGGTGCTGCAGACCACGCGCGCCGCAACCAGCACCGGCCCAGATCTCGACAGCTGGATGGCGGACATGACGCTGGTTCGGCTTCCCGCGGTCGCCGCGGTGGGAATGGTGACTTTCTCCCGTCTGACACCGACGGCAACGGCCTTTCTTCCGGTCGGTGCTTTGGTACGATCCGCCGACGGGTCGCAGACCTTCGCCGTCACAGCCGATTCGACCAATTCGGCCTGGTCCGCGGCAGGGGGGGGCTACAGCCTGGCAGCCGGCCTCGCGGCCCTGACTGTACCGGTGGCAGCGCAGATGGCCGGCAGCGCCGGCAACATGCAGTCCGGCGCGATCAGCCTGATGGTGACGGCCATCCCGGGAATCGACGCGGTCACCAACGCGGCGCCATTGCAGAATGGGCTGGACGCGGAGTCGGATGCCGCTTTCCGATCCCGCTTCCAAAATTTCATCCAAAGCCGTTCCCGCGCGACGCCGCTCGCGATCGGCTACGCGGTGAACAGCATCCAACAGGGACTGAGCTACGAGCTCCAAGAAAATGTCGATACCGCCGGGAACGTACGGATGGGCAATTTTGTCGTGACGATCGACGACGGTTCGGGCTACCCGTCCTCTTCCCTGCTGGCGACCGCTGCCGCGGCGATCGAGGCGGTACGCCCGGTAGGCTCGACGTTCGCGGTACAGTCGCCCACCGTCGTTACCGCAAACCTGAGCGTCCTACTCACGGTGCCTTCCGGTACCATGAAGCCACCGGTGATCGCCGCCGTCGCGACCGCTCTACAGGCCTATATCGATGCGATCCCCATCGGTGCGTCGCTGCCGCTCACGAAAGTGGCGCAGGTAGCGTATGCCGCGCATCCCGCCGTGGTGAACGTCGGTGCGCTTTCAATCAATGGCGGAACTGCCGACCTGACGCCACCTGCTTCAGGTGTCATCAAGGCCGGTGTCATCGCGGTGAGCTAAAATGGTGGCGGACACGCAGGATATCGCCGGCCGGCTCCGGTCCGTGCTGCCAACGCGCTGGTTTCCCGATGCAACGCCAGTGCTCGACGCCCTGCTGCTGGGCCTCGCCGCGGCCTGGTCCTGGTGTTTCGGGTTGATCGCCTATGTTCGTGCCCAGACCCGGATCGCCACCGCGACCGATGTGTGGCTCGACATTGTCGCAGAGGATTTCTTCGGCTCTGGTCTGGCGCGACGGGTCGCGGAGAGCGACGCTGCTTTGCGTCTCAGGATCCAGCAGGCGATCTTCCAGGGCCATGCCACCCGCACGGCGCTGGCACGGGCGCTGATCGAACTCACCGGACAGGCGCCGATCATCTTCGAACCCGCCAGGACCATGGACACCGGCGGCTACGGCGGCACGGTAACCGGACCGGCCGGCCTCTATTATGGGCAGATGGGCGGGTGGGGAAGCCTTGAGCTGCCGTTCCAGTGCTTTGTCACCGCCTTCCGGCCCACCGGTTCTGGCATCGCCATGATTGAGGGCTGGGGCGCACCGGCGGCCGGATACGGTCTGGGCGCCATGCAATACGCCACCTTGGCAATGGTCGAGGGGCAAGTGACCGATCTCGATATTAACGCCGCCATCGCCGCCGTCATGCCGGCTGCAACCATATCCTGGGCGCGGATCAGCAGCTGACCCGACGCTGCTACATGAGGACGCAATGGACCGAAACATCGTCTACCCCGGGAGCATCCCGCTCGATACCGACCTGCTGTCGGTGAACCGCAATACCATGCTGGCGCTTGGCTATCTGGCGCAGGCCGTGCTCGGCTCCGGTACGGTGGTGGATGGTCTGGCTTGCGTGCCGACCATTCCTGCATCCATGGGCGTAACCGTCGGCCCCGGCAGCATCACGCAGTTGCTGGTGGTGGATACGTTGGCGTACGGCTCGCTTCCGGCGAACAGTCTCGATCCGCTGTTAAAGATGGGTATCAATACGGGGACGACCTCATTCACGCTCACGGCGCCGACCAGCTCTGGGCAGGCTATCAACTACCTGATCCAGGCCACGCTGCAGGAAAGCGATACGGCACCGCTGGTGCTGCCGTATTACAACGCCGCGAACCCGGCGCAGCCCTACAGCGGGCCCAACAATGCCGGCACAGCGCAGAACACCCAGCGCGTGCAGCGCGTGGCGCTGCAACTCAAGGCGGGGGCGGCGGCAAATCTGGGCACCCAGACGACACCGCCGGTCGATAACGGCTGGGTTGGCCTTTATGTCGTGACGGTCGCCTATGGCCAGACGGCGGTGACTTCGGCGGCGATCACCGTCTCCCCAACGGCACCCTTTCTGCCCTGGAAGCTGCCATTCCTGATGCCGGGCTTCGGCTCCGGAGTACAGGCCTTCACGGCCTCGACTTCCTTCACCGTACCGGCCGGTGTCAGCCAGGTGGAGGTGGAAGTCTGGGGTGGCGGCTCCGGATCGTTTGCTTCCACAAGCACCATTGCAAGCGGTGGCGGTTCGGGGGGCGGTTACGCGCGCAAGCGTCTCATCGGTCTGACACCGGGGCAGGCCATTCCGGTCACCGTGGGCCAGGGCGGGGCCGGCGGCACGACCGCGGGCGCAGCCGCGACCGCCGGCGGCAGTTCAAGCTTTGGGGTCTATGTCAGTGCAACGGGCGGAAACCTCAATGCGACAGCCTCCCCTACCAGCCCGCAGAACGGAGCCGCGCCCGGCGGTAATGGCCTCGGTGGGGACGTCAATCTGGTCGGATCATCCGGCCAATCGGCCTTCATGAGCGCTGCTGGGTTCGGCGGCGGGGCGCCGATGGGGGGCACCCAGAATTCCGGCAGCGTCGGCGTGCCCGGTATTTTTCCTGGCGGTGGGGCAGGCGGCGCCGGCACCGGCGCCAACGGCACGACGGCCTTCAATGGCGCAGCGGGTGCCAATGGGCTGGTGGTGGTGAGGTGGTAATGACCATGAGAATCTTTGCCCGGGTTCAGAACAGCATGGTGGTCGAACTGCTTAGCACGGACGCGGCCATCGCTACGTTGTTCCATCCCGGCCTCGTGTGGGTCGATGTTTCGCAGCAGCCGATGGTGAAGGAGGGATGGACCTATGACGGGACGCGCTTCACGGCTCCCGCGCTGACACCGCCCGATCCCCCGCCGCCCACGCTGGGGGACATCCAGGCGCAGATCGACGTGCTGCGCGCGCAGGTGGCCGCCCTGACCAAGCATCCCTGACCGGCATTGCGGAGGGTTCCATGTCCACACCGGCCTCGCACGTCTCCAAACCTAGCAGCGCCCGCACCGTCGTCCTCGATTCCTTCATTCCGGTCCCGCGCGGGGCAGCCGCGGCTGCTCCCCCACCGCTCAATTGGCCGACCAAGGACCCCGGCGACATACTCGACTATGGCTTCGATATCTCGCCTGCTCTGGTTGGCAACCCCGGGGATGGCATCGCCACGCTGGATGTGACGATTGCGCCCAACAATCCCGGCGACCTCGCGCTGATTTCGGCTTCCGCAGACGGAAGTGTCGCTATCCTGTGGCTTTCGGCCGGCCAGGCTGGCACGGTCTATGTGGTCACGATCGTGATCGGGACCACGAGCGGACGGACCTTGCAGCGCAGCATCCTTCTGCCGGTGCTCTACCTGTCGACCCCGTCGGTGCCTCCGACGGCGATCCAGACCAGTACCGGTCTGATCATCACCGATCAGAATGGCAATCCGGTACTGACCGGCTAACCCGGATCGCCTTGAGGGGAGCGGCGCTACACGGTCGCGCATCTCCGCCTGCATTTCCCCTTCTCCATGCCGCTCTCCCGCCAGCTCCGGCGGATACCTTCGCGCAGGGACAGCACATATGCCGACAATCGACCAACTTGCGCCGGCAACCGCCACCTCGGACACGGACGAGTTGATCGTCAACCAGACGGGGATTACGCGCCGGGCGACCCTGGCGCAGGCGATCAGTGGCCTGCAACCGCAATTGGCAGTGACTTCAGGGACGCTGCTTGGTCGCAACAGTGCGGGGATCGGCGGGCCGGAAACGGTCGCCGTCGGCGCAAACCTGGTCCTGAGTGGCGGTACCCTGGCCGCAACTGCCACGTCGTACGCGGTTGCACAACTGGCCGCCGGCACGGTTCCGGCAGCGGCGGATCTCGTGCCGCTTGGCCAGGGTGGGACGAACACCGCGGTATCCTATGCCACCTTCATGGCTGGATTTTCCGGCCTTGGTGGCGTCAACGCCTCATCCTTTCTGGTGCAACCGACGGGCTCGGCCACGAGCGAGACGCTCGGCACGTTTGCTGCCGGGACGCTCCCCCTGAGCGGCGGCAGCATGACCGGGCCACTGGCGCTCGCCGCCGACCCGACTGCGGCCCTGGGCGCGGCGACCAAGCAATATGTAGATGGGCAGGCTGCCGCCGCATTGCCGAAATCCGGCGGCACGCTGACCGGACCGCTGACCTTGCCGGCGAACCCGACAGCGCCGTTGCAGGCGGCAACCAAGCAGTACGTGGACAGCCAGGTCGGCGGACCGGCGGCACTACCGCTGAGCGGCGGCACCCTCACCGGGGCCCTCACATTGGCAGGAAATCCGACCGCCGGGTTGCAGGCGGCGCCGAAGCAGTATGTGGACACGGCAGTGGCGACCGCCCTGCCGCTGAGCGGCGGCGCCTTGACGGGACCGTTGGCCCTGCCGGGGGTTCCCGCCTTGGCGCTGGATGCGGCGCCGAAAGCATACGTCGATAGCCAGATTGCCACGGCGCTGCCGCTTGCCGGCGGCACGCTCACCGGCGCGCTGACACTGGCCGGCAACCCCGCCGCTGCGCTGGGAGCAACGCCGCGTCAGTATGTGGACGCGGTCGCCGCGGCCAGCCTGCCGCTGGTCGGTGGCGCGCTCACCGGGCCGCTGAGCCTGCCGGCCAACCCGACCGCACCGTTGGAAGCAGCAACCAAGCAGTACGTCGACAGTCTGGTGGGTGGGCCGGCAGCGCTGCCCCTGAGTGGCGGAACCCTTACCGGCGCTTTGACCCTTGCGGGCAACCCAACGAGCGGCTTGCAGGCCGCCCCCAAGCAATACGTGGACGGCGCGATCGCGACAGCACTGCCGTTGACGGGAGGGACCCTCACTGGACCGCTCGCACTACCCGGGGTTCCCACCGCCGCGCTGGATGCCGCGCCGAAGGCTTATGTTGATAGTCAAGTGGCGTCCAGCCTGCCGCTGGCCGGCGGCACGTTGACCGGAGCGTTGACGCTTCCGGGTAATCCGGCCGCCGCGCTGGGGGCGGTCCCGCGCCAGTATGTGGACGCGGTGGCCGCGGCCAGCCTGCCGATCGCCGGCGGGACCATGGCCGGACCGCTCAACCTGGCCGCGTCGCCCACCGCCCCGATGCAGGCCGCGCCGAAGCAGTATGTGGACGGCCAGGTGGCGACTTCCTTGCCGCTCGCAGGCGGCACGCTCAGCGGCCAGTTGGTGCTGGCCGGCGCGCCCGCGTCTGCCCTTGCCGCCGCGCCGAAATCCTATGTCGATGCGCTGGCCACCAGCGTCCTGCCGCTGTCGGGCGGCACGCTGAGCGGTCCCTTAACGCTGGCGGCCGATCCGGCCACCTCGCAGCAGGCCGCCACCAAGCACTATGTCGATACGCAGGTCTCGGCGGCGCTGCCGATCACCGGCGGGACACTATCCGGACCGCTGACCGTGCCGGGCCTCACCGCCTCCGGCACGATCGCTTTGAACGGGACGGTGACGGCAGGAACCGTCGGCATCACGCAGACCGGCAGCCAGACCACGACGCTGCCCGCGGCGATCGCCCTCTCCCGCCCAAGCACCGGGCCGAGCGATGCGCCTGCCTTCTCCAGCACCATCACGGTCGATCATTCGGGCGGCGCGCCGCTCAGCTATTCGAATATCGCGCTCACCACGACGATCAACGACGTCACCGACGCATCGGGCAATTTCATCGATGGCACGACCAGCGATGTCTATGCCTTCGTATCGAATTTGAACGTGAACACCGTGACGGGGTCGGGAGCGTCATCGACCGGATCCCAACATGTTGCCCTGACCGGGGCGGCCACCAAGAAGACCCCGACGGGGGGCTACCCGACCGGTCGTACCGGAGCCCAGATGTGGGGCCTCTGGCTTCCGGTGACCGACGCAACCAACCAGACCAGCTCGGTCGCAGGCGCGACGACCGGGATAGAGATGGATACTGATTGCAACGGGATCGACCCCGGCAATATCCGTAAGGCGTTCCAGTTCGTGATGGGCGAAGCTGTCCCGTTCGCTTCGGGCGGGTACCCAGCGGAATGGGGATACGGAATATACTTCACGACGACCGCGACCGGATTCTACAAGTGGCAGATATCGGCCGGCGGGAACTATTCGATCGCGGTCATGGATACCCGCAACGCGTTCCCGGGCAGGGGTAAGATCACCACCTCCTTGACGGCTCCCGGCGCGACCATCGCAGTGGATACGGTTCTTCCTTTCACCTCCGCCGGAGTCTACGGCAACCCGGTTTCCGCAACCAACGCTGCACCGATCCGGGTTGGTGCCAACACCTATACCCAGGTTGGATTCACGCTGGATGGCGCGGGCAAGACGTCGGGAACACTCATATTTTCCACGCCGGTTTCGGTCGTGGATGGCGCGGCGGGCACCGCCGTGATCGGTGATTCGCGCACCATCTGGATGGCCACCGGCCAGCAGATCGCCTTCGATTATGGCGGAACGGCGAATCTCTTTTACGACACGGCAGTCGGTGGGACGCATCTGACTTCGGCACTGACGACGGACGGCGAGATCACCGCGGCGGGCGGCCTGGCCGTCAGTGGCGGCGTTCTGGCTTTGCCGAACTTTACCGTCGCGACCCTGCCATCGGCCCCCAACGGATCGATCGCCTACGCCAGCAATGGCCGCAAACCGTGGGAGGGCGCCGGCGCCGGCACCGGTGTGCTGGTCTGGGTCAGCACCAATCGCTGGCTGTCCATCCTCAGCGGGACCCTGGTCCAGGCCTGACCGCGCCGCGCAGCACTATGGGGTTTTTCAGATGCCCACCATACTGCAACTGCCCCAGACGGGGACCGTGACACCGGCGGATCTGGTGCCGCTCAGCCAGTTCGGCACCACCTGTGCGACCTCGATCGGGGACCTGCTGGCCAGTGCCCAGCCGGCAATCATGGCCCCGACCGGTGCCTTGTTGGGGCGCAACAGCGTCGGCGCCGGCGGGCCGGAGCCGGTCGTTGTCGGCTCCGGCCTGGGGATCAACGCCGGGACGCTGGCCGCGCTCGGGATCACCGGGCTTACCACCACGAGCACGATCGCGGCGGCCGATCTGGTGGGCATCAGCCAGGGCGGGGCCGACCGGACGATCAGCTACGCGGCGTTTCTCGACGGCATCACGATCGACCTGGCACAGCCGGCCGCTCCCGCCGGCGATACCGATACGCTGTGGGTCGCGCAGGGAACCAGCACCATGCTGCGGCAGACTTTCGCGGCGGTCTGGGGATGGGTTGCTGGCAAACTACCCAGCTACAAGCGCCCGGTGGTGGAACTGTCCACCGGCACGACGCTGGATGGAACCGTCCATAACGGACGCATCCTGGTGTGCAGCGCGCCCCTGACGCTCTCGCCGGCCTTCATCAACATGGGCAGCGGCTTCGCCTGCGACGTGATCAATCTGAGCGGCGGTGTGGTCACGTTCGCCACGGGAATCATCACCTCCACAGGGGCCGGACAGCTCGCCGCCGGACAATCGGCGCAGTTGCGGGCGGTCACGTATTCCGGTGGCAATGCCGTCTTCGCGGCCATTTCGGGGGCGGGCGGAACACTTCCTGCTGTTCCGGGACAAGTCACCGGGCTTGCCGCGAGCGGGGCAGGCACCACCAGCATCTCGCTCTCCTGGAGCGCGCCCGCCACGGGGGGAACGCCATCCAGCTACACCGTGCAGTATCGCATGTCCGGCACCACTACCTGGATGACCTTCAGCGGTTCGGTCACCGGCACCAGCGACATCGTGGGCAGTCTGACCGCCGGCACCAGCTACGATTTCCAGGTATTCGCCGCCAACGCCGCCGGGGCTGGAACGCCGTCCGCGATCGTCACCGCCAGCACAGCGGCGCTGGCCGGCACAGTCTCCTCCATCACCTGGAACGTCGCCCCCAGCGGCAGCTATGTCCATGCCAGCGGCACCATCGGCGTCAATGCCCATGTGTCCCCCTCGACCGCCGCGGTCCAGTTCGGCTTCGCGACCTCCGCGACTGCTCCACCGACCACCTGGACACCCGGCAGCTTCGTCAACACCGATCTGTGGGGTACCTATATGGCGATCCCGGCCACTGCGGGCACCTGGTATGCCTGGTGCGAAGGGACCGACGGCAGCGCCCCGACCGTCTATGCGCCCCCGTTCACCGTGACTTGAGATGAGCGTCGCACTTGTGTCTCCGGCCGTCCCGATGAAGCTTGGGACCGGTCGCATTGCGCTCTGGCGTCCACTGCGCGGGTCCGCTCCGGTTGCGCCGAGCAGTTTCGCCGGACCATATCCGAACGCGATCTCCGGGCTGGCAGGATGGTGGGACGCGGGAACCTTTGCCACCCTGCTCGATACGACCGCGGTGGCATTGTCGGCCTGGGGCCAGCCGGCTGCCGCCCTGGAGGATAAGTCCGGCAGCGGGCGCCCCATGGTGCCGTGGCGCTTCGTCGCCGCGACGGGCTTGCCGGTTGCGACGCCGCGGCTGAACGCCTTCCTCGGCGGCGTCGGTCTGGTGGCGGGCGGCACCGGAACCCTGGCACCGGCGCTCGATCCCGATCTGGGCTTCGCACTGCCGGCGGCCACCCTGGGCTCGGGCGCCGCCTGGACCCGTTACGTCGTGTGGTCGCGTCCGAACCGGCGCCAGAATTCCGGGCGCGATGCCAACCCGATTTCGCTGTTGACGGCGGGCGGCATTCCGGTGGTGCAAGCCGACAGCGCGGCGGGAAGCAGTCGCTTGATGCTGTTTCCGGGCACCGGCCAGAGCGTTCTGAGCACCGCCCTGGAACGCCGCCATACCCATTCCTTGATCCTGCGCTACATGCCTGGGCAGGGGGTCGACGCGTGGCTCGATGGCACCAAGGTCCTTACGGGCGGTGCCAATCCGCTGCCGGCCAGCGGGAACGGACCGGTGCTGCTATTGCACGATGGCACGATACTGGGCGGCGCCCAGTGTTGGCTGCACGAGGCCGCCGCATGGGAACGCGCGCTGACGGATACCGAGGTCGTGACCTTGCTCACCGCGGCGACGCGTTGGGTCCGTGGCGCACGGCGCGGCATTACGCTGGTGATCGACGGTCAGTCGAACGCCATCAACTATGCGCTGAACGACTCGGCGGCGTTGTTGCTGGCCCAGGGCGTAGCCTGGTACCTTGGCGCGTTGGCCTACAACGTGGTGGCGACAACCGGAAACCCGTCCAGCTACACGATGCAGAGCGGGCATGGCATCTACCCCGCGGTTGGCGGTGCCTATCCGGGGAGCTTTCTTGCCGATCCGAACAATGGGTCGGACCCTTCGACCTGGAGCCTGGGCGCGGACGGGCTCGCCGTGCAGGCCGCGATCACCGCGCTGGACACCGAGGACCAGGGGGACATCGCCGCCCTTGTTTGGCCGTGGAGTGAAACGGACAGCCTGAGATCATATGGCGAAAAGGCCACATTTCTGTCGGCCGCCCGGCGCCTGCTTGCGCTCGAACGCGGGATGCTGGGGCGTGCCGCGGCCGACCTGCCGCTGATCTGGTGGAACGCGATCCCCTATGGCGCCAACGACGGGATCCAGATGCACCGCGAGGTGGTCACCGCCCTGGCGGCGGACCCAACCGCCAACGTGGTCGTCGGCAATCCGCAAACCACCGACAGCAATCCGCGGGGATCGGTGTGGGACCCGATCACCGGGCTCGCCTCCGGCGGCGACAGCGCCCATCGGGACGGTCCAGACAACCAGCGCTTCGCGCGGCTGGCCGCGGCGCCGGCCGCGCGGGCCATCCTGGCCACGGGGCGTGGCGACAGCGTGACCGCCATCCCGGCCACGCTGCCGGCCGCCGGCGGGCCGCGGATCGTGCATGCCTACCATCAGGCGCCGGCGAGAATCGTGCTGACCGTCCAGCATGACGCCGGCACGGATCTGCGAGTTCTGTTGCAGGCGACCCAGGGCGCCGGCTTCGCGGTCATGGATGGTGGGTCTGTCACCAGCCCAGGGCCGGTCGTTGTCGCGACCGCCTGCATCCGGGTGGACGCGACCCATCTGCAGATCACTCTGGCCAGCGCGCTCATCAATCCCAGCAGCGCCTGCTGGCTCTATTATCCCTACGGTGCCGGGACGATCGGCCGCGGCAACGCGGTGACGGATAATTTCTCCTCGCTGCCGATGCCGCCGGGATGGGCGATCGCCGCCGATCTCGGTAGCGCCTGGGCGATCGATTACCCACTGGCAGCAACCGCGGCACCGATCGCGCTGAGCGATACCCCGTGACCGCCGCGCCCGGCATACACCCCAATCCGAAAGTAAGGTCGTCATGCGCCCAGGTCCGTCCGCGAAAGCGACACCCTTGATTTCTTTTGTCGATGAACTTGTCGAGCGCTTGGCGCGGCTCGAGGAGCAGATGCGCCATGTAGTTACGTCAGTCGAACGGCTGTCCAACCGCGATTCCGAGCTTGAGGCGAGCCTGCGCGCACTTGCCGACCGCTTCAGCGCGGCACTTGACGCGCAGGCGGCTACGTTCCGGGACAGTCTGCGCGACGTCACGGACAAATTCGTGAGCCGCGAGGACTGGGCGTTCTGGAAGAGCATGCTCACCGCGGCCATGCTCGCCTTGATCGCCTATGGCTGGAGCGCGCTGATCACCCACGCCAAGTAACCGCCGCCTCACCATGAACACGTTTGAAGACTGTTTTGATATTGTCGTCGGGGTGGAGGGAGGCTTCACCGACGATCCCGCCGATCCCGGCAACTGGACCGGCGGCCGCCCGGATCACGGCTCCTGCCGGGGCACGAAATTCGGCATCAGCGCGGCCGCCTATCCGGATACCGACATCGCAGCACTGACGATCGAGGCGGCGCGCGACCTCTACAAACGGGACTACTGGGACAGAATGTGTGCCGATGATCTGCCGGCGCCGCTCGCCCTGCTGGCGTTCGATGCCGCGGTAAACAACGGTGTCTCCCGGGCGACGATTTGGCTGCAGGAGGCGGCAAAGGTCACTCCCGACGGCATGATCGGTCCCGCAACGCTGTCCGCAGTAGCCACGGCAATGGTCCGGCCAAAGGATCAGGCTGGAATGTGCATCGAGTTCCTTGCCCGGCGCCTGGCGTTCATGGCCGGGTTACCCACCTGGGAGAGGTTCGGCCTCGGCTGGGCTCGCCGGCTGTGCGGGCTGCTCTACCGGTCGCTGACGATCGCGGACTGACGGCGGGCCGAAACTGCCTAGTGAGCCAATGTCGCGCGCAAGGCGTCTGGCATTTTTAGTTGTGAGATAACAATATATAACACGACAGAAAGGCGCGGTGACCGCAGCTAGGCTGCCGGTTCGTGCGCGCGCTTGTACCCCCAATAGGAGATACCAATGAATACCTCGCCAGGTTCGGTCGCCAGCGGCGCGGCCAGTAGCGGCGCGGCTGGATCGGCCGTCGTCGTCATGGTCTGGGTCCTCTCGCTGTTCCACATTCCGCTCCCGTCGGATGTCGCGGCGGCCTTGGTCATGCTGATCGCGCCGATGGTCCACTTGCTGATCTCCCGCCGGTCGGGGCACGCCCGGTCCGCCACGCCGAGTTCGACCGAGGCGGTCGCGCCGAAGGCGGCAACACCATGACCCTCACCCGCCGCCTGCTGCTCGGCGCCGCATCGGTCGTGCCGCTGGCCCTCGCCGGTTGCGCAGGCCAGACGCCGAGCCAGATCCTGACCGACATCGCCAATATCGGCGCCGCGCTCGGGAACGCCCTCGCGAAAGTGCCGGCGGACGTGGTCTCCCCAGCGACCGTGACCAAGCTGCGGCGCATCGATGCCGATATCGTCGCCGCCGCGGCGAAGCTGGGGTCCGGCGCGCTGCCGAGCGGGACCGCGCTTCAGCAGACCCTCGGCTGGATCAACGAAGCCATCGCCGTCGCCGCCGCAGTTCCGATCCCGCCAGGTCTTCCCGCCCAATTGGCCGCGACATGGACTGCCGTCAGCATGGTGCTCGGCGCCGCACAGGTGGTGCTGCCCGAGCTAGCCGCCGCGGCTGGGGTGCCCCTGCCGGCCGCCGCTGAGCGGACAGGGCCGGTAGCGGCGTATCGCGCCGCGCTCCCACGCTTTCGCGATGCGGAGCGGGCCAGGGCCTATCTGGCACGCGCCGCAGAGCCACGACACGGCGTTGAATGACCTGGTTGCGCCGGTCGCCACCGCCGCTGCTCGGCCGTCGCCACGGCCGAGCAGGGGGGCGGTTCCCGGTCATGCCGGGAAAAGCCGCACCGCGCCGCGCGCAGCTTGCGAGATCTGAGCAACGGTTTGCGAAGCCGGAAACATGATCGACCGCCGCCCTCGCCGCCTGGGCCGCCTACGCCACGATCCGCAGGCCCTCGCCCGAGCCCCGCAACTCGCCGATCACCGCTTCGCGGCGATGGCGCCCACACCGATGGTGGACCGTCAGGCGGTGGCATTCCAGCCGCGGATGTTCAGCAATGACATCCTCCCCGTCTGCACCTGCGCTGCCCTGGCCAACGCCGCACTCGCGGTGTCTGCGCTCAACGGGTTCCAGACCCTGATCGTCGATGCCGCCGTACCGGCGTTCTATGCTGCCTGCGTGGGGATGCCCGGCGCTTCCTACACCGAGCTCGAGGGGACCGACGGGGCCGTCGCTATGGACGTGTTGCGGCGCCAACTGGCCGCCGGCTTCGACGTCGGCCAGGAAACTCGGTTGGTCGGTCTGTTCGGAACGGTGCCACTCGACCGTGCGCATCTGGCCGCCGGTATCGCGCGCCTCGGCGTTGGGTACTGGGGCGTTCGCCTCCATGCGCGCGACATGGACAGGGCCGGCTCGGCGGCGCCGTGGGATGACGACCAGCGCGATCCCGGCCCCTCCGAAGGGGGTCACATGCTGAACGCCTGGGACTATACCGGTCTCGGCGATACCGGGCTGGTCCGCTTGGCGACCTGGGGCGGGTTTAAGGCGGCCACCTGGAGATGGGTCGAGGCGCGTCTGGACGAAGCCTATGGCCTGATTTGGCGGCAACTGGCACGCACCGATGGCCGGGATCTCGGGGTGGACCTTGCAGCGCTGGAGGCGGCGCTACGGAGTTAGCCCGCATTTCTCACAGGGTCCTCCCGACGATCGGCGGCCTGACGTTGGCCATGCGGCGCGGCAGGATTGGCTGCGTCGGAGTCGGTACGTAGCAGGAACGGGGGGCGATC
>JAEHJW020002083.1_pt1 | contig 22180 bp, 26 predicted proteins | sample 9271431 | NCBI WGS metagenome assembly JAEHJW02 | reverse complement strand
CCCCAGCATTGCTTGAACTGCAAACAGGCGGCGGCGGCGGTGTTGTGCCACTTGTTTGAGCGACTGCTCCGAGAGTTCCCAACATGCAAAAGAGCGCGATGCTTACGAGAATTTTCCTCATGGTTACCCCAAAAACTCTAACTGAGCGTAGACGTATGCTTGATTGCTTCCCACCTGCCCTGCGTTTACAGCAGAGAGGGGAACGGAAAGATACGGCACAATAGTATCTCCAATTGCCAGCGATAAGATTGCATGAAACGGCAAGCTAAGATTGCCGTCGCTGACCTGTGGAGCTTGGAAGCATTGCTTAGCAACCGCTCCGTTGTGCCATATCTGCGTAGCAAGCAACTGGCCTCCGGGCGCTGAGAGCATCACTGCTCCATTGATCCTATAGAGTCCGGCCCACGGCGCAATAAATTCCTTGCTGGTTCCATTCCACATGCCAGTCGGATCGAACTCCACCGTATCGAAGACAATCGGATTTGTGCCGACAGCTATGGTGTTCTGCTCCCCCGCATAGACGCTGGCAACGGCAACTCCCGGAGAATCGGGAACCCAGCCCGCGCCGCCTGTATCAGGGTCTGTTCCATTGTTGTCCACGATGCAGCGCCAGTATCCCGCGCTGTTGGCCATCAATACGCGAGCGCCTTTCGGGTAGCCACCAATGGAAGTCGAAAAGGATGCATTGTAGGGAAAGCCTCCACCGGCACACATCCAAACATCCACTGCCGACATCTGATAGAGACCACCATTCATGTCCTGCATCGCTGGCGGTATTCCACCGGAAGCGATTGGAGTATCGCAGAGAGGAGGGAAGCCGTCCGTCCATGAAGCCGCGCCCGGAGTGACTCCCTGTTGGGAAGGAACTGGAATCGGATTGTTCTTACTACCAGCATTGGCCCAAGGTAAAACGAGTTGTGCCGGAGCGTTAATCAATTGCATTGCATCGCCTCACGATACTGCATACGGATTTCCTTCTGGCAGGAATGGAGCTTGTCCAAACGGAACCGCTCCGTCTGTCATCCCCTTGAATCCGAATACTGGAAGAACTGTGTTGACCATCCAACCGCCGACTCCAGCAGGCCGCAAAAAAATCCCACTCTGCGTAATGATGTCGATCTCGAACGGCTGCAATGCGAACTCGAACATATATCGTATTTCCATATTGCCGAGATCGTTGACGTAAGCCCTTCCCCGTCCTGTCATCCAATTGAGCAAAAGTGAATTGATGGAAGGCGAATCTGCTCTCGATATGTTGCTAAGTGCCTTCAATAGGATCAATTCTCGATATTGACTGTCAGACAATACTGTCACTGGATTTGTCGGAACCGTTCTCGACACTCCGACAATGCGGCCCCAAATGTCCAATCCGAACCCTTGCGCCGATGCGATGTCCCAAACATAGACATAAAAATTGTCGATGTCCACACTGGGATCGATGGCCGCATTGAACGACCCGATCAATGCCAGAATCGTTGGGCTATTTCCGTATTGACTGATGACTGTCGATAGGTAATTTTCCATGTCAGTTCACAGTTACCGTAATGTTCGATACATCCAAAGTGGGCTGTTGATCGATCCCCATTTGCACGTCATAGGCTGTCGCTGGACTCGTCAATCCAACTAAAATACTCAAGAGAGAAATGCCCGGAACGGCAGTCAACACCGCCCCATAATAGCTGCTGACCAGGATCAGCGATGCAATGCCAGCTGGCGTGTTTCCATTCTCCCCATTGAACTGCGCAAGTATGGCGTTTTGAATCAGGGTAACGTAATTTGTCGGCAATGTCGCGGAACTTTGTACCGTCACAGCAAAATAAACGGATGTCGCAGTAGGGATATTGAACGTCACTTGATAGGCAGGCTGGGGAACCGCGTAGCGCGTGTCGTAAACAGTTTCCGTGGTGTTTCCGTTATAGTTGCACCCCGCATCTTTTGCGTTCCAAATCGCTTGTGCGATGGCTGCTGGCGAGCCGCCAACGACCGCAACATATACCGAGTGTGGGGCAAGCGGATAATTTGTCGATCCATAATTCACCGTATTTCCAGAAGGGTTGTCGATGACGTAACAGTCCAGGACGCCGGAAACCGCATACACATTCGCGAAGATTGCGTCTGTCGTGCCATGACTGTTCAATGCCACTGAGTTTTGTCGCCGCAACTCGAATGCTTGCGAACTTTCCACATCGGAACCGAGAATGCCAGCCGCCGCATTCGTCACTGTGTCCCAACCGGGAACAGCCTGATAAATTTGCGTCAAAGTTCCAGCAGCGCAAGGAATCGGCCCTGTCGCTACGTTGGCAAATTCCGCCTGCACCGTTCCTCCAGAACCGATAGTTACTGCTCCTAAAAGCTGATAGACGTTGCCAGAAGTATCGAGTGCGAGAACTCCCGCGGCTATATTGGTTCCCGGCAATCCACCTATCGTTGCGATGACAACTGTGGATACGGCTGGATTGCGCGTCATAAAATAGATACGACCTATCGCATCCTGAAAACGTCCTTCCGCATACAGGGGATCGACCTGATTGGCAAGGTAGGCGATTGTGCTGTTTTTGTCGGCAATGATTGCCGTTTCACTGGAAGCAAGCTGGCCTTGCGGAGTGGCAAGCGAAGGATTGACGCCGCCGCCGAAAGCGTTATCGATGTCTGTCTGTACCCCGGTAAGGATGGCCGCATCCGTCGGCAGCACGACCCCTTCCGGCGTCCATTGGATTGGCGGTACTGCTGTGGTAGACATTAGAAGAACACCGTCGTTTCCGTTCCATCTGAAGTAGTAAATTGCACCTGTCCGTTCACTTCACGCCCTGCAATCGATGTAATTCCCGTGTTGGCTGTCACTACGCCTGGCACGCTCAAGGCGGCTCGATTCAAGGCCGACGCGATTTCCGACGTAGACGGATTCATTTCCAACAAGTTTTGCCAGTACGGAACGCCTTGCGTGGTGTCATACCAAAGTTCTCCCAGAAACAACTTCATGGCGCTCGCTACGTCTTGCGCCACTGCGTAAGGCGGTTGCGCCAAGGCTATGTTGCCATTGGCATCCAGTACCATGTCCCATGCAACTGTATCCAAAAGCAGCGTATTCTGTGGCGTACTCATTACTGCCCTTTCAATACAGTCGTCTCAGAATCGATTGGTATTTTCGGACCAACATACCCCAATCCAACGAGAAACGGGTAGATATTCGTCGCAAACCACTGAAAAAATGTATCGTTCACCAAAGCAAGCGCAACACCGCCATTCTCCGCGCTCACATTCGGCGCTTGAACCGTAACTCCCGTAGGCGAAACGATACCGATTCCACTACTTGAGAATTGCACAAATTGAGTCGGAACACCATTTAATAATCCGCCCAGATACATCCCGTCCGAGAAATCGTGCATCCTAAAGCTGCCTGGATTCGCCTGTGCCTTTGTACTTTTGACGTTCGTGATATCTCGGCTGGCAAAAACGGCGATTCCTAAGTCTCCCGGTAGCGGGTCGAGGATAATGGCATTCGCGCCGCCTTGGAGACGGAGATAGGGAAGTCCGTACATCGTGACATGGGACATCGGAATTCCCTGTCCACTGATCTGATTGACGAGAATCTGGACATCCACAGACCCAACCGGCGAATCGTCTCCGGCATTGGTGCAGGACACGACTTTTACAATTGTGGCCGTCTGCACATTCGCAAGAAATTGTTGAATGACAAAATGCAGATTGTTGTACACCCCCCAAAGACTGGCGGGTTGCAACATGCCTGCCGGATTGGTAACTGTGCTTCCCATTATTCTCCTAAATACGCTCCCCCAGTATTGGGCGAAACCGCATTGACTGTTGCCTTCCACGGGCCACCGAGCGTTTGACTCGACAATTGATACGACATCGATACAACGATCCAGCTACCCGTCGCTTTATCTACGAACGATTCCACCTGTACAGGGCCACCGAAAACCAAGCCGGGATTGAAAAGAGTTTCAAAATTGATGCCAGTACTGTTGAACATCGGGTATCCGATCAAACCTGTCTTCCTGGAGATGAGAGGAGCGATGGTATTTCTTGCCTTCCCATACGGGGCAATCGCAAGCGTGTTTGGATGTGTGCTGTCTATGTACATCCAAAAACGATAGGCTTGCATCAAAGTCCGCGCTTGTTGCATCAGCGTGTTTGCAAGATAGGTTCCACGTGGAACACTTGCATTGACTCCATTGTTCTCAAATTGATACCCCATAGCAGTGGCAATCTGCTGCATGACCGTAGCCACATCTGTCGGAGCAGAGATGCTGAGTGGGCCTACCGGCTGCACCAGCGCCTTGTACCCGATCTGGGCCTCAATGTACAGATAGACCTCTGGCATCGAGGTAAAAACGCCCCATGAATTGAGAACATCGCCGTTGTAAATCAACGTTTCCTGCTGACCGTCGATAGCAAATACCTGGATGGAATTGAAGGCGAAACTGCTTCCCGCTGGCGTTGGTACGAGATTGTCCCAGATCGTGCTGGTCAACGCGTTCATGTCGCTTGCTGTGACACCGAAAATCTGCGCTCGCAACGTGCCCATCATGCCGCCGCCCGCATTGTCGATATAGACTGAGGCCCGCATTCCCTGTAGGGTAATGGTGTTATACGTCTGCCCATTCGCAAAAAATGGGACTTCCGGATGCCCTAGGGTAATGACAAAACGCAAGTCTTTGAAGTTCTGAAAAGAATTAGGGAGCGACCCCATACGCCTCCAAATCCGCTGCATCCAAATACAGCAATACCCACCGCGTACCCAACCCGGTATAGATTGGATCGTCCATTCCTTGCGTATCGAAGAAAACAAGCCATCCGGTAAATCCCAGATAAGCTGTCGGCACGAGGGAGACAAGGTTTTTGCCCTGTATCGCCAAAGCAATCTGTATCCCATTCACAGTGAGATCGAAAAACATGCATTGCGTTTTCACGTAGACAGACACAGAGCACAGTTGACCGTCCAAGACTACTTGCGTCTGTTGTGAGGGAACGGCCTGGAGAACGATCTGCTGCATCAATGCACCCACTGTTTTCCGCCAACAATATCAGCGAGCCATGAGGTTGGCGGCGTCTTCGTCTGCGTATTTCCATTGTTGACCTGAGAGGCCGCGCTGGGAGATTGCGGAGAGGGCGTAACTGTAACGTTCGTATACGCAGCAGTCACTTGCAATACCTGTCGCAATGAGACTTCCACGTACAACATGGTTGCGCCTCTCGTTGCCGACCTTCGATAGCTATATCGCTCGACAGTACATGCATTGAATGGAGCCTGATAAACGGCATCTGGCGTGGAAACGTTATAGAGTGTCGTGGAAGTACAAGCCAAATCCAGAGCCTGAAGAAATGACGATTTTTCCTCCTCGTTTCCACTCAAAGCCAAAGTCAATACCGGATTGGAGGGTTGAAATACCTTATTGAAAGTTGCGAAGGCCGACCCTTGATTTGTGTTATTCGATTCCACTGGAAAATCGCTAACATTCATCCCTCGCGTGAATCCGAAATCGACGACCGATAGCGTTCCTCCCATGTTGGGAACATAAAAAGGTTGATTGGATAAGGTATAGATTCCCCATGGTGTTCCCTGCGAGGTCTGATTGATCGCCCAATCCCGCTGAGGAACGATCTGCATAGTGATTTTCGGCGTTCCCAGCGCACGACGAACGAGAAACGGAACGCCCTGATAATCGGCAACCATCGGGTAAGGTATCAACGGCATTATGGCATCACTCCAAAATTCAATTGCGTTGCCAACGTCGTCCAATCCATCCCCCTGGCCATCGATGGAGTGATTGCCGCGCTTCCTGGAGGATTGTGCAGGTTGATTGTCCCAATATGCGTCGTTTTGCTATTGTCCGTATGACTGCTGCTGGTATGGGTACTGGCTGCAATAGAGGAAGGAACATGCGCCGCTCCTCCAATACCATCCATTAGACTGGCAGAACGGCCTGTTTGCCATCTCGATATCGTTTGTTCAGGAGTGAGGTTCGCGTATCCTTTGGTTTTCAAAAGAGCATCCATGGCACGAAACCCAGTTGCATCGTCTGGGAAAGTGGCGATTTTTTTACCGCCTGCCGCTGTCAAATATCCTGTCGCGCCATGCGCGATCGCGAACGGGCTGTACAGAATGTCTCCTGGATTGTGCGCTCGTTTGGGAATATTGTTTCCTGAAGCATAGAAACCTTCTTGTCCAGCAATGTTTTTCTCTATGGCTGTAAGCACTGTGCTCGCCGCATGAGAGACAACATGAGTGGCCTTTCCTGACCATTTTTCCAAAGACTGCCATGCAGACCCTATGGCTCCAGAAAGATCGTTCCAAACATTCGTGGCTTTTTGTATCCATCCGATCCATCCCGCCCAATCGAAATGGCTGATGCCGCCTTCCGACCATACTTTGTAATCGTTCCATAGCAAAAGTATGGCAGCGCCTAGGGCGGCAATGACAGCGACAGCGCCCATGACCGGAGAAGCGAAAACTCCTAAAATTGCCATGAAAGCAGACGATGCCGCTGTCACGATTCCAATGGCTCCAGCGATGCTTGCAAGCCCTGCGGCGATTCCCGCAACGAGAGTCACAAGCTTTTCATGTTTCTGTGCCCAACCTCCAATCGATTGCAGAAATCCTAAGAACTTTTCCAAAGCAGGCGTGATTTTATACAACAAATCGTATCCAATCTTGACAAACTGAAGTTCCAGATCGGTAACACCGCGTTTCAATTCCTTTGCCGATTCCACTTCCTTGGAGCTGGGCGCGAATTTCGCCGTTCGTTTTGTCTCCGCTTCGACTGCTCCTGGGCCTTCCAGCAGGAGATTCATCATGTCTTCTGGAATTCCAGCAGCCAACCCGAAACTGAACGCAACTTTGCGATCCATTCCAGAAAATCTTTTGGAAAGATCAACCATGATTTGGCTGAATGGTTCCCGAAAGCTGATGCCAAGTCGAGCGAATAAGGGAAGCAGTTTCGGCATTTGCCCTGTCAGAAGTTGTCCAGGCATCTCCGCAATGGTACGCATGAAGTTCTGCATACCACCCTTGCTCCCGCCAATCTCCTGCGAGGCTGCGCTCCATGCGAAAAGCTTTTGTGTGCTGATGTCTAGATTGCGGGAAAGGAAATACAGTTGCGTGTTGGTTTCGATTGTGTTTTTAAGGAAAGCCCGGACTGCCACAGTTCCGCCAATGACAGCAAGGAAGGAACCTAGCTTTGCAGAAAGGACAGTCAGTTCCGAGCCGGTATCCTTCGAGGCTTTGCCGATTCCCTTGACGCCGTGTTCTGTTTTCGAGGCCGCTTTTTCCAGGTCGGCCAGTTTACTGCGAACGCCAGGAGCCTTGGCGTCTACATCCTTGGAATCCAAGCCGAGCGTAACAATAAGACTGTCAATTATCGTTGCCACGGCTTATTCCCTTTCGTTCGCTGCATCCACAGCGCAAATTTCGAGCAAATTATGCGCGTCCTCAATTCCATACACAGTTTGTAGCTCCAACAGCGTAGCCAATCGCCTTCCCACTACGACGCCGATGACTTTGGAGATGTTCGCATACTCGGCTTGTGCTTGATCGCCGCCGACATGTTGCCGAGAGATTCGGAGAGGCCGTCGGCGAGCGAAAAATCCAGATGGAGCTTCAGCACCTCCCACTTCAATGTCAGGAGCGTCTTGACTTCCTCGACTTGACTTTCAAAAAGGGGATACGTCACTTTCACCTGCGGTTTTTGTGGGTTGGGAACGAACTCAACACATTCCATAAGCTCTGTCAAAAGCGGTTTCATCTGTACCGCATCGACAGCAAACAACTTCTTCAGACCAATCTCAGCCAATGCCGCCATCCCCAACTGAAATGCTCCTTCCGGGATATCGACATTGGCATTGGCGAGAGCGAGCATGGCGCGAATGGCCCAGTCTTCCGCCTTTGTCGCTGGCATCTCGGTAATGGAAAAATGCTTTCCTTTATCTCGATTTTCATCCTCAACTGTAAATGTTGCTGTCTTTCGTGCCATCTAATCCCTCGTTCTACCATAGATTTACAGAAGAGTCGGCTGAATGCTTCCCCAATTGACCATGAATTCGCGAGCGTTCAAGACCTTTCCTGCGGAAGCGATTGGATTGTAATCTTCCAACGTTCCCTTATTGCAGATATAGGATTCACCAGTAGAAGGAAGATCGATCATGGCAAACAGGTAATATACGTCGCGTGCCATGCGCTGCGCCGAGTAGATTTGCTCGAACACAAGTACGCTGGGAGAATCGGCCTGAAAGGAAAAGGTCTGTTTGACGGGATTGTAGACGACGCCAGCCGTCTTCCGTCCATCGACGCCTATCTGTGTCTCTGTAACGACCAACGCCGCTGTGTCCCATGCCTTCTCGACTGAATAGCCGAACAGTTGCACTGGAACCGGGAAAAGGCCAGGAACCATGATACTGACTACAGAGTTCGCAGAGGTAATCGTGCTTTCACGACCCAATAGCGCATTGACAAAGCTTCCCATAATTCACCCTTCTTACAAAATGTCGATAGAACTCATATTGATGCTTTGAATACTGCCACCATCCGTATACCAAAGATTGATGATCGGAGTCTGTCTGGCATTTCTCGCAGTCGCACCAGGATCGAGAATTTGAAGATACCATCCGTTCGTTTGAATGATTGGAGCGACATTGGCTCCTGCCGCAGAGTTGACAGCAGCAGCCTGGGAAGCTGTCAAAGTGACTCCGGCTTGAATGACTCCATTGTTCAAAGCATTGTTGATCGGGCCATTGAAATTTGGCCCTGTGCCAGAGGAAGGCTGTCCCACCAACGAAGACCGAATCAAACCATAGCCAGTCGGATCGTAGGGAATATCAGTAACAGTCGTATACAGATTCAACAATGCGGCTTCCAACTGGGCATTCAACCAAATTTGATCGATATACTGATCGACCCAAGGGAAGCTCCCCGGCATATTCCCATTGGAAAAGAAAGTAAATCCCTGGTTCCGCGAAGCAAACGCCCCATAGCAGCTATACCCGTTGGCAATCAAATTTTGATAGGTCTGAAGGTTCGCGCATGTTGGCAAAACTGCTACCGATGCATTCGCCGACTTTCCCGCCAACGAGATGCGCCCATTTTTGGCAGAGAAATTGATGGAGGCGATCATCCCTTGCACGAAAGCCGCCACATTCAAACAAAGCGTGGAAAGGTTCCCCGCTGACGGATCGCCACCGATAGCCATGACACCGTTGTATTTGTTCGTTATGGCAACCACGCCAAACGGTTCTGTCGGATTCAAAGTACTGGCAAGCGGATCGCTGTCCCAGATCACGCCGAGATAGGACTCTGTACTCGTACTGAACCATTCTGCGAATGCTTGCTTGTCGGAAATCGTGGGTTCCGTCAAATAACTCATCGTCGCCCAATTTTGCGAGACAGCAACTACATTGCTCATGGCGCTGGAAGGCGTATCCGCCGCCGCACCTTGCGACAAAGTAGCTCCTGTGGCCTGCGTCAAATACAAATCGGCAGCTAAGGTTCCAGTAATGTAGGTAATCGTTTCTGTCGCGCCCGTGGCAGTCGTGGTGAAGATAAAGGCGCTCTGTACCGCATCCCACGTTACAGAGAAAGGCGGACTTGTGAAAGCTGCCTGAATCGCAGTTGCCATGGCCGATTGCGTAAGGCCAGTCAAAGTAATGGCAGTCGATGTGAGGGCTGTTCCATTCACTGTGATTGTCAACGTTCCTGTATAGCCTTGCAGCGTCGTCAGAGGCACGTTTGCCAGCGATCCCGATTGCAACCATGCGGCGCGGGCAGCGGCATTGTAAGGCGCAAAAAGAATCGAAGATGGAAGTTGCGTCCCATTGACCATGCCAGCAAAATAAATAGTGGCATAGGCGTATTCTGCCGAAGCAGGGCCAAAGAAATCGGAAACCCCTTGAGCACTGGAAAAACTCAACACTGTGCCAGTCGGCATCAGCAAATTTTGGGTCAAAACAAGGCCATTCATTACCAATCCGTTCCCGCCTGGTGAGAGGACTCCAGGGACAATGGAAACAATGGTATTCGCCGGTATCGTCATAATCTTTTACTCCCTTTCCTTACGCATCGACATCGTTCACAATGTGCATTGCCAAAGTATCCGCAGACTGCTGCGGCACAATCACGATTGGGTTGTATTGCAAGCTCATGGTAAGCGCCCAACGCCGTTCATACTGTTCCTCACCTGTTATCAGCGGCGATTCGTGTCCATCATCGCAGTAAAGCGGCGCAATTCCCGCTGGAAACTGAGAAACGGCATATCCAGTCTTCCATACAGTTTTGATGGCCGCGCACCAATCGCCTGCCGACTCTCCATAGAAATCGGCCTGAATCGTGAGCCGCTTCGGCCCAATGATATTGCGCTCCAGGTTCACTGTGTCATACCACTGGCGCGGATATTCAAGATCGCTGTTTCCTATCTCAGTCAGTTCGACAAATTCTCCAATCGGATAAGCCACACGATTGACTTGGCAGCGAATGATTTCAGCCGGAGAAACGAAAGGGGCGATAAAAGCTCCAAGCGCATCGAAGACTGCATCGATAGGAATCGACGGAATGTATGGCGTTGTGCTCATGCTGCATCCTGCAATCTTATCGCTGCCCGCGTCCACAGCGGCCATTGCTCCAATACAGCCACTGTCAACCATGTCTGCCCGTTGAGCGTTACCAGATCGCCGCCTTGCGAGTTCGGACGAAGGGCTGTATTCAGCGGGCCGCGCAAAATAATCGAGAACGTCGCGCCTTGGATATTGAGGCCGTCAAGATGACGCAAGTCTTCGCTGGTAAGTGCCTGAACTTGAGCAAATCCTGAAACTGCTGTCGCATAGGAGGGCACTTGACGAAGCCCAGTACCGCCTGTCGTGTATCCGAGCGATGCCTGGATAGTCACAGGAACGTTCGGATTTACTGTATCGGAGACAGCGTTTGCAAGTCCGCGCAAGTCCATTATTTCGCCTCCACTTTGTAGCTTGTGGAGTTAATCATCTGCTCTGTCCAAATCAAGGGCTTAGCTTGGGTTCCAGTAGCAATTGGCTTTCCATCCGCAACATCTCTTTGTGCCCGCACTACATCACGCGCACGAATGTTTTCAGGATGATTGCCGAACTTATAACGCAGACGTAAGGTTGTTTTCGAGAGAGGCGGAGAGGTCAGATCACGAATGCTCTGCTTGAGCGATCCATCGATTTCCTCGCCCATGTACGCCAATGTTTTTTGACCATCGAACTTACTGGACTTTAATTGTCCAGCCATCATCTGGGGCCACTTGCCAGATTCATTGGCTACCATGGTGCGAAAAAAGGGACGAGGCGGAGCAGGAAAACGTCCTTTATGTCCAAACTCATTCCAAAAGGCAATTGGCGCTTGATCGCTATCGATGAAGCCGATCTTGACGGAACCACGTGCCTTCTTTGCCAATTCCAGAAGTTTGGCTGTCACCGCATCGGACATCTTTACGCTTCTGGTCGTCATCTCCATGCCTCATGGAAAGTTCCCTAAAAACTGAAATTTACAGCGATCCTAAACTGCTACTGCCACCTGTACCGCTGCCACCAGTAAGAATTTCTCGTCCCAATCGAGTGCCAGTGAATCCCTCAACCCTGGTAGGTTGCGGGAAATATTGCGCTCCTCGGTAACAAGTCGTTGCCTGCCAAAAGGCCGCTCCATATTGCGATTGCTTGAACCAAGCACCGCTTCCCGGTGTTGGCCCAGTATATTCAAAGGTTGCACTTACGCCGCCCTCAGTGGCTGCGCTCACCCGTCCTACTGGACGCGGCTGACCGTCTGCTGTCAACACGCCGCCGAGAAATGCGATGTGCGCTGTCAGCATATTCAACAGCACGCCCAGCAGACTTACATTCTGTACCACGCTTAGAGACGTATTGTTCATGTACAGCCCCGCTTCAGCAAAGTACGAAGCGAACAATTGCGGGTTGGCATTGTAAGCCGTCGTAAACTCAGGATAGCGCCCGATAAATACGCTAGGATTGAATGTTGCAATCGGCGCTAACGGAGTCGTTCCCATTTAGACCGCAATCCTTTCCAGGCGAACGCCGTCCATGTTGACTGTTTTTGGCATCGCCTCAAACCCAGTCTTTTCCTTTTGAAATTCTTTTGCCTTCGCATCCGCATCCGCGATGGAATGCGCCTCGAAAATGGCCTGCGATTTCAGGAACGGAAATCCCGCATAAGCCTCTTTCCATGCTGCCCACAACTCTGCGTCCACCACTGTGACTCCATAAGGACGGGGAGGAACGTACAGACCCGCAGATGTGGGAGGAACATACGTTCCATTCAATTGGACCGTTGCATTCGGATTTTTCGGATGTTTCAGCACTAAACCATTGGGAAGCCTACAGCCCACGATCACAGTATCTTTTGCCATGTTCTTTCCCTCGATTGAAAATTTATATTCCCAGCATTCCCGCAACCAGGAATGGACGGAAGATGATGGTTCCCCATGACCCTTGGCTCATCTTCTGCCGGAAACTGGACTCGCGAATGATAATCGGATGACTGCGCAGCTTTTCAGTAAACGCTGTGGTCGCTGTCCGCTGTCCGCGCATATCGTCGGCAATCAACTGCATAAATTCGCCGCCGGGAAGCAATGCGTATTCTGGGGCCGTCTCAATCCGCATCTTCGGGAAGTTCTTTTTGAGCATGTCCTGCACATTGACGTTGTATTGCGTGGTCAACGTGAGATAGACCTGCGATTGCGGCGACATCGCCAACGTCAAAGGGGATGCCATATCCAGTTCCACGTTGCCCTCAGCCTGGGCAACCAATTGTCCATAGAGCGCCTTGATGTCGTTGTAAACGAACAATGCGCCATTGGGATCAGTCGCCTTCTGCGGCCACGTAACCAGATTCGATCCTGTACCGCTGGAAGGAGGCGTCGAAATCGGAGCGATGGAAGCCAGCAAGGAAGGATCGTTCAGAAGACCGTAGTTCGCCAGACCATCAACCCCGAAAAAATACGTCTTATTCTGGAATTTGTTCAGAGTGACAATCGCACCAGCGCGTTTTTCGTTTGCCCAATCGATCCGAGCCAGACCCATCTTTTCGATTTCGCGCTCGCCGAATTCCACCGTGATTTGGTAGGTATACGACTGGCGTTGTACCCAGTTCGTGTTTGCGCCGCCGATACCAGTCTCGGAATAGTCGCCGTAGGAACTCACCATGCCGGTATATTCCACGATTGGGAACATGGAGGTTTCCATCGTCCAATCGCCTTTTTTCGTTTCTTGACCGACAATCTCCGTGGCTTTGTTCGGAGCAATCAAAAACTCGATCACATTGGGATCGATGTAGGTGGACAGAAACGCGGGAATTCCACTGCTGGAGATGGAAATCAACTCCGGCGTAGCATCCATTGCCAACCTGCCCCCGAGTTCCTTTTCGGTAGGCAGGAGACGGGCATCCGCTCCCATAAAGTGAATGCCGAATTTATCCGATACTGCCTGAAGATGACGATCCATCGCTAATTACCCCATGTTGAGATTTGTACGAGTTGCCCCACGTTTGCCGTGGATTTCGCCACAAAGCTTGTGAGGATTCCGCCGACAATCGTAAGTGCAGTCGAAGCTGCATAGGCTGTGGCCGGAATGCTCAGCGTGTAAACGCCGACGCCGCCAGTCGCGCCACTCACTTGACTGGCAAGCGTGGCTCCCGCCGGAATGCCCGTGCCAGTGACCGCATCGCCGATGGCAAATGTCCCTGTTACCGCAGTTACGTCAAGCACATTGCCAAAGGTAGTCACTGTTTCTGAGACTGTGATATCGACAGCGGCACTCAGAACATACGTTCCCGCGCCGCCATTGTTGGCTGTAGCTCCAGAAAGAATCGTTGTCCCAACAGGAATGCCAGTGCCAGCAATGGTATCGCCATCGCTGATGAGTCCAGTGACCGCGCTCAAAACCACAGAAGTGGTACTTGAGATGGCAGCTGTGGAAGTCGAACCGATAGACCCTGTCCCAGTTGCGCCCCCTGGTGCGACTCCTGTAAAGAGCGCGCCGTCGGAGTATCGCGCATAACATTGGCTTCCCACAACTGCGGCATTGCCGCCTGCAATCAAGTCGAGAAAATCTCCAGCAACCATCAATGTCACGGGGAAGCCTGGAGGAATCAGCATTCCGGCTGCTTGCAGATACTCGGTCAAGAGTCCCTGCTGATCGCGATGGACATAGCCGCTCGGAGCAACTGCGCCCGTTGCATAGCTATTCACAGTGATACCGTCCGAAGCGACCCATGCGAAATTGCCGATGTTGACTCCGTTTGGCCCAGCGACAAACGCGCCGCCATTGGGAGTCAGAGCGGTTGCACGAGGGTTTCTGCTGGCAAAATCGCCCTCTACCCCAATCGGGTTGTAAAGGTTGACCGTGCGCTGAAAACTTCCAATCAAATTTCCGCTAGGAATGCTGCCCATGATTTCTTCTCCTTACATCACATTGATATGTCGAGTTGCGCTGGGAAACTTCTCTTCGATGCCGGTGGAATCGTAGGCCACGCGAGGCGTCGGCTTCTTCGCTTCTTGCGCGACATTGAAAAGGGCGCGGAGAGCAGGGACGCCATCCACTCCTTTATGGTCGATTTTCATTTGATCGAGCGCGAAACTGTAAATTTCTTCCGCTGTATCGTAAGCCAGAACGTCGCCGACCACAGAGCGCACAGCGCGCCGCGCTTCCTCAGCAGCGCGGAGTTCCGCTTTGAATTCATCCATCGCATGTTTCAGACGAGAATCGCTGGCATGACGTAGGCTGGCAGGCATGGCATCGTCTTCAGGATCGTCTGCCGAGCCATCTTTTCGCATCTGCGCCCACATCGCCCGCTCCTCGGCAGTTTGCGCGTCTTTGGAAATTCTGTCCTTCGCTTTGCGATCCTTCGCCTTTTTGTCTTTCGCTTCAGGATCGACTTCATCCCGCTCTTCCGTGTCTTTGGCTTTTCGATCCATCGCCTTATCGTCTCCCTTTTCGTTGGCTACTTTACCGGCAATCTTGGTCGCGTATTCCTTCGAGTACCCTTTCGCCTGGAGTTTTTCCACAAGTTCCTTGAAAGAGTCCTTGCACATCTTTTCCGCGTCTTCCGCCTTCTTCTCGAATTCCTTGCGCTTGGCCTTGTCTTCGTCGTCTTCCTCAGCGTCGCGGGCCTTGCGGCGATCTTGTCCTTGGGGATCGTCCTTCTCCAATTCCTGCTCGCTGCGGTCGCTTTCCCAATCCTCGAACGTCCAGTCCTTCGCCCTCTTGCGGTCTTTGGCTTTCTTGTCGCCGCCTTTGGCCGCAATCGCCGCATATCGGGCCGCGTTATCATCTTTGTCAGCCGCTACCTTGTTCGCCATTTCCTCTGCTTTTGACATTGTCGTCTCCAATTCGCTGTCCGCTGCCATTACATCCGATCCCGCTCTTCCAGCCTTTACCAAGGCCACATGATTGCCCTGAATGTCGCGCATCACTCCGTCATACCGTTGTCCTTCGTACACTCCAGGCGTCATGTCCGCCCGATAGCGATAAGACGCGGAAAGCTCTCGCACTGTGTCGGTTTCTACTCCGGCAATCGCCTCCGCGTCCCAGATGCATAAATCGGCAATCAGATACGGAGCCTGAAATTCCACTTCCGAGCCGATTGTGCCCGCTATCGATTCCTGCTTGGGATCGTCCGCGTTCACCGCCGTATGCTTGAACATCAATTGATTGCGAGCGAAAGAGGAAGCTGCCTTCGCTAACTCGCCGGGATCGCGCAGCATGTAATACACGCGCTCCGGCTGCAATCCTAAATTTTCCGCGTTGGGAATTTCCTTGCCGTAATAGGGATTGACTGCCGCCTTCGAGATAGGCGTCCGCAGAATGTGAAGCCGACCCTCTGCATCGTAATGCCGGTTCTTGAGGGCCGCATCGCAAGCCAGTTCCATAGGTCATCTCGAAATGAGAGTACACGCCTGTAAGTCGATTGCAATCATTTTGGTTGCATCTACGTTGAAAAAGAAAGGCAAGTGACTATAATGGGGGCATGGAGAGAGTTCGGCGTCCAACCTGCTATCTGGGGCATAAATTCAAAACTGGTAAAGACGGTCGGCAACGCTGTCCGATTTGTCAAAGCGGGTATCAGGGAAAATGGCGTGCGAATCAGAAGAAGAAAGGAAAAATATGAAAATCGGTAAAGCGATTCTCGCTGGAATTGTATTGCTGTGTGGAACCTCTCTCTTTGCGCAGAACCCGTGGCTTTCCCAGAAGCATGACTGGAAAGTCTATCGCGGCCTGAATGGAGAGAAATTCAAAATCGAGATGGATACTGTTCGGCAAACCTCTCTAGGCGTACTCGTATGGGGCGGCGAAGTGGGAGTGGACATCATCAGCCAACCGATCCTTTTCGATTGCCACGGATATTTTCTCATTCCTGGCGAGGATGAGGGAGACAGCCCGCTCAGTGGAGAATGGATGCTAGCGCCGTCGCGCTCTGTGATTGGAGCGATTGCCAAGGATGTTTGCGCTCAACAGAAGTTACAGGAGACCACGGTAAAACACTCCGCTGAACGCAACGGCAATTAATCAATTCTCCAGGAAATATCCATGCTTTCTCTTCGGAATCCCACATTCCCTTCGCGACCTTGTACCGCTTGCCGTCCATCGCAACATGTGTAGGCCGTGGCGTTTTTCCTGCTCGACTGTGAAGCCAAATCGCTTCCGTGATTCCCAATTCTTTCTGACGTGTGCGTTGCACAACGGCATTGGCCTTGTTGCTTTGGTCTCGGCTAATCAGCATGGCGCGATTGGAAGAGACGCCAAAGCGCGCATGAATTTCTTTTGCCATCGCACGCACATTGCGCCCCGCCGTGTAATTTCGCATGACAATGCCTTCGACTTGTTGCAAATACTCGGACGCAATCGAGCGTATCAGGCCGACATTCTCTGCCAGCGATGCCTCAAATGCATCGTGCATCGCTGGAGTCAGAACAAATTCCACCGACCATCCCGCATCGCGCAATGCCTGGCGCATGGCCGCATCCGTTCCCTGGAATTGGTCGCGTAGAAATTGCGTTGCCACCTTCGGAGCCATTTCCTCGAACCGCGCTTGCCAGTGCTGCGAGAGTTTGGCGAATTCACGCTGGATTTCCTGCGACGGCGTTTCATCCATCGCCAGTTCGGGAGGATGAGCTTTTCTCCAAGCTTCGCACCAATACTCAACATTGTCCGCCATCTCGCGGATCATCGCTTTCATCTGGCGACGATAGCGGGCCTTCGTCCCTTCATTCGGTCGGATCGGTCGGAGAACGGCTTGTTTAGTTGTGGTGGGCATGGCAGGTGAAACTCTTGCCGTAATTTGGGTAGGTTCCCCAAGCAGCAGATGACCCAGAGGTAATCTCAAACCATGTAAATCCTGTCGTAGTTGGCGATTCGACATCGTAATTCTGGTAAATAGGCGACCCGACAGACGGATTTGCATATTCCGTGCAATTCACGGAATAATTCGTGTCTACCATTGCAGTGGGAAGTGTCACAGCTACCGTACAAGTAAGATTTGCGCCATCGTTTGCAAAACTGCATCCTGTAAAGGTAAACCATTCATCCTGTTCCGTTCCTGAATCCACATATTCGCTGCCGTTGCCGACCAGCGTATGACCGGCTGGAGCAGCCTGTTGATACTGGAATCCTGTGTCCGCGTTGATGACGTTGCCGTGTAAGTTGACGGACGATCCCAGCGCAACCACCAAGCCAACCGCAAGAACAGTCGCTAGAACGACTTTCGTTTTGATTTGCATACCCACTCCTCTATCCACTTCCGCGCATCAGCGGCGAACTCATTTCCGCTTCGTTCGGCGCCTCAATTTCTCGTTCCACATCGATTCCCTGGTAGCCGCTCTCCGGATCTCTCGCCATGCGCTCGCGCTCTTCTTGCGCATCGATCACGCCCCTGTCGATCATGTTGCCAGCCCGGATCGAATCGTTCAGCCGAATCACAGACAGTTGCTCTTCCGTCATTTGATAGAGCGGCACAAAGTCGAAACTGATGTCGGGGTCGATTTCCCCGAATAAATGCAGTTGCACGATCTGCAACATGCGGTCGATAGGACGGCGATAATGCGCCTCCTGCTGGGAATGAATCCAGTCGTACCAAACTCGTATCTCCCCTTCCGAGACGTTTCCAAACCCTGTTGGGGCAATCCCGGTCATGACCACAGACGGCATTCGACTTGCTGAACACATCTGCTCTTGCGCCTGTCCTTGCAGCTCATGCAATCCGCCAAGCGGAACGGCAATCTGCTCCAATTCCTCGCGGTCTTTATCGAGGGCCATCACGCCTTTATTGCTGCGCATGGCGCTGAAGAGTTTGATTCGCGAGAACAAGTCGGAACCATCGTCGCCGCCAGTCAAGACCTGATCCATCGCGGTCTTGAGTACCACGATGGAAAAATTGTTGATAAGGTCGGCAACGCTTTGCCGCGTGCGCAACCAATTATTGACGTAAGGCTCGACTAGCTGCGATAGGCTCATCCCGCTGAAATTGAATGCAGGCTTGAAAATGTCTGGAACCCAGCGGGTAATGATGATAATCATGCGGGTTGCGTCCCAATGTTGCCCCATGACCCACCAACTTGATGGATAGTAGAAGTCGGGGCGCGAAGGATCGAGCGCGTTGTACATCAGCGGCGTTGTCCAAATCGGTTCCACCACGCGAAAGCTTTCCAAGCTTCCCTTCTTGATCGTTTTTTCACTCACAATCAAAGGAGTCTGGTAATCCGCGCCCTTGATGTTGACGAGTATCTGTCCAGACCCGTAGTAGGCATCTTGTTCGGCTGCGAGGCGAATGATCTGTTGGATGCCCAGACGATTGAATTCCGCTTCGATTTCTGGAATCTTTTTCTTTGTGCTTTCTCCAGCATCCTCTGTGCTGGAGAATTTGATCCATTTGCGGGTAAGCTCAGCGGCCAATGCCGTCGCCATATTGCGGTACTCGACCCGCAGCGCGAGCAGCATGAGATAGGGATATCCTGGAAAACCTTCGATATTCGCATACGCATACATTTGCGAACCGAAGGTCATCATGGTCGGAGCGGCATCGCGGGCCAACTGCGCATAGCTGTAACTGGCTTCGTCCATCGCGACGGCTGGCTTTACACCCGGCGGTACAACGCCTTCCCGTAAGATAGGTGGCTGAAGATTCCAACGCGGTCGAGGAACTTCTTCCATCGAACGCAAGAGAGCCTTACGCACTCCAGCGGCAGTTGGCGTCGTGGTTTTTCTAGGCATCGCCATTATCCTACACCATGCGCCCCATAGCTTTGTCAATCGCCGATTGAGAAATCTTTAGCCTGCCGTATAGCGGGAACAATCGGCGTAACGCTTGCGTCATCGCATCGACCTGATCGTCATGCGCAGCCGCATCGAACATAGTGACCTCGGAAATGAATTCGCGCATCCATGGAGTGATTTGCTCGTAAGGCAGTAAAACATTGCCCGCTTCCCATATCCACGTCACTGCATGAGCGCGTGCCAGCTTCGATCCGTCCGGCTCAACCGCGATGATTCCGGGCACTTGCGACTTCAGGACATCGATGACAGCAGGGCCATTTGCCTTATCCTCAATCAGAATCTCGCTGGTCTGCGGCCATTTCTGACGCAACTCAATCACATGTTTGGTTGTCGCGCTGAAGCTCATACGCGCCCGTACCTGGTCGAGTAGATATGCATACGCTCCCAGCTTGCCCCAAACTTGGCCGACCACGAAGTCTGTTCCGTCTGTGTCTTTGAATGTGCAATCCCATGAATGGATGACCTTGTCGAACTTTGCCGGTAAGTCTTTGGGCGCATAGAAGCGCAGACCCGCCGATTTGAATACGTTGCCTCCCAATGCTTGAGGATTTTGTTGGTAGAGTGCGGCCCACCAATAGGCGGACGATAAAGATTTTTGCTCTAGATAGAATTCGAGCGAGCGAAACTCAGGACATAACGGGCCTTCCGGCAATGTGGGATCGTAGCCTGTCTCACCTTCCGCGTTGATGGCCGGAAAGCGTAGATGTGCGAGTCGAGCATCGCCGCGATAGTGGGTGAGAATGCGACCTACTAAATCGTCTTGCGCCCAAGACGTTGCCATGACGACTTGCCCACTGCGCTCCGACAAGCGTGTTGTAAATACGCTTTGATACCAATTCCAATGCGATTCCTTGATCGTTTCGCTGAGAGCGGCTTGTGCATCTCGCGTTGGGTCGTCAATAATGCCTACATCCAATGGACGGCCTGTGAGTCCAGAACCGATACCCACGGAGAGATAGCTGCCTGTTCCGCCCGGTGCGGTGAACTCACCGATACGACTGATTGCGTACTTGTCGCGTATCATCGATGCGGGAAAGAGACGCTGATGCTCCGGCGATGCGAGCGTGCGGCGTACATCTTGCGCCATGGTGTTTGCCAGCTCATCCGAATAGGAGGCCGCGCCAATACGCCAGGAGGGGAATCTGCCGAGTAAATACGCTGGCAGTTGCCGCGAGACAATCTGCGACTTGCCGGATTGCGGTGGGGCTTGCAGGACGAGAATTGGGCGTTTTCCTGCTTGTATGTCTGCAATGAATCGATCCATGGCCGCGCAAACGGTACGCGAAAACCATGACGAAATATAATCGGGCTTGGTATAGAGAATGTAATCGTGGAGGCTACGGCGTCCCTTGAGGATCGCCCGCTTGGAGAGCAGGAGGCATTCCTCTTCTTCGAGTAAGCTCATGGAGTCTGGCATCGATTTCCTCTTCCGTCATTTCGCGGACACTCTTGATTTCAATGGCTCCTCCATCTGGGCCGCTGAGAGTCTGTGCAATCCTGTCACCATAAACTTTTGGAGCGAGCTTCGACAATAGCCATTTGCGCGAGTCGATCATCAGTCGAGATCGATCCACGGCATCCAATATCACCACTTCCCGCGATCCGTCCGCTTTGATTGTCACCTTTTCGCAGATGCGATCTTCGTCCGCAATGGGCACAATTTCTTCCGCCAGAATACGCAATTGCTCTTCTTTTGCGCGCGCGTAAAGTTTGCGCAATTCTTCGTGGTGAATCATCCATCGATAGAAAGTTACTACATCGGGGAAGCGATCCTCGGAGTCGCAGATAGCGCGCAGGCCTTTTGTGCTGGTGGAGATAGCGGCGCAAATATCAGCGGCAATGGTTGGATCGTAGGAAGAAGGACGCCCGGCTGGCATGTACAGAATGATACCGCCCGAGGGATAAGGATGCAATGGGAAAGAAGACGCACGAGTGGCTTTTGAGAATTTCGACGAAATATCTTGAGACGGTATCGTATGCGTGGGCTGTGCGGTTCCCCGTCCGGCTGATCCGGGAATAAAGATTCCCCCTGTATCTCTAACAGGAACGCAATCGCTTGCGCGGATACCTAGCAAAATGCACACAAAACAATTCCGAAGCCACACGTCTCAGGCAGGATCAGGATATCGAATTTTCCAGGAAAGTAAACCTAAGAAAAACTTATCGGTTTCAAGAATCGATAAGTTTTACTTATCGCCAATCGCTTGACACTGCGATGCATTGCGCGTATCATCGATCTATGCAATTTCGTGGGCCAAGATGTATGCGCGGGCACAAGTGGGACGCGGTCTCAGCGGACGGTAAGCGCCAGCGTTGCCTGAAGTGCGAGCGAGCGCGATTGAGAAAATCGCGAGAAAACAAGAAAAATCGAGCAAAATATCTCGTGAAGAATCAATAGATTAGAGAGATTTCCACTGTTTTGAGAGTTTTCCACAGAGACAGCTATTGACACGCATTACGCGTAGCAGTACTCTAAGGATGTAAGGCAATGAGCAATACGGGAGCTAACACAATGACACAGACACAAAAAATCGCTACGATCAACCTCTACGGCGAGGATGGTATCGCCGTCTATCTAACAGACCTGTACGACCTCTGTGGTCGCGACGAGGCTGCAATCCGCGTGATCGGCCATCGCATCTACGCGTCAAGCATGGAGGAGGCCGAGCAATCGATTCGGGCAGCCTATCTCAAACACATCCACGTCACCGATCCGATTGCGACCACGTGGGCCTAACCATCCCCCAATTGAGCGGTACGAGAGGATAAGACAATGACATTACTGGCAGTTCTACTCACGATTCCAGCAACGACTTTGACCGCCATGCTGCTTGCTTCGTTGCATGACGCGATTCGCGGATATTGAAGCATAACC
>JAEHJW020006388.1_pt1 | contig 22188 bp, 25 predicted proteins | sample 9271431 | NCBI WGS metagenome assembly JAEHJW02 | reverse complement strand
TCCCGGTAGGCTACCGATGGGAGAACATCGGGTCATCTCATAAGTATTTCTTAAGGATGACAATTACTTAGACGACTTCACGTCGCACATCGCCGATCTCGATCTTGCCGTTGTTATAGCTGGTACCAGGGGCGAACGACCTGCTTCCCAGCTCGAAGACCAATCGATCCCCGAGCAGGCAGGCCACCTCGGTCAAGGCGGAAAGCGGGGGGTAGTTCCGGTTGACGAAGGACCCGGAATACGGAGACACTAACGAACCCGGGAAATGGGCCAGCAGGACTCCCCGCAGCACCGCGCCGTCTCCCGAGACCACCTTGATCACCACGGCCCGGCAGATGTCGTCGGAGGCAAACTCCGAGGTCCTGAACTGGCCCTTGACGGTTCCCGTAATGGTCTGGGCCAACAGAGGCGGACTGATGAACTGGTAAGCCAGACCGTCTTTCGGTGAGCCAGTGGTGTAAGCCCATGGGCCGTTATTTAAAAAACCGGTATTTTGCTTCTGCGGCACGCAGCTCTTCCGCTGGAACTGACCGGTCAAATCCCACTCTCCGTGGAAGGCCGGAGAGCAGGGAGCCGCGATATTGGAAGGAAAAAAGATTCTCGTGGCCATAGATCAAGCCTTTGCCTGGGCCCCCAGGATCAGGGCGTTGGCCGCGGCCACGGACCAGTTGCCCCCGGCCGGATTCGTGTTGAGGATCGTCTTTATCTGGCCCTGGGCCAGGGGCAGATCCTGGATCGGCTGGGCATAATCGATCCCGGCAAGCTGGGCCAACAGGGCCAGCCTGGTGGGAGAGACGGTGCTGGCCTTAAGACCCCAGGCATCCAACTGCACCGCCTTGACGGACTGGGCTTCTGCCGGGAGAGCCGAGAGTAGCACCATTTCGATGTTGTCGACCACATCCGTCTTGACGTAATCGGCGCCGGCGGGCGGCGTCTCGTCCAGCGCGGTGTAATGGTCCGGCCCGGGAGTCGGGAGCCACTGCTGCACTGGTCCCTCAGCAACGGGCTTGCGCAGGGCGATCTTCAGCCCGCCGGGCCAGGAGTTGTTAACCTCGCCGGTGGGGTCATTAATGATAAAGTCGTCGTAGAAATACTCATTATTCACCGCAACGTAATTGCCGATGGTGTCTATGGCCGCGTTCGCATCGGGCTTGGTATCCCCGACAAAAGTTAACTGAGGGTTGCCGTCAATTCTTACTTCCAGGATTCCCCCGGAATCGGCAATTTTGATATGCACTTCGATGACATACCAGGTCCAGGCCTGGATAACCTGAGGGCAGGAACCGATTTTGACGGACCCGATATAGACATCGAGAATCCGGGTAGACGAATTCAAGACGAGGTGACCCAATAAAGCGCTGCCGACTTTCCAACCGAAGACCTGGGCCCCGGAAATAAAACCCCCGGTGCCGAAGGCCAACTGGCAAAAAAGTTCCTGATACGGACCACCGGGTAATCTTTTATAATAATCCGTGTAGTTGATCCGATAGACGTAAGTGCCGGATCTCGGGGAGAGGACCCCATAGCCGGCTACGACTGGCGAGCCCCCGAAATCGAATTCGCTTACTCCCCATTCGCCGCCAGACATCCAAACAGTGGCCATGACAATACCTCGCGTTTAAGCGAACTGTTCCGCCTTGATGGTCAGCCCATAAGTCCCGGTCTGAGCCAGGTCGTGATTGACGATCCGCACCCTGAGCCGTCGTCCGCTTGCGGCGTCATATACCCAAAACGGCAGATAGTCTTCGAACGGTGTGCCCGGGACGATGTTTTCCACCTTGTAGAGCAGGGTGGAGAAGCCGCCGTCGGCGTACAAATGCAAATCATAGACGTTGGTGGGGAGACCCGAGGTCTCCTCGATCTTGAAGTAGTGCACCAGGCCGCGATTGCAAAAGGCGTCGATGGTCAAGTCCAGGGTGACCCCGGCTGCCACCTCTATATTCGACTGGCTGATGGTCTTTTCCTGGGTGCCGACACCCATAACTTCTTCAAAGAAACCCAGGAGGTAGACCGCGAGGCTGGCGGTGTTCACGCTAGAAGCGAACAGGAAAAACTCGACGGTCTTTGCATCCCCCAGGGGAACAATGATGTCGGCAGCTTTTTGCTCCGCATCCGATTCATCGGACCAGACGGTGAACGCGGTGGCCGGGCTGGCTGCACCCCCGCCCTTCTTGAACATTACCTTGGTGCCGATCCCGGGAACTGCATCCCGGAAGAAGACCCGCAGGACCACGGCGTTTACTCCGAACTGCGGGTCCCCGAGATGGCTACTCAGGTCGATGCCTTCATAATCCAGGCCCGGAGTGGAGCCTCGCTCCACCTCAGAATACACCAGGGGCGGATCATCCTGGGGCACGTACCGGGTAAATTGCTGAGCGGCCAAAGAGAGGTCCACCTCCCCCAGGGCCCATCAGGAGTCACCGCCGTCATTGGAATACTCCCAGCGCTTTGAGTCCCGGTTGTATTTCAGGTAGCCGGGAGCATCACTCCCGTTGTTCACCTTGAGCCCGGCCCGGCCGGTGGGGGCGCTGGCGGCGTCCCGGTCGATCTCGAACTCGTCCGCGGTGGTGCCCACGTCTGTGTTCTGGGTGTGCCCGCCGCCGCCTCCTCCACCGGTTCCGGCCACCGCCCAGGTACGCACGTCGGTGATCACGGTGACGGACCCGTTGGCCGTGGCCACCTGGAAGAGGGAAATCTTGCCGGAGGTGAACCCGCTGGTGGTCCTGGCCATGACACCCGTGGCCGGATCGACTTCCACGTAATTCGTGGAGTTGTCGGCCAGGGCTAGGTGGCCATCCGGGGTGACGGTGATCACCGAGTCGTTTCGAACCTTGCCGCCACGGTAGTAGAAGTTGAGCCCATCCGCATGGTCTAAGGAATAGAACCCGGACATGGCCCCAAGGAGTTGCTCGATCTCTTCCAGGCGGTCGGCCAGCCGGGTAAAAGTCTTGTCCCGGGCGGTGCTGTCCAGGCAGTCGGCGTAATCGTCGCCGTCAAATAAAATGGAGATTCCCTGGTAAAGGGCTTTGCTCGACACCGCGTGGCTGCCGCTGTCCCAGTGGAACTGCCGGATGGTGTCTTGCCTGACCGCATCACTTAAGGCCGGGGTCCCCGAACCGTCCAGGTAGACGTACCAGGTGCCGGTGGTCCGGCCTGCCAAGGACAGGGTCGTGGCCGTGGCCTTGTGCAGGAAGTTGGCGCCGGACCAGTAGGCCCCGGCGTTGACCTCCAGGTTATAGCTAGGCCCGGTCAGGGCGCCTTCGGTGAAATCGTAAGAGCCGATGCCGATAATCCCGGCCCGGTCGAAGATCTCCTGCAGACCCACGGGCACCGACAGGTCGCCGCCCGCCTGCCCGGTGAGCATGGAGAGGATGTAGTTCAGCTTGTCTTCGATGGTGGCGTAGTTGGCATTGTGCTTGGCCATGTAATCGGTCATGCCCGCCACGAAGTTCTTGAATAGCGTCACGAAACTGGTGGTCATCAGTGCTGCTCCACGATCTCGACGAAGGTGCCGTCAGCTCTAAATTTCCCCTGCACTCCGTATGGGAGGGTCCCGTATCCCGGGGGAGGCACCAGGGTCCCCAACTCCCCGTAGGTCAGGGGCCGGATTACGAACCCCCGCAGGCTTTTGCCGAGAATGGTATAAGTGTCATCCGTGAAAGACATGTAGATATAGTGCACCGTGGAATTAAGGGACTTGGCCAAGCCGGTGATCACCCACTTGCCATTGTTGAGCCGGGATAAGGTCACCGCCCGGCCCTGCTCGGCATAGATCAGTTCCCGGTTGTTGGCAGCCACCGGCACGCAGCGGATGACCTGCTCATCGCCTAAGTCCACGTCGCAGGCCCAGACCCAATGCCCCTCGTAATCGAAATACTGGTAAAAGGGGCTGGCGATATTCCCCACTTGTTGGCCCCGGGCATCTTGAATGGCCCAGTCGATGATCTTCCTGATGCTCATGCCGTAAACACCTTCCCCCCATCCAAGACCAGGGTGGAGACCTCGCCCCGCTTAATGGTCTTGGACATGCCGGTGATCACCACTTTGCGGCCGTCGGGCAGCCCGATGATGTCGCTGATTTCCAGACGCGGATCGTCCGCCACCGCGATCTTCCGGGGCGCGCCTAAGCACTTCTGCCAGATGAGCTCGGTCATGGCGATGATGTCCGCCTGGTCGTGGGTGCCGATGAAGTCGTTCTTGATGTCCAGGTTGTTCTCCAGCCAGTAGTCCAGGCCGTCTTCGATGGCGATGGATTTTTTTTCGAGATACGCGTAATCGTAAGGCGTCCCCCAGACCTCGTACTGGGCGCTCCCCAGGGACATCATGATCAAGAGGATCCCGATGAGGGCCTGGGCTTGAAGCACCCGCCCCACTGAGATGGTCCATTGCCCCATGGTGGTGGGATTTACCGTGATCACCCCTTCCACCGGGCCACCCATGGGCGGCGCAATCAGGGTGCTTCCCATTCCCGGAACCGTAACCACCGTTTGACTGGTCCGGTCCGGCGCTTTGGCGGCCAACAGGTATTCGGCCAGCATCACCGTGGCCAGAATCGGCACCCAAACACTGATGTCCACGTCAATCTGCCCGTGAAACTCGTCTACCTCGGTGTAGCGCTCACTCCCCACCGGCAGCAGCCCCGAGTTCACCGACTTGATCACCTTCATGGAGGTGCCATCGGCCCGCTGTTTGTGATCCTCGGACCACCAGCATTCGAGACGCTCGTGCATGGAGAAAAACCCGGTAGTCACCTGGGCCTGGCCCAGCTTCTGGTGAGGGCCGTCCACCCGCTCCAGTTGCGAGTCAAGAAAGGTCACGGTCACCTTGTTGATGGCATCCTGGCTGCGCTCCGGGACGTTCAATTCCACGATGCGGTCACCGTTTTCGTACAGGCGCGCCGGAGGGCGGTGCAGGCTCTTGTTGATGTAAGAGAGCTTGCCTTCGCCGTCGAAATAGGGCTGGTAGCAGACCACTTCCAAGAGGGATGAAATCCCGTCCCAGGGCGTGACCTGGGAAAGCTGATTGACCTTGTGCTTGAACTGCCGCCCCAGGGTGAAGGGAATCCGCATCTCGTTATTGGTGAGCCCCATGAAAGTCTCGCACATATCGTAAAGCGCGATCCCCAGGTCAGTGCCCACGGTATATTCTTTGCTCGTAACCTTGCGGCGTTTGTAGGCCTGGGTCTCCCCCCGGCCGAAGACCGTCACCCGGGAGGTCATTTTGGCGTTGCTCCGGGATTTGCTCCAGCCGATCTGCCCGTGCACCTGGCCGGTGAAGGTAATGGTCCAGTCGGCCTCGGGAACGGTTTCATCTCCTTCCAGCAGGCGGACGATGGCCGCGTCCATAAGGAACTTGCGGTACTCTCCGAAGTCTGGATGGAAAAGCCCTTTGGGGTCCACCAGGGTGAAGGCGAACTGCCGGTCCGACCAGTAGAGGTCCGAGGCATAGGGGGTCAGATCCACCGGGGCCGGGTCGGAGAGAATCCCCACCGCGCTCACCACCGCCGAGATGGTCACGGCCGTGGGGTCCCAGGCGTAAATCTTATAAGCGGGACGCCGGAGGCCGCCGTCGATCACCTGCTGCATGGCCGCGGAGATATTTCTCATGCCACCATCCCCACGATCCGGAATTGCAAGACTACTTCCAGGGAAATCAGGCCGGCCTTGAGGGCCAGGAGATCGAAAGTAAGAATGTCCTGGCCGCCAACGCTGATGCCCTCGATCTGGACCTTGAAGCCCTGGGTGGTGCGGTCCTTGGGCCACCAGGTGATGTAGTCGCCGTCCGGCGGATTCGTGAAGTACTCATAAAGGCGGCGCAGCATGTAGGCCGTCATCCTGGAGGCGGTGTCCGAGCCCTTCCAGTATTCCTTCACCGGCTTGTCCGGGAGATAGCCGGTCCACTGGACCACCTGGGCCCAGGAGAGCGTGGGCTCCACCTTGACCTGGGGCCGGTCGGTCATGGGCGCGGAATCGAAGTTCTCCCAGCGGTCCGGATTTTCTTCATAAATAAGGGGCGGCAGGAGGTCCCCGGGGTAGCGCAGTTCTCGCAGGGCCGCGATCCCTTCGTTTTCGGGGAAGAGGTAGAGGTCCACCGACTCCTCAAAGCTCTCCGGGGCCGCCAGGATATTGAAGGTGGTCTCCGAGGTCAGGGTGATCACAGCGTTTCCTCCACTGTCGTTTCCAGGGCCAGCGTCTCCTCACAGGCCTCATTAGGGGCCTGGTACTGGAAACAGACCCGGCCGCTCATCTCGGTACCGGAGAATGGTGTAACCAGGCGACCCTCCACCGGTTCCGCCAACTCGCCGTTGACGGTATACGGGGTCACCCCCTCGCCCGCTTCCCCGATCAAGTGGGCCACCAGGACCACGCGTTTTCCCGCCCTCAAGGAAGTCACCGGCACCGGCTGGGTCAGCTGCGCCGGGTTGACCATGGGGTAGTAAAACTCCAATTGATGCTGGCAGGACCCGTCCTCGGCATCGGGCCTGGACCGGAAGACCACGATCTGCTTGTGCTTCGTATCGAAGGCAATGGCGAAATCGGTGGCTGAAACCCCGGGATTTTGCACCTTGGAGATCATCTCCCACCGGGGAATCTTGTAGTCCGCCTTACAGATCACCCCATCCCTGGTGATGATCCAGCAGTAGTTCCGGGACTCATAAGCCAGGTAGCCCAGTGTGTTCGGCAGCCGCAGCTGGCCGAAGCGCTCCGGCGTAATGCCGATGTTCTTCCAGCAGTCCAGGGTCCAGGAGGACACTCCGGCCAGATAGTTGTCGATGCGGTTGACCACCGCGGCCGAAAAGATGGACTTCGGATTCCACTGGTAAGGGTCCACGGTCCAGCCGCCGGGCACCGGGTTGAGGGTGAACGGGTCCACCTCATTGATGGGCGTGCCCGTGTTCATGCAGGCATAGAGCTTGTTGAAGCTCCCCATGGTGGATTTTCCGGTCCAAGCCGACCCCCAAATTCCCACGAATACCTTCCTCGCCAATACGTCTTCCCGGTTGACCCATTCCCCGGTTGCGGCGCTGAAGTCCAGGCGCTGCACATCCCAGCCGGGCCAATAGGTGGTGACATATATGATGATGGCCCGGAGCAAGTCGGCCCCGGGATCATAATAAAAATGGCTGAGTCTCCCCTCCCCCTGCTGAAAATGCTTCGGGCAGGTGACCAGTTTTGGGTTATAGAACCAGACCTGCGGCGGCGGGCCCGGGGGCGGGTAGCACTTACCGTTGTCGATGTACTCCATGCAGGGGGCGACCGTCCGGAGACACCAGAGGCTCATGCCAGCACCACCCGGGTCTTGATCTTGGTCTGGCCGACGGCGTTATCATCGGGACCGAAATAAAGGTTCCAGGCCCAGCCGTCCTTATCCGTTTGGCTCACGTATTTGTCCAGATACCCCAGGGGGGCGCCGCCCACGCCCTCCAGTTCCCAATGAATCCACCACCCCGGACAGGGCTCCCCTTCCTGGCCAGTCAGCCGCACCTTGACGGCGTTCCCCTTCAAACCATAGACCTGGGCCGGCTCGAAGGCCGGGTTCGACAGGGCATATGGCCAGGCTTCCCGGCAGTAGACCCTGGTCTTGTTGTCCATGCCGATGGCGACCAACACATGAAAAGCGCTGTCGTAAGCGGCCACGCGGTGCGGGTCGATCCTCCCGGCCTCCACCACGTTCAGCCCCGACAGGTAATCCATGATTTTGACTTTGCCGCTACCGCTGCAAATTCCGGCCACCTGGCCATGTTGCACCCAGGCCATGGTCTTGAAATATTCCCCAGCATTGTGGGTTATGGTCCCCAATACAGCGCCGGTCCCCAGGCCATAGACCCTTACCGAGTTGGCGTTGGACTGATGCAGGTAACGCTGATTACGGTCATCGATGAAGGCCCCTAACAGACTGGAGGGAGCCTTCCCATAGTCGATGGCCCAATTCGGGTTCAGGGCCTCGTTGGGGTTGGGAAGCTGGTCGATTTCATAAGCCCCATAAATGCGGCCGTTGCCGCTATAAAAGGCGGCATACCCGCCTACCCTGGGAAGCGGAGTGTAGCCCCCGGAGGGCGCCCCGTAAGCGACCTTGGTGCCGTCCCGGAAAACTCGGGCCCACTCCCACATATTGGCGCAAAAGAAAGCATCCCACGGAGTCACGAAAATCATTTGGGTCCAGGGAGCCCCGGAATCCTTTGGCGTTGCCAGCTTCGTGCTCTCGAAGGTCTTCTCGTACACGGGTTACACTTCAGGCCAGCGGAAATTGGTGATGTTGTCCCAGGAATAGCGCCGGATGCTGACCTTGTCGTCCTGGTTCCCGCCCAGGCAGTAGACGCCGTTATCATCCTCGTCCAGATAGAGGCAGACGTGGTTGCCGCCGGGACGGGTCATAACGACCACGCACCCCAGGCATTGCTCGCCTTCTCCCAACTCCTTGCCCCACCGCCGCCAGTCTGCAGCCGCGGCGCTTCGGGGGCTTTTGATTCCCGCCCGCTCCATCCAGGCACACATGGTGGAGGAACACCAGGGAGTGGCGTCATCTTTCGCCTTGAGGCTGGTATATTGATGGTAGGCCACGACGTCCGGATTGTTTCCGGCGCCCGGCACCTCTTCCACCCCAACTCCCAGGTCTTGTAATGCTTCCAACAGCCACGGCGGATAGCTCTGCATAGTGGTTTTCTCCTCTCTTACTCTATGGTCTTGACCGTCACCCGGTCCCAGAGGCCGGAGGGCTGCCCCACCTTGCACTCCCCCACCTTATAGTGCATCCCCACCCTGATCTTCGGGGTGTGTTCCGGTCCCAGGTAGATGTTGGTGGAGCGCTTGGACGCGTCCGTCTTCCGGCGCTGCCACCGGAGTGTCCCCACCGGGGGCCAGGGGCCCAGACCCGGGCGGGGGTCAATGGCTTCCAAAAACCAGTAAATCGCCTGGCCCACCGCGTTGCCGATGTAGGTCAGGACGCCACCGCCTTTGACCCGGGCGATGAACGGAGCTTTCAGCCTATCCCCCATGGGCCATCCCTCGTAGTTCGGCCTTGGCTTCTGTTTTCAGACTTTCCAGGTAGGCGATCTGAAACTTGGTGCGCCAGACCCGCTCCTGCAAAAAATCTTTGCGCAATTGGGTAACAAGACTCGTAAGGTGCTGGTTAGCTTGGCGCAGGTCACCGTTTTCTTCCAGGAGGTCTTCCAACAGCCGGTCAAACTGTTCTTCCATGGCGGTTTTCCTATGACAGGAGCCCAAGGTCCTGCTGCCTGCTCTCCAACTGACCCAGGCGTGTCTGGAGATTGGCGATCACCGACATTACGGTCTTAAACTCGTCCGCGGTGGCGAAACCCCAACCGGTGTTCTGAGTGGGAGCCACGATGTCATAGTCCGGGACTCCCGGATCGACAAAGGTCAAAGTAGTCAGCTGCCCGGTGAGGGCCGCAGGCTTGACCACAGGCGTCTCCCCGAAAAAGCCCATCTTGTTGCCCATGACCTTGAGCATCAGGGCCAGGGGGTTATCGTTCACCCCCGGGGCTCCGGCAGGGCAGCCGTAGACCTCCACCCCGCTTTCGCCTGTGCCGGTGGAAACACCTGGTTGCAGTTTCAAGATGCCCCCGGCCTTGTCCGCGGCTCCAATGGTGGCGCCTCCGGCTGAGAGCGTAAGGTTCCGGCCGATAGAGTCCGCCGTGGTGCGCCGCCCCTGCTGGATGGCCCGATTTGCCGATTCTCCCTCGAAGCCCAGGTCACCGGTCATGGTGTCGCCGGTCCTTGCCACCTTGCCATTGATGGCCGCGTCATGGGCGGCATCAGCCGCGGCCCGGGCATCGGCTTCAGCAACAATGGCCGCAGTCCTGGCGCTGGCTTCTGAAACAATGGCTGCATCCCGGGCGCTCGCCTCCGCCGCTATCCCGGCGTCTACATAGCTTTTACGGGTCAACTGGTTGACGCTGTCAGGATCAGTCGCGACCTCGGGGATGGTGGAGAAGGTCTTTTTGCCCGAAATCGTCTGGTCCCCGGCCTTGGCCACCAGGCCCGCAGCATCCGGAGTCATGGGAGCCCAGGCATCCTCAGACCGGGAGAAGACATCCCCCACATTCCCGCCGTTAAACGCAGCGGCGGTATGCTTATGTCCCGGGTCTTCCTGGGCCGGGTTGGTCAGCTTAAAAGTGAGGGACGCGGGGTCAGTGGAGCCCACCTCCCCGATGTAGTCCTCCATGGCGTTGAACCACCAGGCATCGAGTTCGGTGACTCCATCCACCCAGTTGGTTTTTTCATGCGGCCAGGGCATGTTTACTGTGCCTCCAAATCCACGCAAGGCCCGTATTTTTCCGCCAGTGCCTGAACCTCTTCCGGGGTATTTACCGGCACCGTCTCGACCACGTGGCCCGTGAGGTCATCGGTCACTTCTGCCAGACCGCCTTGCACCCGCACCCCATATCCCCAGGTATTAAGCTCATGGAGCTTCTCCAGAAGCCCATCGATCACTTCCCAGGGGCGACGCATTAAAGCTTGAAAGTTCTGGGGAATCGCAACCGGGAGAGCGGCAGGCTTCGCCTTTTCGGGGTCTGCCAGCTGATCCGCGGCCTTAGTCAGCCAGCAATCCAGCTTCTCACGTCCGCCGAATAAGGCGGCAATCAGATGTTCCGGCTCCATCAGCCCGTTGCCCCCAGCATCAGGTAGTCTCGGAAATACCGCTCGATGGCGGCGTTGATCTGTTCTTCGATCCCCTTCACGGTCACGCTGATATCTAAGGATCCGCCCCCGGCCTTGCCGCCCCGGGTATTGGCCTCGATCTGGCGGAGCACCGACAGGTGCGGCGACATCACCTCGGCCAGCGAGTCGCTGATCTGGGCAATGGGGATGGAGGTCTCACCGGCGATGATCCCCCGCACTGCCTCGTGTCCGGTGACCGAACTCTGCACCCCCGAAGGGGACCAGGAAGAGGAGCCGCCGCTTGTCAAAAACATGCCGATGAGGCCGATGGCCCCCATGATGGCGCTGGCCGCGGCGGACCCCGCGGTGGAAAACAGCTCTTTGAGGCCATTGACCAAAAGCTGCTCCAACTGCTTCATGCCTTGTTTCAGGGTCTCGTTGAAGATGGACTTGAAAAAGCCGTTCAAGCTCTGCAACAAATCCTGGCCGCCGCTGGTAATGGCGTCCACCAGGGAAGAGATCCCCTGGGAGATGCTGGAGGCCATGCCGCTGATTTGTTCGCCACTGCGGGCATAGTCGATCTTGGTCTGAAAATACAGGTCCTGGGTCCTGGCAAATTCCGGGGTATAGGCCCCGGCCTTTATGGCCTCTTCCTTGGCCCGCTGCCAGTCTAGATAAAGCTTCTGGATTTTGGCTTCCTGCTCGGCCACGGGGCCCCAGGTGCCGGCAATTTCCACCCGCATGTCTTCAGCTTTTTGCTTATATTGCTGCTGCACCTCCACCTGGCGCTTCAGTTCGTTGGTGACCTTGACCTCGCCTTCGAGCTTCACCCGGGCCGCCTCCGCCGCCAGCTGGGCCAGGACCATGCGGTTTTGGGCCTCCAACTGCTGGCTGCGGTAGCCCCGGGCCTCGGGGCTTAATTCTTGCCGCTCCAAATCCGCCAGGGCATCCTTATAAGCTTGCGCCTGGGCCTGCCTCTTCTTCTCGATCAGGGCGAGAGCCGCCGCGGTTTCGTTGCCTTCCAGTTCCTGGAGCCTGGCGTAATAGGTCTCACCACTAATGAGACCCTCGGCCAGTTGCTTTTCCAACTCGGCCCTTTTCTTCTCGTTGGTGGCCTTGAGCAGGTCCAGGGAATTCTGGGCGTCCTGGAGTTCGGCCTGGCGCTTTTGCTCCAGCATCTTCAGGTAGTCGCCGAAGAGGTCTTCTTCCGCCCCACCCTTACCGCCCTTGTCCTTACTCTTGCCGATGTATTGTTCTTTTTCCGCCCGTTCTTTTGCTTCCCGGGCTTCCCGGTCCGCCCGTTCTTCCGGCGTCTCGTGCTCAGGCAACACCGGAGGCATCCGGGAAGGTGCGGTGAATTTCTTGTACCTGCCTTCAATGGCCCATTTTTGGTCCTCTTTGAGCAGTTCCTGGTACTTCTCGACAGTTAAGCCCCGGCGACGGGCTTCATCCGCCAGGTTCAGGTTGGCGGTGTCCATCTCCCCGGACAAGCGGTCCCGGTCCCTGGCCCGGCTGTCCTGGATATTTTGGGCGAGCCCTTTGTCCGCCCGCCAATCGGGGGCTTGCTTCCTGAGCTCCTGAATCTTTTTCCAGGCTTCGTAAAAGCCGAGCAGGGTAATGGTGATGGCCAAGCGCCAGGGGCCACCCACCAGCGCTTTGAGCCTCCCCAAAAGAGCGGCAATAATCCCCACCTCCGCCGCAGTTTTCTTAAGGGACCCCCCAAGCTCCATGAACCAGCCGGCCGCCTTGGAAGCGATATAAAGCTCCGCCAGCCTTTTTAAAAGCTCCTTGTTTTCGGCAATGAAGCTGCCGATATCCCTGATGCCGGTGGCCAGCCATTTCACCCATTCGGCACCGGTCCTCCCCCACTCCGCCAACCGATCCTTGTTGGCCTTGGCCCAGGTTTCCAGGTCTTTGTAACCCCTGGTCATTTCCTGGACCCAGGCCAGGAAGGCGGGCTGGAAGATGGGCCAGAGAGCGTTCTTGGCTTCCTCCGCGTACCGGGCCAGGCTGGCCAACTTCTTGCCCACGGTTTCATCCGCCGCGGCCGCAGCCCCGGCGAACCTGGTGGTCTTCTCCAGAACCTCGTTTAGGAGCAAATTGGCCTTGGTCACCGCGCCGATCTGGTCTTTGTCCACCCCCATGGTGTCGGCCCATTTCTTCATCAAATCATCGATGTTGCCGACGTTGATCAAGAGCCGCTTGAGAGTTTCCTGTTCACCGCTTATCACCCCTTGGATGATGCGGCTGAAGGCCTCGGAGGTATTGACGTTGGCGACTACGGCGATATCTCTAGCCCGGGTGGCCAGCTCGCTAAGCTTCGATAAATCGAGGCCCGCGGACATGAACTTGGTGGCCCCCAGCATGGCCTCCTGGGTGGTAATCCCGGCCTTTTTCAGCTGGTCCACATAGAAATCGAGCGTCTGGGCCGACACCCCGGCGTTTTTCCCCACCTGGTACATGGCCACCGACAGGGATTCCGTCCGGGCCCCGATCATGGCTGCTTCCCGGGAGAAGTCCTTCAGCCGCCCTAAAATCTCATAGAGCCCCACGGCCACGCCCGCAAAGGTGAGAGCGCGCTTCACCTGGGCCCCCACCTCCTGGGCCATGCCCTTGAAGGACTTGAGGTCGTTGCGGCCGTCGACCAAACCCTTTTTGAGGTCGGTGACGTCCGCCTGCAGCTTGGCGACCAGGATTCCCAGTTCTTCGCTCATTAAGCTTGGTCTCTTTTACTCACCGGCAAATTTTGGAACCATTGCAGGGCCCGGGAAGTCATGAGGCGCTTTCCGGGCCGGGAAGATTCCTTCTTCTCCGCTTCTTCCATACCTTTCAGCCAGGTCTCCAGGACTCTGGCCTTGCCGCCTGCCAGGGCCAGGTCCAGAGCATTACACACCGCCACGGAGAACCCCAGGGTGGCTTCAACCAGGGTCCGCCGCTTATTCTCCCGGGCCGCCCGGTAAAGGTTCTTGAGCAGTTCCACCGGGTAGCCATCCAGCAGGTCGTTCAAGGAATGGCCCCGGGAGATCAACTCCTCCAGGGCCAGGGTTAAACTTAAGGGATGACGGTCCCGGCGCCGGGAATCTTCCCCGCCACCAGGCTCGATAAGTTTTTTAGGGGACCGGTGTTTTGCAGCAGAATCTTCAGGCCCACCACCGCGGCCAGGCCCCAGTCCATCTCTTCCGCTTCCTTGAGGTCGAGCCTCAAAGTGGCGGCAATCAACTGGGGCAACTCCGGCAACACCGCTTCCATGGCTTCCAGGCCCCGCTCCGTAAAGAAAGTGTCCAGGTTCTCCACGGTCAAGCCCTGCTCCATGAGCTTGGCGACGATGACCTTCAAAGCCGGGTAAACTGCCTGGAACTGCTTCAGAGTCCAGGGCTTGATGGTGTAGTCACCGATCTTGTCTTCGGCAAAGAGCGCAGCAACCTCGTTTTCCTCAACGATGGGCATTTTCGTTTCCTGCTCGTTTCCGCCCATATAGCCTCCTTGGGAATTAAACTTCGTTCAGCATCACCACCCGGCCGTAGGGGTAATCCGGGGTGGCGGTATAGTTGTCCAGGACCTCCAGGGTCATGGGGACCTCCAGGGTCTTCTTGTCGTCCAGGGTCAAGGCCCCGTTGGGTTTGAGCTGGCACTTAGGAATTTCGATATCGAAGCGCAGGCCCCGGCCTTCCGCAGGGTGGCACTCCAACCGGGCCGCGCCCTCGACGAAACTCCCGGCCGCAATGGGAAACCTGAGGGCGCTCCAGGTGGTGTGGGAAAAACTCACCTTCACTTCTTCTCCATCGGCGATCTTCCCGGCAACCAGGCGACCGACCCGGCCCACCAGCCGGCCGTCCTCCCCAGCCCGCCCGGGGTCCAGGATGTAGTCCACGTTTTGAGTCAGGACCTGGCGGAAGCAGTTAACCGTAGCCACGGTGGTGACCGCGGTGGCCTTGACCCGGATGAAGAACCCGGTAAAGCCGTTAACCGTGGTCCTGGCCCAATCAGCCGGGGGCGTGAAGGTGATAGGACCATCGGCGGAAAGCTCGGCCCCAGCCCCGGAGACGGCCAGGGACTGCCAGGCACTGCCGTTCCAGTATTCCCAAGCGAGGCCGGTGTAAGCGCCATTCACCGCCAGGTCCGCATAGACTTCCTGGAAAGGAGTGTTCTTACCCAGGTAAAGGACATCGTCTGCGTCCTGGAGAGCATCGAAAGGCGTGCCAGCCTCGGTGTCCGCCTCCACCGAGTGATCCTGATAAGCGGCACCGTCGAATCGAAAACATTTGTCCAGGAACTGGCGCACGGTGACAGCAGAAAGCCCGTATTTGCCCAAAGAAGAAAGGATCAAGGCGTTGAGCGTCACCTTCTGGTCCACCACCTGACCGGTCCCGCCCCCCACCAGTTCTGCGGGACCGCCCTTGAAGTAGACCGCCAGGTTCTCCGCCACCGGTTCGTCCAGCTTGAACTTCATGGTCAGCTCTTCCTCAATAGGAAAGACCTTGTCCACCCGGCGTTTGCCCGAGCGGTTGGTGTAGTGCTTCAACTCCTCGGTCTTGGGGTCGAGATCCAGATCCACGATATTCCCCAGGTCCCGCTCCCCGGTGCCGGCATCGAAAAAGAGCTTGATGCCCCCGGGGATGGTGAGGTTTTCCGTGCTGGGAGGCAGCATATTTTGTCATCCTCCTTTAGTAACTGGTACTGAAGGCATCCCCATAGGAATGCGCGTAGGTAACTTGATAGATCAGGACCAACTCTCCAAAGATCTCATTAGCCAGGGCCTTCCGGGTGGTCAGTTCCTGGATGTTGACCGCTTTTCCTGCCAGGGCTACCGGGCGGGTCATAACCCCGTGGACCCTCCCGGCGATAACGTCCGCCAGGTCAGAGAAGGCGGTAAAGCCATGGTCACTTCCCGGCGTGAGCCTGATGAATACCGTCAGGGTCAGCCGCATCACCCCCAGCATCAACCGGTTCCGGGGTTTCCGCTCCTCTTCTTCCCAGAAGAAGAGCGCCGGGGTCTTCACCTTGTCCAGGTCCACGTTCAAGGGCGGACGCCGGTGCACCGAGCCCAACTCCGGGATGGTCTGGAGCATGGTTTCCAGAGTCTTTAGGACCTGGGTCTTGATGGTCTCCGCCATTAACCAACCTTCAAAGCCTCTTTCTTCAGGGCCGCCAGGAACCGAGGCTTGGCCCAGAGGATCAAGTCGATGTGCGGGTCGATACGCCTTTTCACCACCACCGATTTCTTCAGGATGAACAGGGGAATGATCTCGCCCTTCTTCACTGCCTGCCCCGCCGCCGCTCTCTGCCGTACCCCTTCGGTGGTCCCCTTCTGGCCGCCGTGGTAGCCGAAGATGACACCCTTATTGATGAAGGTCGGGCCCCAAATGGGGTCCAGCGGCCCGCCCTTGGCCACCCCTGCCGGGGTCTTGGCGAAGTCCGTAGGGATGGCCAGGAACTGCTTGTTTTTGGGGGTAATGGTCACCGTTGTGCCCCGGGGTCCGAAGTGCACCCCGGCATACTTCACCCCCGCGTGTACGGCCGCGGTGATCAACATCGGCGTGGCCGCGTCCGCGTGAGCCGGGGTGGGGATGATCTCCCGGCTTAAAGTGCCTGAGCGTTTCCCCAGTGCATTATCCGTGGTGCCCCCGGTGAAGTGCTGGGTCTGGAGCTTGCGCACCACGCCCGCCAGGGTCTTGTTCAACACGCCCGCCACCTGTTTCACCAGGTTCTTCTCCAGGGCTTCCAGGCTCTTAATGGGGTCTTTGGCCATCAGCCGGGCCTCTTACGGTAGCGGAGCAGGGTGTTTCTCACCCCTGATAAAAACTCCCCCACGTCCATCTTCTGCATCGATCCGTCCGGGAAGGCCACGGCCTGTAGCCCCGGGTCGTTCCGGCGGCGGTACTCATAGGCCACCTGGGTGCAGACCGCCTGTTGCAAGTCCTCTGGAATGGGGGTGTACCCTTCAGGAGGTTCGCCTCCTTCCTCCAGGAACGGATCAAATCCACCCGTGTAGGTCACCCGGATAGCTCCTTCGCCGTAAGGCCAGTCTCCACCCCGGTAGAGGACCATGCCCGTGCCCGCATCGAAAGCAAAGCTGCTGACGCTCAAAGGCGACGCGGCCGCCCAGTCCCAGGTATCGGAGCAGATAATGGAGACGATCCCCGCCACCGGCAGGGCCCGAAGATATAGATACTTCCCACCTCCGTCGTGAAACTCCACCCGCTCCTTCTTCTCGAACCCCCGGTTGCAAAAAGTCTTGGCCCGTTTGGAAACCGCGGTGATCAGCCAGGAAAGCAAATCATCCGCCTCGGGTCCCAAGGGGGTATCGCCCTGCAGCAGGGCCTTGACGTTGGCCAGGGTGGTCAGGTCCATGACAGGCTCACTTGGTCTGGGCTTCGTCCTTCTTCATGGTCCGGTCCTTTGGGGGCTCCGGCACTTCCTTGGTTTCCGGCTTGGCCGCGGGATCAGGCTTATCGCTTTTGACCGGTTGCGGCTCTCCGTTGACCGGCTCGATCTTCCAGCCCTGCTCCTCCAGGACCTTGGGAGTGGGTTCGAACACTTCCCCGCCCTTCACTACGTTTCCCTTCCCCAGGTGCACCACGTATTCGTCTCTTACCCGGTATTGCATGGTCGACTCCTATAAGTTGAGGGGAGCCGGGACCACCGGCCCCCCGGCAGTTAGGCGATCTTGGCGTCGCTGCACAGACAGAAGCTCTCGGTGTGGCGGAGGCCGATATCCACGTCGGCGATGATCCGGATCCAGGTCTGGTTGGCGGCGAACGCGGTGCCAGCCTGGTCCGAAGCCAGGATCTGGAATCCCGCCCACTGGCCGATCAAAAGCTCCGCCCAGTTAGCGAAGTAAAGCTCGGTGCAGTTGTTGGAAGTGCCCTTAACCAGGTTCACCGGGACCTGGGTGGTCATGCCGAAGCGATAACCCAGGTAGGCTTCCAGTTGCGCGTCGCTGAAGGGTGCCAGGATGTACTCGCCGGAGAGGTCGCCGCTGAACTGGGCGATTTTGAGCTTTTTGAGCCGCCTGCGGATAGCCGGATGGAACACGAACCCCAGCTTGCCCCGGAGCGCATTGTCCACGCTGAGTTCGTATTCCATGTCCGTGAAGGTGTCGAAATCGGCCAGGCCGCCGTTCGACCCCAGGATCACGTTGTTGATGCCCGGGGTGTTGGCTACGCCTAAGGGCTGGTCGTCCGTGCCGGTACCCCGGAGAGCCGCCATGTCGATGGCCAGGCCCAAAGCGATGGCCACGTCCTGCCTGACCATCTGTTCCGCCGAGGGGTTGGACATGCGGATCAGCCGGTTCGAGAGCTGCACCAGGGCGGTCACCGATTTGGGGGTCATCTGGAGTTGCCCCAAGGTCGCCTGGCTAGGAGGAATGGCCGCGTTTTCCCCCACCCAGTAGGCCACAGCCCCGCCGGTCTGCTTGGGGAATTCCACGGGAGACCCCATCAGGTTGTCGATCACCCGGGCCCCCATGCGGATGCACACCGCCTCGGCCCGGAGGAGTTCGATGAGCTCGGGCACGGCCTGGGCCGGCACCAGGTAGCCGCCCGCGGCGTCATCCCCTGCGGACATGGCCCGGGTCTGCCGGAAGACCTCCTCTTCCAGTTCCGCACCCTTCCAGTTCTTGTTCATGATGGCGTTCACCGCCTTGAAGAGCGAAAATTTCTTGTTTTCGTCCTCCAGGCCCGGAAGGTTGGCCCATTTACGGGAGCGGTATTTTTCGTCCAACTCCGCAAACCGCTTTTCCAGGTCGGCGTATTTCTCGGAGAGCCCCTGGATGGTCTTGAAGACCTCGGCGATGGTGATCACCCGGCCCTCACCGTCCGTGGTCTTGAGGTTCTTGTTGATGTCCTCCAGCAACTCCTTGATCTGCACGTTGATGGCAGGCTCGCCCATGTCCCTCCTCCTTTAGCCCGCGGTTACGGGCAGCTTGAAATTTTTGGCCACTTCTTGCGTCAGTTCGAAGATTCTTGTAAGGTCCGGGTCATCTCCAGGGGAGCTTCCAGGAACCTCACCTTCCGGGTCCATGGCCAGGGAGTAATAATCGGTGATTTTGGTTTTCCCTTCCTCAGTCCCCGAACCTTCGGCCGCCTCCAGCACTGCCTGGATGCGGTCCCGGGCCTCTGCCAGGGCCGCCTTGTTCTTGGCGCTCAAGACCGCCCCGGCCTTGACCTGGAGAATGGGGATATCGGCTTTAAAGCCTTGGAATAAGGCTTCCCATTGGCCCCGGATTTGCGCCAGTTGCTCCTCCGAGAGCACCACGTCCAACTTGAGGCTGGTTTTGGACCGCAATTCCTCGATTTCCCGGTGCTGGGCCTCCGCCAAATCGCACAGGGCCACCAGAATGTTGGAGCAATTGCAGTTAGGCTCGGCGGGCGCTAGGCCCAGGGCAATAAGCCGCTGGTTCAGGTCATCGTGCTTCCCTTTTTCGGGATCATCGGCGTCCTGCTCTTCTTGGCTCTCCCCGGCTGCCTCCTGCATCTTGGCTTGGAAGGCTTCTGCCTCTTCCTGGGTCAGAAGGCCCTTCTGCACCGGCACGATGAGCGCCCCGGGGTTGGCAGGCACGGCCACCAGGGAAACCTCCAGCAACTCCGCCCGCTTGAAGCGCCAGCCGGTGCGGTTCCCTTCATTGTCCAGAATGGGCTCCCTCTCCAGGTCCATGAAGCCCACCGAGACCGCCCGGATAAAGCCCCCCAAGGCCAGGCGGTAGGCGATATCGGCCATAGGATTCTGCTCGACCGTGGCGAACTTGGCCTGGACCACCAAACCCCTAAGGGGGTCTTTGATGGCGCTGATCCCCTGGCCGATGGGAAATCCGCCGTAATCGTGGCCGTAGAGGATCACCGGTACCTTCAGCCAGTTGTCCAGCTCCCAGCCTTCCACCTCGATAATGTCGCCGTAGCGGTCCACCTGGGCGGTGGAGGCGATAAACTCCAGGACCCGCTCCTCGGGGTCCCCCACCTGGCGGACCTGGATGTCGAGAGCCTTGTGGAAAGTTGGATTCTTTTCCCGGTTAATGGCGGCTTCAGCCATATTCTTCCTCCTAATCGATGACCGGCACGGCCACGCAGCGGCAGTTGATGATCTGCTCCGCCGGGCCGCCGGGATCGCACGGGTAAAAACAGCCGTTGGGGAAGAGCATGCCCCGGGGCACCACCATGCCCTGCAGGAACTGGTGAGTCTCCCGCACGTCAATGTCCCCGGCGGTCCACCATTGGATCTTCTCCACCCCCAGCTCATCCATGGCCGCATCCCGGGCCGGGGCCGCAGCCTGGCCCGTCTCCGTGCGGGCGATGTTAAGGCCCCGGGCTTCAGAGCCTTTGAAGAGTTTTTTCACCCGCTGCTGCAGCTCGCCCACCGTCTCCGTCTGGGCCAGGCCTTCCAGCAGCGTCTCCCGGAGTTTTTCCCGGGTGTAGTCGTTGATCCGGGTGACTTTGATAAGCTTGTCTTTGAGCACTTGCATGGCTGCGGTGTCCGCCAGCACGAAGTTGGCGGGATCGGCCCCCAACTCCACAAACAGGGCTTTGCCGGCCTCAGTTCCAATGGTGAGATACAGGGGCCAGGCCAGCTTCTTCAAAATTTCGTTGGCTTCTTCCAGGTCGAAAAGCAGGTCTTCCGCCATGTATTCCCGGAGCCGGGCCTTGGCCAGCTTCTCTGCCAGCAGCTCGATCTGGAGCGCCTCCTGCCAGGAGAAGAACCGCTCCATCTTCCCTTTGAACTTTCCCATCAGGACGGCCCACAGATGGTGGTACTGCTGCCAGGAAGCCCGGGGGTCCATCTTCAGGCGCACGATGACCTGGGGTCCGGGGAGGTGGAGAAAGGCAGCCGGCCAGGGAGGGGGACCGGCCGCCTTCTCCGGCTGAGAGGGGGGAGCGGCTGCGGAAGGAGAGGAATCGGGAAGGCCCTGGCTGCCCACCGGCATCAGGTTGAACGGCAGATATCCTACCTCGCCACCTTCGACCTTGGGGAAGCCCAGGTTCAGGGTTTCGTTCACCACGTTGAAGGGCACACCCATCTGCCAGACCTTTTGGCCGGCATCCAGCATCTCCTTCAGGTCTTCCTTGAGGGCGTCCACCGCGGTGCGGTCGAACTCGGCCCAGGTCTCCGGGCCGGAAAGTTTGGCGCAGAGCTGATGCCAGACGACGAACTCGAAGAGCGCCATCTTGGGAAGGAGGGTCTTGGTCCAGAAGACCCGGTCCTGGGTCTTGGCGGTGGCGAAGTTGAGGTCCTCGTAGATACCCAGCTCGCTCTTGGGCACCTTGAACGCGGCCATGATCTCTTCCCGGTTGAACTTGCGTTGCTCCAGGAAGTCCATGTCCTTCTGGGAAAGCCCCGTCTGCTTATAGGTGACCCCGCCTTCCAGGAGAGCAATGGCGTGGGCCTTGCTCGCCCCCTGGTGGCGGTCGTTCCACTGGGCCAAGAGGCGCTTGAATTCCTCGTCACCCAGATTGGCGGAGGTCTCCAGGATTCCACCCGGCTGGGCGTTGTTCTTGAAAAACGCGGCGTTGTACCTGCTGGCCCAGAAGTCCTGGTCGATCCCCGCCTGGGCCGCCTGCAGGGGCGCCAGGCCCCGGTAATCGTGGTAGGGGTTGAAGTAGCGGAAGAAGATAATCTCGTGGGCTTCCAAAGGAATCTTCTTGCCTCCCTTCTCATAGGTCCAGCCGGCAATCAGGCCGGTGTCTTTATCCACGACTTCCTTGAAACGGTTGGGGTGAAAGGTCCAGAGTTCCTTGGGAACCTCCCTGGGGTTCTTTCGCTCGGCAATATAGAAAGCTTCGCCGCACAGCCCCAGGTAGATGAAGGTGGCCTCGATGAGCTGGGCCCCGGACATCATGGGATTGGGGGTCTCGAAGAGCCGGACCAGGGTACCGGCTTCCACCAGCTTCTTGTCCTTGCGGCTGCCGGTGAAAAAGAGCAGGGGGATGCCCATGAGGTTTTGGGCGATGGCGTTGACACAGGAATAGACCCAGACATGGTCCTTGTAGGGATGAGTCAGGCCGCCCTGCCGCAAATGAGCCATGAGCAGGTGGGGCGAGAGGAAAAAAAGACGGTCGGTTTCGGGAAAGGTGGGCAGGTCCGGGGCTTCCCTGTTGATAAGGTTGCTGCCGGTCCTGATAAGACGGGTGATTCCCCGGCTGATTAAAGCTTGCACCACTATTTCCCCTGTATGATGTGAACCTAACTAACATCATATAGGGGTAGGGAATTTCGGCAATTCTACATTTAGTATACTTTTTCTATATATCTAAGCAAACCAAGGGAATAAGACCAGACGATCTTGATCTTCGTATTCACTTGACAAACTTCTAAAAGTTATCGCTGTTTCTCCATTTGAGGTGGGCAGTTCATAATCTTTATTTTTGTTCGAAATGCCTACATGCTTTTGTATTACCACTCTTCGGAGTTTTCTCGCCCAACTTACATTCGTAATTCACACTCCAATCCCTTATACCAAGTTGCCATCTAATGAGTAATATGGTAGACTGCCCAAAAAATTTTCAAGGGGGCAGTCATGGGAAAAGTTACCAAGTGCATCGCCCACCTTTCCAAGGAGGAGATTCAGGATAAGATC
>JAEHJW020002012.1_pt1 | contig 22196 bp, 28 predicted proteins | sample 9271431 | NCBI WGS metagenome assembly JAEHJW02 | reverse complement strand
GTGAGTTCGCCGCCAGCGCTCGCAAAACACTCCGCCAGTTCGGGTACTGAGTCACCTCCACAGGATTTACCCATCCGGGAAGGTCGCCGGAGGGAGGGACACGCCCGCCGATCACCGAATCCGCCATTCTTCACCGAAAATGGTCTGAAAATGCAGCATTTCCGCCATCGCCGCGCTTTAAGCTATCACCAAAATGAGCGGCAGAAAGCGTCTGCTGTCATATCAGGCGACTTTGACGGGGCCCTGTACCAGTACCAAAATGCTTTTACGCAGGCATATTCAACAACGAAAATGCACCATAATTCCAGTCCATACATCATCGTTGCCCCTTATTCCCACGTTTTTTGGATAAAGTGGGCGCGCGGTTCCGATTGCGAATCAAAAGGCACAACCGCTTGCAACACTTCCTCCAGGGCCACCGGAACGCCGCCCCAGGTGTCCACCCCTACATCCATGCTGCCCGGTAGCGGCTCCATGTTGCCATGCACATGGCCGTAAAGATGAACAACGCCGTACCACTTTCCGGGCCAGTCCCATAGCGGATAGTGATGCAGGTAAAACCGCGTATTGCCGACCTCCATCAACAGCGCATCGTGTACCTCGTCCCATCCCTCGGAGGCCCAATGATTCGACCGATCATGGTTGCCCAAAATCAGGATTTTGCGACCCGCCAGCCTGGACAGCATGGTCTTGGACTTCACACCGGATTCAAAGGTAAAATCGCCCAGAACATAGACCGTATCGCTGGTGGTTACCCGCGCATTCCATGCCCGGATGAGCGCATTGTCCATGTTCTCCACCGACGCAAAAGGGCGTTGGCAAAACGCAATGATGTTCTTGTGACCGAAATGCAGGTCAGACGTGAAAAATGCCGCCATGAAAAATACTCCTTTATTCTGGGACTTTCGGTGCAGGCCAATTCCTGCAATTTACCCGCAATTCCCGATCTCCGCCGCAATGCTTGCAAAGGCCGGTTTCCTGGGCGCACTCCAGACAAAGCGCATCCGTGCTGGTGCTTCCATAGGTCTGCGGCTTACCGCACGACATGCAAGGCTCATCGGTAATGGCAGCCCCGCCAAAACGACTGTCGTAAAAGCACAGACGTCAAAGACACGCCACAATACGTTCTGCCTTTTGCGGATCATTTTGGAATTTTTGGGCTAAATCCAGAAAGCCGTCCATCCTGGCCTTGGTTTGGTGTGTCCAGTACTCCATGTTCGCGCGGTTCATTTTGCGTCGCTTTTTCTCCATGACGATTCCCCTCAAAACCGCGACAGCCAACCCTTCGCCTTAGCCACCAATCCCGACATCCCGCCCTTTGCAGGGTGCAGACCCCCTGCGGGGTGCGAACCCCCGGCCATCGCCCAATCCCGATCAAACTGCGCTTGCAGCTTGGCAATATCCGACCCATTGAGCAGCAGCCCAAGTTCCCGGTTCGATTCAAGCTCGTCTGGGTGAAGTTCTCGGAGCCGATGAAGGCCAGACGGCTACCCACGATCATCTTGCTGTGCTGGTAAATGGGCTTGGCGGGTAACAAGCGCACCTGACACCCCTGTTGCCGCAAAAAGGCCACGTCGCGCTGATCTTCACGGTTGATGCTGGCGGGCAGGATCAGCCGCAAATCTTTTCCCTTGGCCGCGAGTGCATCGAGAATCGGCGCATACGGCCCCAGTTCCTCGCTCTCCACGTCGATAGGGCCGGGCTGGTCGATCACCTGGAGTAGTTGCGCGGCAGAAGTACCCGGTGACAGGACCAGTATCTGGTGCGTCCAGGCAGGCGCGTGCTGTCTATTCCAGTCTGCGTTGAATACGGCATGGACCGCCTTCACTACGTCAGCATTGCGTGTCACATAGAGGTATTCGCGGTTTCGACCACCCAAGCCCGGCCAATCGAAGTTCGCTGTCCCGATCTCCGCCTCATGGCCATTTATACAGAATTTCGCATGAAAAAATGCGTAGTGATCGCCGTGGCTCACGAAGCGTCTCGGCACATACCGAAAATGCACCCCCGTCGCCTCAATGGCCTGGACTTCCTTTTGTACCTGCCACGGCCTCATGCCGTAGGACTTGGGTTCGACCATGATCCGCACGCCTACGCCACGGCGCACGGCATCGCGTACCGCAGAGAGCACCTTGCGGTCGTCCAGGTAATAGACGCCAATATCGAGTTCCCGGTGGGCCGAGTCGATGACCTGGAGAACGGGGGCAGATCCAGCTTGAGGTTCTATTGCAAGCATGTCGTGTCACTCCCTTTGAATGATTTCATTCCAGGAAAATCCGATATCCCTTTTCTTGGGAATCTTTCGCATGGACTTTTGCAGGACAGTCGCCATGATTGCCACGGCATCCTCCAGTCCAGTCACGATTTCCTGGCAAACTCCATGCAACATCAGATTATGGGTGAGACCAAACTGCTCCACCCAACCGCCATCCTCAGTCAACATCCGTCCATCCGCGCCCTGCGACACTGGCATAACGGGACTATTGGCATATCCAATCACCGGCTTTCCCCAGGCATACGCCAGGGCGCATTCGGTCACCGTCCCGCTATCCGGTTCATCCCCACGAAAAGGGGCGAGATTGGCGATCACGCCGTCTGCTTTTCTGACCGCATCCAGGCACGACTGAAACACCGCGGCCGCCACTGCTGCATCGGAAGGCTCGGTGACCCCAGGGCCGGTCAGCGTAGTAGCCGGTACTGGCAGAATGGCGGTCAGCCCGTAATTGGCGCAAAGCGCCTGAACGCGGGCCGCCCGTTGCGGCCAGTCCATCAGGAACAGGTCCGGGCCTGCAATGTATATGCGATGGTCAGCCATGATTTCCCCGTTTCGATTAGCCAATGTCATCCTGGTGATGCAAATAGCGTCCGACACGACGCAACTTGTTGCATTTGGCCTGTATCAGATCCAGTTCGGTAAAATCCTTCGCACCCTGCATGATCTGTATTGCCGCCAGCACATCGCCTAGCTCATGAATGAGGCGAACGCGATTATTACCCACTTCCGGTGCGTCCGGGTGGACACTGGCGTACCCATGCCGAAGAATCTTGCCAACGGCATGCACGGCTTCGCCCATTTCCTCCGACAACAATGCCAATCGTTCCGTCTGGGCATCACTCAGCCCGTTACTGAACCGCCTGTTTCCTATAGCTGCGTTCTGCATGTCACACCTCACTGACCACATGACGAATTTTTTCCAATGCGACGATGGCAGCCTGGGATGCCCGCCATGCGTTCAGTACGTCCGGAAGACGTTGCCGCACTCGCTCCAACCGTTCCATTTCCACTTGCATCGCCTTCATGGATCGCTCCAGTTCTTCCTGCAGGCCGGAACACACTTTCTCCATATCCATGATGACTCCTTTTGTTTCCGTTTCCGGCGCAGGGTCCGATTCCAGTTCGATCCGCTGTGCTGCGCACGGCGAGGCTGCCGCCTGCAAGGGGTTGCACCCCGAGATGAAATTTCATCGCGTCGATAGGGGTGCGGCGGGATATAATCCTCCCTGGGCCCGCCCGGCAACCCGGCAGGACGGGCACTGATGAAACCATCCAAAGGATTCATGCCGCCCCCCTGCAGGGTGCAACCCTCCCCGTCCGTTTCAGCAAACTTTCCACCAGCACCGGGAAATCCATCGGATCGTCGATCACCGTCACCCCATATTCCGGGGCTTCCAGCCCGTGATAACCGCGATCCAGCAGGACCGAAAGGCCCGCAGCCAGGACCATGCCGTCGGCAGCCGCGTTGGCGTTGGCCGGATGGTCGTCGAGGAACGCCACGGCCCCCAGATCCCGCAATACGTTGGCCTTGGCGCTGGCGGACGCTGCATGCCCCACACAAACGATGTGTCCAGCCGGAATCAACCCGGCAAGGCTTTCCGCCCGGGCGACGCGATGCCGCACATCGATGCTCGTCACCGCCCATATCCGACAGCCCAGACCCTCCAGCGCGTAGACCAGATCCGCCGCATGTACATACAGGGGCAGGCGGGACCACTCATCGTCGTGATAGGCTCGCCATACAGCGTCGCATTCCTGCCGGTTCAGACCGTACCGCGTCCGTAGCTGGTGATCCTCGCTGATCCGTGGGATGACCCGGCCAAGCGTGTGCTCCGCGCATTGCCGCCAGTGCGCATCGAAATCGGTCAGAACACCATCCACATCCAAAGCGACAATCCGGTTCATGATTCCTCCAGTCTGTGCCGCCACGTCGCCACCTGTGAGCATCCAGGGCGGGACCTTTGCTGCAATCGCCTTTGTGTCTCCAAAATAGCTTCCAGACGATCCGCCAGCCGCTCCAATTGCCGCGCTTCCTGTTTCGTTGCGCATGTTTTGGCGTAACCCCTGGCGCGCAAAATCAGGGAAGCACATGGCGATAAGCTGGTCATGGGCATGCTCCTTCTTGCCGGTGCGACAGCAACCGCATCAACTCCACCAGGGACATGGCCTTCAGACTCGATGCATGGGCCCAACCCTGGGTGTACCCGCAATCAGGGCACCACCAACCGTTCTTCGTGGCCACCAGACAGCCGGTGTCGTGTCCGTTATCGTGATGCGGCACCTCCCCGCGATGCGGACAAGTGTAGGGATGACCGTACAGTTCCCCGCGCTGTAGACGGTTCAGCGTTTCGATCTGTTCCGCCGTCCAGGGTGCCTCGATGAGATTCATCATGTCAGGCCACCCCGCAGGATTGGCTCTCTGCGAGGGGCTGATCCCCTGCAAGGGGGACGTCATCCCAATGATTGGCATCTACCTCGAAATATGGTGATACCGCTTCCGCCAGCCGGTCTTTCCAGACCTGACGCAAGCGTATCGCGCCATCCAGGTCTTGGCGCAACTCCTGAATGACCATATCCAGCTTGTCGATTTCCTTTTGCAGTTCCGATTCATTCATGGCGAAATCTCCTTGTATTGAAACTCGCAACCATCAACGTAATATTTCCTTCTCAGTCAGCCATACAACTTATCGCAAGCGGCAATCGCCAGATCAATAATCCCGTCTTTTTCGATAATGTCGGCCTCAACGATGTTCACTTCTACACCTTCGATTTCCGCATCACAGCCGCCAGACGTGTCATGATCGAGTACAATAACGCGATCATTAGCGTCGAGACCGTATACACAAGAAACTGAGCCATCCCGGATACTAATAACGATGTTGCGTGCCATGTTTGTTCTCCTTTCGAGATAAGTCATACCGGCAATTTCCGGCTCATTTCCCTCCACCAACAGGACAGCCGTGCGCATGGCGCGTCCCGCATACCCACCCTTTATCGCTGGTGCTTCGGTATCCGCGTCCCTGCGTAAAAGAGCCAGGATTAGGGCGCGGCCAGTAACAGGGCTTTTTGAGGCAGTCCCGGTCACACACATCGACCGTTTCTTTGAGTTCTTTATCTTTGATTTTCACAGTTACCTCTGTTCAACCCATAACCAGCCATCCCGCCATATCTGTAGAAAGGCGCGTGACCAACTCAATCTTCCGTTCGTCTTGCGCTGGTCCTCATTAAGGATTTATCATTAATCCAGAAGTTCTTTTTCTTTTCATCGATATAAAGACTAATGATCGCGGCCAACCGTTCAACCGCGATTTTATGACTTGACTGCGAACGTTTTTTGCCGCGTTGTCCATTGTGTTTTTTTGTGCTCATCATTTACTCTCCTTATCAACCGTAGAGACATCCCTGCCCGTTTTGGCGAGCCAGCAAACTCTCCAAAAGCGACATTCTTCCTGAAAGCTCCGTCATCCTGGGGTAAAATTTCATTGAGCCTTTCCCAAACCCTTGCCGTCCAGACGAACGCTGCCCGCCGCACCCGATTTACGGCCTCGACGAAAAAAGCCACTTCCGCCTGAGTCCGCTCCGCCACTTCCCGCGACTCGCCAGACTCATGCAGAGCGTCAAACAGAGGACGCGGGCGCTCGGTAATGGCCACCGTCGCCTTTACGGCCAGTATCGCCATGAACAGCATCCAGACCATCCTCATTGAACCCTCCTTCGCGCAACTGAAACTTTTCACCGTCCCAATGCGCCTCCCAACCTAATTCCTCGGCCATATGCCGTACCACCCGCGTAATCTCCGCCAGCGGCAAATCCGCGCCCACGATCTCAATGTGCATGACTATCTCCAGGCGTTTCCTGCAGGACATCCATCACCCCCTGCAACCGCTGGAGTTTCTTTTCGATCACCACCAACACATCCAGCAGGTCTATGGCATATTCACCCAGCAACGGATGATCCGCCGACACCATGTCCTGCAAATCCTGATGCAGCAAATTCGCGGATTGCGTGGCTTTGATGACCGTTTCCCGGTCCTTTTCTCTACTGCTCGACGGACTCATGCTGATGATCCTCACCTGATTCATTCCACCGCCCGCACCGGCGACTCCGCAGCCGGTTCCGGCTGCTGCACATATTTCTTCATCACCACCATGCCCATGCGCTCCAGCTCCGCCCCCTGTTCCGGCGATACGCCCCTGGTACGCACCACATCCAGCGCCCCCAGAATCTGCGCAAAACTCAGGCCGAAAAGCGACTCGCCCTGCAATGCTTTGGAAAAAGTCCGGCGCATCTCACTTTTCGAGGACGGGATGCCCGCAGCCAGTGCTTCCTTCTTCGCCATCAGCTTGCGAATCTGTTCCTCGATCTTCTCCATTTCCGTCATGACCGTTCTCCTCCGTTAAAAATCAAACAACGCGAAGACATCTTCTTTTATCGCTTCCGGTTTCGACTGCGGTTCCACCTCGCCCCGTGCATCCAGCCACCAGACCGGAATCGCAGCACCCTGCTCACACTCCAGGCGGTACCCGTTCGCCACCAGCGCGGCAATGTCCACTTCAAACTCCGCACCGTAACGGTTCGACAAGATCACCACTTCCCGGTCCACCATGACGACCTGATAGCGGTTTTCCGCCCGTATCATCCACATCACAGATCTCCCGGAACGCAAGAAACCCGACAGCATTGCACGCTTCCCACCAGATGCATGACGTTCCCCCGCCTCCCTTTTTCCTGTTACAAGTTGGTGCCGCAAACTTTATGAGCTTATCCATTCACTATTTGTAAATAGCTTAGTAACCTTGTATGCCCTTGTCAAGAAAAAAGAAGCCGCGCTCCGACAGCTTATCATCAGGCTGGCGCGGTTAGCAGTTAGGCAGCCTAACTTACCGATAACAAAGGAACCTGTATCTCTATCCCTACGGCAAGTATATCTGCATCGTTTAGGATGGGAGTAACTATCCCTTTGAATCCCGGGTTTTCTGAGGCCAAGAATTTTCGCCCCTGATCCTCAGTAAGTAACCCAATCAGTCGTGTCTGACCGATATTCGCGAGGATGATATCTCCCGGTCTGGGGCGAGGGCGATCCGGATCAAAAGCGACCCAAGCACCATCCTGAACCAAAGGCTCCATGGATTTGCCGTGCATCTGATAGAAGAATGACCGCTCGCTGCAGGACGTGCTGACCATACGCCACTGTATGTTGGATTCAGGTCGTATGGCATCAATGATCCGTGAACGCAATTCAGTAAAATCCGATGGTAAGCCAGTGAAGCAAGGTAGGGGCCTGCCCTCAATGTGAGGGCGCATACCGTGTTGAAAATTCAACTGATCCTGCGTTATTCGATAGCTACGATTGGTGCTTCGCCCTTGCTGGAGCTCGTTTATATCCAGATGATACAGTCTGGCAACAGCTTCGATACGATCCTGCCCCGGGGGGCTGCCGTTGGACCGCTCCCAATGAGAAACCGCTTCTCGGCGCACATCCAGCTGCTTCGCTACTTCCGACTGCTTCAAGCCTAGTCTTAGACGCGCCTCTTTGAACTTGTCCGCCAGAGGGTTGGTAACGAGAGACTCCGTCTTCTCACGTTCCCAGATCGCGACCAACTCATCCTTGGGGACCTGATAGATATCAGCAATCCTTGCCAGATGCATCTTCGCCGGCAATCGGCTTTTGCTGGACTCCCATTGCGCAACCGATGATTCCCGTATTTTCAATTCATTAGCAATGGCCCTCTGGGTCAGGTTCAAGGCAGTGCGCGCTAGGTGCAGGCGCTTGGCGAACTCACCAAATCGGTCGTTGCTGTTTTCTTGGTCACTCATACCGTACCTACCAATGATGGGCTAGTTAGTATACCGGAACACGATACCCTTACGCATATTTTCATGCGCTAGAAACAGGCGTGCGATTTAGGGATGAAACCGTATTGACTCCGCGCACGCTCTTAGTTACTCTTTTTTACGTATGAGAAAGGCAGGCTATGTAACCAATTCGATCATTCAGTGTGTGGGCGGCGCACAGGTTGCGGCTCGCGCTATAGGGATCAGTGCGCCAGCCGTCTATCAGTGGCACGGTATCGTGCCCGAAGCCCGTATCGCCAATTTCTGCCATAGCTTCGGGGTTTCCCAAGATGCCGTGCGCGAAAGCAACGCGCGAATGGCCCAGCAGAAAGACGCACCGCGTCCTGCCGCCAGCTCCCAGAAAGTCTCCACCGGGCGCAAAGGCTTCACCCAGATTTCCACCCAAGAACTGCAGGCGCTGAAAACCTTGGCATCCCTGTACCTGAAAATCCATCCCGACAGAACGGAGGTCGATTCAACGCCTCACGACTGCGGCACCAGTAGTGAGCGGGAGCCCGGAAACCGGAAAAGAAGTAATACAGATTTCGATCCAGTCCACGAAAAACGCGTTTGCGGCACCAAGGGGGAGTAAGGCCCCGAAAATTTTTGCGGCACCAAGGGGGAGACAACTCCAAAGGAGATCCATGATGCAACCATACGACCCGACAACACTCTCACCGGCAGGCCTAAAATCCCTGCAGGAGCTTGCCGCCACCACACAATCATCCAGCATTCGCGCCGCAGCGATACTGGCATCCACACCGCCACCACCCCGCATCCGGGTCATTGCCCGGCCTGACCCCGACGGCAATCCGGTTTTTTGGGGGGTCCTCGATGAGGTCGATCCCGGCGACATGCTCATTCTCACCGACGGTATCCGCGATTGGCCCGCCCAGGTGTCGGCGGCCACCGATACGCTCATCACGGCCCGCGACGCTCACGGTCAATGGCTGTTTTCGCGCCGGGGCCCTCGCGCCGGCCACATCGCGGGGCACTAAGATGGCCATCATTGATATGAGCGGGATCGATCAGGCGCGAACCGGCCTGGAACCTCATCTGCCCTCCCGCAGCCCCGAAGACTGGTACCACCTCGCCTGTGGAATTGCCAAATCCTTCGGCGCGCACCTGCATCTCGAAACCCATGGCGGCGCACGCGCCGATTTCCGCGAGGACTCTCCCTCCCTGGTGATCTGGTCGACCGGCTTCTGGTATGACCACCGGGGCGGGGAACGCGGGGGCGCTACCAGTCTGGTCCAGCATCTACAAGAGGTCCGGGGACTGGTCCACGACGCGCGACAGGGCGATCTCACCGAGGCCGAATGGCTGGCGCTGTCCACCGGACGCTGCGGCGCCCGGTCCCGATCCGCCCTCAGCCCCGCACAGGCCGAATTGCGCTGGTCGCAACTGGATTGGGGCACCGCATCCCGTGGGCATGTCTCCGGATGCCGCGTGCCCAACGATGCCGACCGCGAGGTCTGTCTGGAGCAGCAGAGTTCCGTTTTCGACTATCTGCGTTCACGCGGTCTGTCCACCCAATGGTGCCGGACAGGCATCATCGGGACCCGGCTGCTGCAGGACACAGACATAGAACGCAAACAGCAGGACCAAGGTGCGGATTTCCTCTTCGGCATCCCCTACTGGCCCTTCGCCCACTTCCTGCCCGGAACCCGCAAGCACCCCAACGTCGACCGCATGTGCGGGATGCAACGCACCTTCCTGGCCCATGGCATAGATGATTATCATCCGGTCCGTAAAACCGGGCGCGCCATGATGGGACCCGCCGGCATGACCCGTATCAATGTGCCCGCCAACCCAGATCCCCAGGGCCGGGGGTTGCACCCTGCAAAGAGATGGGGGGCCAGCGACACCACCATCCTGCAACTGCTGGCGCAGGGCAAAAAACTGAATTTCTACAGCGAAGGCCTGGAATCCGGCCTCGCCGTGGCGCAGCAAACAGGCGGCATCCTGCATGTCCTCTGGTCCACCAGCGGCTTTAAAAATCTCGCGGAAGCCATCCTCGATCTCGACGCCGACGCCTTACCGGCCCCTGACCCCGACGAAGTGCATATCCTGCTGGTCGACCGCGACAAAAACCGCGAAGGCGAAAAAGCCGCCGCCTACTTTGGCCGCACTCTGGAAGCCATCGGACGCCGGGTGCTCTATCTCCTGCCACCCCCACCCGCAGGCTTGCAGCCGGCAGGCTTGCAGACGGCAGCCCCGCAGGTGGGAGACTTGCCGTCCGCAGCTCTGCAGTCTGCCGCCCTGTACCCCAGAGATTCACAGTCGGCAGACTTGCCGTCGGCAGGCTTGCAGGCTGCAAACGATAACTGGTTCGGCGATTGGGACGATGCGCTCACCGAGGGACGCATGGATGCCGCACTCCAACAGGCCATCCGGGACGCCGCCGAAAACCTGCGTCACGCCCCGCTCCACACGCCCGAAGATGTCGCCACCGGGGAAGCTCTACGGTCCATCCCTGCCGTACCACGCTCCCCACTCAAAGCCATCCATGAGGTCCGCATCGAGATGGATATGCGCGAGTATCGCCGCAAGCACCTGGAGGCCGCGAAAACGCGGGGCGTCTGGACCAATGTGGATTCCACCGGGGCCGGCAAGACCCGCATGCTCGCCAGACTGACAGCGCCCGACGGCGACAAGGACCACCTGGTCATCTCCACCCCGCAACGCCGGGACGCCAATCGTATCTTCGATACCAACCGCGATCAGGACGGCACGTACTACCTGCGTAATAGCCGGACCAACTCCATCGCCAACGAGGACGATGTAAAAAATCTGATCCTGGACCGCCTCGATGCCGTCGACGGCAAACCACTCTGGACCCGCGATTCGGATTGTGTCATCGACGCCGAGACCACCCGGCAACACATCGCGGACAATACGCTTCCCGGATGCTGGCGCAGCAAACTGCAATCCGGCGTGCAGATGGACCTGACCGGGGCTTTCAGCCAGGAAAACGGCGAGATGCACCCCGACATCCTGACCCATCAGCACCACGGCTGCGGCAAGGACTGCGCCACCTGCCCCGCCGGTTGTGTCGCTCAAATCCTGGTACGCGCCCTGCAAAAACCCGACGAGGCCGAAGTGACCCTGGAAGAACTGGATGCGCCGGTCAAAAACCTGGGACCGTATCCGATATACGGGCAAAACATCGCCGTCACCAAAGCCACCCTGGGCCAATTCCTGCCTTGCGCATCCCAACTCAACCGGCTGTTGTCCTACGGCGAAAAAGCCGTCTGCACGACTACCACGCTCCTCCAGTACGACAAGCGGCTGTTCTCGCAGTCCACGGAAATCCGTCAGGATGAGATGCCCTCTCTCATGGACATGCAAGAGATCGGATGGAAGGTTTTTCAGGAGGCGCGGGCCGCCACCGACTACTGGATCGGCAGCCTGCGCTTCCAGTTGGCGCAAACGCCCGATACCCCCGAAAACCGGAAACTGCGCAAGGGGATGGAACAGTCCATCGCATCCACGCAAACGGTGATGCTGACCTATCGCTTTCTCTACCGGCGTTTTCTGGACGTCATGGCTGACGACAAACCAATGGACGCCCGAAGTCTTGCCGCACGGATCAACACCAAAAAAGTGCGGCGGAAAATCATACAGCCCTTTTTGAAATCCATCCGTGCCCAGAAAATCCAGCACGAGGCGATGTTCGAGCAGCCGTACTATCCCTCGGCAGATTCACGCAAAAAAATCGTGCCCACCGTTTTCGCCAAGCATCTGGCGCAGGCACTGGAACATGGCAGCATTTTTCTCATCGAGGGCGCGGATGGAAGCATCGCCGACCGTAAAATCCTGCTGTACTTTCCCACCGCGTTCGGCGAGGAACTGATCCTCAGCCACTCCGGCGAATCCAGAAAGCGCATCGATATCTATACGGCCACCCCGGACATGGTGCTCACCGAAATGAGTAAGGGCGTGAGCGAAAACTTCGCTGAGGATAATGTGCATATCACCTGGCGCCCGCTGAATCACACCAAGACTGCCCAAATTTTGAATCCCGCCACCTCGCTCCAAAACGCGCAGCGCATCCTGCAAACATATTGGGATCAAGGCCTGAAAGCCGCCATGCTGGTCAACAAAAAAATGGCTCCCGCCCTGCAGGCATGGGCCAAACAATACCGGCCCGGGTACGAAAACCTGATCGGATGGATCGGCAAACACCATATTGGACACAACGATTGGGCCACCTGCGACGGGCTGGTGATCTGGTCGCTGGATCTGCCGCCTATCCAGGTGCTGGCCCAGGAATATCTCGCTACGCGCCGCATCTTCGAACGCGATCAATGGGCTGACATCGATGAATTCGGCAACCATTGGGAAAATAGTCGAAAGGACTACGTGGCGTTTTCGCATCTGGGTCTGGAGGCATTGGCGCGGGTGTTCAGTAACGCAGATTTTGACCGCTACGTGCGCTGGCGCGTGACACAGACCATCACCCAGGCCGTGGGCCGTCTGCGCGGGGTCAACAACCCCTTGGGCGAAACACGCAAAAAGTTCTGCGACGTGTACTCCGAAATCCCGCCCATCGATGGGCTGTTCGGCACCTATATCGACGACATCATTCCCGCCGAATTCCCGTCGCCCGAGGCTCTCCACAAACAGGCAGTGGAGCGGTTGGCCAATATAATAAGCGGCTATCACCTTTCCCTGCCGGGCGCAGCCCTGCCAAAAATCGGAGAAGGGGCAGATACCGCTATACAAACGGAATTGTTGCCACCGCAACAGACGCAGAAAAAAACCATCCGCATAAGTATCCGTGCTCTGCAGAAAACCGCCAAGGCGCACGGCCTGTCGGGGTTCCAGTCGGAGAACCTGCACGAGGCCCTTGAGCTGCTCAAGCAATCCCGGCCCAACGTGCTCGATTACAAAATCCAGTCCGGCAGGGCCACCGAGATCATCGTCCGCGCCGATCCGCCCATCCCCGCCCCGGAGCAGCCCACGGACGACCGGGTGATCCAATTGCTAGGCCACATGATCCAACAGCGCCGGGAGTCCGGTGGCGGCGAAATCCAGTTCAGCGCCCGCGAACTGTATCGCATCCTCGAACCCCAGACCGCCTGCATCCCCGGACTGCTCGATCTGCAGGCCGTCTACAATCGGCTGCAACAGGCCTTCCCCGACATCGAGGTTGAGGAGCGCGCCACCGACACCCTCGAACCCTGGACTTACATCCGGTTCCGCCCCGACACCCCCGCGCAACTCCTTGGTAATGCGGGACATTCATGTGTTGGTGGGGTGTATAATAATAGTGTACCCCCCCAACACCGCCCCGGTCCTGCGGACGGCAAGTCTGCGCCCGACGGTCCTGCGGACGGTGAATATCCCGCGGACGGCGACGGTCCTGCAGACAACATCCCGGCAGATGGCAGCCCTGCAACCCCACCCGCCCCGAAGACGCTGCACAACGGCGACGTGCTCACCCTGCAAATCCAGGGCACCCGCGTGAAAGCCTTCAGCGGGGTCATCGACGCGCCGGACAGCTTGCCGGGCGATCCCGACCCATCGCGGGTATTTCCGGCCTTCGTGACCAACGATTTCCTGAGCCGCCTTTTGCAGCGCGAGGGGCAGTGGCGGCGAGAAGGCGGCGGGGACGTCATCCCGAACTTCGATCACCGCATTGGCCTGGATTACCGCAAGGAATGGGTGCGCTGGCTCAACGTCCCGGAGCACCCGGTCATCGAGACCCTGGCGATCCTCACCCATTGCGTGGACAGCTACCTGACCCTGCAACACCCTGAATGCCTCTCGGTCCTGCCCGCCCTGGACGCCGCCGAAAACGATCTGGCCCATCAGTTGGCCGATGACCCGCTCCTGCAAGCCTTGCTGGAGGACTGGCGCGCGCATCCCGGCATCCCTCGTCTCGATCTGCGCAAACCCCTGCACATCACGTCCAGCCTGTCCGGAGCGTCCAGGCCGAAAACAGCGGTAGCGGCTAAGCCCTGCGGCCAGCATGTCCTGCAGACGGCAGGGGGTTCGCACCCTGCAAGGGTTGCACCCCGCGAGGGGTTGCCCACCGCAGAGGGAAAAAGGTTTGCGGCACCATAGTCAGTGACAGTTTTTTTGGCGGAAGAAGGATAAGGATATGGACTTAGCGAAAATCAGGATGGCCGGATCGTTGTTATGGGAACACATCGCAGGGGTGATCGCGTTGATCTTCCTGATCAATCTGGCTTTTCTGATCTATCTATGGGTTAGCCCATCATCGCCGTCCATGGTGGACGGACGGCAGATGGCAGCGGTCGTCCAGCAAGCCGGACACGGCAAGGTCGAATTCAGGCAGAACATGCAAGTGGACGGCATCCCCGCCGCCCAGGTCCGTTATCCCAACCACTCCCTGCACACCGTATTCTTCCTCGCCTATAAAGGGAAAATCCGGGGCATCGTCGTCGGTGGTCACGTCTATACCGACCAGGGAACGCCGTGGGTGGTGACATGGCCGAAGATCGGGACCATCCCGGCCTCACCCGGATACCCGCAACGGAGCGGTTCCCATCCTGCGGCAACCCCGCCGGGTGCAAGCCTGCCGGGTGCAACCCCCGTCCCTGTGCCCAATATGCCAACCAAAACCACCGGTTCCGCAGTGCAGGTACCTAATACCGTGGGGACGATGCCCATTACCGCCAAAGCCGTTTTGCGTTACGTCTCTTTCACCCACGGTTTCCTCTGGGGGTTGCACCCTGCCAAGGGACGGGACGCACATACCCCCATCGATGCCCTGGTCGATCCCAACTGCCTGTATTGCCATCGCTGGTTCCTGGCTGAAAAAGCCGCCGTGAACGCCGGGAAAATCAGCTTCCGCATTATCCCCGTAGCAGCCTTGAAACCGTCCAGCGTCCCCCGCGCCATCGAAATCCTGACCGCGAAAAACCCGCTGCAACTCTGGTTGCAAAACGATAACGGATTCCACACAAAAACCGAAAGCGGCGGAATTCCGACCACACTGCCCAAAAATAAGGCGATGCAAAAAGCCGTCGCCGTGAATACCGCCATTTTGTATGCCGTGGACAACCACCACCCCTTTACCCCCACCTTCGTCGATACCAGAACCGGACAGGTCTGGATGGGCGCAAATCATGATCAGGAGATGGCTCATGCCTTTATTCAGTAGGAAACCGAAATCACAGACGAAAGCTGCGAAACCGGCTGCACCGGTGCAACCGGTGGTATCGCCGGAACCGGCACCGGATCGTCTGCCACCCGAACAGCCATCCTTCAACGATCTCGAAGTCGAGATTATCGGTACCTATCACGCGGGCAAGGCCTTGCTCATGGCATATAACTGCGAACTGATCCTGGGCGCATTCGCCGTGCTGTTCGCTGTACTGTATTTCGCGTTTCCCCGCACGGAAATCATCAATCACTACTTCGCCACTGAACCCAATGGCGGATTGATACCGATGGTGTCCTACAACAAGCCCTTCGATACCGAGTCCGCCGTGATCTCCTGGACCGAACAGGCCGTAACCGGCATCTTCAGCTTTGACGCGCTGAACTATCGCCGACGCATGGAATCCGCCCAAAAGGATTTTACCAGCGCCGGATTTTCCACGTTCCTCGCACAGTTCAAGAAAAACGGACTGTATGCCGACATGATGACCCGCAAGCTCATGATCTCCGCCGTGCAGAGCGGAACCGCCGTCATCCGCCTCAAGGGACTCAATCCACAGGGCGTCTATGCATGGCAGGTGCAGATCCCCATCCATTTCCGCCTCGAAAGCTCCAACGGACTTTCGGACAAAAAGTATCTGGCCACCGTGATCGTGCAGCGCGTTGCCAACTGGAAGAATCCCCGCGCCATCGCCATTTCATCCATCGCCCTGATCAAGGAGTAAACCCATGGGCATCGTGATTTCCCAACCACCTATTGCCACTACGCAGATCATCAACACGGGGGTACCGATCACCACACCAGCAGGCTTGCAGCCGGCAGGCTCGCAACCCGCAGGGTCGCAGCCGACGGCGACTCTGACACCGGCACAGCAACTGCAGGACCGACTCAACGGCAATTCCGCCGCCACCGCAGGGTCGCCCTCGGCAGGATCGCCATCCGCAGGATTGCCGATTCCTGGATTGCCGCCCTTCAAAAGCATTGAAAAAGCCCTGTTGCCGTTGTCCGGCCAGCAGATTCACCAGTTTCGGGGGAAAGTCCGGAAAACACAGGAAGGCGGCAACGAGCCGATCATCCCGAAGAACGGCATTACCCAGGTCATCACCGTCGACCCGAACTCCGGGGAAACTCCGACCATCCATATGGCCGCTGGTTACGCCTGCTCACTGACCGTGGTGGATGGAGCCGGTCAGCCCTGGCCCATCGTTACTGCCGTCATCGGTAGCGGCAAGCGGTTCACCGCGCAGGGCATCGACAAAAACGCACTGGAACCGACCATCGTCGTTTCCGATCTTCTGCCACACGCACAAAGCAATCTGCTGCTGACTTTGCAGGGACTGAATACTCCCATCCCCGTGCAACTGGTCAGCGGCGGACCGCTCGAACACGGCAAGGAAACCGTGGCCTATCGCGTCATCCTCCGGGTACGCGGCATGGTCCCCGGCGGCTTGCCCGCTTCCTTCTCGCCCAGCCCCAACCACGGCACGACCGCCGCCTTGCTGCAGACCCTCTACGGCACCATGCCCGCCGCCGCCAAAACCCTGCGCGTGAAAAACGCCCCGGCCTACAGCTATACCCGCGCGTGGCGGATGAACGGTGATCTCTGGCTTCGGACTCATGGACGTTTGCTCGCTCCCGCCTGGATCGCCACCGAAGCCTCGGCCAACGGCGTCCATGCGTATGTCCTGCCCCAAACCCATGCCGTGCTCCTGCGCTTCGACGGCATCAACCAGACCCTGGAGGTGCGCTGATGGAAAATGAAAAGAACCAGACCGTAGTCCCACAAACCACGGACAGTGCCGACGATGTGATTCAAACGGTAAAAAAACGGTCTTACGCCCAGGCCGCAGGCGCGTTCTACACCAATCCCGCGACCCGCAAGATGGCCCTCATCACCACCGGCGTCGCCGTGTTCGCCCTGGGCTTCGGCGCGTATCGGCTGCTGAGCGGTCCTCCCGTGCCTCAAAAACTCAACGATCAGGTGCAGTCCGCGCATCTCCACGGCGCGCCCGGTGGCAGCAAGGGCAACCAGGCTTATAACGCGCAACTCAATCAGGCGAACCACCAGATGGGTCAGCAGGCGGCCAATGCCGGAAAGACCTACCTGCCCACGCCAACCGCACTGCATCCCGTCGCCGCAACCCAATCCGTGACCGCTCCGGCGCAATCTCCCGCCCCGTCTCCGGCACCCATCGTGGTGCAGAACCCCTACACGCCGACCGCCGCCACCACGTCACAGCAGAGCGCACTGGAGCAGTCCATGACCGCCGAGCTGAAGCGATTCGTCAATGACAAGCCGTATGGACCCGTGGACGTGACGCAGATCAGCAAGATCAAACAGGGGCAGCCCGTGGCTAATACCGCCGCAGCGCAGGCCATGCAAAACGGGTCCACCACGCTGGCGCTGGCGGGGCATATTTCCTTCGCCATGCTGGATATCGGCGTGAACTCCAACGATCAAAGCCCTATCGAGGCCACCATCGAGGGCGGACGTTTCCACGGAGCGCGACTGCTGGGCAGTTTCAAGCGGGAGCACCAGGTGGTCGTGATGCAGTTCAACATCATGACCTTTAACGGGCAATCCTATCCCATCAACGCATATGCCATCAGCGCAAAAAATGCGCGCGTGGGCATGGCGACCACCGTGAACAATCATGTGCTCTATCGCTACGGTTGGCTGTTTGCCGGCGCGTTCCTGCAGGGCATCAACCAGGCTTTGCAAGACGCCAATCAAACCGTGGTGGCCGGCAGCGGGTACGCCCTGATGACCCACCAGCTCAACAACGGCCAGATCCTGGAACAGGCTGCGGGCAACGTCGGCAATGTCATGGTTCCCATCGCGGAGAATCGTTTCAACACGCCGCCCACCGTCCGGGTACCCGCCGGTACGGGAATGGGCATTCTGTTCATGTCGCCGGTCAAGGAGCAATCACATGGCTGATTTTGCAAAGCAGTTCCCACAACCACTTGCGGGGGTGCAGCCACTTGCAGGGTGCCAACCTCTCGCCGGGAAGCAGTCCCGCGCAAGCATTCCCGACTTGTGGGATCAACTGTTCGCCCAGGCGCTAAAGATTCAGGAAGCAGACCTGCCGTCCGCAGGACTACAGACGGCAAGTGATGACTTCCCCCAGGCGGAAAGCCTACAGGGCGAAGAAAAAAGCGGGTCCAGCATCTATATCCAGGACGCCGAAGTGCTGGCCGCGCGGAACAGCGCATCGGCCATGAGCCTGCTCTGGGAACGCGTGGCCCCTCTGATCCGGGGCATGGTCGATATCACGCTGAATCACCATCGCCATGTGCGAAAGGAAGACCTGCAACAGGAAGCCTGGATCGCCTTCGCGCAATCCGTGGAACGCTACGATGGTCGCAGTCGGGGCGCTTACTGGACCTATCTGCGGCTGTCCCTGCATACCCGCTTCCGTCAGTTCGCCGCGCACGATCGGGTCATTCCCATTCCCCATGATACCCGGCAGCAGCGCGCCCACTGGCACAAGATCACCAAAGAAACCTTCGACGCCCGCCTGCAGGCGCAGAACCTGAGCTATCCGGATGCCGAAACCGAAGGCTGGAACACCATCATGAAAGGAGGAGACAACAACATGGAAAACGCCGTAATCGAAAAAATGGACCTGAATGATATGCGCCACAAGTTGCAACGTCTGCCACGGCGCTGGCGCGATCTGCTGCTCCTTTCGCAAAAATACGAAAACCAGGACCTGGCCCCGATGCTGGCCATCGATGTGGATGAAATGGTCAGCCTGTACACCCAGATCATGACCATCCTGCGCGCCATGCCCATTGAACATTTCAAGTACGGAAAAAGCGAAAGCGAATATCTGGCTGATTGGGACAAGTTGCGCGACTAACCCTGCTCTTTCTCATAACCATAAACAGGAGAATCCCGTCATGTCCGCAGCACTATCCGTTCTGGAAACCATGATCCAACCATCCCCGGCAGGCTTGCAGCCCGCAGGATTGCAGATCGTAGCACCGTCGTCCGTAGAACCATTGCTGTCCGCAGGACATTCGCCGTGCGCAGCACTGCCGTCTGCAAGACCAGGACTGCCGTGCGCAGCACCCGCGTTTCCGTGGATGGGCGGGAAGAGCTGGCTGGCGCAGAAAATCGTGGACCGTTTGCCGCGCAAGGCGTGCTATGTGGAACCCTTCGCCGGTGCCGCCGCCATGCTGCTGGCCCTGCCGCCATCTCCCGTCGAAGTCCTGAATGACCGCAACCGCGATCTGGTCGGCTTCTACCGGGTGATGCAGGAAGACCGTGCCCGCGTGGTACTGCTGGAACGCCTGCAGTGGACGCCCTACGCCAGAGCGGAGTATGCCCGCGCCCTGGACCTTCTGGATTGTTCTGAAGACGATCCCATTACCCGCGCCTGGGCCTTTTTCGTGGTGTCCAATGCCTCTTTCAGCGGCGGGGGACAAGGCGGCCTCACCGAAAAACGCTTCGCCACCAGCACCCAACGGTCTCAGGGCCGACGCATGAATTACCATATTGAGGGCCTGCCCGCCCTGGCGCAGCGCCTGAAGGACGTGGTGATCGAGAACCGCGAAGCCATCGACCTGCTGGCCCAATACGACAGCCCCGACACCCTGTTTTTTCTGGACCCGCCCTACTATCCCGATACCCGCAACATCCACCACGAGCGCAGCCGGGGTACCTACGCGGGCGGCGAGATGGACGCCGTGCAGCACCTGGAACTGCTGGCCATGTGCCGCCAGTTGAAGGGTTTTGTCGCTCTCTGCGGCTACGCCCATGCCGACTACGACGATGCGCTTCTGTCCGCCGGCTGGGAAACCCTGTCTTTTCCCCGCAAGGCACTGAGTTCCCTGCACCGCGATACGGACCAGTCCCGACGCGAGGAACGGGTCTGGATCAACCCCCGACTGGCAAAACATTGGCAGAAATGCCAGCAAGCCACGCTCTTTTGAGGATCATATTACGATGAAACAACAGATTGAGCAGAGAATATTGCGATTACCTCAGGTAATGGATCTGGTAGGCCTGCGCAAAACGACAATTTATCAGCGCATCAAGGACAACGATTTCCCTCCCCCCGTCAAGCTTGGAGCGCGGGCGAGTGGTTGGTTGCAACGTGACATTGATGCATGGATCAATCAACGAGCGGAACACCCGCCAGTTGCGTAAGCCAGTCCGACCATGCCTGCATCATCTTTTGGCGCTCTTGCAAATAGTGCGTGCGGTTGTAGGCGCGCCCCAGGTGATCCTTTACCGTATGAGCCAACTGCATTTCAATAACCTCCGGGCGGAACCCCAGGTTTTCATCTAGAAAGGTGCGAGCCGTCGCACGAAATCCGTGGCCAGTCACCTGCTCTTTTTTGTATCCCATGATTCGGAGTGCCGCTAAAACGGTATTTTCAGAAATTGGTTTTTCGGTTGTTAGGGCACCAGGAAACACATAGGCACTATCGATACGCATTGCGCGCAACCTGTTGAGTATGGCAACAGCGTGGGTGGACAGTGGAACCATATGCGGTTCTCGCAGCTTCATTTTTTCTTTAGGGATGTTCCAGGCTCCATTTTCAAAATCGAACTCTGCCCATTCCGCTTTTCTCAGTTCACCGGGCCTTACAAACCATAGCGCCTGCAACATCAAAGCGGCTACGACGGTCAGACTCCCCCTGTAGTTTTTAGCACGACGCATAAATTCACCCAACTCATCGGGTGTTAAAAGCGCAGCGCGATGCTTGTCTTTATATGGCATGAGCGCACCACGAAGGGGAACTGTGGGGTCGGATTCGGCCCGAAGTGTAGCCACGGCGTAGCGCGATATGCGACTTATAATGGACGACAGCCGGTGTGCTGTCTCCTTCCGCCCGCTGGCCTCGATAGGCATCAGCAACGCCAGCACATCGGCGGGACGGATCTTGCTGATTTCAATCTTCCCTAGAACGGGATAAACCAGCCTTTCCAGTCGGGACTCCAGGCGCACCGCTGTAGCAGGGGTGATTATCGCTTTTTGTTTTTCCAGCCACTCCGTGGCAATCGATTGGAAGGCCGTGCTTGGAATAGCACCCTGTCGCTGAAGAACGATCTCAGCCTTTTCCGCTTTCTTCTTCTCTCCTGGGTCAACACCTTCTAATATCAATTTTCTGGCATCATCTCTCTTTTCCCGCGCGCCACTCAGTGACACTTCCGGGTAAGATCCGAAGGACAGCAGTTTTTGCTTGCCGGCGAACCGATAGGCCATGCGCCAAAGTTTCGATCTGGCTGTCACATAGAGGAAAAGCCCTTTCTCGTCAGCGATCTTGTACGGTTTGTCTTTAGGTTTCGCAGTGCGGGCGCGCGTATCGGAGAGAGGCATGATGGTATTGGCTCTTGGCTTTCAGGATACCCACAATAATACCAACAACCACCACCGGATGCACACGAATCAAACCGAACGAAAGCGAACGATAAAGACCATAAGTTACTGTTGTAAAAGATGGTTTCTGACCTTCTCGAACTTCACCGAACGCCGCTTCTGTGGCAGTCCCCGGTACCACATCTAGAGTATCCCAGTAGCCCAAAAGGGCTACTAAATCATACCAAAACAAAGCCTTATTCGAGGTTTCATGACGATCATGAAACCTCGGTTTATTTCTTTGCAATCCAGGTTTCGCCACAGCACTGCCCCGCCTGTGGGCTAGGCCCTCCCCAGCAAAACCTTTGTCGATCTGCTCAATCGTTACCTTCAATCCGATGTTCCTTCCAGACGCAGCGTGGCGGCCGGAAACCAACCGCATCCCGCATATCTTGCGGGATGAACCTTTGTGCCGGCTTGGCGAGATATCAACGGCCACTGCCATATTCGGCGCACAAAAACCCTTTTCTAGTGGAGGAGATGGGGCGCTATCTCATGCTGACTTAGGAACAAAGGCTACACACCAGCCATTGGGGCTGATGTTACCCGCCACCACCTTACAACTATGTGGAGCAA
>JAEHJW020002314.1_pt1 | contig 22213 bp, 29 predicted proteins | sample 9271431 | NCBI WGS metagenome assembly JAEHJW02 | reverse complement strand
CAAACGTTTAAAATATAACGCAGAAGTAGTTTTAACACGGAAAGATCATTGATCCCGTAGCTCAGCATGGATTAGAGCGCTGGCCCTCTAAGCCGGAGGTCGTGGGTTCGAATCCCACCGGGATCGCGACTATAATAGCTATATACTGGATTCGTACATGTATTGGTATGGAAATGATTTATCCGTGGGATGTTTATAGGAGTAAGGTTTCGAGGGTTGTGTATAGGCGTATGTGTCGCCATTTTCTTGAGTTTGGTGGTTATGTTGATCCGAAGTTGTTGAATCATGTGCGGGGGCATAATTCGAAGGTGGAGGCGGAGACTCTTGAGCTTGAGAGGGGGATTAGGAATTTGGTTGAGGAGGCGCGTAGTGATCCTGAGAAGACGAAGGATGCGTTGATGCGGTATATTCGTTTTTCGAATGAAAGGATAGACAGGGGTGAGATAGCTAGTGATGCTGTGTTTGCTTATTTGAAGCCGATTAAGCTTGCGTTGGATATGAATGATGTGCCTTTTATTTGGTCTCGATTGAGGCGGTTGGTGCATATTAAGACATATCCGAAGGATCGGGAGTATACGTTGGATGAAATTAAGCTTTTGGTGTCGAAGGCGCAGCCGCATCTTAGGGTTGCTATTTTGTTTATGGTTTCTTCTGGGATACGTGTGGGTGCGTTTGATTATATGCGTGTGGGTGATGTGGCGCCTCTTGAAATTGATGGTAAGGTTGTTTGTGGTAAGCTTACTGTTTATGCTGGTGAGGGTAATGATGAGTATGTTACTTTGATTTCAAAGGAGGCTTATGATGAGTGGTTGTTGTATTTGCGGCGGAGGGGGAATCCGCCTGTTACTGCTCCTGCTATAACGGATAGGGCTGAAAGGAATGGGATTAAGGCGTATAGTGTGCGGCGTGCTTTGAATCATTTGTTGTGGAGTTCTGGATTGCGGCGGGAGAAGAAGAAGAGGCATGAGGTGATGCAGGCGCATGGGTTTCGTAAGTTTTTTGATAATACTGCTAAGGATTATTTGGATGAAGAGTATGTTGAGCGGCTTATGGGGCATGATATGGGTGTGCGGGAGCATTATGATCGGCATTTGCCGAAGTTGGCGGTGGAGCAGTATTTGCGGGCTATGCCGTATTTGTCTGTTGGTGAGGCGTATAGGAATGAGGCGAAGCATTTGGATGAGATTGAGAAGTTGAAGAAGGAGAATAGTGAGAAGTATGTGGAGACGCGGTTGGAGTTGTTGGAGTCTAAGGATAATATAAGGAAGCTTGAGTTGAGGATTGAAAAGCAGGCGAGCGTGGCAAATGAGCTTGAGGAGCTCAGGAAGATGATTGAGAATATTAAGAATGGGAGTCGTTGATTCTTTTTTCTATTTCGGTTATCTTCTTAAGTAGTTCGTCTAATATTGCTTCATCGATCTCTATTTTCTTTGTCATACGGCTTTATGTTGTGGCAGGTTATAAGCCGTGGTTAAGATAACCAGCTGTTGCTGGGTAGAATTGTTGTTTTTTGTGTTCTGCCTGATTTTTTTTCTTCGCTCTTCCTTCTTTTTTTAGATTGGACGTTTGTTACTGGTACAGTTGTGGGTGCAGGTAATGTGTTTAATTTTTATCCAGCTGTTGCTGGGTAAAATTGTTGTTCTGCCTGATTTTTGGCGCATTTGTCCGCCTGTTTTATGCTTGTTTTTTTGCGCGTACCAGGGGGTTGTGCGAGCGCGTGTTTTTGTGTGCAAAATAGCCCCCCCGGTGTGCACGTTTAGCCCGGTGTTGATTTTCTGGTGTTGCCGCGGGTACGGTTGGAATATCTTTTTTTTGCCAGCTGTTGCTGGGTGAAATTGCTCGTTTTGCGTGTGTTAACCTGGGTCAGCCTGGGGGACTCGCTACTTGTGAGTAGCGGGCCCTGTGGTACTCGCTACTTGTAGGTAGCGAGTCCACAAGCTTCAGGCAGTTTTCTGCGTTGGCTATTGTGCTCATGAGTTTTGGATTCGGGTTGTTGCGTTTTTAAGCGTGTTCTTCATTGTTTTGCATGAGGCAGAATTGTGTTAAGGTGAAGAAGATGCCACGGATTGTGGAGCCGCCGAAGGATGGTATTATTGTGAAGCATTCGTTGACGATGTATCGTTTGAGCCAGGTTTAGTTTCCTTTTAACGGTGGTTGGCATGTGGGTGTTGGGAGAATGAGAAATGAGTGATGAGTTTCGGGGCGATGAGTTTAGGATTGAGGGTGTAAAAGCGCGGTATGAGAGGTTGAAATTCTTTGCGTTATCTGAGATTTCCTTGAAATATGTATACCAGGAACACAATAATGAGTTGGAGCGGCTTTTTAATAAGGATTCTCTAAATGGAGAGGATATTAGGGTTTTAGCGGCGCATGTTCTTTCAAAGAGAGCGCTTGAGTTGTGGTTGAAGGATTCTGGGAATGATCAAAAAACCAGCGATGAAATAGAAAATCGCATAAAGGCGTTGGAAGATACCATAGAAAAGCAGGGTGCTATTATAAGTGAACTTAAGGAACAAGTTGATAATTATGAAACTGAAATATATAATATGAAACACGCGTTTGGTGAGCAAAATTGATTAGCGTTATTTCTGGGAAACAGGTTTCTGAGAAATTGATGAATGTTTTTGCTCTGTATAGTGGTAAGAAACTTAAAAGTGGGCGGCGTTATGGGTTTGATGTTGGGCACTGGCATATACACTGTTTTACGTTTGATACATCAATGGATAAAAATATTGTTTGGTTATATGATAGAGATGGCCATAAAATTGTTGAAACTGGGGCGCGTGAAATAATAGAAATAACTGTGTGTAGCGCGGATTATGAGGAAGTGTTTAGCACGATCTATTATAGGGGGGTATAGCAATTGGGAAAAGAGAAAGCGCGAAGTGCGGTAAATGAGAATGAGTCGGAGGCGCTCTTGTTTTTAGGTGTGATACTTTCTAATCCCAAGCTGGTTAGTTTGGAACTTAGTGCTATGAAAATGAGTGATCAATGAATGAGTGATGAAATAAAGATGGTGTTCTAAATGGATGCGGTAACTGGTGTGAAACGGCGTTATACTGCCTTGAAATCATGGGGTTTAACGAAGGCATCATTAAATGATATATGCGCGGATTATAATAAACGTATTGATGAGATTTTTAGTGAGGATGTGTTGGATGAAGATACTGTGCGGGAATTGGTGGTTACGATTCTTTCTAAAAAAGCTGTTGAATTAGTGTTACGGGATTTGGGGAAGTGAGTGTAATTGAAAACGTATGTGTTGATTGAGGAGGATGGCAATTGCCCCGTGGTGCTTGTTGTGAAGGCGCGAGATAAGAAACATGCTATTGAGCTTGTGCGGGAAAAGGATTTTGAGATTGGCGAACCGCTGATAGATGCGATGAAGCTTTATTTGCGGGAATTTAGAGATGGTGAAGTCTTTTTTGCGCAGGGTGGCGCATGAGATGAGCAACGATAAGGAAGCGCTTATTTTTGTTGATGGTTGTTACTACAAAACGATAGTGTACCAGGGCAAGCTTGATGTAGCGAAGTTGATGGCTGAGTTGGGTGCGCTTGAGTGCAAAAAGGCGACAATCTTTCTTGATGGAATGAAGGTGGAATTGAAAAGGTGATTAATACGCTGGATTGGTTGGTGTTTGTTTTTTTTTTGTTGGTTTCCTTTTAACTGTGTTTGGCATGTGCCTGTATGGATCAGTTCAAAGTTCCAATTTACTTAAATGGTGAGTATTTTTCTCGTATTGATTTTTATCAACCGGTGACTGAGGATGATCGGAAGGAGATAATTGAATCTGTTGTAGAGATAATGGGGCGTGAAAAGTATAATGAGATTCGTATAGGGCGTGATAGTTATATTGCTAATTTTGGGGAATTATCGGTTTTCGTGAAGAGTGAGTAGAATGAGTGATGAGTTTTCTATAGCGTTAGCAACTGAACTATCATTTTACAGTGGAGTTAAATCTAAGCGTAAAGAGCGATACGGTTTTGATGCTGGGAATGAGCATATTCATTGTTTCTCTTTTACTACAACTGGAGATAACAAAATGGTTTTTCTTCATGACAGGGATGGGTATATTATCGATAAAATACCTGTTAATGATATATTGGGAATTTCAATATGTAATGCGCGTTATGATGAAGTTGTTACATGCTTATTTGCGAAGACCATGAGGGGGATTAACCATGGTTAAAACAAAACCTAAGGATAGTGAGTAAGAATGACTAAAACATACAAAATTCCGGTATATCTAGATGGTGAATATTGCGCCAGTTTAAAATACAAAGACACTGTTTCAGCACGTGATGCATATCAGCTAAAGGCGGATGCTAAGGAGATGCTAGAGAAAATGGTAAAAAATGCCAATATTCAGGTAGGAGGTGATAGATTCATGCACCTAGCTGTATTTGTGGAGTGGAGTAAGTGATAGAAATGAGTAAGGGTGTTTACACGGACTTGGTGGATGCGTTGATTCAGTATAATGGTATTGAGGCTAAAACTGGGGAGAGATATGGGATTGATGTTGAGGGATTGCATCTTCATTGCGCTAAATTTGAGCTGTTCATGAATAACAAGTTTATTATATTGTATGATGTGAGCGGTTTTGAAATTGTTGAGATAAACATTAATCGTATAACAGATATATCTATTTGTAAAACGGATTATTGGAACACTGTAAGTGCGCTGTACCATAAAGGAGTGAGTGATTAATCATGGTTGATTTGGGTGTTTTGAAAAAGAAATTGGATGATGATTTTAGTGTATATGAGGTAAAAGAGAGTGAATTATCTGCTTATCTTTCGAGTGTATATTATAGAATTTGTGTTAATCATATTAGTAGCCAGGATTTTTGTAAAATTGTGAAAGCGCATAACTTGAAGTTGCTTAGAATTGATCATAATGATGAGACTTCGTTAATAGAAATAACGTTTTTGGTTAATCGGAGTAGGTGGTGATTGGGTGTGAGTCGGCGTTTTGCGCTTGTTAGCGTGATTGTTTTTTCTGTTTTATTTGGTTTCTCGGTTTTGGGTGTGATTGTGTTGGCTGGTTCTTATTATAATGTTGCTGTAGTTTTCTTGCTTGGTGAGTTTATTTTCGCGTTGGTGTTGGGTATTATTATTTTGGGGCGGCGTGTATATAACAATACGGGGGATAGTGTGGATGATCTAAGGAGTGTGTGGTTGAAAACGTATTTCAGGGTTGAGAGTAAAATCGTTGATGATGAGGATGATTTTGATCAAGATGCTTTTGATGCTTTGGAGGATGTTGCTGATGTTATGGATGATGCGGTTGATAGGTTGGCTGTGATTGATGGGGAGAAATTGCGGATGTTGCCTGATGATGAAAAGGTGAAATTGCGTGTGTTGCCGGATGATGAAAAAAAGGAGAAAGAGTTTTTGCCGGCTTTTTATGGCTAAATGAGAATGATGTGTGGTTATTGTGAAAAAGGAAGTTGAAAGCCAATATGATTATCTGATGAGCATTGGCGATAGTTTGTGGAAGTACGCTGGTTTTTGGATAGCTATTGTGGGTAAGGAGGTAGTGGCCCAGGCTGAGGATGGTAAAAAAGCTTATGATGAAGCAAAAAGGCGTTATCCGCGTAATACGCCTTTGATAATGCAGGTTCCGCGTGAGCTTGTTTTTCTCATGTGATTCGTTCTAGTTTTATTTTTCCCCAATCGCTGTAGGCTAGGTAGCCGGTGGCGTGGTATCGTTTGCATAGGGCTTTCATTCTTTCGCGTTCTTGTTCGCTGAAGAATTTTTTTACTACTTTGCATTCGATGAGCATTATTTTTTTGCCGCCTGGTGTTATTACGGTTAGATCGGGGAATGCGCTGAGGCGTTGTATTACGGCGTAGTAGCCTAAATCTCGGAAGTAGTTGCGTACGTAGAATTCGAATGCTGTGCCGTGCCTGCGGCGTTGGTCGCCCATGAAGCATTATGAATTGCGTTGTTAAAAGGTTGTTTTCTTGTTGATTAGTGTTGAAAGTTGGTTTAGGTCGGTTATGATTTGTTTGATTGTTTCTTTGTTGGTGATGTGTGGTACCCTGGAGCGGCCGACTTCGTATATTGTTATGATGCCAGTTTCTTCTAGTGTTTCTACGTGGCGATATATTACGGAATAATCCTGTTGCATGAGTTTTGCAATAGTTCTGATATTTAGTGGTTTTTCTTCGTTTAGCAATATTTCCAAGATGCGGTATTTTGTTGTGTTGGCTATTGCGTTCAGGAGTTTTGGATTCGGGTTGTTTGCGTTTTTTGTCATATTATTATGTTTATATTGTCACATTTAAATAGATTTCGGTGTTTTTGTTTTTAACTGTTGTTTCCACTTGTTTTTATGACGGTTAAATGGGTGTGTTATCCTGATATGGAGAGGATTGAGAATAATAAAGAAAATGGGCGTGAATATATAGGGCGTGAGGTGTTGGTTGAGGAAAAACGTGATGGTGAGAATGTTTCGTTGTGGTGGGATGGTGAGCGGTATAGGGTTTCATCGCATCGGCGTGTTGATGCTGATGTGAAAATAGTGGAGCGGTTGAAATCTACTGTTGATTATGCTAATGGTGTGTTGATGTTGGATCATTTGAGGGAGTTTGGGCGTGAGTATATTGTTTATGGTGAGTTGTTGGCGAATATAAGTCCAACGCGGTTGGAGCCTAGGCGGAAGCATCTTCGTTGGGTTGTGTTTGATATGTTTGATTTGGGTAGTGGTGTTTTTGTGCCTTATAATTATATGTATCAGATGTTGTATCATTATCGTATTCCCAGCCCGCGTATAGTTGATCGTTTGGTTCCGGATTCGGTTAATGATTTGGTTTCGAAGAAGGATGAGTGGATGAAGTGGTGCCGTAAACATCGGAGGGAGGGTGTTGTGATTAAGGCGTATGGTTTTCCGCGTGATATTTTTTCTAAGGAGAAGGTGGATATTCCTAAGTTGCCGAAGCTTGTAGTGCCGCAGGGGATACGTTTTCCGCCGATGGATGAGCATACGATTCAGCGTGCGCTGGAGCATGCGCGTGATGAGTGTGGTGCGAATTTTGGTGATAAGCGGGTTGCTATGCCTGTTGTGGCGAAGCATTTTGCGTTGGAAGCGCGTGAGCATAGTTTTGCGCAACCGCGTGATTTGTATAACCTATACTTGGAGTTTCTCAGGAAATTTGGTGATTGAGCGTATTTTTTGCCTTTTAACGGCGGTGTTTATATGATTGTTGCTCTTGCGCGTTGGTAAGATGATTACGGGGCATCAGTATTACCAACGCGCAAGTGTGATGCGGGGGTTAACCGAAAGGGGAAAGAAAGAACGGTCGCAGCCTGTTATTAGTGGGTGAAAACCCCACTCCCCCGCGCTAAACTCTCTGTTTTGTTTGTTGCTTTTAACTGTAATTTACTATACCCGTTCATGACGGCAATCACCTATTGGTTATCTTCGTTTTGTTGTAGTAGTTCAGTGTATATCGCGCCCGCCTATTGCGCTGGAGCACCGTGTTCGCTTTTGCCAGCCGTCATCGCGGTGTTTTCGGCGCGGGTAAAGGGAGTGAATTAGTGTTGAAGGGGGATAATGCTATTCTGTTTCATTTGGCTGTTTTGGGTAAGCGTGATAAGTATTGCGTTATGGCGATGAAGTATCCTGAAAAGCAGGCTGCTGGAACGGAGTGGTTATCGTTTGATGAGGTTTTGCCGTGGGCGAAGGGGAGGAATGCGTTGGGTGAGCAGGTTTGGATTTCGCTGAATGATAAGGATGTGAGTGCTGATTCGATAGCGGGTACGCGTGCTATTAACGATATTTATTTTGATATTGATTCTCACAGGCCGCATGATCGTACTGCTACTCAGGATGAGAAGAATGAGGCATTAGCGCGTGCTACTAAGTTGAGTGATTATTTGCGTGATAAGTATAATGCGTTTGGTTTTCTTGCTGATTCTGGTAATGGGTATCATTTGCATTATCCTATTGAGCGGTATGATATTCAGCCTGAGTTTCGTGGTGATGTGAATCGTAAGTATGCTGTGTTTATTGATAGTATTGCGAGTGGTAGTGGGGTTGAGATTGATGAGAATACTAAAGAGATTCGGCGTGTAACTACGCTTATTGGCACGCAGAATTTGAAGATGCCGAAAACACCGCTTGAAACTTTTTGGGTGGGTGATTATACGTTGCAGGTAGCGGATACAGCCAGGTTAGCGAATCGTGGGCTTAGAGATGCGTTTGTTAGGGTTCCTATGAAATCGGTGAGTGGCGGGGCGGTTGCTAAGGCTGGCCAGCAGGCGCCGGTGGGTTATGTTGAAGCTGTGTCTGATGCGTTTGCTTCAGTGTGGCAAACTGGGATCAGGCATGAATTGCTGTTATCGTTGATTGGTGCTTTATTGCGTTTGGGTGTTGATGAGGGTGTGATTTGGGAGATATTGCAGGCTATATTGAAAAAGGCGAATGATGAATCGTATATGGATGATGCGCGGCACCAGCTTGAGGATGGTATAACTGTTTTTAATGCGGGTGAAATGCAGCGGGGTGTGCCGTATATGCGTAAATTGTTATCTGAGAAGTTTAGTGTTGCAAAGGCGGATGAGATAATAGGTGTTTTGCTTGATGGTTTTGATTTGCCGAAGGCTGGGGAGATGGCGGGATTGGTGTGTGAGAACCAGCGGTTTGTGTTTAGTAAGGGTGAACTCTATTATTACAAGGATGGCGTATATTTGCCGAATGGTGAGTTGCTTGTTGGTAGGTTGGTTGAGGATTTCGGGAAGTATTACAAGAGTGAGATTACATCGCATTATGTTGCTGAGGTTGTGGGGCATATCGAGCGGCGTAATCTTGCGCTGGATGAAACGGTTGAGCCGTTCATTGTTAATTTGAAAAATGGCTTGTTGGATATGAGAACGCAGAAATTTTTACCGCATACGCCGGATTTTATTTCTTTTGGGCAGCTTCCTGTGGAATATAGGCCTGATGCTAGGTGCCCGGCTGTATTGAAGTTCCTGGCTGAGGTTGTTGATGAGGGTGATATTCCGTTATTGCAGGAGTGGATAGGTTATCATCTTTGGCGTGGGTATCCTGTGCATAAAGTGATGTTGCTTATTGGGAGTGGTGGGAATGGTAAATCTACGTTTCTTTCGTTGCTTGGGGCGTTTGTGGGTTCAATGAATATTACGCCGGTTTCTATACAGCAATTGAATGAGGATCGTTTTGCTGTAGCAGAGCTTTATGGGAAGCTTGCTAATATTTCTGCTGATCTGCCGCAGGGTAGGTTGAAGGCTACAGGTATATTCAAGATGGCGAGTGGCGGTGATGAGATACCGGCGCAGCGGAAGAATGGGCAGCCGTTTAAGTTCGTGAATTACGCTAAAATATCGTATTCTGCTAATGTTGTGCCAGCTACTCCTGATTCTACTACTGCGTTTTGGAGGCGTTTTGTTATTGTTAATTTTCCGCACCAGTTTATCGGTGCAAATGAGGAGAAGGGTTTAATTGATAAGCTTACGACGGCTGAGGAGCTCTCCGGCCTTTTGAATTGGGCGCTTGAAGGATTGCAACGGTTAAGGGATAATAAGTGGGAGTTTTCTAATGGTATTTCAATAGAACAGACGGAGGACTTGTATACTTCATTAAGTGATCTTGAACAATCGTTCTTTGCAAAGGGGTATGTGGCTGATGATAATGTTGAAATCCCGAAGGATGAGCTTTATGCTGATTTCGTTCATTTTACGACTGCGTTGAAGCAAAAACCGGTGAAGAAGACAACATTCTTCGGCAATATTCAGACGTACTTGCCGTTGGCGAAGACAAGCCGGCCGTCGATAACTATTGGTGGGAAGGAAGAGAGGCCGTGGTGTATAAAGGGCTTGAGACCGAATAAATTCATACCGGTTATAATCGTGAATGGCAAGCTTGTTTCGAAGGAAGAATACGATAAGTATCGTGCTGAGAATCCGGTTGATTGATTGGAGTGCGGTTTTTAACTGTGTGTTGCATTCGTTCGTGTGATAAAGCCATTAATAAGCGCAAGTAAAGGGAGCAATGATTTTCAGACGCCAGCATCAGCGGTGGTTCCGTTATTGCGTTATTTGAAGCGTGATTGGTTGATATGGGAACCAGCGATGGGTAAGGGGAATATAGTGATGGCGCTTTTGAGAAATGGTTTTCGGGTTCGTGGTTCTGATATTATTACTGGGCAGGATTTCTTGAAAAGTGATGGTGGGTTGTTCGATTGTATAGTTTCTAATCCGCCGTATTCGTTGAAGACTGAGTTTATACGGAAAGCGTATTCGTTAGGGAAACCGTGGGCGTTGCTTATGCCGTTAAGTGCATTGGGGGCGCGTTCGCGCTTGCAATTGTATAAGCAGTATGGGATTGAGCTGCTTTTGTTGGATAAGCGTGTTGATTTTGAAACGCCTAGCGGGAAGGGGAGTGGGGCGTGGTTTGCTACAGCGTGGTTTTGCTGGAAACTACTTCCTGAACCCCTGATGTTTGGCGAAGTGCCAGTGCTGGACAAATTGCCTGAACCTGATATAAAATTAGATATATTCAATATGGGAAGCTCACGCGCTTTAGCGTGAGAGAATGTCACTGCCGCGTTCGATCTGCTTTGCTGGCGAGTCCCAGCCAACGCTGGTTTAATTTAGTAGTTTTGCGTTGCTTTCCAAGATGCGTGTGATGTTATCTGGTGTGATCATATCGAGTGGGTACATTTTGATGAGGTTGATAAACAGTGATTCGGCGTCTATTATGCCGAGGAGGTAGAGTGCTGGTGCTACTAGGAACAGGGATGCGCTCTTGTTGGTTGGTTTGCCGTTGGCGTTTACCGCTATTATTATTGCCATTTGAGTGAGGTCATCTGCGTGTATTAAGTCTGTTACCGCTATGAAGCGAAAGAATTTTCGTATAGCGCTCTTGGTGTTTGGCGCTTGAAATGGGTATGTGGTTGAACCGCAGATAATGTGATAGCGCAATTAGTTCACCTTTATTATGGGTAATCTTTTAGCGTGGATTCGCCCTGGTTCAACATACAGGTCGTAGTAGTCGCCCGCGTTCCATTCTTCTTGAGATATTGGCAACAGGTATTTACCGTTAAAATTGATTAACCGTTTTTCGCCGCCTGGTATGATTATTAATTCTTCGATTGTATCGCGTCGGTTCGCGATTTCTATGATTGATATATCTTCATTCAGGCCAGTACTCCAAAGTTCTTTTTCAGTGATTTCTATCACTGGGAGTTGGCCATAATTATATATTCGTTTTATTACGCCCTGTATTTCGATCATACACGATTGTGCGTGAAAGCGTTAAAAGGTTGCTTTTAACAGCGCCCGGCACATTTTAGCATGCCGAGAAAGAAAGCTCCGGTGCTTGAATACGTGCAGGATGGAAATACGATATGGGAAGTTAATTTTAATGCTGGCACTATAACGCGCGTGTTTGTGGCGCCAGCATCAGTAATATTTCCGCTTGCGTTTGGCGATATTGAGAAGTTTGCTCGCGAGAGGAAGCTCAGGTTTGTAAAAGGTGTAGTTGATTGAGAATAGCTTTTACTGGTAAAGCTGGCGTTGGGAAGACGACTGCCGCGATGTATTTGGTTCGTGCGTATGGTATGAAGCGGCATTCGTTTGCTGAACCGTTGAAGGTTATGGCGCGGGAATTGTGGCCTGAGCAGTTTGAGAATGGTAAACCGCGAGTGTTGTTACAGGAGCTTGGCATGTTATTGCGAGGGTTTGATAGGGATGTGTGGGCTAATTATCTTGTTCGTACTATTGTTTCAGAGACAGCAGTGGATGGGAAAACTAGTTTTGTGGTTGATGATTTGCGGTACTTGAATGAGGAAAAGATATTGCGGTTGAATGGGTTCAAGATTTGCCGTATTGTTGGCCCTCAGCGTGTGGAAATGCCGCCAGGTAGTGAGAATCATCCCAGCGAAACTGAGCAGGATTCGATTAATGCGGATATTATTCTCTTGAATAATGGTTCGAAGATGGAATTATATTCGTTGCTGGATGAGACGTTGGCGAATAACGATCGGTTTTAATTATTTTTTTTCTTGCTTTTAACCGTGTATTTCATATTCTCGCATGCAGTTTCACAGATGGGATGTTTTGAATGAAGCGATCCCGCGCCTTTCTTCGAGCGAGTTTGAAGCGTTAAAAGAATCTATCAAGAAACATGGTTTGAAGTATCCGATTAAGGTATTGCCTGATGGCCGCATAATTGATGGTTTTCACAGATGGTTGGTGGTGGGGGATAATGTGCCGTATGAAGTGATTGATGTTGATGAGGCAACGGCGCTTGAATTAGGATTATCTCTCAATGCTGATAGGCGGCAATTATCGCCAGAACAGTTGACAGTAGCGCGCGAGAAGCTCAAGGCAATATATGCGCAGTTAAGGGAGGACGGGAAAACGCAGAAGGATGCCGCAAAAATAGTTGGTGTATCGCGTAATACTGGTTATGCGTGGGAAAATGCTGGTTCCGTTGTTCCTAAAATCCCTGATTTGCGTGTTAAGGTGCCGAAGGAAGAGTACCCGCGGATTTATGAGCGTGTAGAGACTGGTGAAACAGAGGAATCGGTAGCGGCTGATTATAAAATCACGCAGAAACGTGTTACGCAGATTGTTGGTGCGCATAAAAAGTTTAGTGAGCACGCTGAGCAGGTGAGGGAGCTCGAACAGAAGGCTAAGGTGTTACCGTTGCCGGAGCGTAGGTATTCTGTGCTTGTTGTTGATCCGCCGTGGCCATACGGTACTAATTATGATCCTGAGAGCAGGCGCGTGGGTTCGCCATATCAGGAGATTGATATTGATGAGATTAAAGCGTTGAAGTTACCAGCCGCGGATGATTGCGTGCTTTGGTTGTGGACAACGAACGCGTTTTTGCATGAAGCATATCATGTTCTTGAAGCTTGGGGTTTTGAACCGAAAACGGTGCTCACTTGGGCGAAGGATAGGATTGGCGTAGGTGTATGGTTGCGGGGGCAAACTGAGCATTGCATTATGGCTGTAAAGGGGAACCCGGTGGTGCATTTGTACAATCAGAGTACGCTCCTGCTGGCTCCATCGCGCGCACACAGTGAGAAGCCAGACGAGTTCTACTCTCTTGTTGAATCGCTTTGTGAGGGGCCGCGATTGGATTATTTCGCGCGTAAGGAGCGCTTGGGTTGGGATACGTTCGGCACGATGGAAGGCGTAAAATGATTCTATCGCAGGTAGCCGCCGAATTGATTGCCGCTGGTGTTGATATTGTTGGTGATGCACCGGGCGGGTTTTTTTGTGATTATGGTGGGCGGAAGTTCAGGTGTATCGTGCTTTGCAAAAGCGCTAGGGATAAAGTGCGGGAACCTGATACTGGCATGAATGAATCAACGTATAAGGAGATAGTGAGTGAACAGGCGCGGAGTGGTGTTGAGGCGCTTGTTTTGTTTGCTGATTCGAAGCGTGGTATTTATGGTGATTGGCTATCGGAACTTGAAAAAAGCGTTACTTTTAGGTATCCTGCTCATAGCGCTTGGAATAACAAGGATCGTGTGTGGATGATTTATTTTCGTGTTTCTTCGTTGCTTCCGCTTGCGCAATTGTTCAGTCTCACGCCTAGCGGTCTTGAGAACATGGTTTATTCTTCTGTTGTAAAGAGGAATGAAGGTGAGAGCCTCAAGCACGTGCACAAGTTTGGCGTATACAGGCCTTCAGAACTTGGTTTTTGTATTCGCAAGCAGTTTTACACTTATACGCAGGGTGGTGAAGGATTCAGCCCGCAAGTGCTTACTATTTTTGAAATAGGGAATAGTGTGCATGCGATGATTGCGTCGCTATTGGGCGCAAAAGCAAAACAGCAGGAAGTGCATGTTTCGCTAAAAATTGATAATGAGGTAGTGCTTAGTGGGCGTGCTGATCTCGTGCTTGGGCATAATTCGCATTCATATTGTATTGAAATTAAATCCACATCGCATGATTATACTGTGCCAAAATTTGAACATAGAATGCAGTTGCAAATTTATTTGCATGCTTTGGGATTTGATGTTGGGTACTTACTTTACGTGAATAAAACCACTGGTAATGTAAAGGCGTTCAAGATGCAACGTGATGAGCGGGAGTTGGCGGAAATCAGATCGCGGGCGCTGGAGTTGCATGAGGCGATAAAGTCTGGCGAGCCGCCCAGGAAGGAGGGTGCTATCGATCCATATAGAGCGCGAGAATGCTATTACTGCCCATTCCTAAAACAATGCCAACCAGATTTACGCAAGGCTAATAATAATTATTAGGTATATGATGCGCTACACATGAGATTATGTTGTTTTTGTCATGCAATCTCGTCTCATGCGGTTAAAAACGGGGATTAACTAATTAAATTGTTTTGTCTTATCTATTATTTCATCCATTGTTGCTTGCAATGGCTCTTTTCCTTTTCTTTTGCCCTTTGTCGCCACATTGTAATTGTTGGGTGGAGCTGGCAGTTTGGGGGTTACACCATTTAGCAAGTCATTAATTGTTGCTATTTGAATTATCGGTATTTTTTCCCCCCACTCTGTGTTAAAAGAACCCTTGACCACTGCTTCCGCTTTCATTCCTTCAGTTGGCTCATCCAATGTAACAAATATGCCAAAATCCGCCTTTTCGCGCTCTAGTGTCCCCCTGAAATCCCTGATATCTTTAACACCAACCGTTCCGCTCTTTATCTGAACAATGCCATAGTAATTTTTATTCAAAAACGTACTGTAAATTACCCCATCAATTCCTCTGTCCCCACTTTTCCTTTCCGAAGGTGTGGCATTTACCAGCGAAAGCGCCCACAACTGAAACTGAAACCTATCCTGCAAGGCAAGCTCCCTTGCACTTTCCAAATCCTCGGGCTCTCCTATTATTTCAAATTTGACATCCGGATACCTTTCCGTCAGCCTTTTTTTAATGACATGAATGGCGATGTGAGTAATGTCTATACCAATCCACCTCCTGTGCAACTTTTCGGCGGCATCTAAAGTGGTTCCGCAACCGCAAAAAGGGTCAAGCACTAGATCGTCTTCATTAGAAGATGCCTTTATTATTCTTTCAAGCAACGCTAATGGTTTTTGAGTTGGGTATCCAAGTAATTCTTTCGATTGCCCCTGCAATGGAGACACCTCTTTATCGTCCCATATATCAGAGACCGAGGGCCCTCCAAGGTTCTTGAGATAAACTTTTAGTCTATATCCGCTTTTTGTCTTAATGATTCTGTTTTCATTCCAAAACTTTTCAAGATTTTCCGGGCTATATAACCATGCGGCAGTTATACCCTTGAACTCAAAGACTTTCCTTGTTTCAGAACGTTGCATGCCTCCAGCTACTAATGCGACACTCTGATAGGGGCCCCTTCCATCGTTGTCATCCATACTAAACGATTTTAGGTAATTAGCATCTGGTTCGCGTTTCACAGGATTATATGTGCTTTGAGGCCCCTTAGAATATAAGAATAGTGAATCGTGCTGAGTACCAAACCCCCTAGATTGCACTTTAGGACTGTTTGATTTTTTCCAAATAATCTCGTTTCTGAAATTTTTTGGATTAAAAATAGCATCCAAGACTAATTTGATGTAATGACTTGCTGTTTGGTCACAATGAAGGTATAATAAACCCGTGTCTTTCAAAACGCGGCGCAATTCTACAAGCCTTATTGATAACATAACTAAATATGCAAAAAGGTCATTACGGCCCAAGAAACCGTCAAATACACCGATTAATCGTTTTAACTTTTCGGGATATTTGGGGTTATTCATTAATTCTTCATATGTGTTTTGTGTGTTAGCATCCCAGTGCCAAAAATCAGAGAATGCTTTAATCTGCGAAATTGGTTTGTTACCATTTATTTCCTTAAATATAATGTTATAATCAGCCTTTGAATTAAATGGTGGGTCTAAATATATCAGGTCAATGCTGTTATCCGGGATATACTTTCTCAGGATTTCTAAGTTATCCCCATAGTATAACTGGTTTAGCATATAAAAAAATATATTCGCGCCTTAAAAAATATTGCGTTTTATCTACATATTAGATACATATATGATATGTTATACATAATATTATGCCGTTTTTATCATGCTGGCCAAAGCTGGAAATAATGCCAGGCGCCTGGCATTATTTCCAGAATATTCCGTTTGGAATATTTTTAACGTAAATATATTACTTTGGCGAACAAAGGGGTGTCCCAAAATGGCTCATGAAACAACGCAAAAAAACTTTTTGTAATGAAACAGTTTTTACCCTGGCCCAGGATTATCCTGTGCCAGGGTGTTTTTGCTAATGAAACGAGAAAAAAAGGGTGTCCCAAATCACAAATGAAACGAAAAGTAAATACTATTGTTTACTAAATGATTATTATAAACAAACATGTTATTTTGTTATGTTCTACCCTAGGGTTTGAGCGTGGGCGAAAAAGCGCGCATGAAACAACGCGAAAAAAATTCTTGCAATGAAACGAGATTATGTTGGTTTGCACATAATATAATGTTTATTTTATCATAGTGCTTGAGCGCCAGCGGTGTGTATGACATAACGCGCATAATATTATGTTGTTTTTTATGGTTCCTGTGCTTTATAACGATTTGCGACCATTAATGGTCGCAATGAACGAAGAAAAAAGAAACGTGATAAGCCTGAAAAAATGGTTCGGGAAGGAGAAAGAGAGAAAACTACAAACATTCGGCGTAGCAAAAGCAAGCGGCATCTATGGGGACTACATCGCACTGGGCCCAGTAGATGGCCAAATAGTAATAGTAAATGGTGGAGATAACGCGCGGGGAACCTCTCCTACTAAAGCATATACACTACTGAATCAATACCTGCAAACCGATCCCCATCTATCTGAAGATGTAATCAACATTACTTTCAGCGATTACAAAACCAAAGCTGGCCTGCATTCAATCATCGTCACGGCCGTAGAAGTAATACGCAAGCTAACAGAACAAGACACGCCAGTAAAACAGCTAGGCGGCAATACCGCTCCAACAATCAAGTATCCACCCGGCTTCAAGAACTAGTCGTGGCTTTTTATGGGCCTCGACACCTTCCTTTTTTCTGAATCCGATTTACGCTGTCCAATTTGTTTTATCAAATGCGACGCGGATCATATCCTAAAACACGTTCGCACGAAAATAATAACGCCAATCGTATACCCAGCTAAATGCAAGATTTGCGGCGCCGTGTTGAATTCTGCGCCTGAAGCTTGGCGCCATGTAGCATGGCATTTACTACCGGATACTGATACTTACTGGTGTAGCGTTGGTGATGCCGGTGGATGGGGAAAAGCGAAAACCGCGAAAGCGCACTTAGAACAAGCGCATAATGCTAAACCAGTGCACGGTTGCGCGTACGATCCGTTTTTCCATTGCTTAACAAGCGACACGTGCCACGATTCCATATTCCATATTGATGCAAACTCTTGGTACAAGGTGAAAAATGGTTTAATCATGCGTCCAGTATTAGTAGAAACACCCGGATATACCAACGGTGATACGATAGTTAAAATGTGGGGTGCTACCGCGGAAAAATTTAAAGCAATGCACGAAAAAGCAGAAATAATCGTTATACACCCCGATGGTAAATGGGAAACGCTTTCAAATGAAGCAATTAATAAATTAAGCGAAAAAGAAACTAAACTGGAGACCGAAAAAGCGATTAAGGAAGCTAATGAAAAAGAACATGCGCCTACTAAAATCGTTTTAACTGATGAAACAGATGAAACAGATGAAACTGATGAAACTGATGAAACGGATGAAACCGGTGAGGGCGATACTGATGAATGAAAGCGAAAATGAGAAATTGCTGAATCTCAATTATAACGAGTTGTTGAAAAGCGTTCCTTCTGAGAAAACACTGCTTAATGTTTGCAAATCACTCGCGATGCCAATCATGCTACCGCACGCCAACAATATCGATGAATTGCCGCCATACATGGTTCAATTGATCAAAAAACTAAGGATTAAGAATGCGCTCGAAGGGAAAGAACCAGAGTATACACCCGATGTGGAACTCGTAGCATATTTGACATGCGCTTCACTAGAAGCACCATTAAACGGGGATATGGCTCACGCGTTTTTTGCGCTCGCCGCAAGCACGTTCCCCACTACGCTCGCAAAAGTAATGGAAGCTGATGGTATTCCAACTGGCCCGCTCACACCAGACCAGCGCGAGCTGGTTGAAAAGATGCGCAGAGAAATCACCGCAAGCAAAAAGAAACACATCAATACCAAGAAATTAGCGGAATTCATTAACACGCTAAAAGGCGAGGAATCATGAAAATTTATGTCGCTGGCCCCTTGAACGCTGGTTCCAACGCTGAAAAACGCGCTAACATTAAGCGTGCTATGAGAGCTGGATATCGCGTGTGGCAACGCGGTCACACGCCATATATCCCGCATTTAGATTACTATTTTGGTTTGTTCCTGCAAAAAGAGTACAGCGTTGAGTTTAACTGGGATGAATGGATGGCATGGGATAAACCATGGTTAGCCGCGTGTGATGCCATTTTATATCTTGCCCCATCTCCTGGCGCTGACACCGAATTAGAATATGCTATTAAAACCGGTAAAAAAATATTCTATCGAATAGAGGATATTCCTGTGGAGGTAAGGTGAAACCAATTTGGGCAAGAGTACTACGATCTCTTGGACGCAAGCCACTAGAAATTTAGTGATGGGTTGCAGGAAAGTGGATATTGATCCTGATACGGGTGCTTGCGTGAATTGTTACATTTATAGAAACATGCCGAAATATGGTATGAATCCTGATTCGATAACGTACCTGAATTTGGAAAAAGCGAAAGCAGAGATACGCTCTTGGAAAGTTAAGCTCGTTTTTTTGAACGATTATAGTGATACTTTTCATGAGGATATACCGTTTGAAACAATACTTATGTGGCATAAAGAAATAATTGAAACAAACCCGGATAAGGAGTTTCAGTTGCTCACTAAGCGAATTGGCCGCGCGATGATGTTTTATCGCAAATATTATAATAGCGCACCACCGAAGAACGCGTGGATCGGCACTACAATTGGCGCTAGGAACCGGTTGTTTCGGCTAAATCAGTTGCGGCGCATAAACGCTAAAATCCTGTGGGTTTCGTTTGAACCGTTACTCGAAGATTTGGGTGAATTTTCTCTACAAGGTATAGAGTGGGTTGTTGTTGGGGGTGAAAGCGGGCACAATCCAAGGCCAATGCGGGCAGAATGGGCAGAGAACATCCGGCGCATTGCCGAAAGGGATGGCGCCGCGTTCTACTTCAAACAGCTAGGCGGTAATGGTAATAATGGCGCCGGCGGTGATTTGCTCAACGGTGTTCGCTATCATAATTTCCCACCGTTCTGAGTCCTATCGGACTTAACGTAAGAGACCATGGTGTCTTAGGCAAAAAAGATGCCAAGTCGGCCATCCTCACGCATGTTTTTAAAAAAAAGACTATGTTTATAAGCCATTTTTGCACACAGATAACATGCTAAGTATCCGCGCTTTGAAGAAAAAGAGGAATGGTATTAGCCCCATTACGGCCGGATTCGGTGTACTGATAATACTCATAATCATCGGTGTAGCGTTATTCCTGATACTCAGTGCTGGCGGGCTGGCTAACATTGGAATCGGGGGAAACGGAACTACCTCAAACGTGCCGGCATACGTGGGATTCACCACTACGAATTCAACGCTTAAAAGCCACCTTATGACGCCATTCTTTGGGCTCGCTACCCCATACCGCTTGGAACCCAACACGAACTATACATTCCCTGTTACAATCATACTGGTGAACTCGAATGGCAATGAAATACAGAACGCACCGCCGATAAATGTAATACTAGCCCCGGAGTCTTTGGGTGGTATTACCGCTTATTTCAACCCATCCTCCGGTGTGCCACCATTTAATACCACGCTGGTCATGACTACAGGAAGTATTATTACTTCCTTCCCGGCTGAAGCCGTAGCTACCAATATAACCCTTACAAATAGTAATTCAGCGTTCTATTGGATTTTTGTGAGTAATACGACTTGGAATTTGGGAACATATCCAGATTAGAGATTCCCAGTTTCACTGGCGGAAGATGGTAGATATCCAGCACTTCCTGCATAGTTCGCTTTAACCGTTATAGACGACGCAAATATTCCTCCCGGCCACCCCGCTTCCCAACTGTAAGCTCCGCCGCTAGAAGTAGTAACAACTTGGCTTCCACTGGCTACTACAGTGCCTCCTCCATTTGGCTCATTATAAATATACCAATATACCGTTACACTTTGTCCACTTCCCACATTTGACCCGTCTGCTGTAAGTACGTTTCCGCTTATCGTTACGCCATTGCTACTGGTAACTGTGTAGCTGATGGTAGTGCTTGTTGGCGTGTAGTATACAGCCGTAATGCTGGGCTGGCCGCCCGAACTCACTGATACCGAAGAAGGTGCACTATAAACACCCTTTCCGTACTGTGAGTTACTATAGGAAATTGAATACGTGCCAGGCGGTACCCAAGCCGTGGCATCACTCCCACCACTATACGATAACTGTTGCCCGTTTGAAAGCGTAGCAGTAGAGCCAACGCGTTCAAAGGTACCATAATCCACTGATGCATAATATATCTCGCCATCTTCACCAAAATTTGCTCCAATTGAAGTTGGCGAATATACGTTGAATTGGTATGGATTGCCGCCCGAAGCGCCAGTCCACGATGAAAAATACCAATCCGCAGATGGAGATGCAGTCACAGTCACCAGCGTACCCTCATTATACCAGCCCCCGCCCGATACAGAACCAGAGCCAGAGTTCACATACGCATAAACGTAAAGCTGTGTAGTGTAAGAAGCGGTGATGGTGGTGGAGCCGTAGATGGTTTGTGAGCCGCTCGAAGGATTCGGGTTCACATACTGTACACCAGAACCGCCGCTGAAAGAGCTTCCGAAAGTATAACTTATCGTGCTTCCATAGTTAACCGAAACGCTGTACGGCGTGGTTCCAGAACCGTAGTTCGTTGAAACCGAAGCGCCACTCGCTGGGCTTGACTGGAAAGTAACTGAATAGGAGTTAATGCCAAAGTTTGCATCGATGGAGTTGGGCCCGTTCATGGTAAATGTATAGGTTGAGCCCGTGGCACCGTTTGACCAGTCGATGAAGTGCCATCCGCCAGCAGGAGATTCTGAGGCTGTTGCGCTGGAGCCAGCATTGTACCAGCCGGAGCCGGATACAGAGCCCGAGCCGCTGGCTATGCCCACACTGAGGTAATACTGTAGTTGATATGCTGCGGTTATTGAACCGCTGCCAGTTACAGTGAACGAGCCTGATTGTGAAGAAGATAATCCGGTAGTGCTTTCCCATACATATTGTGCGCCTGAGCCACCAGAAACAGGGGATATCCATGAGAACGAATGTGTGGTTCCTTCTTGCCAAGTGAAGCTGATTGGCAATTGTGAATAGGTATAAGAATTGCCATCCACGGTCAGCACTGTTCCGCTTGCGCTGGAACCCATTCCTGTTTGTGAAAATGTTACTGTTGCATATATTGGGTTGAACGTGGCGGCCTCGGTGATATTAGACCACATGTATAGCGTGATGGGGTTGTTCGTGCCGGAGTAACTGTGTGTGCCTGTTCCGCTCCAGCCGCCCCATGTGTAATACTGTGCCGGGGTGGCGGTAACTGTTACTTCTTCGCCGTAAGGGTAATAATATGTGTGACCTGCTGTGGGTGTTGTTGATCCACCGGGGGTTGATGTGATTGTTAGTGAATAAATGTAATTTAGTGGTGAGTTAATATCGAATGGTACCCACCATTCGTTGCCGTAGGAAGTAATTATGGCGTATTGGTTTGGTTTTTGTAAAATGTTAGTGAAAGTGTAGTTTTGCCCGGCGTATAGTATTATGTTTTCTTGTGTGATGGTTGCTGAATTGGTTTGCGTGTTTTCTGTAACGATTTGTGTAATGTGTGTTGTGTATTGGCCTATGTTTTGTACGGTGAAGCTTGTGCCTGATATGCCGATTGTTAGTGATTCGTGTGATTTATAGAAGTACTCTTGGTTGATTTGTTGTTGTTGGTAATAGTATCCGAGCATGCTTGAGAATAGTATTGCCATTGTGATGATGATGCCGATTATTATGATTATTACTATTATACCGGATATTGTGTTTGATACACCGCGTTTTTTTGGCATACTATTCTTCATAATATATATCGTATTTGTTTTCTTTTTAAGCGGGTTTGCCCCTTTTAAGCCGTGTTGTTATGCTCGTGT
>JAEHJW020004571.1_pt1 | contig 22235 bp, 27 predicted proteins | sample 9271431 | NCBI WGS metagenome assembly JAEHJW02 | reverse complement strand
TCGACAAGTGCATGCGCGAACTCGAGATCGAGTTCGGGCACGGCCGCGCGAACGGACCCTTCATCACGCTCGACACGGAACAGGGCCCCGAGATCGTGCGGATGAGCCGTGCCGAGCGGCGCGCGCGCGGGTTGCTCAAGGAATCGACCCCCGGCGCGCCGCGGCTCACGGATGCCGCGACGCGCGCGGAGAAGGGACTCGGCGCGGGACTCTCATTCCAATCATGGGTGGCAGATGCGCCCGCGCGTGACCTGAAGGCCGTGCTCGAGCGCACGGGTGCCGGGCGCAGCCCCGGGGCGACGTGGCAGGACGTGCATGCCGCGCTGGCGCGCCACGGCGTACGCATCGAGACGAAGGGCTCTGGCATGGTCGTCACGGCGCGCCTCGGGGATGGCCGGGTGCTGGCGGCGAAAGCCTCGCAGCTCGGCCGGTTCGCGAGCAAGGCGGAACTGGAGAAGCGCATAGGTCCCTTCACACCGCCCGACCCGGCGCGCGCGCTTGCACCCCCTGAGCGCGAGCGCTCTTACGAGGCGGCACTCGAGCGCTCTCTGGTGGACGTCGATCGTGACCAGCCGCACGGGGCGGGTGAGCGGAAGGATCGAGACCCGAACCGACGCGCTGGCCAGCGGGCCGCGCGCGCTGAGGAGCGCGAGGCACTGCGCGCCACATATAAGGGAGAGCAAGCCGGGGCGCGCGTTCGTCGGCGCAACGCGCGGGCGGCGCTCACCGCTCGGCATCGGACCGAGCGGGCGGATCTGCGCAAGCTGATCCGCGAGGATCGGCAGGCCGCACGCTCCCAAGCTCGAAAGGATGGGATCGATCTGCGCCTAGCCCTCGCGCTGCGCGCGAAGCGTGCGGCGGAGAGAACCGAAGCGCTTCAGAAGCGACAGGCCACGGAGCGGGCCGCGTTGCGGGCGCTGCCACCGGCGGAAGCCTGGCGGCAGTGGCTCATCGAGCGCGCCGCGGCGGGGGATCGAGCCGCGGAGGCAGCGCTGCGCGGCATCCGCTATCGCGAGCGGCGCAAAGTAAAGCGCGATGCGATCGAGGGGGCGGACGAGGGGGCGCTCACGCCGCGGCTCACCGTGGCCGCGCTCACCGCCGATCTCGATGCGCGCCGGCACCTCATTACATACCGCGGCACCGATGGCGCGGCGAAGTTCGTGGACTTCGGTCAGCGCATCGAGATGCGCGACCGCACCGCCGATTCCCTTGAGGCCGCGCTGCGCATTGCCGCCGAGAAGTATGGTGGCCGGGTTTCAATTCAGGGCAGTGGAGAGTTCCGCGCGCGCGCCGCTCGGCTCGCCACAAGGATCGGCGTGCGCGTCTCGGACGAGGATCTACGTTCCATCGTGACGGATGAGCGTGAGCGGATCGAGCAGGAGTGGCGGCAGCCCGGGATCTCGGGGGCTGCACGCCAGCAAGGGGCGGAGCCCCGATCCACGGATAACCAGGATGCGGAGCGAGTGGACGAGGACGGGCGAGACCGAGATCGGTAGCGAGTCCCGCGGTGGACTCGGACCGTCCAGGCCGCCGCCACTCTGCGCCTGAGTACCCGCGCTCAGCGAGCGCGGACCCGCAAGACCCTCCGGATCGCGCGATGGATGGCCTTGGACCACATCCTCTCGGGAACTTCAGGATGGGCTGCGATCGCCCGCTCGACGAGGGCTTCGAATGACACCTCATCCGTCACGGTACCGGTCTTCAGTGCGACACGGTACGTGTGCGCCGCGTCCTCAATAGCGCGCATGGCCAGGTCCCGCAGGTGCTCATCCTGTTCCTGCGTCGTGTCGAACCATTGACCTACCGCGCGGTTGAGCACGGGCTTTTCGGCCCGGGCGGCGGCAACGTCGAACGCGGCGGGCGCAGCGGGAGGCTGATTCAGGTACGAGACACGGTGCTTGCGCAATTCGCGGCTCACCGTGCTCGGGGACCTGCAGAGGGTCCGGGCAATAGCGCGCACCGTCTGCCCCTGGTGGAACAGGTGGTGAATGTCATCACGGTCTCGTTGATCGAGATAGCGGCCCATGGGAAAGGCGTTGTTGCGTCGCATCAAAGTCAATTTGGCCACCGAAGCCTACAAGGTAAGGGGTCGGTGGCCACACTGCGCTGCCGCTCCGTTCGCCCCGACCCCGTGCGGGGCGCCGCCCCACCTTGGTCAGGGCTACGCCCCGACACCCCTTGTGACCTGAGCCACTGCGACCGTTCCGCGCCTCCCTTCGGGGGCTTGTCACAGTCGGTCGATTCCCGCAGCGCGGGATAGTGCCCGTCACCGAGTCTTCTCCGTCGCGCGGTACCCGCGTTCATGCGGGCGGCGCAGGGGCTGCGTCCGGCGGGGGCCTGTGCAGCCCCGCACGGGGGTTGCACCCTGCAAGGGCCCGGGTGACCGAGAACGGCTGTATGACCCACCGAGTGATGCAGCCATGGCGAGCAAGAAAGACCGGACATCATCCACAGCCGGGGCAACCTCCCCGACTGCGCCGCCTGCGGGAAGCCCAACAGGCGCTCCTGGCGCGGCGGCGAATGGGGCAGGCGGGGCGGGAGTCCCCGAAGGCCCCGCCGAAGGGTTCAACATAGTCGCCGCCCGGCAGGCGATCCCCGTCCTCGACCGAGTCCTTCGCGCGTGGGACCGCGCGCTCGGTGCGCAGCACACCCCGGCGGGGTTCGCCGTCGAGTTCGTCGCGCACATCGAGCCGTCCCGGCTCGAACGCATCCGGTGCGCAAGCCTGGAAGAGATCTGCCGCTTGGCCGAACAACTCGCCGTGGCCTATCCGTTGGTCCCCACCGCCGACTGGCGCGCGGCGCTCTCGGCCAAACGGGTGAAGGCGCGCTCGAGCGCGGGCCGTTCCGAGGGCAAGACATCCCGAAAAGACAAGACCGGAGCGTCGTCCGGGAGCGCTGGGGAGAGCACACACCGAGCCGAGGGCGCAACCGGCGGAGCCCCCGCCGCTTCCCCCGGCACGGCCGCTGCGCTCGCCGAACTCACCCCCGAATTACGGGCTCAGCACAGCATCCCCGACTGGGCCGACGGCTCCGACCTACGCCCCGGCGAGACGCTCGAGCGATACGCCACCCGCAAGCGCGTCGCAGGCCCGCCGCGGGATCGTCACAACTTCATTGGGGAATAATCATGCTCAAAGTCTTTCTCGTGGATGGGGACAAGGGCGGCGTGGGTAAGAGCATCGCCGCGCGCCTCTTGATCCACTATCACGTCACTCTGCCGGCCGAAGTCCGACCGTCGATCTACGTCATCGACAGCGATCGCTCGAATCCCGATATCGGGGGCAAGGGCGGCTACGTGGAAGACCCGGATGCGGGGATCGAGATGGTCGACCTCATCGACCTTTCGGATGAGGACGGCTGGATCGATCTGGTCAGGCGCTTCGGCGAGTTCGTCGAGGGCGAAGGCGAGCACCGCGTCATCGTGAGTCTGCCCTCGCAGATCGGCACGCGGGCGTTCAGTGGCGAGCTCGCCATCGTCCGCGAAGCGATGCGGACACTGAACATGATCCCGGTATGGGTGCTGTCCCGAACAAAGGAGTGCCTGGCCGCCCTCGAGGGACGGCAAATCGCGTTGCCTCACCGGTATGACCGCGGCATCGCAGTGCGCAACTTGTTCTGGGGGCGGGCGCGCGAATTTTACCGATGGGAGAACTCGGAGCTGCGCAAGTCCCTCATGGCCTCCGGATGGGCGGATGTCACCCTGCCGGCGATCAATGAGACCGTGCTCGATGGAATCGAGCGCGCGCCCCTGCACACGATCATCCCTCCGGACGGCCACAAGGTGCTCGATCTCGGCACCGACATGTCGCTGCGCGCGAGTGTGGGGGCTGCGATGCCAAGCATGAAAGTCATTGCCGAGTACTCCCCGACCAATGAAGAGGAAGCCGAGTGATGCGCGAGGGCGGCTACGACATCGCCGATCAGCTTTTCATGGATGCACGCGGCATCCCGATCACGCGCTTCTCGGATCAGGACAAAGCGGACTATCGGGTTCTGCGGGAGGCACTGATTCAGGCGACGTACCTGCCGGATGACCCGAAGGCCGCCCCGATCATCGCGCTGGTCGCCTTTGTATGGGCGCGATGCACCGGGCGCGCAGATGTGCTGCTCGCCATCAAGGAGTCCATCGAAGGCGAGATCATCGACGGTGAGCGGCGCGGCGTCCTCGGGCAGATCAAGGCGGTCCTCGCCGGAGAGTTCGCGGGATTCGCCGAGCGACTCGACGCTCATATAAAGGAGAGCGCGACGCTCATCGCGCGGGGGCATCGCCTGGAAGAGCGGCGGGCAGTCGCCAGTGTCGAACCGGAATTGACCGTCGCGGAGATCGCAACTGCGGTGATCGAGGCGTTGCGGGAGTCCGGACTGGTTTCCTCCGCGTCGAATTCCGCCCTCGAGACTGAGGCACCTCCCTCGCCACCTGCGATCGATCATGAGGTGATCGCATCAAGCACCGCCGAGCGCGTGGTGGAGGGACTGAAGTCCCACATGGGCGTCCACGTGGACATCGCGGCGGTCCAGGAATCGTTGCGCGAGAGCTTTCAGCTAGCCTGGATCTGGATCGCTTTGGCGTGTGTGCTCGCCGCCGGCGGGTTTGGCGTATGGGTCGGGTATCAGCGGGCCTCGGTGCTGGATGCGGGCGCAATCACCGTGCTCAGTCAGCAGGTGACCGACCTGAAACACGCGAACGCGACACTGACCCGGGTGTGTGGCGCTGGTCGGCGCTGACGCCCGCTGCCGTACGCAAGACCTGCGCTCGAACCGCCCCGCGTCCGGCAAGAGTGCGGGCCCGGCCGGCGGAGAACGATTGAACGACCTGTCCCGCGATGCGGGACTTGCGGCAACACAGATACGAGTTTTCGAGGTGAGAGTCCTATGAACGCGCAAGCTGAACATGTGAACAATCAAATGGCGGAGATGGATCAGCCTGCCACCGCCGCCGAAAAGTCCCCGGAGGACATCGCGATCGAGGAGGCGATTGCGCGTGAGTACCTCGAGCGGGAGCGGGACGCCTCCCGCGAGCGCCACGACAAGCTCGAAGCGCTCAATGACCGACACCGGCGCGAGGTGGAAGAATTCCAGCGGCCGGAAACGACCGCCGAGGTTCGTAAGGAGATTGAGTCAAAGTACAAGAATCTCCAGGCGGGCGCGCGTCACTCGCTGGTGGCGCAGGAACTCGCGCACCGGCAGGAAACGCTCGAGCGGCGGCACCTCGCCGAGCGCCAGCAGCTCATGGGGCGCACGCCCCTCACCTTCGCGCGCTTCCTCGAGCAAAAGTTCGTGGATCCGACCCTGACCGGCGAGCGGCGTCGCGTGGCGAAACGGCTGCACGCCGAAGCGCAGCCTGTTGCGGGATTCACCGGGGATCGGACGGGCGACATGTCACCCGTCGTGCTCGAAGGATTGGCCGCCACGTTCGGCGCCGAAAAGGACGGTCTCGTACCGGTGCACTATGAGCGCGATCACAAGCGCGTCATCACCGATCGCGGCGACCGGCTGGACGTGCACGAGACGAGCGATCAGGAGATCGAGGCGGCATTGCGCATCGCCGCGCAGAAATTCGACCTCGAAGCGGGGCTCGACCTCACGGGCGGCGAAGAATTCCGGACACGCGCAGCGGAGATTGCCGGCCGCCTCGGCTACAAGGTGCAAAACCCTGACCTGCAGACCGCTTGGCAGGCGGGCCACGCCAAGGCCAGCGAAATCAACGCGGCGGCGGACATTACCGGCCAGGCCGCGGTGCTCGCCCGAGTGGTCGCGGCCGATAACGCCCGCGCGGGGGCCACACCTGGCACGGGCCCTGCGGAGGGCACGGGGGCGGCGGAGGCGGGCATCGGACGCGTCCAAGAGGCTGGGGCACCCCTGGCGGCACGGCACGAGCTCCCGCGCACGGCCGAAGAGGCACAGCCTGCTGCATCCGATGGGGTTGGCACCGTGCCGCGTGTCAACATGGCGGGCGAATTCCTGCTCCAGCGCTTGAAGCCGCACCAGATGCGCGTGATCGAATCCCTCGGCCGCGGCGAGACGGTGCCCCTCTATCTGAGCGCCTCGCTGCGCGGTCGCGCCAGCGAGCCGGATCTCGTCACCGAAGAGGGTGGTCTCACCGAGGATGGACGGCGTATCTACGATCGTCTGTGCGAGCGGACCCGACTCGAGCAACAGCAGTTGCTCACGCGCAATGAGGATCAGGCACTCGAGGAGGCCGATCATGAGCGTGAAGTCGCCGAGAACGCCCATGACCTCGCTGACTATGGTTCTTCGGCTTCGGCCGAAGCCGACGTCGGGCTGTAAGTGGCTCGCATAAGGAGACAAGCATGAGCGATCACATCGAGCAGGTCCGTGCGCAGGAGGGTATGTCCTCCGCGCCGCCCCGCGGGGACTTCCCGACGATCGAAGTGCCCCGTGACATCGCCGAACGCGAGTTCGGTGCCGAGGTGATGACCGAGGAGCAGGATGATGAGTAAGACAGAACCGAACCCGTCCGCGGCCAGCGGGCGGATGTCACCTGCGAGTCTCGAGCCCGAGACAAAATGCTTGCTCGCGAAGTCGGCCGAGGATTTGACTCGCGCGCCAACGGAGGAAGAGCAACGGGAACTGCACTCACCCCGCTCCATCGAGGTGAATGAGGTGTCCCTGAATCGGGTGTGGAACGACGCGCAATGGTGTGCCGAATATCGCGCCGAGGATGAGGAGGTGTGGTTCCGCGATTACGGGCCTCGTCTCGAGGTCGTGAACCGTGAGGACGAGAGTATCGCCGTGGCGCTGCAAATCGCTGCCGAGAAATTCGGTGGGATCGTGACGATCAGCGGCCCGGCGAAGTTCCGTGCCCGTGCCGTGAGCCTCGCCGCTCACCTCGATATCGGGGTCCTGGAACAGGACCTCGGCGAGGACCCCGAACACGAGAAGGGACTGATCGGCGCTGTGGAGATTGAGCCTGGCGAGGAGGATGAGCAGGACGCAGACCTCGGTCGATAGGCGCTCCGCGACTTGATCGATACCGCGCTTGGCTTGGCGGCTTGCACCGACCAGGGTAGACGGCCGTCCGAGTGGCGAGAAACGGGGCTTACCGCCCCGCGTCCTCACCGAGTTCGCGATCCTCGTCCGCCTCGATCTTCCGTTCAGTCCGCTCGAGAGCGTGCATCCACGGTTCCCGCTCGGCAAGAGAGGGTCTTCGCAAAATTGTGTGGATGAGCGTCAGATCTCGCCCGACTCCAGCATCGCCAACCAGGCGAGCGATGTCCACTCCGTAGTTCACCTCCTCGACCTCCGCCGCCGTGGGCGGCGGTGCGCGCATCATCCCCGCTTGCCCCACCATCCTGGTGTGCGCGTACTCGGTCGGCGCTGCGCGATCGAGCGTCTCCAAGTTCCAGTCCTGCCGAGTGAACGCCCGGCGCTTGGCCTCGACGCGGTGCGTCCCCTTGGAGTACAGGACCAGAGCGTTCAGGACCTCGAAGCTGTGGCCGCGCCCGCGCCGGTTGATCGAACGAATGAGGCTGTTTAGGCTCTCGGTGAAGGCATTGGTGATGCGGTGGTCGAAGTAAGCGAGGATCTGCGGCTGCCAGTTCCGCCAGGCCGACAGCGCCAGCGCGAAGGCGGCGCGATGCTCCGGACCGACGTTCTTGGCCCAGGCCCAGGCGTCAAATCTGGCGGCGGCCTCTGCCTAGCTATCAGCCTCGTAGATGTCGAAGTAGGACTCCTTTAGCCGGTACGCCTCGTCCAGTTCGGTGATGTTGTTCGCCAGCCCGAGAGCAGCAGACGTTGCCTGTCGTTCAGATCGCGCTCGCGCTTGCGGAACAGGGCCAGGTCTTTCTTGACGCCAGCCGCCTTCTTGCGTGCCGGGTCGGCCTTATCCACGCGGCCGAGTGACCGGCGGAACTCGTCGAGAGCCATGTTGCCAAGCCGTTGGAGGTGAAACTTGTCGACCACCAGGACGGTGTCGGGCAGCACCTCGCGCACGGCATCGCGGTACGGCACCCACATGTCGATCGCCACGTATCGCACGTCCTCCGGGCCCGGAAGCCCGGCGAGATACCGGGTGATGGTTTTCTTGTCGCGGTCGGACAGCATGTTGACGGCGGTGTTGTTCTTCAGGTTCGAGATCACCGCGCGGGGCCGGCGGATGATGTGTATTTCGTCGATGCCCATCCAGTGCGGCGTCTGAACTTGACCGTGCGTTCAAGCTTCGCCACATGGTCCGCGAAGACCTTGCGGATCGTGCCTTCCGCCATGCCGATCTCATCGGCGATGCTGGTGAAGGTGTGGCGCAGCGATCGTTCGCCGACCCACTTGACCAGGCGCTGCGTCATGCGCCGGGCGTCGTCGACCCCGGGTGCGTCTCCATGAAGGTCTTGCCGCAACCCTCGCAGCGCAGACGTCTGACGTCCACGTAGACCCCGACCTGCTTGCCGTGCACCGGGAGGTCGTGGACCAAGATCTCGACCCGGTCGTGGCCAACCGTCTCGGAGCCGTGGCAGGCCGGGCAAGCGCCCGCGGGCGTGATGGTCTCGACCTTGACGTGGTACTCGCGCTCGGCCTCGCGCATATCAGCGACGCGGTAGCCCGGCAGGTTCAGGATGTTGACTGGCACGACGCCATCACCTGAACATTCCCGCCGAATATTTTGCGTACCTCCGTTTCAGTAGAAGCTGGGCCAAGAATCAATGCGTCATGGGCAGGGTCGCTTTGTTTGCGCGCAGTCTCCCGCTCAGGCGCAATCCGTCGCGGACATTGAGCCCGATGAGCGCCAGATTCGTTGCACCCGCCAAGAGCTCGACGATCTGCACGAGATAGAAGGTCCCGTCGAAGCTTCCTGTAGCGGCCCATCGATTCAGAACGATGGCGCATGGGACAAGAACCAAAAGGCCGACCGCCGCGATGATGAGCATGCGCTTCTTCTTGGCGTCGACCAAGCGCCCGCGCCGTGATTTCGCAAGGAACATCCCGCTGCCTCCGGTTGCAGCGAGCGCTGGGATCAGAATCCACAGCCCCGGCGTCACGATAAGGGACTTGAGATGAGCGATCGAGGCGTGCGTGCCGAGGAGTTCGAACAAGATCGTCGACAGAAAGAAAGTCGCGATGCACAGCGGCGCGACCGTACCGGCAATGCGGTGGATGAGCTTGGGCACGATTGGCGCTTCCTCCAATGGTCGCATCATGTCGAAATGACATCACGAAGCGCTAATCCTATAGCAATGACAACACAGTGTCAATGTGGCATTATAAGGCACATGAGACCATCGAAGCACACGCCGGCAGGCGCAGCCTTGACCGACATCGTTCTTGAGCTCTTTCGTCTGAACAATCGCATGCTCACGGCCGGCGATCGGCTTGTCTCGGACATCGGTCTGACCAGCGCCAGGTGGCAGGTACTGGGGACGATCGTCGCAGCGGAACGTGCGCAACCGGTAGCTTGGTTGGCCCGCGACATGGGCGCCAACCGTCAGAACATCCAACGGATCGTGAACGACCTCGTGCGGGACGGCTTGCTTGAATTCCAGACCAATCCCCACCACCGGCGCGCTCAACTCGTCGTTCTGACGGACGCGGGCCGCAAGGCGTATAGCGATGCCATGCTTGTGGAGGTTCCCTGGGCGAACGCACTCGCGGACGGACTAAACCCATCCGAACTGCGGACGACGCATCAAATCCTTACTGCGCTGCGCAAACGTCTTGAAGGAAGCAGCGACTCCGAGTCGCTGGAGTAGGCGCGGCGATACCATCCCGGGGCCGAATTCGTCTTGCGCCGGCAGGGTCAGGCTGAGACACCCCATTGGCGTTCTCCAAGATTGAGCCCACATTCATTTGCGATCTTCGCGTGCGCTGGTCATGGAGCGCAAAAGGGCTCACCCACAAGAATTTGCGGAGACCCGTAAGAGACTGAAGTTCGGCCCTGGCCCACATGATGGCCTCTGGGAGGGCGGGACGGTCGGCCGCTCGAATCGCCTGCCATTGCTTTGCAGCTTGTGGCAGAGCGCTCAATTTCTCGACGGCCGTAGCAAGCACGTCCGGAACGTGTCGATACTGCGGGTGCTCGCTCACCGTCTTCCAGTCGAAGAGGTCGCGCGCGGTCAGTGTCCAGCCCCGGTAGAAGAGTTTCTTCGCAATGACCTCTTCGACAGGTTCGAGCGCAAACGGCAGTGTGGGGTCCCACTCCGGTTTCCGGTTCAGCAACGAACCACTCACGATGAAGTCGATTTCCCCGTGCCGGTGTTTGAGTTTCACCCACGTGGCGTCTTCCTCGTAGCCGCTCAAACGACCCTCGAACGCTCCATTGCGGCGTGGCGTCAGGAATCCGATCCACTGAGCGTCATGGATGAATAAGTCAACGTCATCGCTCATCCGATGATCAAGGGCCAGCATGAGTCGCGTTCCCCCGCCCATCAGCGGATTCATGGACGCTCCGCCCGCATGTTTCTCGGCATCGACGGCAAGCTCGGCCGCCAGCGGCACGAGCTCGCGCCACGAGCCGTGTTTCCTGTATTCACGGATTTCCTGTTTGGTTATCACGCGGCACTTTCCCATGCCTTCACGCGGTGCATTCCGTTCGCCACGGTTTCCTGATACAGGGATCGGACCGTGAACCACGTGCCACCGACCTGCAAGGCGGCCAATAAGATGGACTGCGGCGGGCACTCGACAAACAACGACATTAGGAGCGCTCGACTGAGATCGGACGCGATACTCCCTAATGACCCCGAGTGCAATGCGAGAGCCAGATCGGCCGTAGACAGCACACGCCCATACGGCGCGTTCAAGTGCCCCGCGATCATTTCCAGATGAGATGTCCTCTTCGCTGTCACGTGGCAACTATACCACCGAGGAGCCACTGAGAGGGACCGCGGATGGACCTACGCGACGAGCCCCCGCTGGGTGCAGAACCTGGCGGTCAAGCTCCCGCGCAGCGGGGTTTGCCGGGCTCACCGGCGTCCGTCGAACCGCCACTGCGCGGAGCTTCGCCGGTGGAGGTGTCGAGATCGTCTGAAGCTGATCTTCGGGTTGAGGCGCCGCCCCGACGTGGGCCCGCGCCGCGGAGAACTCCCGTAAGGCACCCTTTTTCGCTTGTGCCGGGAGACCCGTATGAGCGCATTCGTTGCAGACCCCTATGAAATCGGCCTCCTGGCCGCTCTCGTGAAACGGATCCCGGAGGCGAATCAGCCGCCCGGGGTGCGCGAACTCAATGTCACTCAGGTCGCCGAAACCTTGGCGCGCGAGAACATCGCGAGCGTTCGTGCCGACCGCCCCCGAGGATATCTTCGCGGCACGCCGGAGGGGATTGGGCGTGCTGGCCCGAATCTTCTCGATAAGGATGTCGTTGCGCTTGCCGGCGATGCCGCAAGCGCGTTTTCGAATGCGATGCACGGCGAGCACCCGCGGCTGATCGTGCAGCCAGCCGCCGCCGCCGCGCTGGCGCGGTATCTCGACTATCAGTCCTGCGAGCATGCCGAATGGGAGCTGTCGGCGGCCCATGCCGCGCTTGCGGCGCTGCGTAGCTTCTCGAACGACGCCAGCCTCGATGTGCGTGCAGCGCCCCTGACGATTGCACAGTCCGAGTGGGGACTCCGATACCCGCTCCTGAAGGAACTCGAGGCGAAAGTCCTACCGGAAGCGGTGGCTCTCAATCGTGAGCAGGCCGTGCGGGACTACGCCCGGGCCAGCGGGATCGGTGACCCCAAGCCAGTGCTCGATAAGCCGTTTTGGGAGCGCGAAGGCGTAACGCTTACTTACCGCGACCGGCAGGCGTGGGTATCCGAGGTCAACGGGCCTGGCCGCATCGCAATCGCGCTCGATGGCGTGTCGAACGTCATCGAGGTGGAATCTCGCCAGATCCGCGTGCAGTACGAGGGGCGGGATATGGCCTGGCTCGAGGCGGATGGGTTCTTCGAGTCCCTCACCGATGAAGCACAACAGCGGGAGAGGCTCGACCGGCTCGCGGCCTCCACGGTGACTCCCGGACGATACTCGCCGTCTGAGGTGATGAAGTCCGTGCAGCACGCCGCGGTGCTCGTCGGTTCGCACGCGGTCATCTTGACCGGTCGGGCGGATGACATCGAGTCGGTCGCACTGGCGGCACGCCTCGCCGAGTCCCCGGAGTTTCGCCGCATGATTCGCGAGGTCTACGGCGACGCCGAGCCCCATGCGGGGGCGGTCGACGGCAGCCGCATCGAGTGGTTCGAGGGCATGCCCTCGCTCGTTTCGAAATCGGCCGGCCAGGTTGAGGACGGAACGGGGCAGGGGCCTCTCGTTGCGATTCTGACCGCGTTGCGGGGCTCGCGGGGCGGGGATGCGCTCGCCACGGCGCTCGCAATCACGGACGAAACCGCGCGCATCCTGGATTCCCAAGCAGCGCAGTTGCATGACGGGCGTGGGCCGAATACCCCCGCTGTCCAAAACGCAGTCGAGGAGGGGGTTGCTCCGCTGCCGGGCGCGCGTGGAGGTGAGGAGAGTGCCGCTGCGGACCGCCGTCCGCAGGGACGGGATTTTCGTCAGGAGATCACCGACAAGATGGTGGCGGCGCTCGAGGAGGGCAAGATCCCGTGGGAGAAGCCGTGGCGACAGGCCGTACGGCCCATGAACGGGCTCTCTGGTCACCGCTATCAGGGCATCAATCGCTTCATGACCATGCTGGTCGCCGCGGAGCACGAATATGAGGACCCGCGGTGGCTGACATTCAAACAGGTCGGTGAGGCCGGTGGTCACGTCCGCAAGGGTGAGCACGGAGTACCAATTGAGGTGTGGAAACCGAGGCCCTTCTGGGAGCGCAAAGACGTCAAGATCACGCTGGAAGGAGCGCGGGCCAAGGTTTTCGGGGAGGGGCCGAGCGGTGTCGAGATTGGTGCGTCGGGCTATTCGAAGCGCCCCACGGGCACTGTGCATCCGAGTTCGCTTCGCGTCGAGCACGCCGGTCAGCCGCTTTCCTGGCGCGCGGCGCACGAGGTGCTCGATACCGCCACCGCCCGTGTCTTCACGGTCTTCAACGTCGAGCAGTGCGAGGGGCTCGATCCCGAGAAGCTAAAGCCCCTTCCCGAGCAAGGCCCGCCGATCGACGCGCACACGCGGGGTGAGTTTCTCATGGCGGCCATGCGCGCCGACGGCATCCTCTTTCAGACCGGTGACGACAGGGCTTGTTATGTGTCGGGGGCAGATACGATCCAGTTGCCCGCGCGCGACCGGTTCATCTCCCAGGAGCGTTACTACGCCACCGCGCTGCACGAGATCGGGCATGCCACCGGGGCAGCGCATCGGCTTGCGCGTGAGGGCATCACGGGCGAGCACCGCTTTGGCTCGGAAAGCTACGCCCGCGAGGAATTGCGCGCCGAGCTCGCGAGTGCATTTCTCTCTGCAGAGACCGGGATTGCGGGCCGCGATGGGACATCGCGCCCGGGTACCGTGGAGTCGGCCATTGAGAATCAACACAAGGCGTACCTGCAAAGCTGGGCCAAGGTACTGAAGGCCGACAAGAATGAGTTTTTCCGTGCCGCGAAGGAAGCGGGGGCTGCGGCGGATTACGTGCTCGCGCGTGAGCGCGAACTCGAACAGGCGCTCGAAGTTGGAGGCTGTACGCCGCGCCAGGCGACCGTGATCGAGGCGGTGTGTGCGCAGCACGGGTTGCAGGAACGTGGCGGGGTAATCGAGGACTCCCAAGGCGATTTGCTACGGATCGAGTCCTCGGCAAGCGGAGACCTTGCGCTCAGGGACCCTGGTACGCGCGAGCCGCTGGAAACGGTGTCTTCGAGTGAAGTGGCGCTTTTTCGCGCGGTCGCGGGATATAAAACAGCGCTGCGCGAGGCGGTTGCCGTGTTTGAGGCAGAAGAAGGAGTCGAACGATGAAAGGCAGAGAACTGGCGACCGTGCTGGCTGCGCTGCGCTACTGGCAGCAGGACCTCGAGGCAAACGATGGGCCGCCGATCAGTGGGGAGTTCTTCGCCGACTGCGAGCCGTTGACGTCTGAGGAAATCGACGAACTGTGCGAGCGGCTGAACACGCAATCCGCGGAGCCTCGCGCTCCTCATTCGGTGGCCGTCGCGGCTCCAGCGAGGTACTTGTACCGCCCGATGTTGAGACCGGCTGGCTTTGCAACGATGCCGGCCGGGCTGAAGTGGGACTACGTCGAGGTGCCGCGGGACATCGCGCACCTGCGGCAGAATCTCCCGGTCAGCGCTCATCGCTACGGGGTCATTGCTTGTGAGCGTGAACTCACGGAGAAGGAACGCCACAATTTCGATCTCGAGCCGGTGCGCGAAGAGCGAACACCGGAAAGCGCCCGAGAGACCCCTGGCCTCGATGAGGGCATGGATGAGGACATGGGAGAGAGCCGCTGATGGTGGACTACGGAAAGTTCATCACGTGGGCCGCGGAACACGGTGTTTTGATCGACCCGGCACGGTGCGTTGCCGATGGCAAGATTCACCGTGCGGATGCCGGGGAGCTCGCGCGGGACCGGGAGGATGCCTCATACCTGCTTTGGCCGGACGGCAATGGGTGGATCCGCAATTTCAAGACTGGCGGTGAGCTGCATTACTTCCACGTGCGTAAACAGGGGCTCTGTCTTCCGCCACTCTCGGCGGCGGAGCGCGAGGAAATCCGCTGCCGTCAGGCCGAGCAGGCCGCCGCACGTGAAGCTGAGCATCGAGGCGCGGTCGAGGCCGCGCAAGCGGCGTGGACCGGCGCGCGGCCGGCCGACGAGCATCCCTATCTGCGCAATCCGACGCTTTGTGGGGCGGGCCTTCGCTCAGCATCCGTACGAGCGGAGCTCTTGGTTCCCGTGCTCGGCTTTGACGAGTCTGATGTGCTCACGTGGCGCGGTCTTCAGAGGATTGCCGCGGATGGAACCAAGAAGTTTGCCCTCGGCACGCGCTCGCACGGTGCCTTCGCCATGGTTCCCTGCGGGGATAACCCGCTGATCGGCGCTGAAGCGCTGCGCGCGGCGGAGCGCTTCATTCTGTGCGAAGGCATTGGCACGGCGCTCGCGCTGCATCAGGTGACAGGGCTTCCCGTCGTCGCCGCGCTCTCTGCTGGGAATCTGCCGGTGCTCGCGCGCGCGATCGCGGGAAAGGTCACGGATCACGTGGTGGTCTATGCGGATGCCGACGGTTTCACGGTCCGAAAAGAACAAAGTTTGATCGGCCAGCGCATGGCGGTGGAGGCCGCACGGATCTTCGGTGGAGGTGCGCGCGTCGCGGTGCCCGCACGGTCGAACGGGGTAACGCCTCCTGGGTATGACGCTCGGGATCAACTGCGCGACGGCGACAGCGATGGGATCGCCGCCGCAATCGATGGTGCGCTCCCGCCGGAACTCATCCGCCTGCCGACCCTTGCAGGGGACACCCCGGGCGCGGGGGTTGCCCCCCATCATGGGGCTGTGCTCTGCGCTGGGGTCCGGGAAGCCGACGAAGAGCGTGAAGAATGTGAACTCGACCGCTGAGTGTGTGAGGGAATCATGGCGAAAAAGAGCGAAGACGAAAAGCTGATCGATGAAGTCAAGGAACGTGCGGCGTTCATGGTCGGCTGCGAACCCGGTCACCACTGTGCCGTCCTCGATTTGGGGATAGAGAAAACCCGTGAGGCGGCGTGCCGGCGTGTGGCCGCGGCGAGTGCGTGTTTGAACGCCCGTCCGGGCGAGCCCACGGGGCTGCAGGTCATCCGGTCCCTCCCGAGCGGTGTCTACACCGGAATCGCGTTCGGACCCTATGACACGGCGGACGAGGCTGCGGGCGCGTCCGAGCGTGCCGCGGCGGCACTCGCGGCGCACGCGGATAAAGTGCGACGTGAAAAGCAAGCTCTGCAGGAGGCGGAGGTACGCCAAGAGATCGATGCGGCGACGGCGGCCGAGGCCCACGCAGCGGAGCTACGCGCCATTGAGCAGGAGACGGAACAGCTCGCCGCCGAGGGCGTCGCGGAGGCCGAGGTGGATCTCGGCCGGTAATCGATTGGGTAGGACATGGCCGAAGCGAACCTATTGCCTGAGTTTCGCGTGCTCGTCACCGGCGGGCGACACTACCCGGACCGCCAAGCGGTGTTCTTGCGCCTTGCGACCTGCCGGCAGGAAGCGGTGCGGAACGGACTGAAACTCATCGTGATACACGGGGACTGCCCAACGGGCGCCGATCACTGGGCGGCACTGTGGTGTCGGCACGAAGACATCGATGAGCGCAGATACCCCGCGCAGTGGAATCTCTACGGGAGAAGCGCGGGCCCTCGACGCAATCAACGGATGCTAGACGAGGAACAACCGGACTTGGTGCTCGCCTTCCCCGGAGGTCGTGGGACGGCCGACCTCGTCCGCCGAGCGGCTACCGCAGGTGTACTCGTCGCCCATCTTGATGCGGATCTGCCGCCGAATGTCTCGCGCGCGCTTCAGGGGGCGATGACGCTCGGACGGGTGCGGCAGGACATGACCAGCGGCGACGAGGAGAGTGTGATGGATGTTTTCGACCTCGGACGGTAGGCACGATCTGCGCCCCGCAAGGGGCCCGGCCAGGGGAGGAGAGGGGTGAGGCACCCATTCTCCATCTGTGCCGGGAGACCGCTATGAATGATCAGGCCGCTGAAAGCGCGACGTCCCGCCCCGCCGTCCCGGCCGCAGCACCGTATCCGGCGCCAGACAAGACGTACGGCTATTCCCGACTCTTCGGGACGTTCTACGAGCGAGGGAGCGCGCTCGAGCAGCGAATCAATGCTGCTAAAGCCTCGATGGGCGAGAGCGCCGTGAAACATGGCTACACGTCGCTGACGCCCGCCGAGCGCGCGGAGGTTATCGGAACGGAGCTCGTTCGAGATCCGGTTACGGTGCGCGGAATCTTCGAAGGTGCCGGATTCTATCGTCATGAGGCGAGTGGTCAGGAGTACGTGCGCGTGCGGCTGCGCAACGAACACGGCTTATCGTCCGTGTCGGTCGCGCTCGATAGCGATTTGGGCAAGTCCATGGTGCGTCACTTGGTCAACCCGGAGGTGAAGCTGGGTGCTCCGATGTCGTTGCAAGCGTTTGCCAGCACGCGCCTCTCCGAGGTCGCCGGCCGGCCGTTCGCAAACCACGCGGCTGCGATGTGGCAGGGGGCGAGAAAGATCGGGGGGATTTCGAAAGACACGCTCGATGCGGCGAAAGGAGAGATGCGTGCGAGGTTCGCGGCGGTCGGAATCGACGCGAAGACAGCCCGCGCTGCGCTCTACCGGCTCGAAGCCGATTGGCACCGGGATCGCTTGCGCGAGGTGACGGCCCGCCTCGAGGGCCGTGAGGTACGCGAGTCGGCAAAAGCTACTAACAGGGTCAAGGACCGTTCAGCGCGGGAAGTGGGCGAAGAACAGGACGACGAGCACGACATGGGTCGGTAGGCGCGACCCGCGCGGTGGGCCCAGTGGGACGTGCAGCCCCCAGGGCCCACGTTGAGGAGAAGCATTGCGAGGCACCTATTTCACCGATCCCCTCGGATCGGGTTTGTGCCAGGAGAGTGAGTATGAGTAACGAGCAAAACGCTCCCGCCGGGGGCACTTCCGCAGGGAAGACCGAGTCTCAGCCGAAGGACTGGCTGCGAGGCAATCTCACCGCCGATCCGCGTCTGAATAGGACGAATGACGGCACGCCGGTCGTGAACTTTCGCATCGCCGTGAACCACGGTCAGGGCGAGGAGAAGACGACTACGTTTCACAACGTGTCCGCCTTCGGAAAGGAAGCGGAAGCCGCGGCGGCGACCCTGAAGAAGGGCGATCACGTCCGTGCGGTGGGTCGCCTCGCCGATGACAGCTACGAGAAGGACGGCGTGACGCACGAGGCGCAGAAGCTGAACTCGGATACGGTTCAGCGCGGCACCTACAACAAGGACAACAGGGAGTGGAGCTGGGAGACCGTCTTCAAGCGCGATCCGTACAAGCCGAAGGATACCAACAAGTCCCAGGAGTCCCCCGCGCAGGAGGCGGGCAGCGACCAGGAGGAGGAGCAGGACCTCGGTCGCTAGAGCCGGTGTCGCAGGTACTGGCCGCAGGCCGGTACCCGGCACGAGACAGCGGGTACGGTGGCGCCGCGTGAGCGGCGCCACCGATTTCCGTGCGTACTGTTGGAGTTTTCGTGAACAGAGTAAACGGTCAGGGTGGTGTATCCCGTGGGAATGGAGCGCTTCGAGCGCTCCTCATCGATGCGCGTGGTGTGCTGGTGAGTACGCTGCGGCAGAGGTTCAAGAACGAAATCTGCAACGTCGAGGAAGGTAAGCGGCCGAAGTGGCTCGCGCCGCCGATCTACCCGGCGCAGGCGCTCGATGTGGCGGCTCTCCTGATCGATACGGCGCTCGCGGTGCTCGATGCGCAAGAGCACCCGCACGATGCGATCATGACCGGCTGCGCGGCGCTCAATCTGAAGTCCCTCGGCGCACTGTGGCCGGAATCGGGATATTTCGAGTTTGTGGACACAGATTCCATTGAATCCCCGGTCGGCACGCGCCAAGTCGTGTTCCGGCCGTGGCATAGCCGCTGAACGGGACTGTGCAGTCCCGCGCGGGTCCTGCGGACGGCAGCGGGCTGCGCCCCGCAAGGGGCCCGGTCAGGGGAGGAGAGGGGAGAGGCACCCATTCTCCATCTGTGCCGGGAGCTGAGTCATGTCATCGCATATCTGTGATCCCTACGAGCACGGGTTGCTCGCCGCGCTCGTGAAGTCCCTGCCGCTCGCGCGACAGCCGAAGTCCGTGCGCGCAATGAGTCCAGTCGCCGTCGCCAAGGCGCTCGCGCAGGAGAACATTGCGAGCGTGTCGTATTCGCATCCCGGTCGTAGCAAGACCAAGGCCGATGGCGTATCCGGACCCAATCTGCTCGACGAGGATGTCATGAAGCTCGCCGGGGCGTCGGCGGTGTGTTTTGCCCACGCGCTGGCATCGCAGAAAGTGCTCGTCGACGAGAGCACCGGCAGCACCCGGCGGCAGCTTGCCGTGAGGCCGGATTATGCGGCCGAGCACGCGAAGTATGTGAGCGATCAGTCGTGCTCACATCCGGGGTGGAAAGAGTCCATCGCGCGCCAGGTCTGCCGGGCGGTAGAGCGCAACGCCGAATATCTCCCCGAGACGAGTGAGGCAGTGCGACTCGAAAGGGAAGCGGATCAGTGGGGCTTCTCCGAAGCCGTGTGGGGAAAATTGGACGGCGGTTTATTGCCAGAAGCGCTCGTATCCGAGCGCATCGAAGCCGAAGGCGAATGTGCGCTTGCACGTGCGCGGCTGCGATATCCGATCTATGGCTACTGCATCGTCGACCGCGATGGATCGAGAGGACCACTGGGGGTGGTGCAGGATCCGAAGCATTGCGCACAAATCGCGGTACGCATGAATGACGCGCGAGACCCGGCGGTCAATGGCCCGTATCGCATGGTTGAAATGCGAGCCGTCCCGGTCCACGAGCATCCGCCGTTTGGACGCGACGAGCATACCCTGGGCTATGGCATCGTCTCGGCGGAGCGCCCCCTCGTCCAGGCCGAGGATGGGCGTACATCGGGAGAGTTGCTCTCTGAGGGACTCGCGGAGGTACTCGAAGCGGTGCGGTTGCACAATGTGGATGCCACGGGCGATCTCACCGGGACGACAGGCCCGTGGTCGGGGGTTGAACTGCGCGCGGTTCCCGTCGATTCGCGTCGTGCCCGTGAATTTGCGCAGCCCGATGTCGCCGACCTCGATATCGTCGGGGCACGCGGCAAGGTCTTGGGATTGAGGGGTAGCGAAACTCCGCGCGTCGTCGGCACGCTGGTGGGTGTTGCGCAGAAAGTCCGGGCGCTTGCGATTCGTGAAGATGACGGGCTCGTAACGACACTCGTTTCCCCGGACGGCAATTCGCTCGCGAACTTCAAGGGTCTCTTTGGCAAGGCGCCGCCTGGCGGGCGCAGCCCGGTACAAGGTGCATCCACGGAGGACTTGGAGTCCATCACGGCTGCGGTACGCGAGCGGATCGGCGAGCGCATCGACCTGCAAGTCATGAGCCCGACGACCGTGCTGGCGACGCTCGGCGATTCGGTTTACGAGGGACGCGCGATCGCGCCGCCCATTCCGTGGGAGTCGGTTCCGACGCTTCGCTTTGGGGCTGCCGATCACCTCATGGGAGAGGTGCTCGGTGTCCATCACTTCCCCGAAACGAACGCGAACGGCAAACCCTACACCGCCGCGGTGGAGATGCATCTCGGCCATCCGCTGGTGCGCAAAGACCCGGATACCGCATTGGGAGCGCTGGTCAACGCGCAACCGGTGCTGGTGGTCGCTGACACGCGGGCGGCGCGGTGGCGCAGGCCCGATGGGGATCTCGCCGAGTTCGGAGAGGCAAAACCCGGCGATCTGATCGATGTGCGAATGGATGTGGACGGTAAGACGCTCGCAGTTCGCACTGTCGCGTTTGAACTCGGCTCTGACGGATCGATTCGCCGCGCGCGGGAAGAATCCGCAGCACCGGCAATCACGTCCCCCGAGGAAGACGCCGGACGCGAGGTCGGCGAGGACGAGGATCTCGGCCGATGAGCGCGTCAGGGCAAACCCATGATTTTGGCCGCGGGCCGGTGCCGGCGCACCGACATCGCAATCCTGACGGAACGACGGGCGGGTGGGTTGCGGATACCGCCCGGGTAGCCGACACCGCGCACATCGGGCCGCAGGCCAAGGTTTATGGAACCGCGCAGGTGCGCGATAGAGCACGGATCACCGGCGAGGCGTGCGTCTTCGGACATGCCACGGTTCGCGACCGCGCGAAGATTTCCGGCAGTGCGCAGGTGAGCGGTCTCTCGCTCGTCTGCGGCGATGCTCGCGTGTCGGAGAACGCCGAGGTGAAAGACGAAGCCCAGGTGGGCGGTACGGTGCGAATTCGCGGCAAGACATGGGTGCGCGGAAATGCGCAAATTTTGGAGCGGGCGCAGGTGAGGGACGATGCGATCGTCGAAGGGGACGCGATCATCGAAGGCGATGCGATCGTGGACGGCGATGCCCGAGTGTCTGGATTGGCACGAGTCCGCGAGCACGCATGGGTCGGTGGGTACGCCGAGGTGAAGGGGACCGCGGTCGTGGCCGCCCGCATGCATGTGGTCGGGAGAACGGTGCTCGATGGTAGTGAAGCGCAGGCCGCCGAGCCCGTCGCGGCGCAAGAATCGGGGCCACCTGAGCCGGGCGCAGGGACCGCGCAGTCCGCAGGATCGGGTGAGGATTGCGAACTCGAAATCGATATGGGACGGTGAGGAGAATGCAATGGGTGCAACGATAGTTGTCGATCAAGAGGCGGCAGCGTTCAAGCCGGACGGCGCATCGCATACGGTTTGGTGTCTGTTCGAGAAGCTCTATGACAAGAACACCTACCCGCACCATCCAGAGTGGAATTGCCTGGCGATTGGGCGGCTCGATACCGCGCTCGCGCGCGTGTTCGAATCAGCCTCCTATTGCGAGGGTGGGATGAATCAGAGTCGCGGCGGTCACATTCGGCCCGAGACCTATATCGAGCGATGGCTCAATGCGATGAAGAATCCCCTCGTGATGCCGGATATCGAGGTGCCGCTCGCACTGCCGGCCGGGAAGGGGGAATCGTCCGGCCGCGCGAACGCAGGGGCGGTTCGGGTGTCGCTCCATCGCAATTCTGAACTGGTGGTGGCGACTCACGCGGGGCGGCCCTGGCGAGCCATCCCCTCGCACATCGCGACGGGAATCGTCGGCATGAACCCCCGTAGCGCGGAATTGGGATATCGCCCGAGCCATGCCGGTGGGAGTGAGGTCCGGCGGGTCTTGGCGAATGCTCCCCGCCCCGAGATGCGGCGTGTCGATGGGCACACGCGCATCGAGCGGATTGATGGGGTCTGGAAGGAAGTGGGATGGCCGTATTCAATCGTAGGCAGCTACGTGCGAGGGCTGTGGAGACAGGAACTCGAGACCCCCGGCGTGTACAAGCGTCTGATCGGGGAATATCGCAAAGCGGTAGAGGCGGCTCCCGCGGTGCCGGCTGGTACGTCCGTCGTGGTTCCGCTCGCCGGGCTCGAGCCCCGGGCTCGTGAAACACTGGTCAAACTCGCCAATGAGGCGGGCGGAAGCGTCACCGCGGAGGCGGCGCGAATCCCGTGGGTGCCGAGCGATAGTATTGCCCGGGTTCCCAGTTTGCTGTCTGGGAAGGATGTGCGGTGGGAAGTGCCAGAGCGGTCGATTCAGGATGCCGATCACAGCGTCGAAAGCGAAGCGGAGCCGCTCGAGCAGGAAGAGATGGAGTTCGGGCGGTGAAATTGCGTGCCGTAAATAGGGGTGTATAATATTGTT
>JAEHJW020007763.1_pt1 | contig 22243 bp, 25 predicted proteins | sample 9271431 | NCBI WGS metagenome assembly JAEHJW02 | reverse complement strand
CGATCTAATAAGTCATTAGGATTCATTGTAACTATTTTTTTAATAGCCTCTTGAGCGCGATCACCAAATAAACTATTTAATCATTGCATTGACAAAAATGGTCTAATATATTTATCTTGAGAATCAACTAACCAAACAGTTGAAGCATCTCATTCAGCATCTCCATTTGGATCTCCGGAAAATTTTATTAATGCATAACGACTTGGAAATATGTTTTTAGTTGCACCAACAGATCAACTTCAATCAGATGGTCATCATTGACCACTATAAGCTCATCATTTATTACTATAAATCGCCTCGGGCATAGAAGAGGATGATTGAGACATTGATTGTTTCATGTTGTTTAAATTCTGTTGTCAAGTAATTTTCATCTCTTGATCCATCTGTTTTCTTTGTATATCTAAAACTGATCTTAATTTTTGTTCATCATCGGGCAAATTTTTTCTAATCCATTCAAAATCTGATGTACTTTGTGGAATTGGAAATCAATATTCACTATATAACTTAACAATCTGTTGATCGGTCAAATGTTTTGGCCCAGAGAATGTATCAGCGCCTTCTTCCGCTTCTTGATTTTCTTTATCTTTACGGGTTTTTAATTCATTGACAAGCTTTGTTTTGCTCGTATCGGGTTGATTACTCCAGTATGTAATATCTGATTTTTGTGGTGTATATCAAAAATCGGAAAATATCTGATTTATTTCTTCAGTAGATAACATCTTTTTCGTTTGACCGGAATAATTTTTAATATTATTCGACAAATTATTATATTTTTTGCCGATGGTTTCCATACTTTTACTTATTTATTCTTTGTAAAATTTTAGCTAATATAGCAGATAATTCTAATATTCCTGATGTTTCATCTTTTTCAACTAGAATATTAGATCAGTCTGTTTTTATTACTATTTCTCTAACTGGTCATACCCAATTAGGTTGCGGTTTATTAACTCAATCTTGTTTTGTGGGATTCATATGTTTATATTTATTATGATGCTAGAAGCCATTTTGTTTGGTTATTTCCAGAACCATCTTTATAAGTAATTTGTTGTTGTGTGTATGTTCTGCTTCAGGTTAAATAAATGATGTGTATAGTACATAACGTCCCAGTGCCTCAACTAGTGGTAACGCCCGTTGCAATACTATATCAGTAACCCGCCGTTTGAACGGAGATTAAATCAACCACTCATCAGGCCGTTACATGTCAAACTTTTACTTGTCAATTAAATCATCAGGCCTGTACCACATCTAAAATATCTCCTACTGTATAACCACTACCTCAATTTGTGACATCAACAATTCCCAATCCAGCCGTTGGCATTTGTATGTTAGCCGTTACTGCAGTTTGAGAAAAAATCAGGTTTCCATCTAAATTAACGGTTTTAACATACAGATTATTCCATCAGTAAGATGATGTTCATAAATCTAGTGCCTCATTAACTAGTGGAGAGAAATTAACTCAAGACCACATATTACCAGTTACCATTACTAACCATAAATCAGCAGCCGTTCCATATGATGATTGCCATCATCAAAAAACTATTCCTCCCCCTGCCCAGGTTCATGCCGTTAAATTGGCAGGAGTGGCCGGGTCGTCTGGATCTGTGTTAAAACTGATAAAATAAAATCTTGATCAATGAGAATTCATTGTGACATAATTGTCATTAACTAAGGCTAGGGATAACGGCTTATCACCGGTATGTTCAGAAAATATCCTTAATCAGAATCAATCGCTAACTGACATTTGTGTGATATTGTTTTGAAAATCGTTAATATCAACGGTAGATCTGGACACTCATCATTCTTGACCTATGAAAATGTAATTTTTTCATGATCATATTGCTCTTTGATCATAAAATATCTCTAAAACATTTTCATTATTATTGTTGACTCCTTTTCTTTTCTGGATTATCCCTCTTGGCTGTTGTGATAATACGGGGTTAAGGGGATCGGTGTCATTACTGTTAACAAATAAAATTGATGATGTATTACCAGTTACTGGATTAGTTCCTCATACTGAATTATCGAATAAGAATATATCATTAGACGACATTGATATGCCGGTTCAAATATCTTCTCATCAAATCACAAGTTTTCAATTTATTTCTACATATCAATTTCTTCAATCTAAGTAGAATCATTGTCTATGCGGTTTGAAAAAAGAACTCTTAATCCATGTCTCAAGAAAAATATCATCAAGATAATTTCCAGTTTTAACTGGCTTTAAATCTCACGGCACTTCTCAAGTAGATAGTGCAGACATATTAATCTCCGGTTTTTGGGACCTCGCCATGTAATCATCGTATGGTCTATCTAAATTTTCATATGTAAGTAATTTATCAGACATATTATTCTGAAGGTTTTTCATTCTGATTTTCTGGGCTTTCTGTATATCTAATACCACACATACTTAATTTGCATAATTGTTTTGAATTATCTCTAAAAGATAGTGTTATCCTTCTACATCTTGGTAGCGTATCCTGTCATTGCGCTGATGTTGTATGTGGTCATACCATTTTTAAAATTGATAAACCCTTAACAATACTACCTGGCAATTCATAGGCTTGTCATCAATCTAGGGAAACAAAACATTTTAATGATGCTCCTCTTTCGGATTCTACAAATACGTCTGACGGATATGCAATATTTTCGATAGCAGATGGTAATAGAATATTGTTTAAATCAGCTCTCATTGGTATTTCCTTGCCATTATCAGTATTTCAATTAAACATTTCACAGATAGGCAGGTTGGTGTCAGAACTAGAAAATAGCAATTTATCAGGATCATTCGTCTCTACGTATCTAGAAAATTCAGTGGCACCAATTCATGTGTGGACAAACCAGTTTTCCTGTGTAATACTATATTCTAAAACAACATCTTTTAATACCTTTTTAACTGATCAATCCGGTTTATATAAAGTAGAGTCTCATATGTGAAATAAAACGCTTCTATCCTTTCTTCCTGCGCAGGCAGCTTCTAAACCAGCTTTTGTTGCTCATGATATATATTTCTCTACCTTAGAAGAAATTAGTTGAGGAGCTCCGCCACTGGTGGCGTAAACACCGGTATAGTGAACAAAATATAGGGCGCCCAAAGCTTTTGTATAACCTTTATCAGATACACATCAAATTTCTGTATCAAAATTTGTTAATATATAATCATTCCAAGCTGATAATGCGCTTTTATTGGCAATCATCATTATATTATTAATGTTTGTCAACATTGTAATAGCGCTTCAATCATCACTGGTTAGTTTAAAAGTATCGTATTCTTTTACGTTAATACCAGTTGTACTTGGATTACTTGCCCATCTAAATTGTTTTTTTCCGTTAAATGTACCATATACCCACAATTCATCTGAAGATAATAATGTTGTAAATCATGGTTCAAAAATCGGAGCTTCAGCCGTTACAATACTGGTTTCCTGAATTGAGGCTACTGTTAATGTGGCCACCTTTAGGTTTCCACGATATACCTCTAATCTATTTCAACTATCAGCAAGGGTATTCAAAGTATAAATATATCCTGTCCCTCATGCAATTCCATATGATGCTACCATTCTAGTTCACCCACTAGAAATTGCTGACGCGAACCAGTCGTGAACGCCAAGTTGATATTGGGCATTCCATGTCACTCCATAATCAGTCGAAATATAAGTATATGTTGTTTCACTTGTGGCGATAAGAACCCTTCCATCGGTAGATCAATGAATTTCTCCCCAAAAAGTACTAGGCGATCCTAGTTGTTCTGTCCACGTTGTTCAGTGATCTGGTGAGGTAAAAATATGACCGGGGTTAACAACTGCTACTATTTTTTGAAAATCTGATGACATTGTTGCACATTGCCACGCTTTTGATGCTGATCCGCTCTGGAACCACGTTACTCATCCATCTCCTGTGGTATATATATATCATCAACTATTTGTTGCGACAAAATTAGACGTATCACCCGCTCAGGCTACAGATGTCCAATTTCTGCTAGAATCACGTTGATTCCAATTAGCGCCAGAATCAGGAGACTCATAAATATATCATCAAAAAATACAGGCTATTATTTTGGTTCAATCATTAGAGCAGGTACACTTACTCCATGTTTGTGACGATGCCTTTTGTGTCCATGTTGCTCAATAATCAGCGGAGATATATATAAAACCAGGATTAACAGTGGCAATTATTTTTGATCAATCTGATGATGAACAAATAGAAGACCAGTTTCTTATTCACGAATTTGTTCTTTGTGTCCAGGTTACTCCATAATCATTAGAGGTATATATATAATCTCAATATGCAGCAGACGCTAAATATTGTCAACTACTAGAAGATGTTAATCAATTCCAGGTTTTTAATCAGGCTCAAATTCTTTGTACCCATTCTGCCGCATAAATATATTTTGTATCTGTAACTCCAATAACTGAATAGGGGGATATTGGATCTCAATTAATAAGAGAGATGATTCCCGATGGAGGAGAAGATCTTAAAATAGATGTTTTATAACGAACAGTTCAATCGCTTGAAAGATAATTGGCGACGTATAAACGATTTTTGTAATAATTAATTTTAGCAGCGTTTGGACATCTTCACATATTTGAAGACATATCAGCTGAGGTATATACAGTGGTTCAATCTGATCCTAAAATATATCTATTTTTATCATTGTAATTAACAATATATAAATCCTCTTCTGCGACGCAATAGTCGCATGTTCATATTAATATTCCTGCCCCCTGTCATGTTAGCGGGGTCCATTCGTTGTTTGTTTTTAAATAATATATATTAAAAGTTGTCGGCGTAGCTCAAACCGCGCTCATTCTATACAAACCGGTATTTCATGTACCACTATTATTGAAAAATGTCAATCAATAGTTACCGGTAGAAACAAAAGCTCATCATCCAACCGCGGTACCAAGGACTGTGTATCATTCACGCTTTTCTATCGTTCCAATAAAAGGAGAACGAACGTTTTCGGCGTGGAAAAGTTCTTGTGGTTTAGCAATATTTGACGCCACCAGTCAATTGATGCCATCGAAATAATTTATGGTTTTTACTTTTAATTGTTGTTCTGCCATAATTAAACTAACGTAGTTGGGTCTGATTTCCAAACATCTAATTCTGCGTCTCTTTTACAAGCAGTTATTTTCATCATATCTATCCATTGTTGAAATTGTTTTTCATAGAAGGACGACATGTTGGGATTCTGTAATTTTCCATATGCCATCTTTAACATGTAATTTTTCAGGGCATAATAAGCTCCATTTGGTAAATCTATAATATCAGTTAACGCTGTTATTGTCGCCGGGACCGTTAAATAACGATATTTAAATGTAGCATTTTGAGTTGGCGTCGGGACAAATCATATCTTATGATCTCTAATATAATAATTCGGAAATGTACTAAATTGAGCACTATATGATGTGACGTTTTCTTGACCAGGGATATCTCTCCATGCTATTCTAGATAGTTCATCATTTGCTTCATTGGATATTGATGCCAAATCAGAAAAATCATCAGGTAAATCATATTCTTTTGTTCCCGCTATAATAGACAAAGAAATAGTGTCAGAAGCACCATATTCATAATTAGCTATATTCAATTGATTTTTTAATACGGAATATCATTCATTAGCCCAAGCGTAAGCATCATCATAGCTGATTAATTTTAATTCTTTATTATTCAAAATACTGAAGAAACCATCAAAAACCTTCTTGACTGAATCTTCTCCAAAATCTGCATATGGAATAGCATTACTGGGCTGAGAATAGGTGGTTGTCGCTGTATTATAAAAAAGCGCCCATCAATATCAGGTAGAATTTACGGTGTCATCATATTTAGAAAAGAAATCATTAATTTGAATCGGCAAAAATCAAGTTAATGGAACTCATGTACTAAAGACATTGGTAAGAGTAAAATAAAAAATCACTTGATCATAAGGAACTACCGTGACTCTTGTACTTTCAGAGTGTGAAAAAGCGGTTGTTGCTGCTGCTCAAGCGTTTGTTTTGAATGTCAATGCTCAAGTGGACGCCGTAACTGACGCCACTCTTAATATTTCAGTTGTTTCTGATCAAATATTGCCTATCATGACATAACTGTTTACAGAAATTCATTCCGTATTTATTACATAAACAGTTGAGGCTCATGAAGAATAATTATCAATTAAATAGGAAAATTTTGCACTATTTAACAGTGATCTATTATCAATTTTTAGAGTAACCATATTAATTATGAATCTATATCAGAGTGGATCTTTTCAGATTCCATATCTCCCGATATTACGTTTTTATCGATATTTCATATTAATGGCTTCCCTCCAGCCATAAAATGGGGCGTTGTTCATCCCGGTAAAAGTCCTGAGTATTCTACTGTTCCATATCAATTAACTCAATACATATCTTATTATATTATACCATAAAAATTACTTTTTTGCAAGTTTTATTGTAATTTTCCCAATTCCTCTTTTAAAATCCTTCTGTCTTCTTCTACCTTAGACCAACCCATTTCATAGATTTTGTCAAATTCAGCTTTTCTTTGAGCAAAATGATGATGTATTATAACCGCTTTATCTGATCTGTCGGCCTTCCCATACTTCTTGACCTGTGCCCATAACAAATTATCCGTACCCACATGATTCATTCTTTCGCAAAATATCTTGCCATCGAGGTATTTATCGATGAATAATCTTTTTATAGCAAAATGTTCATTTATATTTCCCTGATCTTCGCTAACTGGGCCAGTATTGAACGATATTAGGTCTAGATTGCCTCTTATTGCCTCTGTAATGGCCGTTTTTAGGGCCGTAGGCGTTAATTCTGTGTCATTTGATAAGAATACACACCAATCACCCTTAGAGCGCCTAAAAAGGCCGTTTAAACGCTTTGCAACCCCCATCCTTGGTTCATCTTCTTCGTATAGTATTTCTATTTTATTTTTAGGATAATCAGAGGCGGAAATACTATCCAAACATCTCTTTAGTCCTTCTGGTCTCCCCAGTGTGGGAATAAGAATAGAAATACTTGGCAAATTATCGCCCACCCATGTTTTTTGAAAATGATGGTAACAAATAGTTTTATATGATATATTTACAATTCCTTTAGCATGATAATATGGATAAAATACATCTCGACTAACTAGGGCTAGTTGCTCTGGTAATAAATCCCTCCATTTATAATATTCGTCTGTTAATATTTGCATGCTAGACTCAAAGTTCTTATCATCGTCTCCTCGATATTTACCAACAACCATATTCATCCAGTTTTGTATAAAAGGGCTCCCCTTTTCCGCCCCCAAAACAGCCGTGCCTATCCATCCAGTAGATTCTTCTATACCGGCGAACATCTGTCTATTTAAAAGGTTGTCAAAATTTTTACCAGGCAATATTTCTACGTCTGCATCCAAATAAATCCCGCCATCCGTTAAGAGATAATGCATTCTTAGAAAATCAGATAACTTACACCATTTTTTATTTTCAAATGGAGAGTTCAAACATTGCTGAATATACGGATGATCTTTAAAGCAGTTATCAAGAGTAATTAATCTGTGTGTATAGCCAGGAATCTTTTGAGATTCTAAGCACCTTCTTACTACTTCCGGCAGAACAGGATTATCATTCAACCAAATTGAAAAAATATCTTTATTTATCATTTTTGGTAATAATTATTAATCTATCATCTGGAGCGTTTTGATTAAACGTCTTTACTTCAATATTGTATCCGAAAGGAGTTAAATTATCTACGACTCTTTTGGGCTCACTAACATCTTCTATAATATAAACTCCATCTTTATGAAGATATGGCAATAATGCTATTGCAGATATAATTTGATGATCGGTAATATGACTTCCATCATCGACTATTAAATCAAAGTCCTTTCCTATAACTTCTATTAAATTGAATAATTCAGAACTTTGAGATTGATCCACCTTATAACTACGTATTCTATCCTCGTTAATTAATATGTCTTCCCTAATATCACATGAATATATCTCGGCATTTGGGAAGTAATCTCTCCACATAAAGAGGCTAGCCCCAACTAAATAATTTTCTACTGGCATTGTCTCTTGGAAGCCGATACCTATCTCTAATACTTTTTTAATATCATTCTTCTTATCTTTTAATATTGAATGATAGAATGGAGTATAGTTATGATTTAAAGCTGGACATTTATCTGATCTATATTTTAGAGCTAAATAACATAAGGTTGTTGCACCTGATAATAATGTCATAAATTTATTTTAAATATTCTTCTAATTGTTGTAAATTGTTATTTTTTCTTCAATATTTATTATGAAATTCTATATGATGATCCTTGCATAATGTAATTCAATTATCAACTGAAAATCTTAATTCCGGATATTGAGAAAAATTTTTAATATGATGAGCATGCAGCCTTTTCCCTTTTCAACATTTACGACACAACCACTTATCTCTCATGAATACAGATTGTCTCCATGTCAAAAAATCATCTGATCATCTGATTTGTTTATTTATTGGGGTAATTCACCCCTTCCAATGAGCACTTTTTTCTCCTTTATGTATCCTTTTGGCAATTAATTCTTTAGATTGTTTTTTACCAATGTGAGATAATCTTTGCTTTTCTAAGACCTCTCTTCTAGTTTCTTTTCTTCATTTATTCCAAGGAATCCGTCAAATATTACTTTGTCTAAGATTCTCGGCCATTTCTTTCGGTAAATGTTTTCACAACCAGTAACGTGTTGGATTTAGTTTTTTAGATTCACTAATTTTTCTTTTACACTCTTCTGATAATATTTTTTTCATGACTATATAATATATTTTTGCCAAATTGATTCACTAACAATATCTGGCTTTCCCAATGTTTTATCGACACCAGAAACAACGCCGGGCCATGCTGCGGAGTAATCGTGACCACAGATTACTCTAGTAGCATTATTCTTCCATAATTCAATATCTTTAATAACCCCATCTTCAGTATGAAGTGCATCCAAAAAGATTAAATCGAATTTTTCATCTTTTAATATTTGATGAGCCTCTTCGCTGGTCATTCTTAAAACAATTAAATTCTTAAAATGACCCACATTTTTCTGAAATTGAGAATAAATATCCTCCTCCTTAGCTATTTTATTAGTAAGATCATTAACATCGTCTGATCCCTCGAAGGTGTCTACGCACGTTACCTGACCTTTGCATCCCGATAAAAGAGCGTGTGAAGATCTTCCCTTCCACGAACCTATTTCTAAAATTTTATTATATTTTTTAGCATTATTATATAACCACTGACACTCTCTAAAAGTCATCCATCCTTCGATTAAAGAATCTGGATATTCATAATAAAATTTAGAATCTTCTTGGAATTTTCTATAATATGGTAAAAAATCTATCGCTTTATCAAAATGAATTTTTGATTCATCTTTATCGCCTAACCACCACTTTGCCCAATAAAGCATCTCCTCTGGTTCAAAGGTGTAATGACTCTTCTGATTAGCATAAAAATCACTCCAGGGGATTTGAACTGCCGCGCTAGCATAACAAGCGGTTCTCATGTAGTCATTTTTTTTAAAAAACATTTTAGCCGCATGTATCCATGGCTCTCTTCTGTTCGGCTCAGCCTCTATCGCCATATGATACCAAGATATCGCCGTTTTATCATCTTTTAATGAATCATAAATATCTCCCAAAAAAATCATTGATTGAGATTTTTCTGCTGGCCATTTGTCCATTGCAATATGACGATTAAATTCTCTAATAGCAGAATGTGGTCTATTTGACCAATATAATTCTCTGGCCAAATAATGAGAATGTCTATCGTTGTCTGGAAATTCAAAACAATCTAAAGCCAGTCCCCGTAAATATCCCGTTCTATTAGTTTCTAAATTTTGCCAATGGTCTAATTTATATATAGATGGTTGCAAATAAGTGACCGCTGGATGGTCATCTCCGATTGGACTTAAAACTTCATGTATACGACCAGTCCAATGTAATTTGGTTTTATCATAAAATTTACATTGTCTAAATTGGACGGCAGGATTACCAAATTGATCGTGAGAAAATGTAAATTCATATTCAAACTGACCGAATCCTTGTGATATAATATCATTTATCTTATCGATATCTAACTTAGTATATTCTTCGTCGGCGTCTGCATATGAGATATAATTATTTGTTGCTAAACTAGCAGCATAATTTCTAGCCGAAGCAAAGTCAAAACAACTATCCCCTTCTTTAAAAATATCTTCTTCCCCATTTACTAAAAAATGCTGATTAATTTTATCAGCCTTTTCTTTATCTATTACTCTTTTAAATCTATCTCCGACAGACTCTATTATGCATCCCCATTTTTTAGCTATTTCTACAGTATTATCAGTAGAGCCTGTATCTACTAATATTGTTTCTCCGCCACGTTCTTTAAATTCTGTCAATGATTTTAATAATCTTGGCAATACTTTTGATTCATTTCTGGCAATTAACACGCAACTAAATAATGGTTTGTTCATATAAAAAAATAATAATATATTACTATTATAGCATAATATTATATCTTTGTAAAGGAAATAACAATTATGCGACCACTAATGTAAATCACATTGTTGTCAAGGTATTTAAATACAAAGAATTATTATATCATATTCCGGGATTAGATACTGCCGCTACGGAATAATAAGTCAGGGTATCATCTAATGTCCCCGCATAATTAGCTTTTCTCATTCCAGGTGCTGCAGCAAAACTTGCATAAATTGCGAAATCATTGACTATAGAACTAGCATAATTTGATCAAGTTATAGTAATATCCGCACCGGATGTGATTGTCGTTCAAGATAGAGTATATGGAGTTAGGGCGCTAGTACTTGACCTCTGAAACCAAAAGGCACTATTACCATAACCGACTAGTACTCATGATTGTCCTGGGTTAGTTCCGGCTATAGTAAGTTTTGTCCAATTTCCAGCCGAAGAAATATCTGATGATACTAATGCTCGATAAAATTCTCCGGTGTCTGTTCCGCTGACATTAGAACGAATATAAACATAAATATATCATCATTTAATTAATCATCATAAAGGGACATTGGTCGTTCATCATCCAGTCATAGTTGAACTTACTATAGATTGTAAAACTTTATTTTTGATATCCAAAAAAGTAGTTCTACTTGCTCAGTTTTTACATAAAAATATCGATCATCATCCCCCATTTTGGACTACTGCAAAATAATTTAAATCATCAGTATATCTTCATACTGCATATGTTTCTCCCGCATGATATATAACACTAGTTCATCAACCCGGACCAGTATATCAGGTTGGTCATGTTGCGCCACTAGAACCATTACTACCGTTAGGTCATGTATATCAAGTCGGTCATGTCGCTCAGTTACTACCATTGGAGCCAGTATATCCAGTATATCAAGTTGCTCAGATTGGGCCAGTATATCAAGTTGGACCTATTGGCCCAGTATAGCCAGTATATCAAGTTGCTCAGATTGGGCCAGTATATCAAGTTGGACCTATTGGCCCAGTATAGCCAGTATATCAAGTTGCTCAAATCGGTCCAGTATATCAAGTTGCGCCGATTGGCCCAGTATAACCAGTATATCAAGTTTCTCAAATTGGCCCAGTGTATCATGTGTAACCAGTAAAGTTTCCGGGTCAAGTATAACCAGTCGGTCATGTTGGACCAGTTGGTCCAGTATAACCAGTGAAGTTGCCCGGACCAGTATAACCAGTTGGTCATGTGTATCCGGTATAACCAGTTGGTCCGGTGTATCCAGTCTCGCCTATCGGTCATGTGTATCCGGTATAGCCAGTTGGGCCTGTATAGCCAGTACTTCAGAATCAGGTATATCAAGTATACCCAGTGAAGTTACCAGGTCAAGTATAACCGGTAGGTCATGTTTCTCATAATGGCCCAGTATAGCCAGTATATCAGGTAAAGTTACCTGGTCCGGTATATCAAGTTTCCCCTGTTGGACCAGTATAGCCAGTATAACCAGTGAAATTTCCGGGTCAGGTATATCAAGTATAACCAGTGTAGCCGGTCTCTCATATTGGTCCAGTATATCAAGTCGCTCATGTATAGCCAGTATAACCGGTGAAATTACCTGGTCAGGTGTATCCGGTATAACCAGTGAAATTGCCTGGTCAAGTATAGCCAGTAGCTCACGTTGGTCAAGTGTATCAAGTATACCCAGTGAAGTTACCAGGTCAAGTGTATCAAGTCGATCATGTATAACCAGTATAGCCGGTTGGTCAGATTGGTCAAGTATAGCCAGTTGGTCATGTATACCCAGTATAGCCGGTTGGTCAGATTGGTCAAGTATAGCCAGTTGGTCATGTATATCAGGTTGGTCCGGTATATCAAGTAAAATTTCCAGGTCCAGTATATCAGGTATATCAAGTAAAATTACCAGGTCAAGTATAGCCAGTTGGTCATGTATACCCAGTATAGCCAGTTGGTCAGATTGGCCCAGTATAACCAGTATATCAAGTAAAATTACCAGGTCAAGTATAACCAGTCGGACCAGTATATCAAGTTCTTCCTGTATAACCAGTGGCTCATGTATAGCCAGTTGGTCATGTATAACCAGTATATCCGGTTGGTCCAACATTAGCTGCCAAGTCATCAATCATTTTCTTGGTTAATGTTAGAGCCATCTTATATTGCTTCCCACTAATATTATGATTTTTTGCAGTATTTCAAGATCATTCTCAATTATAACTATTTCAGACAACAGGACGAATTATTGTTAGTGTGTCAGTCGAGCGCGCAGAACAACGGACTATCTCTCTATATGGATCATCCGTTGGGTCAGAGTAATCAGTTCCATTCCACCAAGTTAAATTAAAAAGACCATCAACTGATGGGTCGGGTAATTTGGCTCCTTCTCAGGTTCCGAGAGTTATAGTTACTGCGGTGTCATTATACAAACCAGTTACTAATACTTTGCCAAAATTTATTCTTGCATCTATGGCCATATTACTTATTTCTTAAATTTTTCTTTAAAATTTCTTTTCTTTTTTGTGGAGAAACTGAGTTTATCTTCTCAGAATCATAAACACCATTATCTTTTTTGTTCACAATTCCAGAGAACATAGTTAAATTTGACATATTATGCAAAAGGTCTTAATTTTTCATCAAAATATTCTCCCTTTTTTAATTGTCACCATACTTCATACATCCCGTCATTTTTTACCGTTGGCAAATCCCATCAACCATATACTAATGCGTTTATTTTTTCTGCGGTTGGGACTATACCCTTAGAGCATAGTATTCATAAAATTCTAAGTTCGTTAGTATATCAGCCCTTTGGTCTTCCTCTATAATATCTATGATAACAGCGTGATTTATCCCAATCTTTATTTGATATTTCCATCCCTAAATAATTATAACTGAAAAAGGGAGATGGGTCAATAGCTCATCTATATCAATTATCAATATTTAAAGTATTAAATCATATATCATCTGTCATTTTCATTCAAAAATGAAGATGGTCAGAGGTTGTATATATTCAAGTATTATCCGTATGTCAAATCAGTTGTCACGCGACAACATTTTCTCATACTGAGGTGTATTTATATTCAGAAACCTTCCAGTCTAATAAATGATAATAAATCGTCTTAAATTTACCATCTTTATTCCAAATAACTATTTGCCTTCATCATTCAGAGTCTTCTCAAGCTATTTGCACAATACCATCGTGAGCCGCGTAAACAGGACAACCATTTTTAGCCCTAAAATCTATTCCATTATGGCCTTTTAATCATAATTTTTGATAAAAATCTACAAAATTTTTTCAAAATGGTTGCGTGACAAAGATATCTTTTAATGGTAATCTTAATTTTATTTCCATTTTTTTATAGTTTAAACACTTTTCTATCTTTATACTCAGACGCCTTTCCTGGATTATAGTTTTTTACTGGAGTTAACCATCAAACCACTCTACTGTATACAATACATTCTTGTCTCTTTAATTCTTTTTCTGACATATTACAAACTGTCTTTTTCCATTGTTTTCTTCACCCAACTTAAATCTGTTTTAATCGCCGTAATATCATTTTTGGCCTCGGATAAATCTTGCTGAATATGGACTAGATGGTTATCTTTTATTTTATTAACCGATCTTGTTAATCCATCTAAATCCTGTCTAAGTAATCACATCCTGGAGTCTTGCAACTCGACTTTCTCGGTAATGTTTTTGATTTGTTTATTCTGTCCTTTATGAGGGGCAGTATACCATCACCAAGCTTTTTCTACTAATGTGATTACTCACATTAACACTACTATGAATATTGATATTTCCGACAAACTAACTGAAAACATATGGTATTTACATTAATTTAATTTATTCTTTTTTTGCTCAGAAGTTTTTTGCCCAATCTAATATTGTAGAAAAAACAGGAAGCAACATTTCTATTCCAGCCTTCAAAGCTGGTACTAAAGCCTCAAAAATGACTTTAACTAAGGCTCTAAAAACAACAAGGAAAAAACCAACTACAGATCATGCCTCTAAATATGTTGTTAAAGCCATGTTTTTGTCCAAACTTAACACGGCCATGCAAATAGCGATAGCTATGGTGGTTAAAAACGTTACCAAAGCACTAATAAGATGTCTTTTTATTGTGTTCATCATATTTTTAGTTAATATAATTAATTAATGTTAATGTAGCGGCTCAACCAGATGTTTTATACTCGAATATTCCATTAGCATCTGTTATAATACTTATTATTGCCGCATCTCAACTCTGATTAGATGTAAATGAATTTATACCAGCACTACATCAGTCCACCGCTCAATCCGCATAATCAGTGTTATCCCCCTTAGATCTAAGAACGATACTTCAACCAACGGCTGCATTTGATGCGCGTAAAAAGCATTGTGTTAGCTTGGCTCATACTATAGAAGAGATGTCTAACTCCGTCCAAGAAGTATTGGCCACTCAATTTAAAACAACAGTACTATTTGTGTTGATAACGATTCCTGCTTGTCCAGTATATCAAGTATAACCAGTATAACCAGTAAAATTACCAGCTCCCGTATAACCAGTATAACCAGTGGGTCCTATTGGTCCAGTATAACCTGTGTAACCGGTAAAATTACCTGGTCCTGTGTATCAGGTTTCTCCAGTGTATCCGGTGAATCATGTAGGTCCAGTATAGCCAGTGAAGTTGCCTGGTCAAGTATATCCAGTATAACCAGTAAAGTTACCCGGGCCAGTGTATCCAGTATAACCAGTGAAGTTGCCAGGTCCAGTATATCACGTTCTTCCTGTATAACCAGTGTAACCAGTCGGTCAAATCGGTCCTGTGTAGCCAGTATATCAAGTTGCTGCAGCTGGTCCGGTGTATCCCGTGTATCCAGTTGGCCCTATTGGTCAAGTATAGCCAGTATAGCCTGTGAAGTTGCCCGGTCCAGTGTAGCCAGTTTCTCCGATTGGTCCGGTGTATCCAGTATAGCCGGTATAACCAGTAAAATTACCTGGTCCAGTATATCAAGTCTCTCCAATTGGTCCAGTGTATCCAGTATATCCGGTTGGTCAAATTGGTCCAGTGTAACCAGTTTCTCCTATTGGCCCAGTATAACCAGTGTAACCAGTTGCCCCAGTGGCTCAATCAACTCCATTTAATCAGGCCGCACCAGTATAACCAGTTGAACCGATGGGACCAGTATAACCAGTGAATCATGTTGGTCCAGTATAGCCAGTGAAATTGCCAGCTCCCGTATATCCAGTTGGTCAAATTGGTCAAGTGTAACCAGTTTCTCCAATTGGCCCAGTATAACCGGTATAACCAGTGAAGTTACCAGGTCAAGTATAACCAGTTGGTCAAGTATAACCAGTATAGCCAGTTGGTCAAGTATAACCAGTTGGCCCAATAGACCCAACTGCGTCATTAATATATTCCAGTTGACTAGTAAAGGGGTTAAAAATTAATTTCTGTCCCATATTGATTAGTTCTTAGTTATTGATGTAACATTATTTGATCCATCGTAAGTTAACGTTAATGTCGCTACAACTAAACCAGTCGGTCCGCCCGATCTATATTCGATAGTAGTGGCGTTTGATCCGGTGTAAGAGATATTAACATAGTCATACGCTTCACTAACTAAATTACCGACATTAATCTTATCTCCAGACCACACTTCAGCTCATTTTAATTGAACAGAACTAATATCTAAATTGTCAGCATTTACATTATTAATATAAACACTCATTGGATATTTTAGTTTGTCAATATTATGAATGACAGCCACCTTTTGTTCGTTTATATAGAAGTCTGCATCAAAACCAGTCCAGTGAACACGAAACTTGGTTGGCGTTGCCGTCCAGGATGTATTCCATGTTATAGCGCTTGAAGACGTTGATGTTCCTTCTGAATCAGTAATAACCGCGGTTAAAACATCGTCTGTAATATTAAATCAGGCAAAAACACCTGGAGTCAATTGGGCAAAACCAAAAAGCCTACTATCTCAAGCAGTAGGCGCAGTTGGCACCGTCAAAGACATAATTAAGTCACCAGACATAAATGTTTGGTATCCTAAAATCTTGGCGGCGTTTAATCTTATTTTATTGGAAGAAATCGACGGGGATCAAGAAATTGTTTTCCAGATTGTTGTATCATATCCGTCTCTCTGCGGATCATAATATAGATTCTTTTTCTCATTGAACATATTATTCAAAATATATATTAAATTATATTAATTTGCAAATTCAAGAAATGATACAATCTGAAATAGTTGACTATTTCTTTCTTTTATTTTTAGATCAAGTTTCAACTTTTGCAACCGGTACTTCTAATACTCCAGCTATTTCATCATCTTCTTCTGGGGCATCTTCTACAATATCTTCTATTTCCTTTTTATTGATATCTTGCTCTAAATTTTCTATATTACCTTCAACAGAATCAATGGATTCAACAGAAACCTTTGGTTCCTCATTTTTCTCTTTAGAAATTTGAGCCATCTTGGTAATTGTATCATTTACTAATCATGGAAGTACTTCCATTATTCTTTTATTAGCCATTTCATTGGCTATTTGATTTAAATAAGCACTCATTTCTGGTGTTAATTTAACCTTTTTTGCACTTCCCGCCCTTCCCTCTGCATGACCGTATTTAATTTCGGTAATGACATGGGCGGGCTCTATTTCCTGCCTATTAGAGGCATAAGGATCGGCCGCGCCGACCTCTTCAACTGCTATAAAATCAGTATTATACCCAGAATGAAGCAACATCTTATCAATAATTGCTTGATCTTTGATTTCCGCTATTCAATCTTGAAATTTAACTGAAATAGCAGATCTTGCTGGGGTACCGGTTAATGGTTGAGCCGGTAAGCCTGGCTGTAATATAATGCGTAAGTTGGAATTTTTTGAAACAAATCTCATATTATTGTGTGATTATAATCACGTTATTTTTAATTCATATAAACCGACAACCCCGGAGGCGATTTTTGGTCGCCCCCGGGAAAACTAACTATTCTACTATACCAGTGATAGTAATACTACCAGTGGTAGATGTAGCGTCATACACTCTAACGATCAAGGAATTTCCATTACCAGCTGTGATTTTACCATTACCGGATGCCCAGTTAATAGTAGCAGCACTGCCAGAGGTTGGAGTCTTGGCCATAATTAAAGTTTCGACACTGCCACGATCAGAAGGAGTACGTTCGTAAATCTTCAAACCATTAGCATCAGCCCCAACACCAAGAGTCACGTTAGTGATAATCTCTTGTAAATGGACTCTGTGAGAATCGCGTAACTTATAGTTAACGCCGACTTCACGATCTACAGCCAAACAATAAGCTAAGTACTGAGCTGCAGAAGCATCAACTAAAACATCGTAATACAATGTTCCATTGACAGTTCCAGCAGTGATAGCACCATCGATAAATTGAGTGGCGGTAGCATCAGAGCGTAACGCATCTAATACTCTAGCTTGGAAGATACCACCATCGTTAATCGCATCGACTAACTTACCGATAGTATCATAAGTTGCAAAAGCAAAAGTGTCAGTGCCACCATCAGAGGTGACAAAAACGATGTCAGTAGCAGTCGTAACTGTTACAGAAGTAACGGTACCAGTACCAACATACTTTAAGCGGATAGCAACCCCCTGGTCATCAGCTACGTAGCCAACAACACCTTTAGCTAAAATTTGACGAGTTTGTGCTCAATTTAAGCTTGCCATAATTTTTATTTTTTTAATCCTTTATGATAAATAAGTTCAATTGATAACCCGCAATTGACGGGATTAGAGTCTAGCTCTAATCCGGCCATGATTTTACTTCGCATGGCCGGGAACGAAGTATATAACTAAAGGAAAATTATATAATTACAGGTTAGTCAGTTACACCCTTTAATAAGGCATGCTTAGCAGCGTGAGCTCTCTGCAAACCTACTTCAGAGATGTATTGATCAACCACACCGTCAGCATCTGGAGCCTGGATGTTTGTTTGTAACATGGTATCACGATTGTTCATGTAACGATACATGAAGGATTCCATATCCAACATAAACGCATAGCTCGCATAATCTTCTACGAATAGAGGGTTATGAACGATGTTGATAGTACCAAAGGCAGTCTGCCATTGGCTGATCTTCATACCATAGGTTGTTTCCAACGGTTTGGTTAAGATCTGACCACGTGCGATTTCGTTAATCGCCTGTAAAACGACACCACCAGCGAACATCATCTTGGTATCATTACCATAGGTGAAAGCTTCGCGTAAGAATGTGTTTAAATCAGGAGCTGTTAATGGTCCGCCCTGATTCTGGACGTATGAATTACCACCAGAGATGAATTCATTGACACCACCAGTAGATCTTACTGGGTGACCCTGAACACCTGTAGAGTATTTCTTTTCACCCCACCAGAATGCACGTTCGATATCAAGCGCATGCTCGGTACCTTTCTTAGCTCTCTGATAAGGTAAGTCCTTACCTCCATATAAGTTCGCTTCCTTTTCAGTGTTAGAAAGAGCGATAGTTGTCTTAAAGATCTGAGTATAATTGGTTTGAGGAGTTGATTCAGTTGTGTTAACATTACGAGCACCACCATTTTCCTCGTTGACGTTACCAATGATGAACAAGCCATCACCAGAAACACCAGCAGCGGCAGCGGAGGTACCGAATGCTCTACCAGCGGCAGCCACAGTAATAGTGGTTGCACCTGCAACAGTAGCAACTAACATAACTTCACCAGTGCGAGCATTTTTGATGGTATCGCCAACGGTAAAGATGTAAGCTGAACTTGAACCAGCGCCAGAAACCGTAATGGTTACAGCACCAGAAGCTGCGTAACCAGCACCAGCAACCTTAGCATATCTGCCACCATAGAAATCTTCGAACCATTTAAATTCTGGATTTCAGGTCGGTCTCTTTAACATTCCAGATCCTTTCCAAGCTTTACCATCATAAACCTTACCAACGTTAGTTAATAAAGTTACTAAAGGATGCTTGTTAGGTTCTAGTAAGAAGATCCGATCTACGGCATCAACGATTAAACGTTGTTCTGTCGCAGAGGTAGCAGTTGTTCTGCCCGCGTTAGCCGCAGTTAAAGTGATAGCTGCACCTTGGTCGTGGGTAGGTTCTGTGTAATACGGAAATTGACTAGGCATATTTTTGTATTTCAACAGTTATTCTTTTATGAACAACTGATATTTTTTTTGTGTTATTAAATTTATAAGGAACTCTTGCTAAAGCCTAGAAAACGTTTGGATTTCCCTTGCCAGCGATTAATGAATCAATTAATTCATCACCAGCTGGAACAAAGTTTGATCTCTGACCACCACCACCGGCATTTAACGCTAAATTTTTAGCATTTTCGGCAGCGTTTTCTGTAGCCAACTTTTTAGCCTCCTTGTCAGATAATTGTCCTTTTACGGCCCAATATGCGACTTCGATATCTGTGATATCGTGAGTGTCTAACCAGTAATTGATATCTTTTGCGTAATCGGCGAAGTCCGGAGTGCGAGATATAAAGTCCTGAACGCTCGCCTCAAAAATGCGCGCATCTTCCAGTTCTTTAATCTGACTCTGGGTCTCTTCTTTTACCTTATTTACCTTTTCTTCAATTAACTTGGCTATATCCTCAGAAGCAGTTTTTTCGTAAGCACCTTTTCCAAGGTCCTTTTTAACTTCAGCATGAGCTTGAGTTATAGCGGCAGCGCCTTCGATGGTTAATTTACCATCTAAAGCAGCCTTAGCTAAATCTCTGTCTACTTTGCCATCTATAATGGCCTGAGCTAATTCTGGCATTGCATCCAGTTGTTCTAGTAGAGGAGTTAAACCTTCAATAAAAGATTTATAATCTCCCAACTCTTTTCCTTGAGTACCTAGCTTAGTCTCAAGATTTTCGTACATTGTTTTGTAGTCGACTTGCGGTGCTTCATTCGGTCTACCCGTTCATGCACCTCCCGGGTTATTCGGGTTTTGAACGGAACCAGCGATTACGCTACCCGCTTGATCATTCGCGGACGTATTCATTCCTTGTGGCATATTGTTATTCATATAATCGGGCGCAGATAGCTCTGAGCTTCCGATATGTTATTTCATTATAAACTTCTCAAGTGCTTTTTTATAATACTCTTTTTTCTCTTCTTCATCCCGGCTGTATCAACCCGTAATCTTCCCGACGATTGCGATTGTGCCGTTGTCGTAGGAGAAGAAAATTGAGCGACATTAGGATAATCCATATTAGTATTATTTCATTGCCTTACTTAACTTGCTGAATTTTTTGAAGGGGTTATATTTCTTTCCACCCTTACCATCTTCTTCTTCGTCTCCTTCTTCAGACTCTTCCTTTTCTTCTTCAGCCTTGGTTTCAGCATTTTCATGCTTTTTACCCTCTTTCATAGCGGCTTTAACCGCCTTTTTTACTATCTTTTTTTTAGCATCTGTTGCCATATTTTTATTTTTTAATTACACCTATTTGGTGAATATCTAAGCAAAAATCTTCTTTTTTACCCTCTTTATTATCGGCTCTATCATTTAAAGAATGAGATGTAATATACGCCTTAACAACCAGTGTTACGGTATCTCAAGCCTCAGAACCCTTCAAATCAGGCGCCTCTCGAGTTGAAAGATACATGCTGGGGTAATAAATCTTATTTTTTTCGCTCTCAGAAGAACAGACCTCCTTTAAACTTCCATACTTATTCTTAATTCAAGCATCACTCATCTGAACTTTATCTATAGCAATCTGCAATATTTCTTTCTTTTTGTCAACTTTACTATCTTTTGCCATATTATTTCTTGAATTTAGATAAAGTTTTCGCCAAAATAGCCCTTCTTCTTAAAGTTGGGTTTGTTGACGAAGCTGCTGCATTAAGCTTAGATTGAGGTATTTTTTCTCCCTCTGGCACCCCAAGTTCCCTGTGTAGGGCTCACGGATGAGAAATGGCTCATTTTATCCAATTAGACATAAATTTATCATTTATTTATACTTATATTATACCATAAAAACTTATTTTTTGCAAATTTTTATGATATAATCTCGTTTGTTTCGACCTTTGTTCATTTATTTTTATCCTCAGAATCCCGTTTTAATCTAATAACGGCCTCCTGTAGGTCATAAATACCACTAATCATGCCCTGTAAACGACAAATCTGGGCTGGTTCCTTGATGGGGTCTAAAGAGTATAATCATCATCTTGCCACCTCAGAACGTTCTCTTCAATAACGTAAAATAGCAATCCAATATGGAGTAGATTCCAATTCTTTTAGGAACTGAACCATCTCCCTATTATCCATTGCTTCTATTTTTTCATTAATCTCATTAGTAAAATAAGATTCTACCCCTTCTTTTTGGTTTTTCATATTAAATTATATTTTATTTATTTAGATGCACCAGTGACAGCCTTTTTTAAAACACTCTTCTTTTTATCGGTGCTTTTTTCAGCATCACTTTTCTTGGCATCAACGTATTGTTTGATAGCGGAATGAACGCTAGTCAAAGAATCGCCGAAATTTCCTGTCTCTTGATTGATTAACATACTTTTATTATTTTAAATTATTATATTTTTTCTTAGTTTGACCGTATAAATTATTCCATTTTTGTGTTGGTCTATCCATTCACTCTTCTGGTCAGGTATAATTAGTACCGGTTTGTCTTTTATACTCTTTATTAGTGGCATTCTGTAACAAATCTTTTAGCATTTTCTTTCTTTGGGCATTAACATCCATGGTCTCTCCCATAGTTTTTAAAGTTTGTCCAGCGCCGCTTATAACATTACCTGCTTTTTTTACAATTTTTCACAACATATTATTTTTGAATATTGAATGAT
>JAEHJW020002682.1_pt1 | contig 22245 bp, 27 predicted proteins | sample 9271431 | NCBI WGS metagenome assembly JAEHJW02 | reverse complement strand
CTTACTATAACATCGCCTACCTGACGGTGACGTCCAGCGGCACCGTCTCAGGGATTACTTGGCTGACGACTTCGACGGCGGCCAATTCCTCCAACCCTGCGATTGCTTTGGACTCCTCCAACACCGCCCATATCGTCTTTCAGTCCCTGATTTATAACGCCACCTACACCAACATCGCTTATCTGACGGTGACGTCCAGCGGCACCGTCTCAGCGATCACTTGGCTGACGACCTCGACGACAGCCAACAGTCAAGCCGTTGCCATCGCTCTCGACTCCTCCAATACCGCTCACGTCGTCTTTGAGTCCCTGATTTATAACGCTTCTTACTGGAACATCGCTTATCTGACGGTGACGTCCAGCGGCACCGTCTCAGCGATCACTTGGCTGACGACCTCGACGGCGGCCAGCTCTTTTAATCCTACTATCGCCATGGACTCTAACGGCATAGTTCATGTCTTGTGTCAATCCTATATTTACAATAGTGCATACTATAACATTATTTACGTGACGGTGGATGCGAGCGGACAAATTTCGCCCCTTCGAGAAGTGACCGCCTCATCCTCGATCAGCTATCAAGTCCCTGCTATAACCACCTATAATAACATGCCTTATGCGGCATGGACGGGTTCCGACGGGTCGATTCAGACGGCGCAAATTCCTGTGGGGGAATTCGTTTACGATGCGGGAACACTTGTTACAGGAAATTCTCTTGTCTTGGATAGTAACGGACAAAATCAACAATTTTTTGGCTCGGCAGTGGTCGATTCCACAGGGACCGCGCATGTGGTATTTGTGTCCGATTCTTATTCTGCGGGCATCAACAATATTCTCTATGCGACGATCACGCCCCAAGGAGCTACAGCGATTACTTGGCTGACGACCTCGACGGCGGCCAATTCCTCCAACCCTGCGATTGCTTTGGACTCCTCCAACACCGCCCATATCGTCTTTCAGTCCCTGATTTATAACGCCACCTACACCAACATCGCTTATCTGACGGTGACGTCCAGCGGCACCGTCTCAGCGATCACTTGGCTGACGACCTCGACGACGGCCAATTCCTACAACCCTGCCATCGCCTTGGACTCCTCCAACACCGCTCATATCGTGTTTCAGTCCCTGATCTATAACGCCACTTACTATAACATCGCTTATCTGACGGTGACGTCCAGCGGCACCGTCTCAGGGATTACTTGGCTGACGACTTCGACGGCGGCCAATTCCTCCAACCCTACGATCGCCCTCGACTCCTCCGATACCGCTCATGTCGTCTTTCAGTCCTATATCTATAACGCTATCACCACTGGTAATAATTGTTCCAATGTTGCCTACATCACAATAGCGTCAGGGGGCACCGTGTCTCCGCTCCAATGGTTGACGAATATCGGCGCTCATCCGCAATATGCTCTGGGGATAACTAGTTTTGCGCTGGGTTTTAATGCCACGATTGGCGGGATGCAAGTCGTTTGGTTCGATCAAACCTTGGCTTATAATGTGGCTTTTTCTACCATTATCGGGAATTCGCTCCAGTCCTACGCCGCTACTACTACCCCAAATACGAGTTCGCTCTTTGTTTCGACCGACACGATACTTACCAGTGCCATTAGCGCCGCGACTCTGTGGCTCAATCGAACTCCTGTAACCACGACCACGTTATCAGCCGCTACGCCTTCTGGTACGACAGACCTCCCGCTCACTAATAGCACGGGATTTGGTGCAGGAGATACCCTTGAGGTGATTGCGGGGACGACGTATGATCGGGGAATTGTGAGTATTGTGAGCGGGAGCACAGTCACCTTAACCAATGGCCTTATTAATGCGTTCCCCAGTGGAGGCACCGTGAATCGCGTGGATTTCTTGCCTGATATCTCTATTGTCTCAGCGGGCACTTCGGATGTGTTTAATGCACTGGCATGGCAGCAAACGTCCATCCTGTCGGGAACCGTTCTAGAAGACACTTACACTTACACCACCAATACCCCTGGCGAACAGGTGGCTCTAGAAATTCAGTGTTCGCGGGTCAATACTGCTACACACCCTCTTTGTAATGGCTATGGACTGGGGTTGGGAATCGGATAGCAAAGGAGAATGAGATGGATGCGGATTGTGCATTCTTTTGTGGATTCCGAGGCGGCAGTCGAGGCTCCCACATGGGAAGTGCGGCGTTCTGCCGTCTTTCCACTTGATTGGATAATTGAGGATGTAGACTGTGCGCAGACTCCTTATGAAACGGCCTTTTTCCGTCATTGGGGCGAAGATGACCTGATTAATTGGGAACGTGATTTAGTGCCCACACTTGATCAGTTCAAGATTTTGGCTACGTGTCCCGAGTTGCTGTGTGCGTGGGATTATATTGTGGGAACGCATTCGATTAGTCGGGTGGCGGATGTACGCAATCAATATCGCTCCATCGCCCCCGAAGACGGTTATGCCGATGCGGTAGGGTTAGGGTTTGTGAAGATTAGTCAAGTCTTTCAGACCCAGTGGCCTCGGGGTGCAATGTCCTTGCGCCAGGGGCATCCTTGGGCTGATTTCGACGGACGCTTAATGACCTGGACACATGCACAGGGCCTTCGCTGGCACGTTCATCGCCCCCTGATTCCGCATACCAAGTATAGCGTCCTAAAGGAGGGATAAGCATGTGGGCAATTGTAAATCCTGATGGGGTGCTCATTCAGGTTTTTTCGGTAGAGCCAGCGACGAACGTGCCGAATCACGTAGTAAATATTAGCGCGGACCCACTGGCGAGCGCAGCCTTTGTGTACCCCGAGCGGTTTGAATGGACTGGGAGTGCCCTCCAATTGCGCCCAACCTGGTCTATTGGCTACGATCCTCATGGGGCGCAATTGACCGCCACATTAGTCCATGCCTCGGCGGCTCCCGTGTCAGGAACGCTCACCGTCTTGAACACACCGTTTACACTGCCCGTCTCGGGGGGCACAATGACCCTTCCTCTCATTATCGACGAAACCGCTTCGGTATTTACCGTCCCTGTGACAGCCCACGCCAGTGGGACGTTCATGGCTACAGCTACCATCGGGGGGACCATGACACCCCCCACACCCCTACAGCTCTATATGCCGTCAGGCGGCAACACGTGGACGGTAGCACCGACCAGCAATGACTGGGTGATGGGGTTTTATGCGGGGCAACTCAGCGCCGCGCAAACGACCAATGCGATGACGGTTGCGATCGGCTGGATGCTACACTTTATGCATGATACATTAATTCCATGGACACAGCAGCCGACCTACTCCTCTCTATCTATGACGGACAATCAGATAAATGCGCAGAATGTCATCGACACCAATATCGCCGCCAACATCCCTTTTACATTAGAAAACCTGATCCCCAGCGGCGGTTCCGCGCAACCTGTGTTTACGCAATTGGTGAATACCATGACGACGGTTAGCACCCTAATGACCGCTGCGAACAATGCTCTGGCTCGTACCCCGAACCTACATTAAAGAAATAGTGTATAGACACAGGAAGGGGGCGATCGCATGAGCGGACAGCTTGGCGCAGGCGAATTAGGAAAATTTCAACTGGGAACCCCTGAGAACACGACCCCCGCCTTAGGCGGCACGCTTGTGGCGACAAGTCAGGTGAGCGCCAATCTTTTGGTGCACGTTCCGCTGACAGGGACGATAGCGTCCACCAGCGCATGGACTGCGCCCACACTCACCATCAGCTATCAGGCCGCCCTGCAGGGAACCGTGGCAGGCCAGAGCGCCCTGAGCGCGTCGCTACATGTGGGGCCTGCGGTTCATCTAGAGGGGACTCTTACCTGCCAATCCACGATGACCGCCCTCTTCGCCCTAACACTTCCCCTTCAGGGAACCGTGCAGGCCCAGACACTATGGCAGGCGACCTTCGCTCTCACCGAGGCATTGACGGGAAGTATTTCAGGACACAGTGGTTGGAACGCCCATCTCACCCCGATTTTGCACGGGGTCATGATTAACGAGGGGATCTGGACAGCAGCCAGTATTCAGGTTCAGAGTCCCCTCGAACCCACCGTACTTCAGGGGACGTCTACTTGGAGTGCCATCCCAGGATTTGCGACCCCCATTCATCTGTCGGCCACCCTTTCAGGGTCAGCAACGATGTCGGGATTTCTGGGTTTTCCTGGTATTACCTTGGTGGCGGATGCCAGCCAACAATTTGGCCAAGACGTGGTGCAAATTGCGGAGACGCTGGACATTCTGGAGTATGACGGGTTTAACGGCACAGGCATCACCATTCAGCCCCAGACGGCTTATCATGTCAGTGCCTATGTGTCTACCCCCGCCCAGTTCGGCCAGGGGACATTGATTGTCGCCAACCTGTCGGGCACCGCGCTGTACTCGCAATCCTTTACGGCCACCCCAAATTGGAGCCGTGTGGATCTGCCGATTCCGACAGGCAATACCGAAAGCCTGATTACGGTCCAGATCGGCCTGACGAATGCGCAGGGCGTGATGCGGGCGACGGCCTTTATGGTGCAAAAGGGGATCTTGTTGACGCCATGGAATCTGTCCCAACAAGAACTCCTTTACGATAATGCGATTAATACGGCGCTCCTGGCCCCCAGTGCGGTGACAGGAGACAAGGTGGCCTCGGCGACTCTGACGGGTCAGAATATTGCGGGAGGCACTGTCACGGGGGACAATATCGCCTCCGCGACCATCACAGGGCAAAACATTTCGGGTAACAGCATTACGGGTGATCTGATCGCAGCGCAAACCATTACGGGCCAAAATATTGCCGCAGGCACGATCACCAGCTCCCTGATCGCCAGCCAGACCATTACCGCCACCAATATTGCCTCCCAAACGATCACGTCGCAGCAGATTGCGGCGGCCACTATTACGGGCCAAAACATCGCGGCGGCCACCATCTCAGGCGGCAATATCGTGGCAGGATCGATTACGGGCGGCAATATCGCCGCAGGTACCCTCACCGCCACCAACATTGCGGCAGGCACCATTACGGGAAATCTGATCGCCGCACAAACCATTACGGCCAATAATATTGTCTCCAACACCATTACGGGTGCTCTGATTGCCGCAGGCACGATTACAGCCTCCAATATTGCCTCCCAGACCATTACGGCCAGCCAAATCGCTGCCAACACGATTACAGGGACAAATATTGCCGCCTCGTCTGTCTCAGCAGATGTCTTAAATGGGGGCACCATTGATGCGACTAATATCACCGTCACCAATTTAACCTACACCAACATTACCTCCAATGGACTCCTGGGCTATGACAATATTCTATCGGCCAGCAGTCTTCAAATCTGGAATACGAGCACGGAATTTGTGGAATTAACCATCCAAACCAATCAGGGCGCGGAGTTTATTTTTCAGCAACAAGGCTTAGGACGGCTCTACCTCTCCCTCTTCGACAACTCCATTGCGACGGGTAATAGCGGCATGGGCGGCGATCTCGAATTCTGGGAACAGGGTGTGGCCTATTGGGATGTAACGCATTACGTTGATGATGCGGGGGGCACTGTCAGTTCGGCGGATTATCTTCAGATCGTTTATGATCCTGGCGGCTTGGGTGTGATCACATTTTATGGCGATGGACAGATTAACACGGGGCAAGGAGCCGTTTTGGATAATGGGGACGGATTCTCCTATAGCTATGGCTTGCAGTCAGCGTGGTTTGGGGATACGTCTTCGGTGACCTTCAGCTATAGCCGTGCCTTTCCTGCTAATCCCAATATTGCTGCCACGGGGGCCAATGGGGCAGTGGCATCGTATACGTCGGACTCCACCAGTTCGGTGTCCGTAGAAGGGAGTGTCACGACGGATATTTTTGTCTTGGCGGCCTATAACTTCGGTTAAGGGAGGCGATCTCGTGACGGTCTATGAATATTTACAGGAGGCCATTTGGGATACGAGTCAGGTTCAGGTGGTTCTCCATGAGGAGGGGCACGGACGCATCGCGGCGGCCACTATCTCAGGCACCGTTATCCCCTTTCGCGATGGCCACACCGTCCTTCTGTCAGGGGGAACGGTCGCGATTCCTCCTCCCGCGTTGCCGTCGGGGACTTTTGAGCAATGGTATCTCGAATGGAACATTACCACAGGCGAAATAGGGGTTGTTTTGAAGAGCGCGGCACGGCACCACGAAGGATGGGCCACCTTGGCGACGGGCTATCACGCCAACGGGAACGCCCAGGTAGCCGATCAGGTCGTCCATATTACGCGCCATACCTTTTGGGAAAAACTCTCCCAACGGCCTCCGCATTACGGATTTTATCCTAACGGTCAGGTGATTGCCATTCATATAGATGGCTCACGGGGACGTGAGGTCCTTCATCCCCCTCTCGTTTAGCCCAGGAAAAGGAGACGGAAAAATATGACCACATATATTTTGGATGCGCTCTTAACCACCAGCGAACATATCTCGTTTCAATTGACCCTGGAGGCCGATACCCATGCAGTCATTGAGGCGGTGCAGCGGTTTTTGGACGGTAAGCTCTCCACGTTGGGGAACATGGCCTTAAATCGCAATACCATCGTTTCGGTGACGGTGGCCCAGAGCTTTCCCATGAAAGACGGTGGAGCATGAGACACTTGCCGAAGTTGATTGGCCTTTTGGGCGTGCTGATTCTGAGTCTTTTTTTGGTGACACTTCCCGTGCATGCCACCTTGGGCACAGGGATGACGAACACCGAAGTCCTCTTGTCTACCCCTCTCTCCGTGGTGCCTTCGGGACAGTATGTTTCCCTCACGGCACGATCGGGAAATCAGGGCACCGATCAACTGGAGATCGAAAACCTCACCACCCAACGCACATGGTCGGCAGGGTCCTCGCCAACCTTGGAAATTCGTACCACAGCGGTGGTCAACGGGCCGACAACACAGGTTTTTGTGGCCAAATTGGTTAACGAGGCCACCCAGACGGTGGATGCGTGGTCTGCTCCCGTACATATTACATTTGATCTGGCCCCCAATGGCAGCAATGCAGGCTATCGCGGGCTGGCAGGCAATGTGACGGCAGGTATTTTGCATCTTGGTCCTGCGACGACAAGCCAGTCTCCCTCGCTTTTCCTCGGGGAAAACGGCTATACGCAGCCTGTGTATCAATATTGGGAAGGTGGCCCGCAAGGGTGGCACGGAACCCCCTTTTCCCCCTGGCCCTCTTACCAATACCCTTCCCTCGCAAATGGGTTATATGCCGTGACGGGCTACGTCAAGAACACGAGCGATCCCGATGCCAAGCCGTACTTAGCAAAAGCGCACACCTATTGGATTGCGGCCAACCAGCCGATTCCTGCGGGATTTTCTCTCCGTTCCGATGTCATTAGCGAAGGCCAGTCGGTGACGGTGACGGCCCCTGCAGGCTATGCGGCCTATCAGTGGTGGTGGGCACCTCAAGCAGGACAAAACGGCCACTGGGATTCTAGCGGCCCCTATCAAGCTACAGGACAAACCTATACCCTCTATGCGAATATGCCAGGCTCCCTGAAGATTGTGGCATATGGACGAGAACCCTCAGGAAGGACACAGGAATTGGGAACCCTGTACGTGAATGTTAATCAATAGGGCTTGACACGTATACTATCATGATGGTATACTGTTCCTGAAGGAGGAATGAGAACATGGCCGAACCCATTTGGGCGGGCAAATATCTATGGATTTGGATGGTGTCTGCGCAAGATCAGGGGGATATCGCCGCTATTGTCCAGCAGGCCCAAGAACTCGGTCTTCGCGGCATTTTAGTGAAGGCCGCCGATGGTCCCAATATCTGGTCCCAGTTTAACCAGCCCTTGGTGGACGCCTGTCATGCGGCAGGATTGACTATTGGGGCCTGGGTCTTTGTCTATGGCGACAATGTGCCAGGGGAAGCGGCGGCAGCCACACATGCCCTCGCCTTTGGGCCTGACTGGCTGGTGATTGACGCGGAGAGTGCCTATGCGGGCAAGCCTCAGCAGGCCCTACAGTACGGGGCGGCTCTACAGCAGGCGTATCCCCATATTCCCTTGGCGTATGCGCCGTATGCGATTCCCTCATATCACCAGACGTTCCCCTATCAACAATTTTCCCATTTTTGTCAGGTCGTGCTCCCGCAACAATATTGGGCCGATATTGGTTGGACCGTGGATTATACCTTTACCCGCAGCGCCCAGGAATTGGCCGCCTTTGGCCGTCCGATTGCCCCGATTGGGCAGGCGTATCCGCAAGCCACCCCTGTTGAGATTGATCAATTTGGGGCGCTGGTGAGTGCGGCAGGGATGGCGGGAATGAGTTTCTGGGACTGGCAATCGGCCACACCTGCTCTGTTGAATGCCGTGGCCTATACGGGCACCGTCCAGTCGGGATCAACGGGCATGGCGGTGCGTGTGGTGCAGACCCTGCTAAATATTACTGTGACGGGCACCTTCGATACGACCACCTTGGCCGCCGTGCGGGCCTTTCAACAGGCTCAAGGTATCGTCCAGGACGGAGTAGTCGGCCCTGTGACATGGCAAAAGCTCTGGCATATGGCGGACAGCCAGGGTATCAAGGTGACGCCGCAGACTGTGAGCTCGGTGGTCCCTGTGCCTGATCAGCAAATCGCCCAGACCATGGCCCAGATCCAGACCCTGAAACAAGAAGCGACGGGTTTGGCGACCACCGTGGGGAAGACGGCCAGTGCGCTCGCGGAAGACGAGAAAGCCTTGGCGGATTTAACACCCCAGATTGCAGCATTGGAAGAACAATTACGGGTGGCCTCCAGTCCCGCCCTCTATCAGGAAACGGGACATCATGGCATTTATGTGGCCCTGAATGGCACCTTGCACCACATCCCCAACATGACCACCTTTACCAAGTTGGGTTTTGTCGGGTCCGATATTCAGCATGTGGCGACGTTGCCGCTCCCCTTGGGCGCTCCGATGGCGTCCCTCTAAAAAGATTCCGATCGGCCTAAGGCCGAAGACAATTCAGTCTAGTATTCCTATAGGGAGTATTTTATAAGGAGGAAAACATTCGATGATTATTGCACCCATTTACGAAGTGGCAGGAGCCAGCTTGGTGTTGGCCTTATTAGGCAAGGCGATCCAGTATTTACACTTTGCGGCCCATTCCAAAAAAGTGGGTATCATGAGCGAAATCGACAGTGTGGTGGGCAGTATTCTGGATGTGGCCATCGCGCCCCAGGTGGAAGCCTATAAGGTGGCTGCTGAAGCGGGTAAGGTGGTCAACGTCACCACTTATATTGACGCCGCCGTGACCGATGCCCTGCACCTGATGGGACCGTCCCTCCAGCACGAGATCCTGATTGTGACCCATGATGTCGAAGGTTTTGTGCGCAGTAAGGTGATGGATCTGTTCCACTGGCACAATATTACCCCTGCTCAAGAGCCCACCCCTGTGGACGTGAAACCCGCTGACACCAAACCTGTCGTCGATAGCCACGCCACGGTCGTGCCCAGCGGCACCGTCGTAGACACCAAGGTTATCCCGAGCGGCACGCATGGAGCCTAATGGCTAAAAATTTCATATAAGGAGGAGGCGAGGCTGACGAGGCCGCGCCTTTTCTTTTTTCTTAGCGGAAGGAGGTGGCGGGGATGGTGCCTGAACATGAGATAACCCGCATCCTGCATGACGATGTGGTTGATCCCGCCCATGCTGATCGGGATGAGACGCCCGCATTTCGCGCCGCCAAAGCGCGACTCCAAGAAGACGGCCATTACCGTTGCTGGATCTGCGGCACCACTGAGATGCTCCAGGTCCACCACTTTGTGGCCGAATTTATGTTCAAGGAGATTACGGACTTGGCCGAAGCCCAAGCGGTGGCCGAAGCCTTCGATGTCTATGGCTATGGACGGCTTTTGCGCCACAAGCCGATGACGTCGGTGGAAGATGTGCGGTGCATGATGGTTTTGTGTCGCACCCATCATATCGGAGTCGATCATCAAAATGGTCGATCAGGGACAGGGATTCACGAATCGACCTTTTCCACCTGGCTCATGCAGAAGCTGGCCAAAAAGGGGCTCAATCCCGTGCCCCAGCCAGGCGAGACTTTGGCGGATGTGCTGAAGCGTCTGGTGGCGGCAGGAGGTGAGAGCGATGAATAATGCCTCCCTCTTGCCGCCGACGCCTCCCCCTTCGGATTTGGGCATGTTTTTGCAGGCCATCGAGAATCTCCGTGCCGATGTGCGTGAAGATATTGCCTCGTTGCGGGAAGAAATGCACACCGACATTCAGGAAAACACCACCGAGACCCATCAAATTCGGGAGTCTGTGGGGGATGTCCGCGAAACGGTAAAGGGCCTCGCCGCCACCGTGGACATTTTGCAGGGCCACTATAATACCGATAGCCGCATCGACAAAGAAGAGGGTTTATGGCAACGTACTGTGGATCATGCCAATAAATATGCGTGGGTCGCCTGGATTCCCGCGCTCTACTATCTCCTGCAAATGCTTGGGTTTATTCCCCATCATGGCTGGTAATGCTTTTGTCGGGGACAGTCGATGCCCTCACTCGTGTCCAGGAACGATTGAGGCGGCTGGGCTGGGCCTGTGCGACGGAAACCGAGACGCACGAGGCGCTTGAGCGGTACTGTCTCAAATATCAACTGCCTGTTCCCACGACATGGGAGGAGGCCGTGCCTCTTCTCTTCGTCAATCCATGGCAAGGGGGAAAATGTGTGGCCACCACGACTGCGGAAACACCCCATTCACCAATTTCGGTGATTAGCTCCAGCGAACTGCAAACCTTTTACACCACAGGACGACTGGAGACAGCCTTGACGTTCGACGCTAACACTTATACGGTTCTGGATGACGGTCTGGGGGGATCAGCTCTCGCCCGTTTTGATGCGGCGCTGCACCAATGGGTCGCCCTCGACAGTCTCAAACTGGGCGATTTCAGTCCCAAAAATTCAGGACAGCGGTTTTTATGGGATGCTTTGTCGCGTCCCGAGGTTCGTTGTGTCGTCACCCATGGGGCCACAGGATCGGGCAAAACCCTGCTGGCGATTCTCTTTGGCGTCCATGCGGTTCAACAAGGCCAATTCGAGAAGATCACCCTGATTAAGCCGCACGTGGATGTGGGTAAAGGGCTCGGGTATCTACCTGGGGGAATCGACGAGAAGATCGACCCCTACTATCAGAGCTTCTATGGGGCCTTGCGGCAAGTGGCGAAAGCGCAGGGGCGGCAAGCCCGCACCGTGCGCGACGAAGAGGCGTTGGGCGCGGAACTCTTCGAGATTTTGCCTGTGCCCTATGTGCGTGGGCTCACTTTGGCCGATCGTTGGGTGATTGTGGACGAAGTGCAAAACTGCAGTCCCCATGAAATCAAAACCATTCTGACCCGCATCGATCACTCCAGCCGCGTGATTCTCTGCGGGGACGTGGATCAACAGGATGTACGCATGACCACGGACAATGGCCTCGTGCATGTCCTCAAACAATTTCGCGGACTCCCCTTCTTTGCGCAGGTAGAGCTTACCAAAGTTTTGCGGGGGCCTGTGGCCGATGCGGCAGATCGGTTGTTGTAATTGACACGTATACTATATTGATAGTATAATAGGATTTGTAGAGGAGGTGGGGGTGATGAATCCTGAAGGCACGCATTACCTCGTGGATCTCTGGGGCGTATCCCCAACGGTGTTAGACAATCCCGTGTGGCTGGCCCAATTGATGACCCATGCCGTCAAGCGCGGACAGTTGACCGAACTGGACCGCATGACGCACTGGTTCGATCCCCAGGGCATCACCATGATTGGGTTGTTGGCCGAAAGCCATATTTCTTTTCATACCTATCCTGAACACCGCTATATGGCCATCGATCTCTATACCTGTGGATCGCTGGCACGGCCTGATGCCGCCTTGGACTTGCTCATGGAGGAACTGGCTCCCGAGTCCTTTCATATCCAACATCTCACCCGAGGACAACACGAGGCGAGTCATGAGTCAGTTTCAGGATGAGGTGCGTCAGTGTCTGGAGGCATGTTTCCCCCATGCGCTGATACGGGAGAACATGGCGATTGTCTGGGAAGGTCAGCGCCTGTTTGTGGATTTTGTGCTACCGCATCTGGGACTGGCCTTTGAGGCGGACGGAGCCCAGCACGAGCACTACAGCGAATTTTTCTATGGCAGTACCCAGGCATTTCGGGCGGCCCAACGGCGCGATGCCACCAAGGACGAATGGGCCGAGCAGTCCCCTTACCTCCTGGTGCGCATCCCCTGGGCTGATCGCCAGCGGTTGTCGGCCCTCTACATAGTGGAACGGATAAGGGAGGCCCAAGATGGCGCGAAAGAAGGAAACGGAAACGGGGTCCGCCACCACGAACCTCGTGCAAAAACTCGCCGTACTGGACGCGGTCGCCGCCAAGATTAACAAACAGCATGGCGCGGGGATCGTGCAACGGCACGTCGAGCCGCAGCAGTGGCGGCGGGTGGCGACGGGATCGGTGGGGTTGGATGTGGCCACGCATGGCGGCCTGCCCCAAGGCAGTGTCATCGAATTATACGGGGAAGAATCGACAGGCAAGACCACTCTGGCCCTCAATGTGGCGGCGGAGATTCAACGCCGTGGCGGCGTCGTGCTCTGGGTGGATACGGAACATTCTTTTGATTCGGCCTATGCGCAGGCGATTGGGTTGGATCTGCAGGGGGATCTCTGGATTTTCTCGCAGCCTGACAGCGCCGAAGCGGCCATGGATACCATTATTGCCTTTGCCGAGTCGGGCTATGTGCAGTTAATCGTGTTGGATTCGGTGGCCGCCTTAACCCCTGAGGCGGAACTGGATGCGGATTCGGTCAGCGATGCCACCATTGGGCTGACGGCCCGATTACTGTCGCGATCCCTGCGCCAATTAGTTCATGTGCTCCGTCAGCATGACGCGATTTTCTTGGCGATCAATCAGGTGCGGGACAAAATTGGTTATATGGCCAACGGCGGCAAGACGACGCCAGGAGGCCGCGCCCTGAAATTCTATTCGAATATGCGGGTGCAAGTGCGGGCTACGGGCCAAGTGAAGGATCAAAACGAAGTAGTGGGCATCGACATCCTCGCGTTGGTCAAAAAGAATCGGACGGGGGCTCCGTTTCGCGAAGCGACGTACACCATCCGCTTCGGGGAAGGAATTGATCGGGCAGGAGAAATCCTCGACTTGGGGGTGGAACAAGGTTTCCTCCGCCGCGAGGGAGCTTGGTATAGCTATCAGGGCACCAAGATGCAAGGGCGGGAAAATATGCGGCGGTGGCTCAAGGACAACCCTCCGATCTTAGACGCTCTGCATCAAGCCGTGCTGACGGGAGAAGCGCCCCATGCTGATGAATAAATGGCTGATCGATCAGCACATCTATGTGCCCGACGACTTCCCCGATATGCAGGCGTTATTGTTGACCACCCTCGAAGAATGGGAGCGGATGGATGGCTACCATCTGCGTCAGGCGATGCTGCGCTTGTCCCAATACCATCTCTATGTCACCGTACTGGTGAATCATGTCGAGCAGGAAGCGGCGCTGTTGAAGCGCAACTACGAGGAAATTCTGGCCCAGGCGGCAGCCGTCCAGCCCGCCTCGGTCAAAACCCTATCCGAACGGCGAGCCTTGGCCCAGCAAGATCCCGCTTGTCTGGCCATTCGCCAGCAGTGGGAAGAAGCCGAAAAGGAGCGGGCGTTGTTGGCTAATGTGCCTGATGCCGTCAAAGAGCTCCTCTATTCTGTGCGTAAAGCCTTTGATCGGGGGATGATGGGCGATGGATAACGAGATTGTGTTAGCCAATATTACCGCCGAACGGTTGATCCTCGCCGTGATCATTCAGTATCCCGACTTGTTCTGGGAAGTCATGACCGTGCTCCTTCCCGAAGACTTCACCTCGCTGGCCAACCGTGTCATTATGGAGGCCATTCAGTATTTGTCCGAGCAGGAAGGCACGTGGTCCGTGAGTACGCTGGCGGCCTATTTGGATCAGCAAGGCGTGTTGGAGTCGCTAGGCGGTGTGCGCTATCTGGAAGGCTTGCGACAGGTCATGGTCAATGCCCAGGACTTGGGCGCTCTCTTGCGGGACGTGCATGGCATGGCGGTGCGCCGACGGTTGGTGGACACGGGACAGGCGATTATGCAAGAGGCCAAGAGTGCGCCCCCCGACACTGATGCGATGGGCTTGGTGGCGAAAGCCCAAGATCAATTGCAGACGATCTTATTGAACAATCAGACCGATGACGGGGTAGCCGTCTTAGGCGAGACGATTGAGGCCGAGTTGGATCAGACCCAACCCGATCACCCCCTCTTGGGAATCTCGTCCCCCTTTCCCTTTCTGGACGAACAAACCTTGGGCTGGGAGCCAGGAAAACTCTATGTGGTGGCGGCCCCGAGCAAGGTCGGCAAGAGTGCGATGTTGCTCAACTGGGGCGCACACGCGGCCCGCACCGAAGGACGGCGCGTGCTCTATTTGGACACGGAGATGAACCGCCAAGAGCAACAATGGCGCTTATTGGCCCATCTCTCTCGGGTGCCTGAACGGTGGTTACGGACAGGGCGCTATAAAGAAGATGCGCAACTGGCCCGCAATGTGCAACAAGGGGTTCAGCAAATGCGGCAGATGGCCATTTACCACCGTTACCTACCCTTTTTTGAGCCGTCACAACTCAGTGCGTTGATTCGCAAGTATCGGCAGAAGATGGGGATCGATCTGGTCATCTTCGATTACATTAAGATTCCCGCTCAAGACAACGGACGCCGCGAAGAATGGCAACAACTCGGGATTCTGACCACGATGCTCAAGGACTTGGCAGGTCAATTACAGGTGCCGCTCTTGACGGCGGCGCAGTTGCGGCGGGATTCCGTGCGTTCCGATCAGATTTCCGACGATATGATTGGCGGCTCCTATCGGATTGTGCAGTATGCGAACATGATGCTCTATCTCCGCCCCAAGACGCCCTATGAAATCGAACAGGACGGACGGACCCAGGGCAATACCGTGCTCACGATTGGGGCCTCGCGACAAGGTGGGCTGTACAAGGGATTTCTCAATTTTCGCAAGGACATTCTGCTGTTTGAGGAATTGGAAAATTTGGAGCGGGATGTGTCATGAGCCTCGACGAACAGCTTTTCCGACTCTGGAAGATGCGCGTCGAAGCGGCGCTCCCCGTCGATCAATTTTTGGGGCGCATTGGCGTCATGGCCCATCCCAGCGCAGGGGCCGTGCGGGCTCCGTGTCCCATTCACGGGGGGCATGATGCCAATTTTGCATTGGAAACGGCGACGGGCTTTTGGTCCTGCTATAGTCATAAGTGCCATGAACGGTGGCCACGGGATTGGGTCGGGCTCTATCAAGGGGTGATGGGCACCGATTTCTGGACGGCAGTGCGGGCCGTCGGAGAACTCGCCCAAGTGCCCTATCCGCCTGCGCCCCCTTCCACAGCCGAACGGCTCCAACTGGAACGTGCCCAGAATCTGCAGTGGGTGCAGGCCACGGCTCCCTTTACCGTCACCCCTTGTACGCCCCGTGATTTGTTGCCTTGGGAGTGGAGTCCTGCTCGGGACTATGTGGCGCGGCGCACGGCAGCGGAGGTAGCGACCGCCTTGGACTGGGGATGGAATCTGGACACGGGCGATCCTGAGGATCATTTGCGCCAGCGGCTTTGTTTTCCCGTCTATGACTTTACAGGCCCTTTGGTGGGCTATCAGGGACGGGCGATCACCGACAGGATACTCCCCCGCTATCTCACCGATTTTGCCAAGGAGCCCTATTGGTATCATGCCCGAGAAGCCGTCGCGGCAGCGCGGCAGACAGGCCGTATCATCTTGGTGGAGGGTGTCTTTGACGTGGCGCGGTTGGTGGCCTTGGGGGTCGAGGATGTGGTGTCGCCCTTGGGGAGTCTGGTGACAAGCCTGCAAGCCCAACGGTTGGTGCAGTACTGCCCCGTCGATATTTTTGTGGCCTTTGATCACGATGCCGCAGGGGATGCAGGCGCACGGCTGGCCGCCCAGCGGTTCATCCATCAGGCAAATGTGTGGCGCGTGGTGTTGGACGTGCATGACCCAGGCGATCTGCCCGATCGAGCCACCTGGGATCGGGCCATGCACCAGGCACGACGGCTTGACACCCCCGTTAAGGTATAGTATCATGATGGTATACGAGAGGAGATCACCGTCTATGCTTCGACCGACCACTTCGGTATTCGTCTGTCATTTACCCGAACCTCTCGCGGCTTTGCAGGGTCAGGTATGGTATCTCGCGGCTGATCAGAGTTGGACCCGCGTGACAACCTTGGAGGACTTGGGACGCTTGATTGATCAACCCCGCTGGCTAATGATCCGCGATTATCGGCACGCAGGCACGTTGGTCGCATCGGACCACCTTCTGGCCATCGAGGAAGCCGAGCAAGATATTTTGTATGACCTCTTAAAATTCAACGAGATCACCGACTAAAAGGAGATGGATGATTATGGCCACGGTAAAGGATCAGGTGGTATTAGCAGGGTATGTCGCACGGTTACGGTTTAGCACGACGTCCAACGGACGCTCGCTCTTAGCGTTTACGCTGGAAATGCCTTACGAAGAGGGCAAAGAGGGACAATATAAGGGCGTGCGCAAAATTGCGGTGAAGCTCTGGGGCGATTTGGCAGAAGAATTCAGCGCCCTCGAAGAAGGGGCCAATGTCGAAGTGGAAGGCCCGATTGATACCCGCAACTGGAAGAAGCCTGACAACACCTGGGGCAACGAGACTTCGATCAATGCACGGCGCTTGGTGGTGATCGAGTAATTATGAACGCACTCGTTCTCAGCGGGGGCGGCACGCGCTCGGTGGCCCATTTGGGCGTCTTGGACGAACTGGCCCATCGGTTTCAGTGGGAGCCTGACATTCTGATTGGCACCTCGGGAGGCGGTCTGGTGGCCGCGCTCTGGGGCGCAGGGGTCACGGTGTCTCAGCGTGCCCAACTCTTGGCGTCGTTGCAGACGGCGGTACGGTTTCATGGACGGCGGGAAGTCATTGCACTGGCATGGAAAGAGGCTTTGCGCGATCTTCTGCAGGATCAGCCTATTCAGGGAGTGTTGACGGCCACACCGCTGTTTCGCCACTTCGCCGCCACCTTGGGGAATCCCCATATTCGGATGCGGGAGTTGCCGCGTAAGGTGATTTTGGTGGCCTTTAACTTGACCACGGCCCGACAAATCCTGTTCCCGAGCTTTAAGCTGACGGCAGATCAACTCTTTGCCTGTCACCAGCGGTCTTGGGAAGTCGCCCCGCTGGAAACCCCGTTGGTCGATGCCATGCACGCGACGATGGCGCTCCCTGGTCTGTTTCGCCCCCATCAAATTGGTTCGGCATTTTATGTCGATGGCGGCGTGGTGGATAATTTTGCTCTGGATGTGGCGGAGCTCATGGACGTGGCCTGGGCCTTAGGGGTCAATCTGGGAGGACACTTTACCCCCGTCGGAACAGCGGCCCTCTCCTGGTCGCGCATTGTCTCGGATGCGATTTGGTCACTCTTGGCGGACGCAACCCAAGCCCGCGAAGCTACCATCACCATTCCTCGGGTGATTCTCCAGCCTGTCGTGGCCCAGTTTGTACAAACCGATCTGGCCGATATGGGCAGCATTTATGAAGCGGGCCGTGCGGCGGTCCAGCGTGAAGACGCCGTGCTCCAGGATTTGCTCGCCCCGACTGTTGCCGCCCAATAACCCCCCCCTCTCGTCCTCACGCCCCTCCCGCGAGGCGTCATAATATCGCGGTTCTTTTTTTCACCCATTTTTTAATCTTGTCGAAAGAGGGCGATGATCGTGATTCATCTTAGCGAAGAATTTTTAGCGCAGTATCGAGGACGCAATCCTGAGTGGGGCTTCGACGGCCTGGGATATGTCGTCTACAAGCGAACCTATGCGCGTTACCTCGAAGAAGAGGGACGCACAGAAGAATGGTGGGAAACATGCAAGCGGGTGGTCGAGGGAAACCTCAATCTCCCCATTATGCCTGACGGATCGCCTGATCCTACCGTGACCCAACAAGAGGCGGAAGAGTTATATGATGCGCTGTTCCATTTGGGGATCGTGCTCAGTGGACGGAATTTGTGGATGAGTGGCACTGAGTACGCGAAACGCACAATTGATGCGAATAATAATTGCTGGGCAACCTCGGTGCGTCCTCAAACTTATGACATACAGCATGTCAACCATTTTCATCGTCCGTGGCCGCTTGACGAAACTCAGCCTCGCCCATCGTTCCCGTTTGCTTTTACCCTAGATGAGCTGGCCAAAGGCGGCGGGGTTGGGGCAGGCATTCAGTCGCGACACGTGCGGGAAATCCCTCCCGTTGCCGCTGCTGTGGATTTACGGATTGCCGTGCGGACCACCCATCCTCAATATAACGAAGTGGCCCCTGACGATTCTCCCGAGGTGGCCTTTGACACAATTACCGTCGCCGATTCACGGGAAGGGTGGTTTCAGGCATTAGCCTATCTAGTGGATGCCCACTTTAATCCTGCCTATGATCAGCAACCATTAATTATCGACGTAAGCGAGATTCGCGCCTACGGGGAGCCCATACGAGGCTTCGGAGGAAAGGCATCAGGTCCTGGGCCTTTTGTCCAGCTACTGCGGGACGCCAACAAGGTCCTAAATCAAGCGCGGGGGCGTCAGTTGCGCCCAACGGAAGCGGGCGACATCATTCAGATGACGGGGCGTTGTATCGTAGCGGGAAATGTGCGCAGGAGCGCCCTCATACTGATTGGGGATGCGGATGACCAGGAATTTATCGAGTCCAAGGATTACAGTCGGCACATGGAAGCCTCGCTTTGGCGTTGGGCCAGCAATAATAGCGTAGAGATACGTTCCACAACGGAAGATTTTACACAAATCGCGCAAGGGATCTATCTCAATGGGGAACCAGGAATTTTCGGATTGGACCTGAGCCAAAACTACGGGCGTATTATTGATGACTACCAAGAGGGTATTGATGGCGAAGTGGAGGCTACTAACCCCTGCGGTGAAATTTCTCTCCCCAATGGTTCTCCGTGTAATCTGGCCGAAGTGGCTCCGTCACGCTGTGACGATCTAGGTCTTTCTGTGGAGCGGGCTATCGAACTGGTGACTCGCTATGCGTATCGTATTACTTTTGGACACTATGATTGGGCTATTACACGCGATATCGTGGGACGCCATCGCCGCTTAGGGGTTTCACTGACAGGCACGTCGGACTGGTTTCTGAAGCGTTTTGGCCACGGCCCGATTGCAGGGTGGAACGGAAATGAACCCGTCTACCATCAGGACATTGTAGACGCCCTGGATCGGTTGTATCACACGGCTAAGCGGGCCAATCTTGCTCATGCCGAAGCTCTGGGAACTAATCCCAGCATTAAGATTACCACCAATAAACCTTCAGGAAGCACGAGCCTACTGGCAGGGGTAGCCCCTGGGATTCATGCCCACTGGTCCCCCTACATGATTCGGCGTGTGCAATTTGGGGCGAATGATCCTTTGATTGAGGAGTTGCGCCGTTGTGGCTACCCCATTGAGCCACGCATTATGGGCCGTGATGCTGACGGTACTGTCCAATACGATCCGCGAACTGTTGTCGTAGAATTTCCCATTCATGCCCCCAGCGCCGAGATTGAGGGGTTTCAGAGCTCGGGTGAACTCACGCTGCGAGAACAGGCCGCCACTCAGGCGCTCTTTGCGAAATATTGGGCGGACAATGCGGTCTCGGCTACCCTATCCTTCCACAAGGCCGAGACTTCTGAGGGAGACGCCGCCGTCATTCAAGAAATTACCGACATTTTGCGGCAATATCGCACCGTCATTAAGTCCACGTCCTTATTGCCGTATGCCGCAGGCACCTACGATCAAATGCCCCTTGAGGCCATTTCGCAAGCCGAGTATCAACGGCGGCGCGATGCGCTCCGAGGCCGTCCATGGGATCGTGTCATGACTTTTGATATTCAACTGGATGAGGCACTGGACGATCCAAGTTGCACCACTGGAACGTGCCCCATTCGCTAACGGTCTTTGTTGGCTATCCCACTAAGGAGATGATTCCCTATGCCGCAATATCCTATTCATCCTGATGGGGCGAATCCGTTTGAGATCCGCTTCCAAGATCACGCGCCCATGAAAACCCTCCAAACCCTCCCCCGTACAGGCTCCTTGGAACAATATCTCTTCTATATTGGCGATCAGGGCACCGAGGGATCGTGTTCGGCCATGTCGGGATGTCAAATTATGTCGATGTCATGGTATAAGAAGCATGGCCAAAAGTTGCGGTTCAGCGAACAGATGTTGTACGAGGTGGAGCGTTTCGCGCAAGGCGATCCCCAGGAGGATACGGGAGCTCGCTTGCGGGTCACGCAATATTCCCTGCAGACGGTTGGAGTCTGCTTAGAGGCCCTGGACCCCAACACGCCTGAGGACTTTTTGGTGCGCCTGACCCCTGCGATGTTGCAAGATGCGGCCCAGCATAAAATTGCGCACGGCTATGCGGCTCCCAGTACCTTGGAGATTCTCAACGCCCTCGATCAAGGCTACGTGCCTCAGTTGGGCATTCAGGTCCACCAGAGTTTTGAGTCGCCCGAAGTGGCCAAGACGGGGCGTGTGCCGATGCCGCGCCCTACAGAAGGCGATACCCTTTTGGGCGGCCATGCGGTCGCTGCCATCGCCTACAACCTCGACGCAGGCTGGGTCAAGGCTGCCAATTCATGGGGTCCGCTGTGGGGCGATCACGGTTGTTTCTACCTCCCCTTGGCCTATTTGGACCACTATCTCCTCTCGGCCCGTGTGTATGACGTGATTTGATCCCTAAGACTGGCCTCGCCCGCCAGTCTTTTTTTCTCGTAGGGCCTTGACAGTTGTGCCATAGACGCTGTATACTTGGAGTATCTTAACGAGGAGGGATACCGATGGCACAACGACTCGTTTTACACATGGCCCCACCGCAAAATATGCCGACGATGCGGTATGGGCTTATCATGCCGCTGCCCCTGAAGGAACTGATCCAACAGCGGGCGGAAGAGGAAGGCACTTCCATGAATGAGCTAATGGTGCGGCTGTTGTCGCAAAGCTTACAGTGGAAACCCGACGAGAACCTCGCAGCCTTATCGGATGAAGATCTCCTGCGGACCTTGGGGGTGGATGTGGACGCCTTGCCCGTGATTCGGGCGACGCAATCGGCCACGATTACCGACGATGATATTGCCTTGGTACGGGAAGACGATCAGGCATCGGCTCCCGAGACCCAGACGGAGGGAATTGATGTCAGCCACATCACCCTGAACCCGAAAGGAGGCCGCCGTCGTGGCTAATCAACGCTTGACTTTTGATCTCTCGGATGAGATGGCCAACGAGATTCAGATTTTGGCCTTGGCCTCGCGGCAGTCGCAACGGCAGATTATCGTGCAATTGTTGCAAGCCGCTCTCGGCAACCTGGAACTCGATCCCCACGTGGCCCGTGCCGTGAAACTCTTGCGCTCGAACCCGCTCTATGTGGAACAGGCGCGGAAGAACAGTCGTCTCAACGGCAAAGGGATTCAGGTCGTGGAGACGCAATAAGAAACGCCTACGGCGTTTCTTAGCTTGCTAATGCTATAGTATGATGATAGTATAGACAACGAGAAGGAGATGAGACCATGGTTGACATCCCCCGTTATTGGACATTTGAACCAGGGGACTTAGCCACAGGGGCCAAGTTCCTGACGGATGATGACACATTGGAAATGCTGTTTGCGTTGCCAGGGGAATGGTATGCGGATGCTCCCGCCGAGGGATTTTGGCACTTGGGCGTCAAAATTATTTTAGCGGCAGGCGAACCCCAGGAACGGCTTTATATGGTTTGGAACACGCGCTATGGGGCGGTGTTTTCGCCCTTATTGCGGGTGGAAGAGAGCCACATTGCCAGCCTACTCCCCGATGACACGCATCAGATGGTGTCACTCCAGGAGGTTGTCTGGAGTACCATGTTGCATCAAATCGATCGCCTCCTAGAATTACCCGAAGATCTCCAGGTTCGTGCCGAATTGGTTGGCCTGCAGCCTCTTCCCGCTTTGGGCATCATGGCGGCGGTGTTTCAGGTCACCCTGGCCGATCCCGCACAGTCCTGGCTGCCCTTTGGACGCGATTTACCGTCCGCTCATCCTCAGTCCCTCAGGGCCGACGTATTACTGCGCGGGACTCCGCCGTTGGTGTTTGGGGATGCGGATCTTCTGCCCTGGCTCCCCTTTCTGGTCTCGGAAGAAGCACCTGACGGCAAGCTCACCCTGTTTGTCGAACCCGACGAAGACGAAGACGAAGACGATTAGGCCGCCAAGGAGATGTCTCT
>JAEHJW020009405.1_pt1 | contig 22265 bp, 34 predicted proteins | sample 9271431 | NCBI WGS metagenome assembly JAEHJW02 | reverse complement strand
ATGTCTTCCCAGTCCTCGCCGGCGTTCTCGGCCGCCTCGTTCTCGAGCGTGGACAGTCCGGCGTCCATGCCCAGGATCGCGCCCTCCTTTTCCTTGGTCGGGTCGATCCAGCCGCGGCCGGGACCCATCCAGCGTGCACGGCTGTAGGCGGCTCGCGCTTCGACGAAGTCGGGTGCGCCAGGCGGCAACGGAAGGTCCTCGACCTCGAAAGCCTCCTCAAGCCACGCGGCGAAGACGGGCTGGGCGAAGTTCTGGCCGAACTCTTCGCGGCGCCGCGCAAGGGTCTTCCAGGCCTCAAGCATCGCGGCACGCGCGCTCGAGTAGTTGACGTCGCTCCAGTCGTTGCTGACCTGCTGCGCGGACAGCCCCATGCCGCTCGCGACGTTGCGCAGCACGGCCGACTCGAAGTCCTTGAAGTTGGCCGCCGGCCTGGTGGCATTGACCGCGTTGATACGCTCGCCCGGGAACAGGATGGGCATGCGCGCCTCGCCGAGCATGATCCGGCGCTCGTTGTGGAAGTCCGAGCGCATCGTCTGATACTGGTTGATCTCCGCGGAGTCGCCCAGCGCGCTCTGCACCAGCTCGGGATCGAAGGGGCTTTCGATGTAGGCGCCGAAGATGGCATTGACGATCGCGGCGTCCAGCTCGGTACTGTCGTACTTCACGAGCATCTTCAGGCGCTGCACGATCGGCGTCAGGATGCCGGCGCCCCCGCGGTGCTGGCCAGCGCGCTCGGGCTCGAAGTCGTGTACGACGATGGGGCGCCCCCAGGACGTTTCACGAGGGATTTCCTCCCAGGTCATGCTCTGCGCGGCGCTCCACCAGTCGCCCTGGTGGGCCTTGCGAATCCAGTAGGAAGTGGCGGCGCCGAAGTCGTCGATCACCACCCCACCGCGCGTGTGCAGCTGGTCGAAGGTTTGGTACGGGTTGGAAAGCCGATCCGGGTCGATCAGCTGCAGCACCGTCGCGTAGCTGGCCCGGCCATAGCCCAGACGCTCTGGCATCCAGCGCACGATGGCCAGCGCGTCGCCATCCACCAGCTTGTGCCGGAACGCCAGGCGCATGAGCTGCGACATGTTCAGATGGCGCTGTGCGTCGCACCAGCGGCCCGGGTCGTTCGCCCAGCGCCGGTACGCGGCTTCCACAGCGCGGCCGAAGGCATCCGCCCAGTCCGCGTTGAAGCCAGGGTTGCCCGTCATGTGCGCCAGAGCGCGGTAGTCGGGCTTCGACAAAGGCCGGAAATTGGCGCCAACCGCGTTGTCGAGCGTGCGCGTGACGCTGCCCGCCGCCCAGCCATCGTTGCGCACCAGGTCGCGCACGCGCGAAACGATGCGGTCGCGATAGAGGTTGGGCTGGGCGTCCGGGCTCCACAGGTACGGACGCCACGCTTCCATGTGGCCGCTGAAGATGTCGGCCGCGTCGTACGGCGACATCTGGCTGCCACTGAGCATGCTCGCCTTCGACCGCCCCGCCGGCGGCAGGGGCTGGCCGTTCGGGCCGAGGATCTTGACCGGCGTGTTCATGCTTATCGGAACACGAAGCGAACCGGGCGCCGCGCGCCACCATTCGGAAGCAGCCCGAGCTGCGCCTGCAGCTGACGAATCAGGGCCGTCAACTGGGGCATCTGCGCCGCGGTGTACGTCACGCTCTTGGCCCCGTCGCCCTGCGTGTAGGAGGCGGTGACCACCTTGGCTCCCGTCGACAGGTCGAGGTAGGCCTGCTGTGCGGCCGCCAGAGCGGTCTGCAGCTGCGCCGTGCTCATGCCGGCGAAGATGCTGTTGCTCGGGTTGTACATGGCGCTCCGACAGCGGGAATAAAAAAGCCCGCTCGGAGGCGGGCAACTAGGCGCGAGAGGAGACTCGGCCGGGTGATCGGGGCTGCGCACGTACGCGCGACCTCAGGTCACACGTTCGCCGCAGCATAGGCAAATTCTCCTGGTTTTTTGCAACCCGTAAAACTCATTCAGGCCAGCCTGGAGACGAGATGAAAAGGCACATGGTGATGCATCAATTCACCATGCTCCTACCCCCTCCCGGTCGTTCCATGGTCCTTCGCAGGTCTTCAGCGAGCACACCCATGGCCCACGTCATGGCCAATGCAGCAACGTCACGGCAGCTCGTTCCCTTTCCTTCGAATCCTTCAATGCGAATGCTGCCGTCGGGTTCGATGATGATCGTTCCGTGCTTCGTCAGGTGTGCCGGATCTGCGTCGAGCATATTCAAGCCAGTTTGGAAATGAGCTTCGAAGGAGAAGCGCCAGACGACGCCGGGGACGTCGGGGAAATGACATCGCCTTGAGCGGGCGACGGACCTGACGGCTGGATGCTGGGCCCGGGCGACGCCGTGAACAGATCCCCGGTCTCCGGCTCGACCGCGCGCTCGACCTGGTCCCAGCGGGCATCCGACCACAGGTGCACCCGCAACGCCGGATGCATCGCGGCCGCCATGGCATAGATCGCCGTGTCGAGCGCCTCGTTGCGAGGGCGTTGCTTGATCCACTTGCGCTTGTGCGGGTCGTAGACCTCGGCTGTGAGCTGCACGAAGTAGTCGTCGGGCAGCCCCTCTGAAAATCTCTCCTGACGGTCCGTGGCCAGTGCGTGTTTGCCGTCAGCGGTCAACCGTGCAAACAGCCGTTCCTTGCCCGCGTCGACGCCCAGGGGCCACAGTTGCGCGCCGCCCTTGTGCGTGACGCCGTTGCGCCGCAGATCGACCTTGCTCGGACGCGAGATGATCTGCCGCGGGCCCGAGACGCCCTTGATCGCAAACCAGCCGCGTCGTTCATGCCGCCGGGTGAACGCGAGGACATCGTCGGTCAAGTACCCTGCGTCGATCGCCGCTCGGGCGATGCGAACCGGCGAGCCGACGGCGTTGGTGAATGGCTGCCCAAGGTAGGCTTCGAGCTCCGACCACACCTCGTCCTTGGTCGGATCGCCAGGAAGCTCGAGCCAGTCTACCGTCCAGCAAGCGCCGCCGCGCCCCCAGCCTCGTACCTGCACCGCCAGGCGGTCCTTCTGCACGTCGACGCCTGCGGTCAGCACCAGGCATCCACGCGGGAGCGCGCGCAACGCGTACGCCTCTCCCCGGTGCTTGATGTCCTCCCAGTCCAGCTTCTCTTCGGGGTCGGCGAAGCATTCCCCCCGGCGCACGTTGACGAACACCTTCAGCCGCAGCGGATCACGCTTCACACGCTCGTATTCGACTGCGAGCTCGCCCCACGAAAAGCCCAGGCCCGGCGGTGTGTACAGCGCGTTGATGTGAAAACCCAGGATGTCCCGGTCCGGGAAGGCTGCGATCCACTCCCCGGCGGCGAGCATCGCGCCCTTGTGAACCTCCGCGATGAATGCGCCGCAGTGCTCGCACACATACTGCGCCTCCTGCGGCCGCCCGTCGGGCCAGCGCAGGTTGTCCCACTGCAGGTGCTGCTTCACGCCGCAGTGCGGGCAGGGAACGTGGTAGCGCTGCTGGTTGCTCCCCAGCCATTCCTTGTTGATGCGGCTCAGGCTCTCGATCGTCGGCGTGCTGACCAGGAAGATCTTGCGCCGCACGAAAGTGGTCGTGCGCGCCTCTGCGATCGAGACCGGGTCGCCCTCCTCGTCCAGGTCGTCGGGATATCGATCGACCTCGTCGAGGAACAGGTAGCGGATCGGCATCGACGCCAGATCCGAGCTGCTGTTGGCACCCCCGATGCGCAGCAGGCCGCCCGGAAACTCTTTCAGGCGAGTTGTGTTGCCGCTGTCGCGGCTGCGCGCCGGCATCACGCGGGTCCGAAGCGCCGGCGTGGCGTCGATCATCGACTGCAGGCGCTGCTTGCTCCAGAGCTCCCCCGTGTCGACGGTGGGCTGCACGCACAACATCGGCGCCGCCTGCGTCGACATCACGTAGCCCGCCCAATTCAGGCCGGCCTCGGTCTTGCCCACCTGGGCGCTGGCCATGAACACGATGCGTTGCGCGGGGTGATGCGGGCTCAGCGCGTCCATGATGGCCTGCAGGTACGGGGTGCGTGCGGTCCGCCAGCGGCCCGGCTCAGCCGCCCCCTTACTGGGCAGCATGCGTTCGGCATCCGCCCATTCCGACACCCGCATGCGCGGCGGCACGCGAAGCGCCGCGGCCGCCGCCTCGCACGCCACCAGGTAGCCGTCCGGGATGTCGCGCGCGCTCACGAGGCCACCTCCGCGCCGAGCTTGGTCGGCAACTCGCCGATGGCCGCCTGCAGGTCTTCCCTGACCCCTTGCAGCTCCCGCTCGAGCTGGGCGTGAATCTCGGCCTGCGTCATGCCGGCGTGGATCTGCACCGACACGCGATCCGGGATGCGCTCCAGGCCGTCCGCGACCACGCGCATGATGTCGGCGATGGCCAGCTTCACCCTCGCGGATTCCACCAGCAGGCCTTGGCGCTCCATGGCCCGCATTTCCGCGAGCTGGGCCTCGTGGTACTCCCGCTTGGCGCGCGCCGAGTCGTAGTCGTGCTCCGACTTGACCGGCTGCTGGCCAGGGGCTGCGCCGCGATCGGGAGCGGCGTCAGCTGCGTGCGCGGCGCCATCCGCAGCCGCGCGCGCCGATGTTGTCGCCTGGCCGCCGCGGCCCACGGCGCGGCGCGTGTTGCGTTCCCACTGGATGTCCGCGACCGCCGGATCGATCTTGCCGTTGATCAGCGTGATGCGGCCATCCTTGATCGCGATCGACACGGCCGCACGCGACACGCCGCGGCGGCGCGCGTATTCCGCAGGAGTCACCAGTTCGGCCGCTGCCATTGTTAACTCAGAGGCCCGGGTTAAGCTGCTTGTTAAGCAATCGGAAATTCCTGCAGCTAGCGGAATTCCGCGCCGTTTCGCGCCGTGCGCCCGGGGGGCCTGGGAAGGACCCGCGACCCCTGCCCCCTCCTGCCCGCGTGGTCGGCCTCACCGCGACCTCTCGGCGAAGGCCCGAAGCGCACGACCGAGCTCGACCGGCAGCTCGGCCTGGATCTTGCGGACCACGGCGGCGTTGAGCCGGCGCGTGTTGAACATCTGCGGCACGTCGATGGTCTGCAGCGCTTTGATCGGCAGCCGCTGCTTGCCCACACGCTGAAACACGGTGCGTCCGTCGTTGCCGATCCATGCACCGGCGATCAACTTGCGAGCGCCGCCGCGCTTGATCTTGACGGTCACACCCTTGGACGTCTGCCTGGCGGCGAAGTGGATCAGGTTCAGGCTGCGACGACCACCGAGCTTGCTCATGGCTTCCAGCTCGGCCACCAGCATCGCGCCCTTGGCCGTCGCGCGGCGCACCTTGAGTTGCGCGCGTACGTCCTTGGCCTTGAGGTTGAACTCCGCCGTGATCTGCCGCGTCATTTCGGCGCGGGCTTTGTCCGCCGTCTTGTTGATGGCGGCGGCGATCACGCGGTCGCGCAAACCGTCCTGCAGGCGGGACAGCTCGCGCTCGACCGCGCGAAGATCGGGACGGATGTCGAGCTGGATCATGGTCGGAGCAGTGCGCGCCCAAGTATGCCGTCGAAGCTGCAAACCGTAAAACTCAGTCCACGCAGTCGTCGGCAGCGGGACGAGGCAGCCTGAGCGCACTCGCCGCCGGGCGCTTTCGGTGCGCGCTGAACCACTTGGCCAATTCGAACTGCGCGCGGTCCAGGCGCTGGTACACGCGGCGCGCCCCGACTGCCAGTTGGCGGCCAATGTCCTCGGCGCTGCGGCCCTCCACGTACAGCAACACCACCAGTGCATGCAGGCTGCCGTCGACGAAGCGCAGTGCGCGCACGGCCTGCTCGGTCTGCCAGGCGTCGATGGAGTCCACAGGAATCACATTGCGGTCCTCGGCATGCCGCGGCGCGCCGTCGGCTTTGGCGATGGTCGAAGACCGGGGATAGCCAAGCCCATGCGATGCCCGCTCCTGCGACCATCGCGCCCAGTTCTGCAGCCGCCGCTCGATCCGCTCAATTCGCGCCATGTCCCGCCTCCTCATCCTTTGTCGTTGAATCGCTGGACGCCAGCATCAGCAGCGGCTCGCGCCGGTTTTGGTCCCAGGCGCCATAGGCCGCCAGGGTTGCGTTCAGATCCCCGTCGGTAAACGGCGTGCCGATGCACACGCATCCCTCACGAGCGAAAAACCAGTTCGGCTCGCCCTTGATCACCCCGCGCTTCCAGCACTCGTTGACGTGCTTGCCCAGGCCAGCCGCGCGGCGCTCCTTGATCATCGAAACGACGCCAGGCATGAAGCTTTCCATCCAGCTCCAGTCCAAACCCTTCCTCTCATTCATTCCGTCCACCATGTCCACGTCTTTTCAATGAGAACCGCGCTTAACGCTCACCTCCGCGCGTGCGCGCCGGGGCCCCGGCGCACGCACCCGCACACGCCCGCCCGCGCTCCGGCATGGACACGTGGACAGCAGCAGGCAAAGCTCCGCCTGCAAGACCTGGAGCAGCTTGTTTTGCTGCCATCAGGTCTCACTGAAAACACGTGGACACGTGGACGTGGTGGACGTGCCGGGCACCAGGCCGGCCGCATCGGGGCGCTACATGGCTGGCGCCTGGACGGCCCCGACCTTTTCCGCGCCGCCGCGCGTTCGCTGGTCAGAACGGGCAATCACTGTCGGCCCCCTCGGGTTGATCGTGCTGCGTTGCACGTTGATCATCGGCTGCCGCGTCGGACTCACCACTGGGGCGGCGATACGCGCGTGGGCGGCCGGGCTTGTTGCTGCGAACCTGCACCCAGCCGAGGCGACGAAGCGCCGCCGCGGCCTGCTTCTGGTGAAACTGACCCGGGCCGATCTTCTCGACGCCGATGCCGATCTTGGTCAGCAGGTCCCCCAGCGTGATCTCCTCGAGCACGCGGCCGTCCGGAGAGTCGTAGAGCAAGCGCGCAACCGCCGTCTCGATGACGTTCTCGACCGACCGCTCCTGCTGCTGGGGCTCGAAGAGTTCACGCTCCTCGTCCATGGTCGGGTACATGCGGGCGCCGCTCCGAAGGCGATGCATGGCTTCGGCGAACAGCTGCTCGCGCTCGCCTTGCACCCACTCGACGTCGATCGGGCGCGTGACGCGCACCGGCCAGAACCGTCGGTTGCCCGTCGGATCGGTGAGGTAGTTCTCCTCGTTGGTCGTTCCACCGAACACGATCTGGCGGGGATAGTCGCGCGCGCGCCGATCGAAGCTCGCGCGGAAGTAGTCGCTGGCGCTGGCGATGAAGCTCTTGATCTTCGTGACCTCGGCCTTGCCAAAGCTGTCCAGCTCGGCGAACTCGTAGAGCCACCTACCCTGCAGCTGCTGATAGCTGTCCTTGTTGCTCAGGTCCAGCCCCGTGTCGGCGAAATACTCGCCGGCCAGGGTGCGCAGCAGCGTCGATTTGCGCATGCCCTGCCGACCTTCCAAGATCAGCATCCAGTCGAACTTCACGCCCGGCTCGATCACCCGCGCGCACATGCCCTGCAGGAAAAACGTCCCGACCCGTGCGAGGTAGGCGTACAACGGCACGCGCAGATCCCACTCGTCCTCCTCGAGGCAGGCGCGACACAGCCATGTGTGCAGCCGTTTCTGGCCGTCCCACTGCAGTCCTTCCAGCCACGCACGCACCGGGTGGTACCGGTGGTTGTAGGCCACGATGCGCACGGCCTCCTCCAGCGTGCCGCGCGGCATGCTGGGAAGGTGGTGCTTGAGAGCGAGCCATTCGCCCATCTTGAGCTCGTCCACCTCGGCCCACAGCCCTGCTGGCGTTCCCCATGGGGCATCCCGACGCTTGATCACGTCGTTGGTGAACTCGTTGTAGGCGATCACGCCGCCGGCGCCGGGTGCCCCTTCCACGCCCTGCTCGGGCAGCCCCTCCAGGGCGATGACGATGTTCTCGCGAACCGGGCGCACGGCCCCCTTGTCGGTGCGCAGCAGGCCATCGCGCCAGGTCGGCGGACGGTCCGAACGGCCCGCGCCAGCCTTGGAAGGGGTAGACGGCTCGTCGCGCACCGGCGCGGCGTCGAAAGGCTTGGCTTGCAGCAAGAACTCGCGCACGCGCTGCGCGTCCCAGCCCTGCTCGATGGCGTCTGCGATATCCCACCCATCGGCGACGTCGCCCGGGGCGGGAATCTGGCACAGCGTCACACGACATCCGTGCTCCTCGGCCAGCAGCCGTCCGATCCCGAGCATCGCTGCCAGCCCGGGCTGCTTTTCGGCGTTGAGCAGCGGCTTGGACTCCGGATCGACCCCCTGTTGCTTCTCCGAGGGGGTCAACGACAGGCGCTTGGAATCGCAGTCCGGCCACAGGATGACGTCGCGGCCTGCCAGCCAGGACCACATCGCCTTGTGCCAGGCCTTCGAGCCGCCGGGCCAGCTAACCCACTCGAACTCAGCCGCCAAGTCCGTCAACGATGCGCCGGCATCCGCGCATTTCTCGCCTTCGACGAGTACGACGGACCGACCGTCGCGCAGCTCGCCGGCGGGAAGATACAGCGGCCTGGGCTCTTCCCACTGCTTCCATGTCCAACGCTGAGAGCCGCGCGGATCCGCGTCGTCCACGCACCATGTGTGCGGCAGGATTTCCTTGCCGCCTTCACTGTTCCGGAACCGCGCGATGTAGCCGAAGAGCTGGCCGCCGAACCGATAGGCCCAGGTGAACTCCGGCGCGGCGTAGTGGAAATGGCGGAAATCCGGATCGGGAGCTGCCGCGGGCACCGGCACGATGGGGCGCCAATTGCTCTTCGGCTTCGCACCTGTCGCGGGCCGCTTCGGAGCCGGCGGGACGGGCAACGGCTGAATGCCGAGGTCGCGCGCCAGTTCGCGCGCGGCCTGTCCGTTGCCGAGGCCCCTCACCGCCGCGTACAAGCTGATCAGATCCCCGCCCCGCTGGTCGCCGGCGAAGTCCGCCCATTTGCCCGTTCGCAAGTTGACGCTGCAGCTCTCCCCTTTGCCGCCCGACAGGTCGCCGCACACGTACTCGTCGCCACGCCTCGTGCCGCCTGGAAGCCACTGCGGTACCAGCGCGTCTGCGCGAGCCAGCAACGCGTCGGCCATAGAGGAAAAATCGACTCCCTGATTCACCCGGACCTCTTTCTTGTTGTGAGAGACGAAGCGATCAGCGCCAAGCCGTCATGAGCATCTGCTGGATCTCCGTTCCGATGGCCCGGGCGCTTGGTGCGGCGCCCCCCTCCGAAGGGGCATAAACGCGCACGGGAGAGCGCCGCCAGGGCACCGGCTTGCGACCGATGTCGATCAGGTCCCCGGCGCGGGTCATGTTCTCGATGGCGCGCTGCGCCGCCCGGAAGCCGACCTGGGCCTTGGCCGCGAGCTCGCGCGCCGTGCTGCCGGGGGCATCCGCGGCGGCGAGCTGGAGCGCCAGACGAATTTCTCCGCGGGGCCGGGCCATCACGCCACCTTCAGCCGGGAAATCAGCCGCAGCTCGACCTCGCGCTCCAGCTCGAGCTGGCGGATGCGGTCCTGCGCCTGCCGGAGCTGGCGCTCGGTTTCGGTTTCGAGCTTGCGCAGACTGGTGGCGTCGTAGCCGCGGGCGCGCAGCAGCCAGAGCATCGGAGCCTCGTTGCCGCAGAGGTCCATCAGTGCGGGCAGCTTGTCCACCGGAAAGTGCGCCTCGCCGCGCAGGATGCGCGACCAGTGGCCGGCATCGATGGCGAGCGGCATGTACACCTCCTTGTCGGCCGCCAGGCCTCCGAGGGTGATGCACAGCTTGATGGCAGCGAGGAGCGACGGCTGCGCCTCGATGAGCTTGTGGTCAACCATGGTGGTCTCCCTGGGGAGGGGTAGCTCGAACTGCTCGGATCGCATGGGTTTTCCTGGGGGCCGGCAAGGCAGCGCAACTCTTTTGACTGGCGTTGACGGTCCCCTTCGGCCAAAAATTTTTGCCATGGACACCGCACACATCGAAATGGCGCGCGCCCGCACTCGGACGAAAATTGGTGGCTCTCACCTCACCAACCTCACCGAAAGGGGCGCGCATGGAACTGGGAACCATCTTCGCGAGCACGAAAGCTCTCTTCGATCTGCTGCAAAGAGCCATAGCTACGCGAGACGAAATTCGGATCCGCGAAGCGATCCAGGATCTGCAAGAGCGAATGCGGGAGGCCATGGCGGGGTCACTCGACGCGGTGGAGCGCGGTCAAGCGCTTCAGGCGGCGCTCACCCAGGTTCAGAGCGAGAACGCAGACCTGAAACGTCAGCTTGTCGACCGTGCCAGCTACCGCATGCACGAGCTTCGACCCGGAGCGATGGTGTACGCGTACAGCCCACCCTCCGAGGGGCAGGGCGACCCGCCGCATTACCTTTGCCAGAACTGCTACGACAAGGGCATCAAGTCGGTCCTTCGCCTGGACGCGGATGGGAAAGCGCGGTGCGTGGAGTCCGAGGCCCATGGCTTTTTGCTTGGGCGAGGCATGACGTCGACGGAAGTAGCGCGACAACTGGCCGGATGGCGAGAAAGGTGATTTCACGCGGACTCCTGCTTCGCCGGCCACGGATGCTCTGCGTCGATCAGCTCGGGCCAGATGTCGCCCCAGTCGTCGGGTCGCAGGTCGCGGCGGGGGAAAGCGCCGGAGGTGCCGCGTTCGATACCTGCGCAGTACTCGGCAGGCATCGGCCGACGTCCGCGGACCCATTGCCACCCCTTCGAATGGAGGCCGCCCAGGCCCGGAGCAGAATGGAAGTCCCCACCACCATCCAGCCCCGGGAGGGCGACCATGAAACTGGACATCGACTCACACACGGTCGGCATTCCTTGCCCGAACTGCGGCGAGAAGGTCGAGGAGACGATCGGACGGCTCAAGACGGACCCGAATCTGACGTGCGGGTGCGGTGCCGTCATCCAAGTCGACGCGAAAGACCTCCGATCCGGAATCGATCAGATCGAGCGTTCGCTGAACGAGCTGAGGCGCACTTTCAGGAACCTGGGCAAGTAGCCGGATGGCATCTAGGGCCAGTCCGTCGTTCATGCCTACGCGCAGCGAATAGCGGTTGGCCATCAGGCTGCCTCCGCCTTCGCCGGCCAAGGGTGCGCCTCGTCGACCAGCTCGGGCCAGATGTCGCCCCAGTCATCGGGACGAAAGTCGCGGCGGGTGACGGCGCCGGAGGTGGCGCGTTCGATACCTGCGCAGTACTCGGCAGGAATCGGCCGACGTCCGCGGACCCACTGCCATCCCTTCGAATGGCGGCCGCCCAGGCCTGGAGCAGAATGGAAGTCCCCACCACCATCCAGCCCCGGGAGGGCGACCATGAACCTCGACAATCCCTTCGACGCCATGCTCGAAGCGCAGAAGACGCGCATTCCGACATCGATCCGCGATGCGGCCATCGATGTGATCGACACAGCGGACCTTTGCTGGGCCGGAGCACGCGCCGTGTTCGGCGCCCGCGCCAAGCCCGAGCACGCCATCGCCATGCTCGCCATGGTCATGCAGCGTGCAGACGCGACACGTCGATCCATACTCGACGAGCGCACCGAGTAAAGGGCAGGCGCAACCGCACCATCACGACGCCCGGGGCGCTCAGTTCTGCGCGACTGCCGCGCACTCGCGCGCGGACGAGCGCGTCTTTGTCATTGGTCAAGGCGGTCATCGTGAAACTCCTTAAACGAGGAATGCATGCGGCTGAGGTCAGCCTGGAGCGAGATCTGCCCGAAGTGCCGAGCTCCGAATTTCCATGTCATTTCGAATCGCCCGATGCAGGAGTTCGCCTGGGCGGGCAAGAGCTGGGACACTTGGAAGTGCGACGCTTGCGGGCACACCGTGGAGTCGCCGCACACGCGCTGACCATCTCGAACAACGCCTCAAGGGCCGACACCGGAATTTCCTCGTCGACAGCGAGACTGAAGGAGATCGATCCATCCGGCTTGCGAGTGATGGATCCACCGATCAAGGGGCGGAAAGGCATCTCAGGCCACCTCCTGATAGGCACCGGTGCCCTGGGAGGTCGCAGCGGGTCGCGCGGCCGACACAGGCCAAGGGTGCGCCTCGTCGACCAGCTCGGGCCAGATGTCGCCCCAGTCATCGGGTCGCAGATCGCGGCGAGTGACAGCGCCATCGGCGGCGGCCTCCATGGCGCGAGCGAGCGCTGCAGAGGCCTTCCGCTTGCCATGGGCGATCTGATAGAGAAAAGCCGGGGCAATTCCGACCCGGGCGGCGAATGCACTCGCCGAGTTTTCTGGGCACCGGATGTAGTCGATGAGCTTCATGCTGTCAGAGCATAGTAGCGTTCGCTACGCTGCGCAAGCATCGATTGCTACACCATTCGATGGTAGCGTTTGCTACATGAAATCAGACGCTATCCAGGCGCGCCGTCGCGTACGGTTGCGCGACGCCATCAATCACCTTTGTGACGGCAACGAAACCGCATTTGGACGTCGCCTTGGCTATAAGGACGGCGGTTTCGTGCGTCAGATGCTTGCCGGCGACAAGTCCATCACCGAAAAAACGGTGCTCAAGATCGAAACCATCCCCACGCTAGCCGGCTGGTTCACCTCTGACGATTTGCCAAATGCTGAGGCAGGCCCGCGCGTCACGGGCCGCGTCCCCCTGATATCCAGCGTTCAGGCCGGCGAGATGACCGAGGCCACCGATCTCTACGCTCCGGGGTACGCCGAGGAATTCGTCCCGACCACGGCGCCGATCCACCGCCACACCTACGCGCTGCGCATCAAGGGCGACTCCATGGAGCCGCTGATCCCGGAGGGGTACATCGTGATCGTCGAGCCCGAGGCCGATCCGCGGGAGGGGGACGTGGTCGTCGCCAAGAACGGCGACCACGAGGCCAACGTGAAGCTGCTGGTGAAGGTGTCCGGAGACTGGTGGTTGAAGCCGGCGAACCGGGACTACAAGCCCAAGCCGCTCGGGGATGCCAAGATCATAGGAGTGGTCGTGGCAGCTGAGAGGCGGTTTCGGTGAAGACCAAGTGCGTGGTGCACGAGCAGAGCCGGATCATCTGAAGGAGAGACTGCGTGAGCAATGACAAGAACAAACCAGCGCCCGCAACGCGGCCAGCCCCCGCGCGGAGTCCGACACCGACCCAGGATCAGGCTCCTGGATGGCGCCGTATTCACGGCAACGTGGACGAATCTGTCAATAAGGTGTCCAATGTGCTACCTCAGCGTCCAACGCCCAAGCCGCCTCCAGGAAAATGAGCGATCCACAGTTCCAGTACCTCTGGCAGCGCAGAGACAACGTGCTTTACAAGGCTCGCATGTCGAGCCTGTATCACGGCAAGCGTGAACGCTTCCTCGACCTGTGCGACAAACTCGGGAAAGCGATCGCGGTCATCGGCAGCTCGGCGGCGCTATGGAAAATCGCCAACCCGGTCGTGCTGGCGTGGGTTCTGGTGCCGGTGGCTTCTTGGTCAGCGCTCTCGCTTGTGTTCAGCCTCGCGGATCGCGCCAAGCGGCACGCCGAGCTCGGTCGGCAATGGCGCGAGCTGGCCTCCCGGATCGAGTCGCGCGGCGAGCGCGACTTCACCGAAGCCGACACCAACGCATGGACCAGCGAAGCGATGAACCTGGAGAGCTCGGAGCCCCCAACCCTTGGCGCCCTGGTAGCGGAATGTCAGAACGAGATCGCGATTGCGGATGGTGAGCCGAAAAGCGTTCATCCGCTCGGATGGCGGTTTTTTCTCATGCACATCTTTGATCTGCCGCCGAGGCTCAGGCACTGAGCCCGCGCACTCCGCGCCAGCCGCCTCCGGGCGGCTTTTTTGCGGGCGGCGCGCTCAGAACCGATGGTCGATGCCGGCCTGCTTCATGATCTCGTTCGCAGTGATGCGGGAGTAGCAATTGCGGGACACGGTCACGCTGCGTGTACCGTTGGTCCACTTCTCGTGTGACCCCTTCCCAGGGCTAAGAAAGCGCCAGCCGTGCGCTTTGAGTTGGGCAATCACCAGGGCGTAGTAGCCCTTCATGCGAGCGAAAGGTGCGAGTCGAGTCGCATCACCTGCTCGGCGTCGAAGTGATGGGGTCCATCGAGCAGATCGGCAGCGCCGTCGCGGATCTCACGTGCCAACTCATCCAACGTTGCGGCTTCGATCACCAGGCCGGCAATGTCCGGACTCGTCGCGCAGTAGACGCCAGCCTCCTCGTCGCGCTGGACCTTGACGCGGAAATACAGACGAGCGCCAGCTCTCGCTGCCAGCCGCCAGCCGGGCATGCCAACTCGATAGTTCATGGCTCTCTCTTCCTTGTGACTTGACCACAGCGGGGCCGCGCCTGTGATTCTAGCGTCGGAAACGAGGCCGACGGGCGCCGGCTTTTCCTGTGCAGTCAGCGCATCAAAACAAGGGTTTCCCCTATACGAAAAGTAGCGAACGCTATTGCCCGATGGCGTAGCGTTTGCTACGCTTCTCCCATCCCCGCACCACGGGGAGGGAGAGCGAGATGTCCACCGAGCAGCAACCCAGGAAAGTATTCGCGCTGGCCGGCCGGCTGGTCAGCAGCAGCGCCGAAGCGCGCGCGATGTGGCGCAAGGCCATCCTGCACGGCCCCGCGCACATCGGCGCGCAGGCGCTGTCGGTGTCGCGGATCCTCAAGGCCAACGGCCAATGAGGCTCGCCATGAACCCGCAGATGCCTCCGCGCGAAATGCTCATGCCACAAGAACCCGAGACGCACGGCTTCGGTCGCGCCATCGTCTTGTGCCTCGCGTTCGACCTGCTGCTGGTCGCCTTGTTCCTGGCCTGGAGGGCGCTGCCGTGGCTGCTCTGACCCGCCTCCTCACCGACCGCGATCTGTTCGAGCAGCGTGTGCTCACACCCCTGTGCATCGTCGGCGCTGTCGCGTTGCTCTTGGTGCTGTTGCTTCATCGACTCGGAATGCTGTGATGACCCGCGATCCCTACCTGTTCCGCTACCCGCGCACCGTGCAGGAAGCCTTCCCCTGCGACGCCGACAGCGCCTGTTCGATCACGCGCTACCGCGCGCCGATCTGGCCGCGCCTCCTTCTGTGGGCGTTCCTGCTGATCGGCGCGCTCGCCGTCGCTTTTCAGTTCGCGTAAGCCCGCGATGTACCCGCCGCTTCCCGACGACGAAGCGCTGGCCGCTGCCCGCCGCATGCGCTTGCGCGACCCGGAGCGGGCCATCCATAGCCCGGTGGTGCGCCGCGTCGTCGAGGCCGCGCACTGGGCCATCCAGCGCCTCCACGACCGTCGCATGCGCGCGATGTACGCAGGCCGCCAGGTCAAGCGTCTCGCCGCTGGCGACAACGACGACTGATTTCCTCGGAGACATGATGCCTCACACCTCACCCTGCAGCAGCTGCGCGCGCGGCGCGGCACTTTCGGCATTCGTCGCCCGGATGCTTGACCCGGAAGACCTTGGGCATGCCGTCACCGTCGAGGTACGCCAAGCGGCCCGCACCGCGCTCGATGCGGCACGCCCCGAGCACGTCGACGGCATGGAGTATCGCGACGGCGCGTTCCATGGGCGCGTGTTTCCGAGCGCGGCAGGGCAATTCCGCTTCGGCGTCGAACATCACGGCGTCGAGATTCGCGGTGGCGCGGGCTACGCGACGGCCCACGAGGCGCATGTGGACATGATCGACGCCATGCTGGAGTACACGCGATGAACGCACCCGATCTGATCGTGACCTGGCGTCCGCGCCGCAACAGCTTGGCCGAGCGCGTGCTCGCATGGCTGCCGGAATGCCCGCAGCGAGCGGCCACCGCCATCGACATCGCGATGCAGTTCGGGGTCAGCAAGCCCGAGAACGTGCACGGGCAGTTGGCCGGCGCGGTGGCCGCAGGCGCCATCGAGCGCCTCAAGGAGACCGTCCCTCACCTGTACCGCCTGCCGGCGGCCGAGGGAGGTGATGTCGTCGGGGCCGTTCTCCCCCAGGCGGCAGCTACCGAGCCCATCCCTCACCTGTACCGCCTGCCGGCGGCCGAGGGAGGTGATGTCGTCGGGGCCGTTCTCCCCCAGGCGGCAGCTACCGAGCCCATCCCGTGGATCCGCTGCGCCGACGGGCTCCCGCCCGCTGGGCGCAAGGTCCTCGCCTATGCACGCAATCGAAAGCTCGAGCGCGTGACCCAGGCCATGCACTTCCCCGCGTCGGAAGACAACCCCGCGATGTGGCGCGAGATCACTTTCGCCGAGCTCGACGGCGTCACGCACTGGGCTCCCATGCCGGCGGGTCCGCGCTGAGCAGACCTCAGCGCATCCATCGCAGTTCCCGAGGCTAACCACACCATGACCTGGATCCTGACCGCCAGCGGGCGCCACTTTGATTTTGCGGATCCGCAGCCGCACCAGATCGAGATCTTGGACATTGCCCAAGCACTGTCCAACGAGTGCCGCTACGCAGGGCACACACGGGTCTTCTATTCGGTCGCCCAACACTCGGTGATGGTCAGCCGCATCGTGCCTCGCGAGCACGCCCTGGAGGGCCTGTTGCACGACGCGGCGGAGGCCTATGCCAAGGACATTCCGAGCCCCCTCAAGGCGCTGCTGGCGGACTACCGAGACGTGGAACACCGCGTCGATGCCGCAATCCGGCAGCGATTCGGGCTGCCGCTTGCGTGCAGCGACGCGGTCAAGCGCGCCGATCTGGTGATGTTGGCCACCGAGCGCCGCGACCTCATGCCCCAGGACTCCACGCCCTGGGAAATCCTGCGCGGCGTCCAGCCGCACGAACGAAAGCTCGTGGCCATGCATCCGGCTCGCGCTCAGGCCGCTTTTCTCCGGCGGTGGGTCGAGTTGACCGACCGCTAATTCCCCAGCCGTTCCCCATTGGAGGCCTCATGAACACCACTCTCGAACTGCGTGGCGCCAAGCTCACGGTGCCCACCGAAGACCTGTTTCGCGCCTGGATGCGCGAGCGCGTCGCGACCCCTGCTGCGCAGGCCCAGCCCCAAACCATCCTGCAGCTGCCGATGCTCGACGATGGCGAGGTGTACGTCGGCGCCTTCGTGAGCGCCGACGGCAAGCACCAGCACCACACCATCCTGCTGCCCTTCGACCGCGACGATGCGCCGTGGGACGCCCAGATCGCATGGGCCAAAAACGAAGGCTTCGACCTGCCGAACCGCCTGGAGCTGCTGATGATGTGGTCGACCATGCGCAAACACTTCCCGGAAGCCGCGTACTGGTCGTGCGAGACGCACGCGTCCGACAGCTCGTACGCCTGGGCCCAGACCTTCAGCGGCGGCGGCCAGTCCAGCTACGGCCACAAGAGCGCGGCGCTCCGCGCCGTCGCCGTCCGCAGATCGCCCATTCAGTCCTTCACCCATTCTTGACCGGCCGCTGGCCAACTCACTGGAGAGTATGAACCATGGACATGCAAGTCACGCAGGCCAGCGCCAAGGCCGCATTCCTCGCGGCCAATCTCAAGGCCGGCGAGCACTACGCCGGGCTGCTGCTCGGCAAAGAGGGCGAGCCGGACCAGCACCTGGTGGTGATCGCCGTCAACGACTCCAAGGCCGACTGGTCCAAGCAGACCGAATGGGCACAGAGCGTTGGTGGTGAGCTGCCCACGCGGCGTGAGCTGAACCTGTTGCGCGCGAACTTGCGCGAGCTGTTTAAGGACGACTGGTACTGGTCGTGCGAGGCGCACGCGTCCGACAGCTCGTACGCCTGGGTCCAGGGCTTCTACGACGGCCTCCAGGGCACCTACCACAAGAGCGCGGCGCACCGCGCCGTCGCCGTCCGCAGATTACCCCTTTAGTCCCTTTTCCATTTGATTTTCGTCAGCCATGCTGCACACGGAATTGCCGATCTACAAGGCCGCGTACGAGCTGTTGCGGGCGGTCACCGACTGCACCCGCAACATGCCGCGTACTTCCGGCTATACTCGACGTGCAATCTCCGCAATGGGGGTTGCCGGGATTGGCGTCCCGGTCAGTGGCGGCGAGAGCCGCCATCCGCGAGGATCGCGGCTCTTTCGTTTGCCCATGGTGCGTCTCAATGGCGGGCCGGGCGGGAGGAGCCGCAAGGCTCGCCGGTGCCACTGCCGGTACGCCAACTTCCGTTTCGGCTCGCCACCCCGATTGGCGTCGGGATGGCGGTTCCAGAACCGTCAGTGGAGCAGCACCATGTCGCAATCCATGCTGGGCCTTGTGCCCGCAGGCAGCACCGTCCCCACCCCTTTCAACTTCGACACCCATGCCGTGCGCGTCGTCCTACGCGACGGCGAGCCCTGGTTCGTTGCCAGCGACGTGTGCATCGCGCTCGGCTACCGCGATGCCGAAAAGGGTACCCGCCATCTGGGTATCCATCAGAAGAGTTCGAGTTCAATCCGAACCCCTGGCGGCGAGCAGCGCGTCACCATCATCAATGAGTCTGGTCTGTACCGGCTCGTCCTGCGCAGCCGCAAGCCCGAAGCTGAAAAGTTCTCCGATTGGGTCACTGGTGAAGTCCTTCCGGCCATTCGCAAGACCGGCGGCTACGCCAAGCCCACGACAGACCCGGAGCGCATCAAGCTGGCCTTTTCGCTGGCCGCGCAAGCTGCCGCCGAGGTGGAGCGCGCCGTGTTCGATGCCGTCATTGCTGGCGATGACGATTGGCGCGGGATTGACCGCTGGCTACTGGCATTCAGCCACGACCACTACCACAAGACCATGCTCCCCTATGTCAAGGTATTGGGGCACGATCAGATCATCGCGTCTGTAGCCGAGCTGATTCAGCGAGTGGGCGAGCCCGGCGAGTTCAAAACCCCAGAGTTACTCGCGCTCAACAGCGCGTGCGCTCAGAAGCTGGCCGAGCGCCTGGGGAGCAAGTGATGGCCTACAACAAGCTGACACCCATGGAAAAGCTGCTCGCCAAAGCCAGGCAGGAGGGGGATTGTCTGCTGTGGTTCGGCGATAAGGATTCCAACGGCTATGGGCGCATCCGGTGGGTTGGCAAGAAGGGGTTTCCGGCCCATCGTCTGATGTACGAACTGCATCATGGGCCGATCCCCGAGGGACTGGTGGTGCGCCACCGATGCGACGTGCGCGGGTGCATCAACATCGATCACCTGGAACTCGGCACGCAGAAGGACAACGTGCATGACATGCTTGATCGAGGCCGGGACGTGCGAGCGCGCGGGGAAGCGCACGGCCGCGCGAAGTTGGCCCAGGACCAGGTTGCTGAGATTCGGCGCCGCTACAGGCGCGGCGTGCGAGGCGCGGGGATCAGTTCGTTGGCCCGAGAGTTCGATGTTGCGAGATCGACGCTCCGCTCCATTCTGATCGGCAAGAACTGGAGACACGTTCCGTGAACAGCTACTTCGGGCTGGCACGCCAGGCGACCGCCAGCCACCATGACCGTACCGAGATCGCCAACGCGGCGCGCTGGCGTGGGCATTGCGTCAAGGCTGACTTCACGAAGGCATATCAGGAGCGACGCCGCAAGGCCAAAGAAGCCATGCGCCGCCGCGGCGAGGACTGCGACATCCTAGCCGAGCGCGAGCGCCTGATCCGGTTCTGGAAGGAGTGCGCCGAGGACAACGCGGCTTACCGGCCATTCGATGGCGCCTGGTGGTCGACGTTCCTGCGCGGAAAGCCGTGGCGCTCGCTGCTCATGCCCAAGCTGCGCCGGCTGATCGACGAGCAAGAGAAGGCCCGGAAGGCGCGGCTGGCCGCCGAAATGCAGGAGAGCATCGAGCGCATGCGCCAGCGTAAGGCCGAGAAGCTGGCGGCCAAGGCCCGGCAGGCGTCGCCCCAACGGGAGTTGCCCCAATGACCGACCACGCAAAACCCTATCACCGTCGCTGCTCGACCTGCGGCGCGCTGTTCTGGACCGGCGCGGCGGGGGGCGACCTGGTTCAACCGCAAGCACAACCCGCGCTACATCCACCCGGGCTGCCAACAGCCGGAAAAAGACTGGAAACCGGCAACCGCTGGTCATGCACAGGAGCGACTTCGATGAAGCGACGCCGCGTTGACCTTGGCGCCCACGAGTACGCCGTGCGCATGTCCAAGGTGTTACCGCTGGAGGATCGCCGACGCCTGCAGCTGTCCTACCGCATGGCCTTCGAGCGCATGCGCGCCGGCACAGCGGACGGTGACCACGCCGCGACGCTCGGCACCGTGGCCAACATCGCCCTGGTGCTGGCCGAGCGCACGGGAAATGCCGAGGTTGGCGTGCAGCTGGTGCAGGACGCCCAGGACGCGCTGATGCGCTCAGCTGAGCGCAAACAGCGCATGCAGGCCGACCGCTACGTGCTGGACGGCCCTGGGCTGCAGCAGGTGGCCAAGCTGCTGGAGCTCCACGACACGCAGCTGGAGCATCACACGGCCCGGCAGTTCAAGAACGCCATCGAAGAAGCGGCGCGCCGCGTGCGCGCTGGCGACGTTCTGGAGGTCGTGCCGTGATCAGTGACCCTGCAGCCATTCTCGAACAACTCGAGCGCCTGCGCGACTTCGCGCGCCGATGCCTCGATCCGACGGATCTGGGCCGTACGGCGACGCGCGACCTGAAGAACGCCGCGCGCCGAGCACTCTACGGCGAGCGGCCAACACAGAATCATTTTCCGCAGGAGCGGCGACCCCAATGACCACCGAAAAAATCCTCGTCAACGACCGCGACGCTGCCGCCATGCTCAGCATGGGCCGTTCGACCTTTCGCGAGAAGGTGCGCGCAGGCTTGCTCCCGAGCCCGGTTCGTATCGGGGGGCTCACGCGCTGGCGCGTCGCGGATCTGCAAGCCGTTGGGCATCCAGCCAGTCAGCCCACCACGCCATCAGCTCGCGTCGCTGCGTGAGATATTCCGCGCGGTTGTACGCCGCCCGGACGGCGTCGGTTTCTTTGTGCGCGAGCTGGCGCTCGATGACATCGTGGGGGAAACCGCTGCGCTCGTTGAGCACGGTGCTGGCCAGCGCGCGGAACCCGTGGGCCGTCATGATGCCCCGGTAGCCGAGCCGGTAGAGGGCGAACAGAAAGGTGTTCTCCGACATCGGACGCCCCGGCTTGATGGGCGACTCCAGCACAAGCTCGGAACGTCCGGTGAGCGGCTTTAGCTGCTCAAGCACGGCGCGCGCCTGGCGGGACAGCGGCACGACGTGAGGGAGCTTGGCCTTCATGCGAGCCTCCGGGACGACCCATACCGCACCATCCTCGCGCAGTTCATCCCAGCGCATGCCCCGCAGCTCGCCGACGCGAGCGAACGTGTAGGCGAGCAGCTGAAGCGCCAGGCGAGTCACCGGTTCGTCATAGGTGTCGATGGCCTGGAGCAACTCTCCCGTTCCCTCCGGGCGAATCGACGCCATGGGTTTCTTTACCTTGCGTGGCTGCAGCACGCGAGCAAGGCCGGCGGCGCCGTGCTGCTCGATGATCCCCATGTCGACCGCATGATCGAAGACTGCCGTGATGCGCCCGGCAACCCGGTGCGCGGTTTCCACTCGCGGTCCTTTGCGTCCTGCCTGCACCGCCTGGACGATCTCGACCAGCCGCGGCCGCACGATGGCGTTGATGGGCTCGGCGCCGATGGCGGGGAACACGAATTGCTCGAGGGTGCTCTGCACCTGGTCGCGATGCTTGGGGTTCGTCAGGCTTGGGAGCTTCACAGCCAGCCACGCCTCGGCAACGGACTTGAACGTCTGCACGCTGGTCTGCGGCTCAGCCTTGGCGCCTTGGTGCGCCTGCCGGGCCTGCGACAGGCTCATCGCGGGCCAGCGTCCGTAAGTGCGCGTGCGCTGCTTCCCGAGGTGTTGGTAGTTCGCACGCCAGCTCTTCAGGCCGGTCGGCGCCACGAACAGATACAGCCCTCCGCCATCAGCCAGTTTGTACGCGCGCTCGCGCGGCTTGGCCTGCTCGACCGCCCTTGCGGTGAGACCCATGGTATCGCCCTCCTCCGTGCCACGACCGATACCATACATTGCGCCCGGCTTGGGCTGGATTGGTTCGGCATGATTCGGCGCATTATGGCCGATTCACAGAGGGGGCCGGGCCAAATAAGCGGATGGATCTGGCTCGGTTTGGACGGCCTTGGCGGGATTCTGGCGGAAGCGGTGAGATTCGAACTCACGGACGGTTGCCCGTCGCCGGTTTTCAAGACCGGTGCAATCGACCACTCTGCCACGCTTCCGGGGAACCCGGTATTGTAAGGGCGGGCGCGGCTCAGTCGTCGGGGTGCAGGAACAGCTGCAGCACCTCGTTCAGCAGGTCCCAGCCGCGGGGGGTGGCGGCGATGCGGGTGGGGCCTGCCTGCAGCAGGCCGAGCTCGACGGCGCGCTGCAGCCCGGGCTGCAGGCTCGACAGCGGCAACCCGGTGCGCTCGACGTAGCTGCGCGGGTCGAAGCCCTCGCGCAGGCGCAGCGCGTTGAGCAGGAACTCGAAAGGCAGCTCGCGCCGCGCCACCTCATGCTCGGAGTCCACCGCCAGCCCGCGCGCCGCCTGC
>JAEHJW020008057.1_pt1 | contig 22290 bp, 20 predicted proteins | sample 9271431 | NCBI WGS metagenome assembly JAEHJW02 | reverse complement strand
TAATGGCATCCGCTCAATTAGCCCCCGCTGCGCCCGCACAGCAGCCGATGTTAGCGCCCTATAATCTCGGGCCTTCCGGCCAAGCTCCCACCGATCTTGGGGCGTACTCTGCACAGGTTCCGTGGAGTGTAGTTTCAACTCCGACGTTTAACCAAGATAGTTCTATTGTGCGGCAAGCAATGCAGAGTATGCTTCCGCCCCCACAATCGCAGACGCCGCCTACTCAACCTGCTCGTCCTCAATACCCCACGCTTAATCAAGCGTGGCAGGCGCATGCAGCTACAATCAAAGATCATACCCCGAATCGGGATGACTTCGATAAATTCGCGCAGCAGTATGAGACGCAATTTGTCGATCCCGCCGTTACTTCGCAACCTAAAATAAAAGCCCCGCAAGTCCAAGCGTACAAAGCGCAATTTCAGACCATGGCGGGTCAATTAGGGGATCAGCTTTTCGGTAACCAAAAGCCGTCCAAAGCAGCCGGTTTAGGACAAAGCATTGCCGATCTTGGCAAGGGCTTAGGCGGTGGTGTACTCGAAGGATTAGGTACAATAGACAAATTGCTAGGCGGTAGTGCGGATGCTTTAGGCGGACTGTTCGGGCATCCCGATATCGCGGATAGTTTCTTGGGGCGTGCACAAGATGTAAGTAATCTCGGTGCGCAGCTTACGCAATCTGCCGCGCAGCGTAGTCCATGGATGGGTAATATCGGCGGAATTGTTGGGCAACTCCCCACAATGATCGCTTCAGGTGGTCAGACAGCAGCATTGCAGAGCGCTTTCGGTAATGCCGAACGCGGCGATAATTTAGGAGATATCTATAAGCAGTACGCTATTGACGCTCCTATCCAAACACTGCTTAGCGCAATAGGTGCAAACGATGTAGGCGTAGGCGGAGAAGGTGCAGCTAAGGCTCTCCAAACATTCCAGAAAGCGCTGAATCTTGGGGCTAAGAGTAGGCTCGGTACAGCAGTAGGTTCTGCACTGACTGGTACGGCTGCAAACGTAGCAAACCAAGGACTCGACGCTGCGGTCAACCCAAACAATACGCAGCCGATTAATATGCAGGATATGGGAAGGCAAGCAGCCGTACAGGCCGCGCTCGCTTTCTTAATGCATGGAAAAGAGGCTGCGCCTAATAAACCGCAGACTGCTCCGAACGCAACTCCTGCGCCGACTGCTCCGTCAGCTAGCGGCGGTATACCGCAGGATGCGACAGTCTTAGGTAAGATGGTAGATGGTTCTACTGTAATACAAACTAAGGATGGAATATCGGTAGTACCCAATGCCGCGCCTGCGGCTGCTACTGCATCTACGAATCCTGATGGCACGCTCAATGTAAATATACATGGGGGCAGCACACCGCAAGAGCAATTCCAAGCGGCTATCAATAATAACGCTGATGCGAATGGTGTATCGGCTCAAGCGCACGCGAATGTAGTAAAAGAATTTACCAAGACACTAAACGGTCAAGGTAAGAGTAAAAATGTGCAGGCTGTACTTAAGCAAGCTACTACACCAGAACTTGCGGTAGAGAATGCTGTAGGTTTAGCACGTAACTACATACCTGAAGAAACATGGAATTCGCTTAGTGCGGATCAGCGTCAAGCTACGGTCGAAGAAGCAGCTTCATTCATAGCCAAAAAGAATGGTATAGAACCGGAGCAGATTGCGGAGACAATCAAGTCCTTCAGTCAGCCTACTCCTGCTTCGGCTCCTGCTGCGGCTCCTGCTGCGGCTCCTGCTGCCGTCCAAGAGACACCGCTGCCTCCTGACTTGGCCGGGACGCAAGTACAGGGCACAGCGCCGCAGGCGAACTCCACGATCAGCGATGCCTCTGGCGGTACGCTGCAAGGAAGCGACATAAAAGCAGATGCAGAAAAACTGTTTAATGTCGTCACTGGCAAAGAACAGAATCCAGAACTGCATACTTCTAAGCTTGGGCAAGTAGTTTCCAAACTCGTACAAGATGGGCATGTTTCATCGCCGGAACAAGTAGAAGCTTTCTTAGCCACATTAAGTAAGGGACAAGCTCCGGCACCCCGCAATGTGCTTAGGAGCAAGACCAATGCAGAGCAATCTGCGGAGCATGACAACACAGCAGCTACAGTTACAGAAGCACTCTCTACACCTAGCACCACTGAAGCGGCAAAGAATGTACTTAAGGCGCGTGTTCGCAAGAACGCCGAACAGAAATATAATGAGCAGTACATGCAAGCTGCCCTTAATAATGGGCCTTCTAGTGGGAAAGCAGAAGATGCTATCCGCACCGATCCACATTTCATGGCGGTCAAACAAGCATTACATGAAGGGCGTATTTCTACACCTGAGCAAGTCGGCGCATTCTTAAAGAATGAACGCGATGTAGCAGAACAGGCTGCTAAACCAACGCCTACTCCAAAAGCTTCTAAGCTAAAGAAAGCCGCAGCAGAACCAGCGCCTACCCCGAAGCCTGCTAAACTAAAGAAAGCTCCAGAAGAACCGGCGCCGGAAGCAGTAAAACCTAAACCGTTGCGGGGTAGCAGCCGCCCAAAAGCCGAAGCCCCCGCAGCTAATGCGGGGGCAGTGACCGAGCTTGAGCAGCAGTTACGCGATCGTTTTTCCAAGTCACTTTCCCCCCACGATATAGATCAGCTCCATGACGCTATAGCGATGGCTAGAGCGGGGGATTCGCACGACTTAGGAGACTTGTTGGAAGGGTGGCGCAGTACGGATGATCTATCCAAAGAGGATGTAAAATGGATAAAGCAGCAATCTAAGGAAGGATTAATAGCACCTAAGTCGCGTACAGCAGCTAAAGTAAACATGGATGAAGCGCATGAAGCGGAAGCAAATTCGGAAAACCCGAACGACGATTATCTAAATGATGAATACTACCACAACAATGCAAGTGGCGAATCTTCCGCCAGTCTCGAAGCCCAAAACCGGATACGTGACGAGCGTGCAGCAGGCCAAACCCGCGCCGTTATACGGAATGACGGTTCCGTTGAACCGCTTTCCGGGGTGGATGCCGTTGATACACACGCGCGTAACGGAGAAGTGGTCGTCCAGCGTGGTGTAGGTAAAGAACCGTGGACGATCCTTTCGCACGGTGTAGACTTATCGCGCGATGTAGCAACAGGCAAAATTAATCGCGCACGCGCCGAACTCGATAAAATGCACAACACGCTTCCAGTGGAGCGTGAAGTAGACGTGCCCGGCTTCGGGAAAAAGAAGTTTAGCCAGAAATATAGCATACAGTTATTAGGCGCAAGTTCAGACGACGGTAGCACAGTCTACGCGCACAAAGACTGGAATCCATATAGCGAACTCCGTAACTTAAAAACAGGCAAGATGGAATTGGTGGATCGTTCGCCATTCCTTGCTGTGCATGAACTTCGTGAGCGTGAGCTTGAAAAGCAGGGATGGGGGTACACCGAGGCGCATAACCAAGCAGAACGCGAAGAAGACGAAGCTGTACGTAAAGCGGGGTACGATCCGAAGTCGTATCAAGAAAGCTATAAGAATGAAATCGCAACAGCAGCAAAAGATGTGCATGGCGAGACACCGCCTGATATTGTAGAAAAACCGTACCAGCATCCGCATTCTGTGCGCGCACGCGAAGCGCTCGCTAATGTAGAATCGCACGAAGATACCGACTTCGGCCCGCATGGTGAATATACTTTATCTGCGGAAGATTTGGAGAATCTTAATGATGACCGTAACCAGCGTGCGGTAGGTACTGAGAAAGAAGTAGACCGCATAGCGCCATTGCAAGCAAAGCGCCGTGTGGGAGAAATAATCAATAATGTCCGCAATGGGGCAGACATTGTAGAAACAAGCGAAGCGCTGCATAAACTGCATACCGACATGGAAGAAAGGCGTATGCAGGCTAAGCTCAAAGAAATGTCGCGCCCGTTACAACGTGGCACAGAGTACGTACGCGCTCGCCTGCAAAAGATGGTTGCGGAAAATCCCCCCGGCAGTGAGCACTATGAAGCCGGTAAATTTGCGCAATGGCTGCTAGAACAGAATCCTAATTTAGGAAACTATTTAGCAGTACGGATTCGTGATCTTTCGGATGCACGCGGGAACGGCCCAGCCGGACGGTTTAGTCCGGCACTCCGTCTTTTCCAAATTAATTCTAGTTCTACTAATCCGGGTACAGCCGTGCATGAAATCATGCACAGTGCAGAACAGTTAATGCCGGATTGGCTGCAAAACAAAATCCGCAATGAATACATAGGTCGCTTACAGAATAAGCTTAAGCAGGTAATAAAGAATGGCAATAAAGATGGCGAGCGTTTCGTACAGCTTGCCATAGAAAATTATGCGCACCCGTCGCTTGAAGCGCAACGTGAAATGCATTTGCTGATGAAAACCAGCAAATCGCTTCCGTATGATGAATTCTACAAATACACTAATCCTAGTGAGTATTGGGCTGTCGAAGCAACAGACATGCTCAATAACCGCTGGGTAAAGAGTGGATTTGCCGAAAGAGCGAAGCAGTGGCTAAGCGGCTTTTTCCAGCACGTTAAGTCGTTACTTGGACTAGACAGTAACCATGCGATAGCTAAAGGACTAGACTCTATATTGAAGACGAATGGGGAAGACTTCAATGAAAACATGGTTGGTACGCATCGTGCAAATGGTAACGGCCCGGTTACTCTCGAAGACATACAAAAGAACAATGGCGCAGACGACGAAGAAGATTCCAGTCGTTACGGTGCCGCAACCGAAACCCGTGGGTTCACAGGCGTCGTCAACCACGCAATCGAACAGTTAGCTAATGCCCGCGTAGGCGTAGAACGCGCGCAGCAAGGATTAGTCCGGGCTGGTGTGGAAATCACGCCAGATAACAATGTGGATGATGCAATCTCGTTGGCTCGCGGTTATCACTCTGACTACAATATCGCAGATAGCGCAGCACATTTAGCGCCGTTCCAGAATTGGGTGAATAAAAATTTCCAGCGTTTTGGTAGCGACATGGACGAAGCACTCGATAATATAAATAAATTTTTCAATAACACTCACTGGATCGAGCGCGCTAAAACACTTTGGCAGATAGAAGCTCCTATGACTTCGGCGGTCGCGGAATTGAAGCGCGCTAAGTTATTGGATGATGTAGAACAGTTAAAGATCGACCCGGCTAAGGCCAATAAAGAGTTGGCTGCGATGGCTGGCGATATGAAGTACGGATGGGAACAGTGGGCGCGTAACCATGATGTACCTGTCCAAGAAATAACAGGGAAGCTGCAAGAACTCAAAACAAAGTTCGGTATGGATGAGCAGTCCATGGGCGAACTAAATAAGATAATGGATGGCGCTCGCAAGCAGTCCATACAACGGCGCATCGCATCTGGTGATGTGGCCAAAGACGATCCGTGGATTAAATTCTACGACTGGAAATGGTATGTACCGCTCAAGTCCGGTAGGAAGGATGTACCGTTTTGGGGGTATGGCAATAACACGCGTCTGTCACTCGCGCAGCTAAATAGTGTCTTAAGAACATTCAAAGGACGCGAGACTTTTGCTGAATCTCCTGTAATGCAGCTTTACACGGATATGGCGAAAGCGGGGCAAGATCAAGCTAACTCGCATATAGGTAACACGCTGTATAATCTCGTGTCCGATCCGAAAGCGGCCAAAGCACTCGGCGCGGATATCGACACATGGGAAGGCATCCCGCATGATGGCTATACGAACGTCAATACAGGCGAGACACGTCGCGTATTAACCGCTGCCCCGAATGAAGTAATCGTTCACGACGGTAGGACGCACTACGTTATTAACTTCCCCAAAGATTCGCAGATGGCTCGCGGATTATGGAAGATGGATAACATCGCTCCTGTCGATCCGGTGGGCAAGAAAGTGCAGGTTGCCACAAATGCACTAGCGCGTATACGTACGACGCTTAGCCCTGCATGGATGACGTTCACTGCATTCGCGCGTGACTTTACTTACGTGCCTGCTGTAATGGGAGTAAAGCATTTCGATAACCCATTAGAGGCAGTTCCATTCTTTGCGAAGTATAGCCTCAATGCAGTAAAGTCGATGGCGGCTATACGCCGTCTTCCGGCCAGCTTGTCGGGCGATTACGCGGCACTGGAGAGAATGGCGCAGGCCGATCCGAATAGCGAAGCTGCATGGGCAGTCCGTTACATGAAGCAAGGCGGACGCACCGAATTCGTGGATTCGTTTAGCCCGAGCGCGCTCCGCAATAAGTTCGGATCAGATAGCTTCAAAGGATTACCGCTGTCAAAAGACGGGGTTATTAACGCTACCAAGTTAGGTGCGCGTGCGCTATTCACTTACACTAACCGATACGCCGATTGGGCGACTATGATTCCGCGTATAGCGGCGTTCCGTACCGGCGTGGAAATGGGCTGGGATGAACGCTATGCTGCGGCCCAAGCTCGCCGCGTATTGGACTATGCCGAATCAGGTGTGCAAGGACGCCGTATCAATGCATACAAAGCATTCTTCCGTGTGGGCATGACCAGCGTAGACGCCATGCGTCGTGCGTTCACTAAGAATACGGGTGGCCTAGATTACGTGAAGATGGCTAAGTGGCTGGGATTCTTTACCGCCATGGGCGTCGCGCGTAGCGCCGTAAGCAATATGCTGCTGGGCCAAGATGACGACGGCAAGGATAAAATGTCCAAGATGCTGCCGGAGACTATTGCGACTAGCTTATTACTCCCGGTAGGCGATCAGACGGTAGGCTGGCAGACTGGTCTTGGATTGCCGCAGATAATGATGGCCCCCGGTGCGCTAATGTACGGCGTGAATGCAGGCTACTTCAATCTACAAGATGCAGCCGATGCTTACGCCGAATTGCTCGGACATAATCTGACCATCGAGAAAGGCGGCGCTGTTACGAACGATCCCATTAGCTTTATCGGAGCTATGGCTAAAGGTTTAGTGGCCGGAGGCACGATTGCTGAGCCTGTCATGGACGTGGCGAATAACGTCAATCATTGGGGCGTCCCGATCCATGGCGATGCACGTAAAGGACATTTCGCCGCCGATTCCGGTCGCGCTAGTACGCCAGATGCGTTCAAGGAAATGGCGCAAGAACTCAATACCATGACAGATGGACATGTCGATCTGTACCCGGAAGAAATACAGTACATTACGCAGCAATACGGTGGTCAATGGGCGAATGAACTTATTTCGCAAATGCAGTCCCAAAGCCCTAATATCAAACAGGCACTCCCTATTCCGGGCGTCGTGAAAGATCAGGACTTCTACCTGCAACGCGAGCTATACTCTACACTCAATCAATTAGATGGGGCTAATAAGCGGTACAATGCTATTATCGACCATGCGAAAGAACAGGGTGCGACTCCTGAGCAGGCGAAAGAACAAGCTGATTTAGCTATGTCGCGTGATCCTGATATGGCAAAACAGCGGCAGTTATACACCACATTGCAAGCAGCCGCAGGTCAGCGCGGACAAGCGATGAAGCAATTGCAGCAAAATAAGTTTATATCGGATACACGCCGACAGCTTCAGATGAAGCGTATAGACTCACAGCTACGGCAGACTATGGATAGAGTGTCCGCGCAGATGCAATAAAAAAAGGCCCGGTGAATTTCACCGGGCCAAAAACACGCAGAGGACGCGTGTTCGCAAGACTAATTCGCAGGTGGCGGAGACTCGATAGCTTCAATCATCCGTGGGTGCAGCATATTAATTTCCCAACACTTAACGTTCACCATCGGCAGCGGTGAGCCGGACGTTAAACGCTTCTGCTGGTTCGCGTTGACCAGTACGCCAAGATCGCCAAGCTCGCGGCGCAACCAGCCGAAGTCGATTTTACGCGAATTGCAATACTCGCGTATAGCCTGTGCTGAGATATACGCTATCTCTGGTACGCTTCCCTTCGACTCGATACGTATACGCACTGCGCGTAGTGCATTGCTGAATGCGGCCAAATCCAACTGGCCGTCTTTGAAACGTAATGTAGAATCGAGATTCGTGTTAAGGAATTCAGCCATAGCGGATACGGGGTCAGACGTATTCGCCGCCATGTTAGAGCGCACGGTTTCTACTTGGCCGAGCAAGCGGCGAATTAATCCTTCCACATCGTAAGTATGCAGCTTTAGCTTGTCACGCGCGATACCCGCACCGACCCATACACAGGCAAGCAGGGCACCCCAAAAGCGTTCGTGCGGACGCAATCCCATGCTCATGACAGTGCTTATCGCTTTGTCGAGCATGGGGCGAATAAGGTGGAGACGTGGAATTATGAACTCAAGATACCTACGCCCGGCGATTCCGTAATTCTCACTAATCAAACGCACAGCTTGGTCTACCCGCTGGATATGTTCTCGACTTCCCTCTTGCACTTCCAATTCAAACACACGGGTCTGTTCAGCATTATAGCCCTGCCGTGCTTCCATTAACTTCGTGTAGAGCCACGAGTTACTGGTAGAGCATATGATCGTATCCCACTCCACTTCGTTGATACGGTTATTGCCATCGCGCGATGCGCGCATCTTCCCTCGACCGCCAGTAAACGATAGCAGGAAATTGGAAAGGCGCATGGGATCGAGATTAGTAACTTCATCGAACGCCACCGGCACACTGCTTAAATAGCCAATGTAATTGTAGATGGCATTGTCTGTGTCAGTTACCAGTATTTGTTCAGGATTAGGAACTCCCCACACGCTAGTCATCACTTTGAGTGCAGTGGACTTACCCGCTGCACTATGCCCTACGATGTTGTAGAGTACGCCGCTGTATTCGGTAAGCGCCATGAGCGGTGCGGCGAAACCGAGAAGTGCGGCCAGTTTGTAGGGATCGCAGTCAGGAATTTCGTCGTAGATATTAAACCCACGCTTCCATTCTGCTAGATTGCCTTTTTCCGTGATAGCCCGCGACGCTTGCTTAAGCTGCGGAGTAATTCCTGACGGGATAAGAACGCCACTCTTGTCGTAGAATCCGTCGCTGACCACGAACTTAGGATCAGCGGATTTAGCGTCACGCCAACCAAACCGCGAGAATTCTACTTCGGCTCTTTGGTTCATTTGCAGATGCCTTATGTAATCTACCAGATATTTCGTAACTCCAGCCGCCTTACTAAATTCTGCTACTACACCTTTATCGGACAAAAAACTATTTAGTTTTTTGGATTCAGCTAGCAGCCCGGACGGCAGACGGAATTTCTTGAGTCCATCTTGCGGAAGCCACAGATGGCATTCCATAGCCTCTGATTCTGTAGCTTCTGCACGTAGGCGCTTGACGGGGTAAAAGTCGTAATCGTATATCCGTTGTATTACAGTCTCCCATGCGCCTTCGTCATTCTTGAATTTCGTACGCACATAAATACCGCCTTCTTCGCCGCGAAAATACGGCTCTGGCGGTAGTGGGATCGTGACAGTTTCTACGGACGTATTACCTTCGTCATCCTGCACTTCAGTTTCTACGGTTGCAGGAGCGCTGGCCGGTACGTCCAAGTTTGCGACTTGCAGGGGCGTCTTGATCGAACCCCTGAATGGGCATCCTTCGCAGCGGACAGAATTAATCTGTGCGAGCTTTGCGCACGTAGTAGGGCCAGATTGAGCATTCGTTACCTGAACGTACTTCCTGTACGTAGCTTCTGGATCATAGCTTGGATGCTTTTGCGATAAAGCATGCGCTATTTTCTCGCGCACTAATTGCAAACCATCCTTCTTAGTATGTACCAAGAATTGCGCCAAACCCAGCATAGCGTACCATTCAGGTTCGCTCGCGGTATCCTGATGGCGCATGTACTCGTGCACCCAATGGCATTTCTTTATGACGGAAGCTAGTTCTGTAGGGCCAGAATCGTATACCGTGGTTCCGATATCTACAGTCTTGCTTTCGCCTTCGTCTTTGACCAGCCTGTCTAGTGTCGCACTAAACGTACTGAAGTCTACGAAATCATCGTGCCACTGCACTACTTCTACGGCGGTAGGCGGAGTAGACTTCAGATTAAAGGAAGCAGGAATGCGTAGCACGCCTGCGCTGTCTGCTACACGGCTAGCATCCGCTACTACTTTCGGTGCGATAAACTCTATTGCACGCCTAAACTTATGGGCGTATTTAACCCAGCGCTTCGACTCTATGCCATCGGCCATCGGCCAATAAACGTGCAGCCCAAAGCCGCTATTGACTATGATTGGTTGCGGCAATCCAAAAGATGCGCGGACAGCTTCTACACCTTCAAATGCTTCCTCGAACGTGTGACAGTAACCTTCCTTGTCTTCGCGTATATCTACGTCAAGCACAAAGCAACGCGTAAGCAGCATATTTTTCTGTATGCGTACGCGGTCTTTGCCCCCATCGTTTACCGACGCTTCGGCTAGCGTGGATATACAATGGTAGTAGTTATAGGCGGCAAAATTTATGTCCCCGAGCGCGGCAAGTAGTTCCTCGATGTTATCGAAGACTTTATGCCGGAAGTATGATTTGTCCTTGCTCTTTACAAGCCACGCAATGCAAGGCTTACCCTGCTCCGATAGTACGGAGCGGTAGAATTGCTCTTGGACTGACACGGATGCCCCTACTCGGATTCTGATTGTTGTTCAACAAGCTTCGCCAATTGAACCGCTTTAGCCTCTTGCGATAGGTTAAGCGGAAGCGGAAGTTTGTTATCGAGTACCAATTTACTTATGGTATCCAACGCACCTTCGATTGAAACCTGCACGGTTAGGTGCGGCTTTGCTGCCGCACCTTTTCTAAGTATCGTGTAGATCGTGGTGTGATGGACATGGGACATAGCCGCGAGGTTCCGGGCGTTTAGCCCGGATTCCTTGAGTACGGATTTAATCCTCGAAGCTATGCCTTCCATTTCTTACTCCAAGCCGTCCAACAGCGCGCTCAGTTCGTCGTCAGTCTGCGCTTCCTGTACGGGCGCCGGAGCGGGTGCCGGACGTTGTGCGGCCTGCGGACGCTGCGGGGCGGGCGCGGCTTGCTGGCGCGTCGGGGTCGGTACGTCGCTGTCTACCTGTACCTTGCTCGGCGCCGCGCGCTGCGGGGCTGGCGCGGCGGCTCGGGCGGCACGTTGCGGGGCTGGGGCTGCACGTTGCGGGGCTGGGGCTGCACGTTGCGGGGCTTGCTGGGCGGCACGCTGCGGGGCTTGCTGCTGGGCCGGGGCTGCGCGCTGCTGGGGGGCCGGTGTAGGTTCGGCTCCCTCTGCACGAGCATCCGCTTCGGCTGGTGTTTCTTCCGCAGCCGTATCCAAGGTAGCCATTGTGACTGTCTTGAGATTAATGACTTCCTCGGATTGTACCAAGTCCCTGACAGCATCCATTTCTTCCGGCGTGATATACCTACTTGCCTTGAACAACAACTTGGGTACGCTTGCGTTCAAGTCGAACGAGATTCGCGTAACCACCGAACCCATATCGACACCGCGAGTAGCGACCATCTTGATATAGTCGTTCAGGTTCTTTTCTGCGGCGGTGTTTTCTCCGAACAATCCCTGTGACTTCACATCCAACTTAAACACGCGCCTATCCTGCGTGTCTCCAGCGAGCATAAGGACTACTCGGCGGAAATAACTGCAAGCCTTAAACTGCTTGCCATCTACTATCTTGGAACCCTTTGCATTCATGGGGCAAAGAGCGCATTTGTCGGCTTGCTTCGACTTTACATCATCGGCAGGATGGACGCCATCCGCACTGTAGCAAGTCGGCGCTTGGTTTTCGTTCGGATCGAAATTACCTTGGTAGTAGACACGGCTGACTGCCGGTGCGGCTCCAAGGATGATGACGTCCAGATAGTTCTCTTGGATGATACCTTCCTCGACACCGCCCACAATTAGACGGAAACGAGAATTGCGCAGGCCGATACGGTTGCCACCCGTAAACATGCCTTCCAAAAGATTATCTGTAACGCCAAAATTAGCGCCACGCAAATACTCAGGAACAGCAAGCTGCCCATTGTTCTGCGGTGCCAGAATGTCGTTAGACATAGTATGTTCTCCGTTACTTCACTTGAATTGGGGATGTTTGCTCGACTCGACTTTCGGCATCTGCGGCATCGAGCAAACCGTAGAGCGCGGGGTTCATGCGTGGGGAATTGCGGTATTGCAGGCGGAACAGTTCGATTACGTCACGGCGCCATGTAGGCCCATCTACGATCTTCGTTTCGCCGCCTTCCAACACTTTAATTTGCGGCTTAACGGTAGTCTGGAAAATTACTGCTGACTCACTATCCGAAACAGGGACTAACACCTGCAACGTAAAACTGAAATCATCCGCAAACTCCAACATCCTACTGTCGATAATTTTAGCCGTCGGATCATTGAGGAACTTCTCCATTTCCTCGAATGTTTTGTTCACGATCTTCATGCTCGCCTCACAATTACTTGGAGTTCGCCATTGACGTTTACTCCCGGCGGCGCTTCACCGGTTTCTTCGATGTAGTCGTTTACAGTCTTGGAAGACACGCGCTTCTCAAGCATATCGAAGCGTCCACTGTCTGCCACGAACTGCCAGAACGACGGCCAATCGGAACAACTGGCCTTGTATGCGGTCTTAAGGTAAGCCGTACCATGCGCAGAGCCAAGCTGCGTGGCGTTCGCTTCTTGCATTGTCTTCATTAACCACGTTTCAAGGCGCTCCAACTTCTCCTTAAGAATCGTATCTTCCTGTTCATACGCCTTTTTGAGTTCGCTGCGCTGATCTCGAATCTTGATATACGCGGCTGTAACAGTATCCACGTTGATCTGTGCCATGAATTTATCCTCTGCTGTTTGGGTTATCATTAGAGTTAAACGTCCAGTAGTGTATACTACTACATCCTCGGGCCTTACGCAAGTGCCGTCGTGTAAAGATCGAGCATTTTGGACTGCATTGTTTCGCGCGCTTGAAGAACGCCGTAAATAGCAGCCTCTACTGGATGGGAGTATAGATTATATATCGACATAGCTAGCTTCTGGCCTGTGCGGTCTATGCGAGCATTCGCCTGAAGATATTGGTCTATACTAAAAATCGGCGCGTACCAAAGAATAGTATTTGCGGCAGTAAGAGTTAAACCATGCGCCGCTACTTTAGGATGCGCTACCAGAATTTGTTTACCTTCCTCGCGCTGGAATCGGTCAAAGATTTCCGTACGCGCTGCTTTACTCACTTCTCCGTTGACTAAAAAAGTTTCCCAAGATTTCGCAAGATGGTTCTGCACCATATGCATAGCATGTATAAACGGAACAAACACGATAACTTTGCTTTCGGCTTGCTCGCATAAATCATGGGTCAGTTCCAGCCTGCCTTTCGGGTTAAGGAATATGGGATTGCCGTCTACATCTTTTACCGCACCGCACAGAATTTGCTGTAGCTTAATTAACTTAACGGCTGCGTTAGCCGCACGAATCTCAGAACCCGATTCTGCGTCTTCGTGACGCATCTTAGCTCGCATAGATTCAAAAGCTTCTAACTGTTCGTCTGACATTTGCGCCGCACGCGTGTTAAATGTAACAGGCGGCAAATCTAGACAGTCTTTTTTGGTGAACCGTATAGCGGGCTGCATAAGATCAAACACACGTTCAATTGCACCCGGCCTCGGGAACCACTTATACGGCCCTTTTTTGAACATCAGCGTTTCGCGGAACAACTTAAAGCTAGCTGGAATAGCTTTCGCATTGACCAGTCGAATCAGGCCGTAGGCGTCCGTAGGCGCGTTGGCGACCGGAGTACCGGTCAGCAGCCACAACCGGGTGCTGGGTTTGAGTATCGCCTGCAATGCCTTATATCGCTTAGTCTGCGGATTGCAGTATGCACTAGCTTCATCCGCTATGATTAGATCAGGACTCCATTTAGCTACGGCATCTTGGATGGCGACTAATCCGTCGAAGTTAATCACGCAAACGGATACACCAGATTCGAGCAGCTTTAGACGACGGTCACGGTTCCCTACTAATTGCGCAGTATTTCTATGCGGGATCACACTGAATGCTTCGTTCGCCCACACGTCCATAACGGACAACGGAGATACTATTAAAACTTTCTTTATGTATCCTCGCTGCATTAGATAGTCTAATGTCCACAGTGCAGCCGCCGTTTTGCCGGTGCCCATGGTGTTGAAGCAGAATGCGCGATTGTTTAAGGTGAAGAATTCTGCGGTCTTAGTCTGATGATCCATCGGGGCAAACCGGCCCCCAAATACGAATCCATCGTACAGGATAGGACTAGGTGCATCTAAGCCTATATTGCGGAGTACACGAGCCGCATCTAGTGTATGCTTTACCGCAACAATTCGATGGCCTTTGTAATTAATCTCCTTCGCAGTCGGTATCGCTACCGTCACTGTTGACGGGTTGGTTACTGACATTACTAGAGCGCCGTTTCTTACTAGCATCCCTACGGTACCTTGTGAAATCGTGATTCATGTGGACGGGCAAACGACGCATATTGTTAATATACGCGCACACGTTCCTAACATCCTGTAGATTAAATTCATTTACGCAGAGGCATATCCCGCCCGCTGCAACTATACCTAAAGCGTAATTTATCTGTAGCTCGGTCGGTTTATTTTTACCGGCCTTGGCTTCGATTGTCCAGAATAGCCCATTCTGGCAAATTGTAAAGTCGTGGCGACCAGCATTACCGAATTCGCTAGCTGGCGGCATGTCCCACTTTAGTTCTGGTTCGTATAGCTTGAGAATATCTTTTATTTGGGATTTTACCCAACCTTCTGAAATCTTATCAATCCCCGGTTGCAGTTTCCGTCCCATCTGTCGGTACTCCAAATACCCGAAAACTTACACTCTGTTTGATCTTACCGGCGCTATTAACTACGCATGCTTTAGAGCGCTGGATATCTATTTCTACCCTGTCTGTTTTATATACCAAGAGTGCTTCCTTAAACTCTATCTTCGTTACCGCCGCACGCTTTACCTCCGTAATCATTTTTTTGCTCTCCCGTTGTGAGGACACGTAGTTACAGCGCAACCAGCATAGCCTGTACGAGGATTCGGCCTACACAAACCTGAAGGTTTCGCAGGCCACGTATCGTTATTCTCAGACCATATCATGTCGTCTACTCCCGGCATAAATTGGTCAAGCAAAGCAGGTGCACTATCCCTGTGGTACTTTGTCGTAGTGGGACGCATTGGGTCTTGGAACCACACAAAGCACGTAGACAATTCTTCTAGCTGCGGGAAAGCTGCAAATGTCAGTATGGACATTAAATCCAACTGAAGACTATTTGATTTCTTTTTTCCGGTCTTCCAGTCGAATGCAATTCCTTTGTGCCCATTTATCTTTACTAAATCTCCTTTACCGCGAACCCACGCGTCTTCGTCCCAAAATCCAACCGGACGCAAGTTCATATCGCATGCTAGTTCAAGCTCAGCATGATTCTCTCCGGGTGCAGCTAATATCTTTTCTACTACTGGATTGAAATGCTCCATCGAAGTCGGGATCGGCTTCCCTTCTTTAATGTTCTTCTCAAGCGCCGTGTGTACTTCTTCACCCCAAATAATCTGCTTAGACTTAGGCTCCCTGAAGTTTTTAGCCACACGCAATTCGTAGAATTGGCGCGGACATGTTTGGTAAGCTGACCAGCTACTAAAGCTCCAAGGAATTAAAGACATATCAGATATCCCGTCGATCCCTAAATCCGAGAAATATAGGATGACGCGGCTTATCCACCACGCCAATAGGAAAATGCTTGTACTTTACCAACTTGCCTTTGAGATACTTACGCCCTTCCCAAAGATTCTTTCTTTGCTCTGCGGTAAATCCTGTACCTAAATCGAACTCTACATCGGTGTATATATCGCGTACATGAAAGCCGCCTAACACTCCTGCGGCGCGCTTATTTTCTTGGTGCGTCGCACGCTTGGTATAGCCCCTAGCATCCGTGGTAGCTTCGTTGTCGTTGTGCATTAACTCAAAATAATCAAGAATCTCCGCCTCGCTATCTTCAAACCGTTTAAGTTTGAGCATATAGCCTTCCTTGACTGTGCTTCGATTCTGCTTGTACGGGCCGTCTGGTGCGCGGAGAATCACACCCTCGAAACCTTCACTAAGCTTTGCTTCTTCGTACGCAAAAAGCTGTTCTGCGTTGTGTACCGGAGTTTGCGGAAGCCACACTAGGCGAGGATCGTCAATCTCATTCACACGATCCTTGGCCTGTCGAGCGCGGTGTATGTACGGCTTACCGCTAGACCAGTCATCGAATACGTACCATTTCACATCCGGCTCGCCGTCTTGCGACATTACACCAGACATGGTGTTTTGCATGCAGTTAGGATGGTTCGGAGTCCCAACTACTAATTCGCCGTCCAGTCCGCTGAAAAGAGGATGCCCGAACAAAGACTGTGTGTATCGGTTTGGGATGGCCGTCATCGTGCGCGATAAAAGCGATTCTGCTTTTACCGTTCCACGTACACCGTCGATCTTCGGGCTAGCTAGTAATGGATAGCGCAATGACTCAAAATCTTTTGCTTTTACCGCTAACATCACTTTAGTCAATTCCATAGTCATTCCTTGCCGATGGTACTACGCGAAAAAGTTTCTCTAGAATCTCGACAACCGCTACACTCGGATCGTCTCGAAAACCGGGATGCTCTATACCCATAATCGCCCCATTCACAGGTGTCGCTACTTCCATACGGCACCACCATCCTGAGTGCGATTTAACTAAACTGATTCTTCCGTACTTTCCCATGAATCGCAGATTTCTCTCTAGCGATCCAAGCGTTATATATTCGACGGGCTGTTCCTGCGACGTCGGCTTCAAAATAGCTCTGACCAAACCCTTCATAGTTAATACCATCCCGGCTAAAGTAAAACCCAAAGCGCTCGTGTGCCAACGGAAAGCGGCCCACTGACACAAAGCCGCCCAACTTTTTCTGCAAAGCAAATGCAACTTTATGGGCACGTTCAGTCAGCAATACCGAAGTGGATTTTGAAATCGTGGAAGATGCGTTTTGCTCGGACATTCTGTTCTTCTCCTGTGGCATTAAGGAAATACTCGTCGCTGTACGCCACATGCACTTCCTGATTATATCCGCCTCCATCCGGGCGCAATGCTATTTCCACAAATCCACCATCCGCGCCCAAGTCAGTGCGCCGCACATACAACGTGTGCTTTGGGAATCGCTTTACGATAGCTTCGCCAATCTTTGTCGCCTTGGCGATAGCGGCTTCAGCGCGCGGGTTCGGTTGCGGATTATCGCGTTCTGCTTCGACGTTCTCACTCATTTCGCTTCTCCGTTAATGTGCATCACCGTACGTAAATGCAGTGTCACTTTCTATAGCTAACGGTAAACCGGGTAAGTACCTAATGGGTTTCGTCATAATTTCTATGGCTTTACGACTAAATATCCCATCACCTGTCTTTACCCATTTACGCTTTTTCTCACTCCACTCGTGGCTGTCTTGATGGTCTTCAGGAATCAGTGATACAAGTTCATCGTGTGTAGTCATCACTACTCTATAGAACTTGCTTAATTCCTTTTTCTGCTGCCGCATAATCAAAGCTGCGACAGCTTGCACTATATTCTCTGTAACTTTACCGCCGAACAACTTAACCGGTTTACCGCCATCCAAATAGCTTACTTCACCATCGCCGTTCTTGGATAAGCCGGGGTATTTAATGTAGAGATTATTCGGAAGGCGAATACCGGGCTGCTGGAAAATCGGATCGAGTGCAGTCTCTACAAGAACAACTCCGTTAGCTGGCAACTTAAACCCTGTAGTGCCGTGGAGCAGATGATCTACCGCCCGAGTGCACTGCCTCCAGAAAATAGAAACGCCTTTAAATGTATCCCGGTAAAGATGGATTATGAACTCTGCAAACTCTGGCGTAATGCCTTGGATGCCGCTCGCCTTGCAGTAGTCGATAAATCGACCCGCTCCCATGCCGAAACCGAGTCCAAGTACGGCGGATTTACTGATCTGCCTTTCAAGCGGCGTGTCTTCCTTGTTGATCGGCTTACCGTAAATACGTGTGCCGAACCACCCATAAATATCGCCACCCTCTGCCATGACCGCGAGAGCCTTGGCTTCCTCTCCAGTAGGGCCGCTAATCTGCATTCCGAGCCAGAGTGTAATACGTGCCTCGATCTGCGATAGATCGGCCACACCAAAGACGTACGGTTCGGGCGCGTAAATGCACTTCCGTAAAGTGCCCCCGCGTTTAAGGTTTTGCGGATTTCCGCCGCCACCTTTGTTTCCCGAATACCGCTGCGTGACTTGTGCCCCCGCGTAGTTATACCCCACAGGCCAAGCACCGCGCATTGATGCAGCATGGTATAATGCAGCGCGGGTTTCTTCGATGGTAGACTTGTGTTCAAGTCGCGCGGCAACCAATGCCTGTACGTCGGGATTTTCATGCTCAAGTAAATCCTTCAGTCCTTGGTCAGTTTTCGCAAACGCGAAAGTTACTTTGCCCTTTGCGTTTACCTTAGTCGGTACCTCGACACCAAATGATTCCAGTGCTGCGGCAAACTTCGGATTGGACATTAGGACAGCCCGATCCCCAAGTCCCGCATTCATTAATGCATCTGCTTTCGCTTTCTTCAGTTCTTCCCTGTACTGCGCAAGCAGGTCTGTATCCAAGTAAATCTGCGGATCGGTAAAAGCTCGTATCGTCCAATCAAGCGAATGCAATTCTTCCTTTGGGAAGTACGGGAGTAAGGTCTTAAGTACAGCCCACGTCAGTTCGGTATCACCAGCTTCCCAATGATCGTTCTTGCAGAAGTCGTCTTTGGCTTCGGGATTACCCGCTACCCAGCGCGGAGCGCCTATGCAGTAGTCTATAAGCCTTTCTTCTACGTGTTTCGGAAGCACGCGCAGATTATAAGACTTGGATAGTTCATCCATCTTAGTCATGTTGCATACTTTCTGTGCAACATACTTCAATCCGTGCCGGATTGAATGCGGGCCGATCAATGCCCGACTAAGCGCTAATGTGTCGATATATAGCTTCGGATATACTCCGTAATGCCATCCAAGGATCGACCCATCGAATTGCAGATTATGTCCTACAAGACAATTTTCTTCTAGCTTAAGCTTCTCCAGAGCGGCTGGTATAAGGCGTGCGGGAATCCAACGTGAAGGGCTGTTACCCACCTTCACGCCCATACCATGAACTAGAAACTTCGGATCGCGGATATAGCTTTCAGTCGTTACTTCTTTCAGACTTAAGCTATATCCGTCACCGTAGTAGGTCTCCATGTCCAAAACTATGAACTTCATAGATACGCCTCCTTTCGCACCACCAACGATATTACTCGTTGCGAGACTTCATAGGCCGTCGCTAACTCTTGCTGTTTGAAGAATCCAGAGGCGTATAATTCACGTATCTCTACTACGTCTTGATTAGTCAGTCTAGCATTTGAGTGCGCCGCACCTTTAGCTTTACCGTCTCTGCCTTTTGCGTAGCAGTCTAATTGGTTATCTGTGTAGTTGCCCAAAAAGAAATGGGCAGGATTACAGCACTTTCTGTTGTCGCATTTATGCAATACATGCCCTTTGTCTTGCTTCGACTTAGGTGCAGCTATAGTCGCCACTAACCCCGAAAGGAAAGCGGCTACTCTGTGGGCTACGCACGGCTGCCCTTGGTAGGATAATGTCCCGTACCCCGTATTATTGCAGGTACCAGTCCACTCCCAGCAGTCGCCGGTTTTATCCACCCTAGCCCAAAAGACTTCCGGTGTGCTACGTCGCGTCATTACGCTTTCCATGGCCCTGTCGGATAAATCTTCTTAGCCTCCACCGCACTGATACTGCCGCTCATTATTTAACCGTATTAAATACTTCGATAAGTCTATTCGCTATATCTTCGTACCGTTCTCCCTCGGACGTATAGGTAGATAAAGTTCTACCTATTCTTGCGTCGTAAACTTCAGCGTATACTAGTTCTGTCTGTGTACCTTGCCCTGCGAATTCGACTGATTTAACTTTCCAGTTCGGGGCGATTTCCAGAAGCTTAGTCTGCAAAACTCCAGCGATAGCGCGTGCTTGATGCTCCAGTAAGTTACTACCTTTGTTCGGTATACGCCCATCCACAGGCGCGGGCAGTCCATTGACTGCCCATCCCAAATATACTTCGGCTTTCTTTAGGTCTTCGTCCTTGCCTTTATGCTCCGCACGCATCTTGTACTTGAGATAATTCCCTATACAAAATGCCTTGAATCCATCCTTGCCTAAGACTTGTTCGATGGCGTAGATGGCTTCGATATAGCCTTGCGTGTAATGGCTGGGAGAATTTACGTTATTCATTTCATTAGCGCTCTCATTGAGTTAGGCCAAAGATCAAAAAGTATTTTCTCGATCTTCTGCGCCACGATCCGTACTTCCGGCTGCGCATGGTTATCCAGCCGCAGCTTAAGGAAGTGCGCCCAATTGCGTAGATTGCCGCCCATATAGAATCGGGTCAGTAGCGACTGGGGGAGAATAGCGCGAGCTTGTTCACGGGCAACACCAGCACCGAGATAGTCCTTGTACCACGACATGCTGCTTTCCATGATGACCTTGTAAGCAGCGGTCAGGCGTTCGTATTCGTCTTCCTCCAATTGACCTTCGCTGGCTTGCTTGTTCTTCTCAGCCTGCTTGCGCCACGTTGTCGGAACCCAAAAACCTAAATCGTCGCTGGTGTAACGACGGCTGATTTCGTTGAAGCTGAATGTACGGTGACGATGAATCTGACTACGAATGAACAGCGGACACTCAATCATGAACGTCGCGTGCTGGTACTCGAACGGAGTCATGTGCTGATGATCCGCCAAGTAGTTCATTAGCTTGTTGTCTTGTTCTTCGGAATGCAAACCTGCTTCATTCCCGAAACTTACACGGGCTGCACTGGCTGGAAACCGATCCATGTCTCCTTCTAGCGTGTGCGAAAACTCTACTTCGTCAGCACGCGTGTATGCTACTAAGCGAAGCTCACATTCCTCACTTGTCTTGAACGTCGGCGTCATGCTCGCGCTCCTTTACTTTGTCACGGAGAATAGCCACTTCCTTCGGAGCGTTGTAACCGAGTCTAACTCGGCCTCCACGACACTCGATAATGTCGATAAAAACATTATCTCCGATGTAGACCCTATCTCCTGTTTTGTGAGTCATTACCAGCATAGTTATTCTCCACGTCCAAGTGCGCCAGCGATGGCGCGGATTTGATTAGCCTGATGGATAGCGTCGGCTAACGCGTTGTGGGCATTTCCTTCCATCTGCACATCCTTGCAGAGCGCGGGAAACATAGCGGTGAAAGTACGCACGCACCGGTGTTTCCAGAACGGCCACTTGACTTCGTGGCCGCACGCTTCGATCAAGCTCTTGAGAATCACGCAATCGAAGTCCGGGCCTTTCGCCCAAATATGATCGGCGGCAGTAAGACACTTCATTAGCTGGTCGATGGTGGCCGGGAATGAAACAGGATTACCGGAAAACACCGCACTACGCGCAGCATCCGATTGACTGAACCACCACTTCACGGTATCCGCGTGGATGACTCGACCATACTTTCTCGTCTGCTCGTTTACGTCGAACGTGATATGCGTCTTGCCTGCTGGTTCGATTTCCGGCTTGTCGTAATTAAACCAACACCAGCCGATAGATAGCACGGGTGCATCGGGATTAACTCCCAGCGTTTCGATATCCAGTGAGAAGTCTTTGCTCATTTCGTTACCTGCTTCGTGCAGCGGACGGTCGGCAAAGCAAGACGGTGCGCTTTCGTCCCGCTACGCCACGGCATCGAACGCAAAATACGCTTACGTTCGTTCTGCCCTTGGAAATACGTCGTGCGCGGCCCTACAATAAGTTCGGGCAGAAGGCTGTGGCCTTTCTTGGCAATCTCGATAGCGCGTGCCGGATTGCGCACGATAAGAGCGCTGACGTGGGTGTATTCGTTCTTGGCTTGATAGCGAAGAAACTGCTGATTAGGGGACATGGGAATCCTTACTGTTTAGTGGGAATTGGGCCGGTCGGGATCGGGGCCATCATGGATTGCAGGATTTCATGCTTGACCATTTCCAGCACGAAAATACGCTCTGCATGCGTGATATTGGCCTGCATCAGCAATTGCACAACGCTCTGGTGGGCGTTGACCATCTGCGCAAGGGACTGCGCCTTGTACGCTTCCACGGCCTGCGCCGGGGTGTGGGGTGCTGCTGCCCCATTGGGCTTCGGCGCCGTGGGCGGATACGGCGCTCCACGCGCTTCCTCGGGCACGTTCGCTTCGTACTCGCCCTGCTGGATTTCCTCGGATCGGCCATCGCCTTCGGCGCGGGCATGGCTGGCGTTCGACTCGGTGAGAAAATACACCACCGAATTATCCGGCTCGGTACGCTTCCAGTACCGTGTGGTATTGACTTTATGTTCAGACATTG
>JAEHJW020003167.1_pt1 | contig 22327 bp, 28 predicted proteins | sample 9271431 | NCBI WGS metagenome assembly JAEHJW02 | reverse complement strand
AAGCATGCTTTTCTGGGCCACTATTTCCGAAAAGCATGCTTTTTTGTCACGGGCGCGAATCCGAAAGCATGCTTTTCGCCTTGATGCAAAACAGCTCCCAGAATGCCGGGTGCATCGACCTGTCGCCAGCCTCCCACTGCTGCCAGACGCGGCAGGTTGTGTGCAGCAGAGCAGCGGCCTGGGTCTGCGTCAGCCCGGCTCGGCTGCGTGCGTCGCGCACAACCTCGGGCGTAGGCGAGTCAGTGTGCATCATGCCCTCCCGGGCTGCAGACTGTATTGCTTTCCGGCGCGATCCTCTGCGCCCGTCTCTGCAATCGGATCCTCCGCGACAGGATCAGGAGCCCCGTCGTGCTGCCTGTGGATGCCGTACCAGCCAATGATCAGCCCCGCCACGTTGTCCTCTGACTGCATGAGTTCGATCGGCAGATGCGCAGCAGCACGTCGGCGTCGAAACTGACGCTGCCGTCGGCCTCTCGCGCCAGGCGCAGATCCGCAAAAACCAATCCGGGGGGGGGCACAGCTCGGGCCAGTTGCTGGCTCATATATGCCTCCACGGCGACCGTTATCCAGTCAGTGAGCCGCATCCGGGCGGCTCGGCTTGCCTGCACCCAGCGGCCCTTTATGGCCGCCGGCACGCGCAGGTGAATCGGCACCTCACTCATCGTCGCGGATCTCGGCCACCAGGCCATGGAGCTCCTCTAGGGCATCCTGCACCGCCCCGTCGCCATGCTTACGGCAGAGGTCGGCCCACAGAGAGCCGTCTTCTAAGGCGCCCTTGACGCCATCAAGGACTGTGCTGCAGGTGCTCCCGCCGATTATTGCGTCGACCAGGTCATCGATGGCGTAGAGGCCATAGGCCGCATCGTCAGTGATGGTCAGCTCGCGCTCGTCGCGGACACTACCAGGAAAAAAGTTGATGTACTTTGTCATGATTACCTCTCCTGTTCCGTCGCAGCCCATCGCTGCTCTGATGTAGTCAGTATACGCGCATTGCGCGCATAGTCAACTGCCGTTCGTCGGGTGATTCGGCGCCCGAGGATGCCGACTGTGCCGACGCGGCCATTAGCATCCGATCCGCATCGCGGGGAGTCGGTGGCATCGCCGCCAAGCATATGATATGCTCGGCGCACAGGAGGATCTCACATGGCTGACTATCCGTACACCACTGATCAGTCTCGATCAGACGGCTCTATGCCGGTCTATCAGTCCGGTCGGTACTATCCCATCACCGCCTCCGGCGGCTATCTCGTGCAGAGCGGCGTCACTCAGCTCCTGCGCATCATCACCGGCACAGCTGGACTGACGCTCGCCATCTACGATGGCACGTCCGCCGGCGGCACACTGATAGCGACGATCACGCCGGCAGCCGGGACGCAGGATCTTGGCGTGCAGTGCCTTGCGGGGCTATACATCACCGCAACTGGCTCTGGCGCATCGACGATCATCATGCGGTGATAATATGCCACCCGGACGCCCAAGCGAGTACAAGCCCGATACCGCCGACCGTATCTGCGCAGAGCTTGCGATCGGCAGACCGCTGAGCAAGATCTGCAAAGATCACGATATGCCCGATCTATCGACAGTGTATCGATGGCTGCGAACTTACCCGCAATTTTCCGAAGCCTACGCGCGCGCGCGCGAGGACCAGGCGGACACTTTTGCCGACGAGATCATCGAGATCGCAGATGACAGCACCGGCGACGCCGAGATCGACGAAAATGGCAGGCGGCGCATGGATGCGGAGTTCGTGGCCCGATCTCGACTGCGAGTAGATGCCCGCAAGTGGATAGCCGCTAAGCTCAAGCCAAAGAAGTTCAGCGATCGCGCCGGCGAGGGCACTGATACACGAGTCGAGGTGCGCATCAGCGGCGGACTGATAGATACTCCAGATGCCGATATATGATATAGCCCTTCCGACACTGCACGCCGGCCAGCGCCAGATATGGCGTAATCGCGGGCGGTTTAATGTTGTACGATGCGGCCGGCGATTTGGCAAGACCAAGCTCATCACGACGATCATGTGTGATGCGACCGCGAGAGGCAGGCAAGGTGGGCTTTTCACTCCCGAGTACAAGCAGTGGGCAGAGCCGTACGCGGAGGCACTGTCAATACTCGCCCCCATCAAGAGGTCGGCCAGCAAAACTGACGGTTGCATAACTACGACGACGGGCGGCAAGCTGGACTTTTGGTCGCTGAACGACAATCCCTTGGCCGGACGAGGCCGAGCTTATCACGACGTACTCATCGACGAGGCGGCTTTCACCAAGTCGCCGCAGATGCTGGATGAGATATGGGCAAAGTCGATCAAGCCTACTCTCTGGACTACAACGGGCACTGTCTGGGTTTTGTCAACCCCGAAGGGCAGTGATCCCAGTAATTTTTTCTACGCATGCTGCAACGATAAGGATCTGGGGTTTATCGAGCACTATGCCCCGACAAGCGGTAATCCCTTCATCCCATCTGCCGAGCTCGAGGAAGAAAAGCGGAAAACGCCGCCTCTCGTTTGGCAGCAGGAGTTTATGGCCGAGTTTGTGGACTGGTCCGGCGATGCTTTTTTCGACATTCGCCACTGCCTCGATCAGTCCGGCAGCCCCGTCCAGCCGCCAGCGCATTGCGATGCGGTATTCGCGACGATTGACACAGCAGTCAAGACCGGGCGCGAGCATGACGGGACGGCAGTATGCTTGTGGGCAATCAATAGCCTTGGCGACCGCCGACTGACGCTGCTCGACTGGGACATCGTACAGGTCGAGGGGAGTCTGCTAGAGACATGGCTCCCGACGATCTTTGACCGACTCGATGCTCTGGCGCGTCAGTGTGGCGCTCGACAAGGCAATCTCGGCGCGTGGATCGAGGACAAGGCGAGCGGTACGATCTTGCTACAGCAAGCGCAGCGGCGAGGATGGCAGGCCAGGGCGATCGACTCAAAGCTAACTGCGATGGGCAAGGACGAGCGCGCTATCAGCGTGTCAGGGTATGTCTATCAAGGTCTAGTCAAACTGTCGCATCACGCATACAATAAAACCAGCAGTTATAAGGGCAAGGAGGCTAATCACTTCCTGACGCAGTTCTTCGGCTATCGCGTCGGCGTCAAAGACCAAGCTGATGATGCGCTAGACGCCGGATGCTACGGGATAGCCATAGCGCTTGGCGATTCGCGGGGGTATTGAGAGATGGCGACAGTGGACGCTTTCGGGGCAGGCAGCAACGCCAGCAACGCGCTGCAACAAGCTTTTTTGCTCGCCGACATCAGGCCCGGCGACGATCCGAGCTATGCGGCATGCAAGGCCGTCATGCTGTATCACCCGCTCGGCTATAAGATGACCGAGACGCCAATTCGATTGGCTCAGTCTCTGCCGCGCATCATCAGCGTGTCGTGTGGACCGGAAGACAGGCTGATCGAAGAATTTGATCGGCATTGGCGCAGGCTCAAGATCAATCGATTGATCCGAAATGCGATGAAGCTCGCGCGAGGCTATGGCATCTCGACTGTAGCGATCGGCACTGTCGGCGAGGATACCAGCGAGCCGCTCGACTGGTCTACCCTGCACAAGCAAGAGATCTACTTCAACGTCTTTGATCCGCTCAATACGTCCGGCTCGCTCGTTCTTAATCAGGATCCAAACGCGCCAGACTTCCTCAAAAAGCGCAATGCGATTGTCGTCAACGGCTACACGTATCACCCGAGCCGGACGGTCGTCGCGATGAACGAAGATCCGACTTACATCGCATACTCTGTATCGGCCTTTGGCTTCGTAGGCCGATCAGTTTTTCAGCGCGCATGGTATCCGCTCAAGTCTTTTATCGGGACGATGCAGACCGATGACCTTGTAAGCCGCAAGGCCGGCGTATTGGTCGCAAAAATGAGGGCGCCAGGGTCGATTGTGTCGCAAGCGATGCAAAGCCTCTATGGCATGAAGCGTCAGATGCTACAGCAGGCGCAGACTGATAATGTGCTCGGCATCACGGTAGATGAATCGGTCGAGAGCCTTAATCTTCAAAATATCGACGGCGCCGGCAAGTTCGCCCGCGACAACATACTGAAAAATATCGCGGTGGCGGCAGATATGCCAGCCGTACTTCTCGATCAGGAAACTTTTGCCCGAGGCATGGCCGAAGGCAGCGAAGACATGAAGGCGGTGGCGCAGTATATCGATACAATCCGCGATGACATGCAGCCGCTCTACGACTTTTGTGATGAGGTCGTGCAGCGCATCGCCTGGAACCCTGACTTCTACGCCGCCATCCAGGCCGACTTTCCCGAGTATCGCGGCGTGCCATATGAGCGCGCACTTGCCGACTGGCAGCGCAACTTCTTGGCCACATGGCCATCTTTTCTGCGCGAAGAACCGAGCGAACTCGTGCAGATCGAGGATGTCAAACAAAAAGCCGTCGTCGCCCTGCTCGAGGTCCTGATGTCGCAAGTCGGGCCAAACAACCGCGCAGCGCTCATCACATGGGCGCAGGACAACATCAACTCTAGCAAAGAAATGTTCTCGTCCGAGCTACAGTTAGATCCCGACGAGATCGCGGATTTTGACCCGCAGCCGTTATCTGTCGGAATGCCTCAGCCGATGGGCAGCAAGACGTGAGGAAAGTCCAGCCTGGCTATTATGATGTCCTGACCGAGGCCATCGCCGATATTCAGGATCACGGCTTCGAAAGCGAGTCGCGACTGAATGGATGGCTCTATGATCTGCGCGACGCGGCAGAGCGGTCACTGATCCCAGAGGAGATGCTGATCCGGCACGTCAAGTCGGTGTTCATCAATCAATTCGATCGGCTCATTAACCAAGGCGCGATACTGCGCTATCACCCTGGCGTGCAGCGGTGGCAGCTAGAAAAGATCAAGCCGCACCTAAGATCGGAATTGGACCGCCGCATCATGGCATCGGCGAACCTGATCAAGCTCAATCGCGCCGAGATGGTCGATCGAACGCTACGGCGATTTTCGGGATGGGCGACAAGCATACCGGTTGGTGGCTCAGATACAGACTCACGCCGAGAGGTCAAAAAGAGCATGTCACTCGCCGATATGTCTTTCATCGAGAGGCGCGTCATGATCGATCAGGGCCATAAGCTGGTGGCGGCACTCAACGACATCGTTGCCACTGATGCAGGCGCTATCGCTGCCGTCTGGCACTCACATGGGCATGATGATGCAAGCTATGACGCGCGACCCGATCACCTGACGCGTGATGGCAAGGTCTATCTCATCCCCGGCAACTGGGCGACTGAAAAAGGACTGGTCAAATCTGGCCCAGATGGCCGAGCCGATGAGATCACGCAGCCGGGGCAAGAGATCAACTGCCGGTGCAAGTACAGATACATCTACTCGATAAACCGCTTGCCGGATGACATGCTGACGGTGGCGGGCAAGAAGGCCATAGGCCGAGTAGGTATAAAAAATTGACACCTTATATCTCTGTGATATAGGCTAGTCACAACAGCCAGAGTTTTAGCTCATGCCGGCAGTTTCCGAAAAGCAGCGACGCGCGATGTATGCAGCAGCCGAGGGTAGATCTACTCTCGGGATACCATCGTCTGTCGGTCGCGAGTTTGTCAAAAAAGATAGCGACGAAAAGGTTAAATCTGCCGGCATCGTCTATCGCACGCCTTCCGGAGAAATCCTGCTAATCAAGCGCGGCGCCGAGCAAGATCACCCTGGCGAATGGGCCTTTCCTGGCGGCCATCTCAAAGATGATGAGTCGCCAAAAGATGCGGCGATCAGAGAATTCAATGAAGAAGTCGGCGGCGATGTCAGCGATGCGGTCTATGTCGGCAAGTTCGGCAAGTTCGCGGCCTTTGTGCGTGATGGCGCGTCGTTCGATGTCAAGCTATCCGATGAATCGCAGGATTACGGATATTTTGCCCCGCATGCCCTGCCGACTCCCATGCATCCCCGTGCGCTTGAAATCCTCGAAAGCGAGGACTTGATCCGCGCCGGCATGCATGAGCTTGACATTGCCCGACTGATGGCGGCAGGTGCATTGTCATCGCCGCAGCAGTACGCAAATTCTGTGCTGTTCAAAATCAGGATCACTGGGACGGGCCTGGCGTATCGGTCGGCCAATGAAGAGTTCACATGGCGCTCACCGAATGACTATTTGACCGGCGACTTTTTGGATCGCTGCAACGGCTTGATGGTCATCCTCGATCATCCAAAAAAAGGCCTACTCGATGGCGATGAACTGAGAAAGCGCGTCATCGGGGCGGTGATATATCCGTTTATCGATGGCGATGATGTTATGGGCATCGCCAGAATCATCGACCTTGATGCCGCTGAACTGATGGCATCAGAACAGTTATCAACGTCGCCGTCCGTGGTGACTGCGCGTGATGCGACACTCGTGCTATCCGATGGATCTCAGTGCAACATTGAGGGGGCGCCAGTCGTCCTCGATCATGTCGCGATCTGCGCCGTCGGAGTATGGGATAAAGGCGGCGAGCCAGCCGGTGTTATTTTTAACGACAGTGAGGATTGTATCATGACTGATGAAGTCAAGTCCGATACCGCCGCCGACCCGATGAAGGCTCTGGCGGATAGCGTGGGGCAAATCATGACCCGCCTTGACAGCTTCGAAAAGAAGCTCGACAAGATGAAGAAGAAAGCCGACAAGGCCAAGAAGGACGCCGGTAAGCACGACGGCGAGCCGACTGAGCAGCTTGGCGACAAGAAAGCTGACGCCGCAGCCTTGAAAAAGGTCGATGGCCAGGAAGAAGAAAATCGCGAGAAGGAAGTCGAAGCCAAGGCCGATTCCGACCTTCGCGCCGAGATCGAGCGCATGAAGGCAGCTCTTCCGACTGCACTGTCTGACGCCGACCTCAATGATCTGAGCGCAGCTCAGTCCAAGGCCGATAGCGTCTTTACTCGCTTTGGAGATCGCGCTCCGCGATACATGCAGGGCGAAACTCCGTCCCGCTATCGTCGGCGTATCGCCGGCAGCTTGCAAAAGCATAGCGATAAGTGGCGCTCGATCGACATCAATGGCCTCGATGACTCGACCTTTGCCATTGCCGAAGGCGACATCTACGCCGATTCGGCAAAGGCCTCGGCGATCACTGATGCCGTCGCTCGTGATGGCGAACTGCGCCAGGTCACTCGCCGGTCTGCCAGCGGTCACACGATCACGGAATTCTACGGCGATCAGCACAAGGCGTCGGGCGGCTTCATGGCTCGTCCTCAAAGGGCCATCTTCACGCAGCAGGGGAAATAAGTCATGGCTATCAACAACGTGCAGTTCAACCCGATCGCTACGACCAATGCCGGCGGCCTTTTACCGCTAACCTCTGGTGGCTATATCCAGGGCTGGCAAGAGGCCGACCCTGCTGCCCGCTATGCTCTCCGTCAGGGCGTGCTGTCTGCCAGCGCGACTCAGGTCATGATCCCAGGATCGGCCATCACCGCAGCTGTCAACACTAACAGCGGCACTCAGGGCCAGTTCCAGGGTTCCGGCTCGCTCGGCAACGTCATCAACTACGCCACCAGCGCATCTGGCGTGCGCGGATTCAGCGTCTATAACCAAGCCCATGGCGGAATCATCACCCCGTCGGCATCGGTTCCGGTCGTTGGCTCCGGCATGTCGGTCAACTATCTGTTGCTCGGTAGCGGTGCTCGTATCGGCGTCAATTGCAGTCCGACTCTCGCCGCGACCCTGCTTGCCGGCGCTGACATTGGCACCCAGGTATCGTGGGACTTCAATTCGCAAATGCTCGTGCCATACGTCGCCGCTTACTCGGCCACGGCGATCACCGCCGTGACTTGGTCGTCCGGCACCGCCACCTACACCATGGCGGCAGTTCCCGCCGGTATCGCTGTCGGCGATCAGGTATCCTTCGCGGGCTTCGCCCCGGCTGGTTACAACGGCGACTTCACCGTTACCGCCGTGACCAGCACGACGATCAGTGTGGCGATTGCGACCAACCCGGGCGCTGAAACCGTCCTCGGTACGCTCGTGGCAGGTGGTGGCGCTATCAACGTCGAGGTGCTTGGCGTCAATGTCGGTAACAGCCTTACCGCCTACGTCGACAGTAATGGCCTGTACCAATGGTCGTCCACCGGCACCGCCGCTCTCGTCAAGATCTAAGGGGGATTCATCATGTTTGATTCACTCGTTATCGCCAACCCCTCCTTCATGGAGCCGGAAACGGTCATGCAGATCTCGCAGCGGTCGGGCGCCTCCGCGACCCTGCCGCAGCAAGGTATGCGCATCAAGCTCTCGACTAACAGCAAGTACGTCTACATCAAGACGCTGCAAATGCGCTCGTCGAACGAATCCGGCCAGGCCGCTGGCAACCAGCTGTCCGGTCCGACCTTCGTCAGCGAAGTCAAGCAGACGCCGACCTATCTTGTGCGCTCGCGCTCTGAGTTCGACCATCACGACGTGGCTGCTGCTGGCATGTGGGACGTGCCATTGCCTGACGCCTATCGTCGCGCTACGCATCAGCTCTTTGCCCAGAATGCACGCGACGCGCTCCTGTACGGATTCAACCCCGGCCAGGGCGAAGGCTTGCTGAACGCCGTTGGGCTGACCGCCGTCAGCCTGCCCGCCGACACGACTGGCGCCGACACTTTCCGCACTTATGATAATGGCCAGATGGCCCTTTTCATGTTGTCGCAGGTGACGAGCGCCATGATTCGTCTGTACCAGGGCGCGCAGGCCGGCAATAAGGTCGTCGTTCTTGGGCCTCAGCGCATCCTGTCTCAGATGGTCATCGCCAATATCGTGCAGCTTTTCCAGTACCAGCGCGCCGGCGCCGGCACCGCATCGACTGGCCAGACTATCAGTGCGCAGATTGAGTCGGCTGGCAGTGAGATCCTCTGGGCTTACGATGACACGCTGATCGGCAAGGGTGCTGGCGGTACTGATGCCGTCCTGATCGTCATCCCCGAGATCGACGATCAGGGCGACTGGCCGCAGCCGGATACCAATGATTTCGCTCGTTTGTCGCCTGGCTTCCGCGACTGTATCGCGCAGTATGCCGACATGGTGGCTCCCCGCGAGATCACTGTTCCGCTGGCTGGTGGCGTCACCGATGTGCTTTATGAGCGTCGCATCACGTCCGGATGGGGCGTCCGCCCAGAAGGCATCACGCTCATCAGTATGGCATACTAATAAGTCCACCGCCCAGGAGTTATAAGATATGACCAAGCTCTACATCGCAAACTGCACAAAGTATCATCAGGTGTTCTTCTACCGGGTTCCTGGCAACAGTAACCCCAACCATTTTCGCCTTGATCTCAAACCGTTGTGGCAAGACTTCATCCCGCATGATCTCCCGCCGGAACAGCTTGTGATGATCGCTCAGCAGCATGAACGATATGGCCTTGTCGCTGATCGAGACGTGCCGAATGTCAAGGGATTCAACGGGCTGATCTATAAGATCGGATCGCCTGTTGACATGGAGCGCGTCGAGCACGTCCAGTCACGGAATATCGAGCATCTCGAATCCGAGATCGACCGCCGCATGGGCGCTTCGGTAGCGATCACCGACCACGCACTTAAAACGCAGTTTGGCGAAGAAGGCGCGTCGCTCAATCAGCTCGAAGTCGTCGAACTGAAGGACAATGACTACAGCGCCGAGAGATCGCGGGGCGGTCGTCGTCGCGCGGTGATGGAAGGTAAGAAGGTAGTCTGATATGACTCCCTCATCGGATCAGCTTGCAAGTTTTTCCGCTTACATTGCTGGCCCGATGGGGATTTCCTCGACTTACTTGTCGCCGACCGACCCTAACATAACGCTCGCACTCAGCACGGCGCTTGACTTCGTCAATCAGCTCATCAACACCGTCGCGCCGGACCTATATACGCTGGCGCTTAACGGTCTAGCTGGCGACTTCCTTTTGCAGTGGGCGCAGGACTTGCCAGGTCAGACGTTCTTTGCGACGGCTCGACAGAACTATGGCATCAATAACTTTGTGGCCGGTATTGTCAGCAACACTGAAGATGAATCAACGTCAGTGGCGATAAAGACTCCTGACTTCATGGCCGGCCTTACGCTCATGGACTTGCAGAATCTCAAGACACCATACGGTCGGCAGTATCTCATGATCGCGCAGCAATTCGGCGCTCTATGGGGCCTGACATGAAGCTCAGTCTTGGTGTGTGGGATATGCCCTATGCCGATAAGGGCGGCGAGACTACTGGCGCTGTGGCGAAAGAGCTTGAACGCAAGTACGGCGTCATGCGGCACTTCACCACAATGCACTCAAAAGAGATCACCGATGCTGTGGCGCTGGCCTTCGCTGGCGCCATAGGCAATGTCGTCGCCGGCCAAGACCCGATGATTGCGCTCAAGGGCGCGTACATGGAGGCGTCAGGCGAGATAACGACTGCCTTCGGTCTTTTCCTTGATCGCAAAGAGATGGATGGCATGGTCGGTGGCGTGCCAACGAAAGCATCACTCATGGGCAGGTCAAGTCGCCATAAGTCCGGCATGAAGGCAGGTCCAAGACCGTCGTTCATCGATACTGGACTTTACTCCGCCAGCATGACCAGCGAGATCACCGGCGATGAGTAGTGTAGCCGAGTCATCACAGTTTGGTCAGCTCACGGCCGGCACGCTTGATGCTGGTATCGGCACGCTTAGCAATCAGCAGCAGATCACTTTCAATCAGTACGTTCAATATATCAGCCCCATTGATGGGCTGGCGTACTGGGTACTTGTACCGTCCACGTCGATCACGGTATCGGGATCGCTGCACTTTTGGACCGAGCAGCGGCAAGAAAAAGACGCCGTCTTTGGCCGCAACCGCGTGACGTTCACGGCAGAGGAGCCAGTCAACGACTTCAATGCCATCGGGCCGACGACGATCTATATAGCCTCAATGGGCGAGTTCTACTACGCCTTCTCAAGCAACAAGAATTTCTACGCTCAGTCGGATTTGTACCACTATCAGGGCGATGCACTGTATCCGCAGATGCTCACTCAGTTAGTGACCTCGTCGGCACTCATCAACAACACGGTCATCAGCAATAGTCTGCCGATCTGGCTATCGCTGGCCACCGCTGCCGGCGTGTCGATCTACCCGTCATTCCTTGCGCTGCCGAATACCGCCGCCCCGTTCATCACGGTCCACATCGGGCCTGACGATACGACGTCCTTGCAAGCGGCGCCGTTTTACGAGCCGTCATTCTCTGCCGGCCTGCCGTTTACCGTAACCGGGCTGACTCACAATCAGCTCTGCAAAGATCACGTCGAGCTGTCGTTCTGGGGATTCAGCAACCAGACCGTGATGACGTTCTTCGACTTCCTCATGACGTACATGACCAACAACGACACGATTGGCCTGCTCAACAGCCCCGTCGTGCGCGATGACAAGAAGCTGCAACCTGAGATGCGGATCGTCGGGCAGAAGAAAACCATGCTTATAGACGTGAGTTATTATCAGGCGTATGCTTATAACCAAGCCGCACAACTCATACTGAACTCGCTGCCATCAGTCACCATCGGAGCTTACTGACATGCCCCAGAACGCCATCGCCGTGCAAGCCTTCTCCGGCTCGAATACCCAACTCGACATTTCCACTGCAACCGTCGTCAAGGCCGCGCCTGGCCAGCTTGTCACCATCTCCGTCATCAGTGCCGGTACGACTGTTGGGACCGCCAATGACAGCCTGACGACCGCTGGCGCATCGATCGCCAATCAGATCGCGGCCATTCCCAATACGGCGGGATCGATCCAGCAGATCAACTGGAAGTGCAGCAATGGGATTGTCATTGTCCCTGGAACCGGACAGGTTATCTCTGTCGCTTACAACTAAGAGGTGAGCAATGGCTAATCCGATCACGTCCGTAAAGGTCAGCCAGACGCTGCCGCCTGCACCTAATACGTTGCAGCGTACTGGTGCATTCATCTCGCAGGGCGCGACGACGACTGCACAAGATACGCTCACGCTCATCACGCAACTGTCCGATCTGACCACCATCCTGACGGCACCTCAAGCGGTATCGTCGATCACTTGGTCATCGGGGACTGCTACCGTCACGACGACGCTGCCGCATGGCTATCCTGTCGGTTCTGGCACGATCAATTTGACGCTGGCCGGATTTACGCCGATTGGATATAACGGCACCTTTGCCTGCACGATCACGACGACCACTGAATTTACCTTTGCACTGGCCGTTGATCCGGGCGCCGTCACAGTCGAAGGCACCGTCATCGCTGCTGATGTTGCGCGACTCAATTATGACGTGACCAACTTCTTCGCTCAGGGTGCCGGCAATTCGGTCTATATCTTGGAGCTTGGCGTAGGCACTACGGCAGATGGTGTTACTACGCTGACCGCCTTCTTGACGGCCAATCCCGGCACAATTTACGCCTTCCTTGTGCCGCCGACGTGGGATAGTGAGGCGGCATTCCTGACGCTGATCGCCAGCTACGAAAGCATTACGGCCAAGCTGTACTTCTTCGTCACAACGACGACGGCAACTTACAGTAGATACACGGCACTCATGAAGGACGTGATGTGGATGGTCAATGCCCCGACCGCTCCGGCGACCGAGCCAAGCTCGATCGTCGGCATGTTCTGGCAGTGGATCTACAATCAGCCGTCCAGCTCAAACCCGCTGGCGCCGATGAACTGCCGCTATGTCTATGGTCTTACACCATGGACTGGTCTTGGCAACAATACCATCTTGACCGAGATCTATGCGGCGGACGGAAACTACATCGGCAGCGGCGCAGAAGGCGGCATCAGTAACGCTATCATTCGCGGCGGCTTTACTGCCGATGGCCAGCAGGCTAACTACTGGTACGCTATCGACTGGGTGCAGATCAATCTTGATCTCGACATCAGCAATGCCGTCATCAATGGCAGCAATAATCAAGCGGCGCCGCTACTATACAATCAGGCCGGCATCAATACGCTGCAATCGGTCGCGGTATCGACAATGCAGAATGCTCAGACCTATGGCTTAAGTCTCGGCAATGTCGTCACGACGCAGCTATCGGCGACTGCCTTCGCAGCATCCTACAATGCCGGCCAGTTTGTCGGTCAGACGGACGTCAATGCCGACCCGTTCCTGAGCTACAGCACAGAGAATCCGACGCATTACAAGATCGGCCAGTACAACGGCATCAGTGTTATATTCACGCCGCAGCTTGGCTTTGAGCAGATCGTCATCAATGTTAACGCGACGGAGGTGGTGTGATGCCGACTATTCCGCTGATCAGCCAAGGGACGCTCAACAAGCTCCGCGCATCCGTTCTTGTGACCGGCAATTCGTCGCTCAACATCGGTGCCGGCTATCTTGGCAAAAGTATGCTGTCGATCTCAATCGATACGCAGACCGTGACGCAGATCCCGACTCAGGTTGGCGTAATTCAGTCGCCGGAGCCTTATGCAGAGGCGTCAGTTACGGCGCACCTGCTCAGGACTCAGGGACTTGCAGCGGCCTACAAGCAGACGATCGAATCGAATAGCGTGATCGGAAACATCATTGTGCGGCCTGATTCGTCGGCATTGCCTGACTTCCACATAATCAATTGCGCGATCATGTCGATCCGTGAATTAGCGCTTGATGGCAATGACGGCGGATTCGTGATCGTCATCAAGGGCTATTACAACGTCAATAGCTCGCTGTGGGAGCTGTAACCACTAACCCTATTGGATTTCGCCGCCCATGAAAATCAATAAAGAACGCAACCTCGTCATCCCGATCATTCGCGATGACGGCAGCAAAGTTTATGTCCACTCGATCCCGATCAGCCAGGCGGTTTTCGTGTCGTTTCATGCTGTCCTGGCCAAGGCCTTCTCCGCGCTGACCGACAACGGCATCAATCCATATGCCGGCCTATCGACGGCCAAATACGCAATCATTGACGCGGCGGCGGCACTCGACGACAGTGAGCGCGTGCAGTCGGGCTTCATTGGTGAGATCCGGCGCATCACGACGGTATTGTTTGCCGGCGAACATGGCTTCGAGCCGATCATGCTTGGCGATGCCATCAAGCGCGGCATTATCGACGAAGAAGAAACCGAAGAGGTCGAAAACGCCATCTGTTTTTTTATCTTGAGTATGCGTCTCTTTCTGAAATCGAAGAGGCCGATTCTGGTGGAGGCGATTACATCTCTGGGCGGCTACTTGACCACGTCGTTGCAGGCTATGGAGTGGCACGCTTCCTTGGAGAACTCGATCAGCGATACCGTTACGAGAGAGACACCGTCGTCGATAGCGTGCTAGACCATGCGTCACTTGTCGCTTTCGGCGACTTTTGCGAGCGCCATGATCTGCCGTGGCGCGATGCCCAAGAGTACAGGCACAGATACATAAGTCGAGGGCAAGATGGCTGATTTTGAACAGATCATTGACATCAAGATCAATGACGAGTCATTTAAAGAGTTCAAAAGCCTGTTCGACAAGTACATGAAAGACTTGCAGGCTCAAGGCGGCGTCTGGAAAGATGCCAACTCGGCCATGGCCAGAACTCAGGCCATCATGCATGCGATGGCTGATAAGGCGGCAGAGGTCAATTCATCCATCGGCGATGCAGCCAAGTCGCAACACAAGTTCTTGCAAGAGACCGACAAGACGGGCAGCGGCATGCACAAGCTCGCCAACTCGACAAAGAATGTCGCCGGCCATATCATGAGCGCCACCAAGAGCTTGCTCAAATGGGTGGGCATCACTAGTGCGTTAGGCGGATTTCTCGGCCTGGGCGGCCTGTTCGGCATTGATCGTCTTGCAGCATCGGCAGGCGCACAGCAAAAGTCGGCAGCGGGCTTCGGCACGACTGTAGGGCAAGATCAGGCCTTCAAAATCCGATTCGGCAATATGTTGTCCGACCCTGGCTCATTTCAAAGCGCCATCAATACAGCGCAATCTGACCCTGCACGTCAGGCCATGTTCATGGCGCTCGGCATCCCTAACGCATCATCCATGACGCCTGGCGCGCTCAATGTCAGGACCATGCAGGCCTTGCGCGATCTTTGGATGCGCCATCCCGGCAATCGCAATCCCAACTATATGCGAGCGCTTGGCATTGACAACATTGTGTCTTTGCAGGACTGGCGGCGCATCGGAACGGCTCCAGACTTCGCTTATGAGATGAGCCGTTACCAGAGAGATGCACGCTCACTCAATGTTTCGCAATCAACTGGCATTGGCTGGCAGCACTTCACACAGGGGATTGATGTCAGCGAAGGCCGGCTCGGCAACGTGTTCAAGAACGCGCTCTTGCGTCTTGCGGGGCCGATAAATCAGCTCGTCAACGCCATCGTCAACGCAACTCAGCGGCTGATGAATAGCCCGCTGATGAAGGGGGCTATCGATTCGCTGGCGACTGGGATACAGAAGTTTGCCGGCTACATCAACAGTCCTGACTTTCAGGATGACATGGAGAACTTCCTTGATGCTCTGCATAGCATGGCCAAGACGATGGGCCAGCTCTTTGGCTTAGTAGGTCTAACGCGAGGCGAGATCATCGAGAAATCGGCGCATGGTGACCCAAAAGTCAAGCAGGCGCTTATAGATATTCGGCACATGACGAGATCAGGACAAGTGTCTGGCGGAGTGGGCTGGTTGAACATCAATCCTTCCGTGGCATCCTTTGTCGACGGACCTCTTGACATGCGCGACAGAGCCAAGCAGGGATGGGCGGCTGGCGACATCATCAGAAACTATCTCGTGATGAGCAAAGGCAATGTCCAGCAAGCCGAAGAACTGTATATGTCGGGCGTCCTTCCGAATCGCGCTAGTATCAAAAATCATTTCCCTGGCTATGTTCCCGGCGATCCTCGCAGCACGCCGGTCAATATCGTCATTCAGAACAACACGGGCGGCAGCGCAAGCGCCATTGTTCGCGGCGTAGGAGTCGGCAATCAATGACCAACATCATTGCGGCAGCCTACAAGTTAGCGTATCAGATCACGCCGATCATGCTGCGCCAAGGCATCGCGCCATTGACGACTGGCGGCTTTCTGCCCATCGTTGCGCTGACTCAAGTCGCAAGCTCCGCTATCGACCTCGTCAATGGCAAATTCGACCTGACAGACCTTGATAGCTACTTTGCCCAGTGGGAGCCACTGGCCGGCACGCAGCTAGAGAATTGGCAGATCGGCCAGTACCCTTTTGCCAATCAGGCGACGGCGGCTAACGCGATGATCCGCCAACCCCTGGCCATCTCGATGCTGATGAAGTGTCCCGTCAGGGGCAAGGGCGGTTATGCGGCTCGTATTGCGTCCATGGCTATCATCAAGCTGGCGCTCGATGAGCATATCCAGCGTGGTGGATGGTTTGATGTTGCGACTCCAAGCTGGACTTATACGGGATGCCTGCTAACAAGCATGACCGACGTGACCAGCTCGGCAGGCCACCAGAAACAGATCGAATGGCGGCTTGACTTCCAGCAGCCGCTTATCACGTCGAATCAGCTTCAACAGGTTCTGAACTCGTCGATGTCGAAAGTTTCGTCAGGACTGCCGCAATGACCAGCTATCTCTTCACGCCATCGACAACCACCAACTTTCAGTTCCAGCCAACACTTGACGGGCAGCAGTACAACGTCATCGTGACTTGGAATGTCTTTGGTGCGAGATATTACATCAACATCTATACGCTATCAGGGGCGCTTGTCTATACGATGCCGTTGATCGGGTCGCCGCCTGGGTTCAATATCTCGCTACTTCCTCAACTCAACCCGTATACTGGCATACCGTGGGCAAGCTCCATGTATTTTAGCGACGACCTGCAAACCTTCGTGGTGTCGCCATGAGATACTATAAGATCGTCGTCACTGATCCTGACAACATCGCGCCACCACGGACGTGGAGCAGCCTCAATGCCGACGGCTCTTATAACCCAAATGCACAGAATATCGAATTTGATATTCCGTTATCGACGTTCGCCACCCCTACGACGGCGGCATATGTCCGTATATGGGGCGTGTCTCTTGCTGACATCGGTCAAGCGTCGGATTTCAACAATTACAGCATAGCGGTCTATGGCGGCATGAGTCAGGGTTTGCCGCTGGCCAATGCCGCGCAGTCAGGCTTGTTGCTCAGCGGGACGATTCAGCAGGCTTTCGGGAACTGGATTGGCGTGCAACAGTCGCTCGACCTCATCGTCATGCCGCAAGTCACGCCGCCGAATATCACGCTGACCTGGCGCAAAGGAACCGAGCTTGTGCAGGCCATCACTCAGACCTTGCAGACTGCCTTTGGTGGGGCATATTCGATCGATACAAGTGGTTTACAAGAGACTACGGGCTTTGTCTTGTCTGAGGATCAGGTGGGATTCTTCGACAACATCGCTCAATTCGCCACATTCATCAAGCAAGCGTCCTATGCCGCGCAACCTATCAAGCCTGTCAGCGGGCAGGGATATTCTGGTATGGACATTATCTTGCAGGGCAATGTCATCAAGCTTATCGACAACAGCGGCGCCAAAATATCATCGCCTCGGCAGATCGCTTTTACTGATCTCATCGGCCAGCCAACGTGGATTGGCCTATATCAGATGCAGTTCAATTGCATCATGCGCGCAGACTTGAGCTTGGGCGACTACATCAAAATGCCGCCGAGCGTCGTGATTACGGCGCCGTCGAGCTATAGCCAGTATCGCAACAAGTCAGCCTTTCAGGGGGTCTTTCAGATACTCGGCCAGCAGTCAACGATCAGGCATGTCGGAAACTATCGCCAGCAGGACGGCTATTCATGGATCACGACCGTCAATTGCGTGCAAGTGAACACACAAGCGCCACAGGTTACGATGATAAGCAGACCCACGCAAGGACTAGGCATAGGTAACGTTGCATGAGCGACCATCTAAAACTGCCTCTCTATAACGCTCTAGAGACGGCCATCGATGGCAAGATCAAGAACGCGCTGCAAGCGCTAGGGAAGGCCCTCCCTTGCTCGGTCGTATCGGCGTCAGGAACGATTGTCACGGTGTCCTTTAACGTCAATCTGCCGTGGACGCTCCCGCAGGTCACTATTCCCGTCGTCGGATGGCAATGGATGAGAGCGCCGATTCAGGTTGGTGATGAAGGCTATGCGCTCCCGGCAGACTTGAGCCTGGGGCAGATCAGTGGACTTGGCGGGTCAACGGCGGCAACGTCAAGAGTTCCGGCGAATCTATCGGCTCTTGTTTTTATGCCAGTAGGGAATAAGTCGTTCATGGCGGTCGATCCAAACGCCGTGACTCTGTATGGCCCCAACGGTGTTGTCCTGCAAGACACCAATGCCGTCGCTCAGGTCAAGATCAATCCGACCGAGATCAACGCGACCATCGGCACAACGTCGATCCATACGGATGGCACAACAATCACAATTACAGCGGGCGCCAGCACGATAGTAGCCACTTCTTCGTCGGTGGCGATCACGGCAGCGGCCATCGATCTTAATGGCCCAGTCACCATTGCAGGAACACTTAGCCAGACAGGTGGCGGCGCAAGCTCTTTCAGCGGCAATATCACCGGCAGCGGCACAGTCACGACGACGGGCAACATCACCGGTGCAGGCATACCGCTGGCCACTCACGTTCATACCGGCGTGCAGACTGGCAGCGGAGATACAGGGGGGCCGATACCATGAGGACATGGGGACGCAACGCTCAAGGCCAGTGGGTCGAGGTATCGACGACGGCAGCGGGCGACGATAGCGAAGTGTGGCTGACGACTTTCGCTCAGTCTCTCAAGCTCAACCTGGGGGAGTCGCCTTTTTACGGCACCTATGGACTGCCGGCTCAGTCGTCGATACAGAGCCAGACGGCGCCAGATTACTATGTGAGCCTGATGCAGCAAGCCTTCGCGCCGCACTTCATCGCCTTGAGCACACAAAGAACTAGCGGTTCTAACGGAGAACCTATTTACAACATAACGGCATTACTGAATAATGGGTCCATAGTCAACGCCGAGGTCCCGTCATGACACTGCCCATCGCGATGACGCCTACCGGACTGCAACCACAGTCGCCGACCGACCTTAACGCGCAGATCATTGCTGCGGCGACGGCGCTTGTCCCTGATCTGACTACCGTCCTGCCCGGGTCACTCATCGAGGATCTATCAAGCACTGGAACCGGTATTGCCGTCGTGTGTGATCAGGCCGTGGTAGAGTCTATCAACAATGTCACTCCTATTGGGGCCAATCAATTTGTACTAGGCAATCTTGGGCAGATTTACGGCGTCACGCCAAATGCGCCGACCAATACTAGCGTCTATGTAACCTTTACCGGTCCAATCGGATTTGTCATCAATCCCGGCTTCATCGTCAGTGATGGAACGTATAGCTATGTAGTCCAAGACGGGGGGGTCATTGAGTCGTCAGGATCTAGCGCACCACTCTATTGCGTCGCCACACAAACTGGAACGTGGGCGGTCCTGCCAAGCACGGTGACAACCATCATCACCAGCCTGCCAACTGGCATCACGCTGACCTGCACCAATGTCACCAGCGGCACACCTGGCGTCGGGGCAGAATCGACGGCGAGCTATCGTGCGCGAGTCATGCAGGCAGGACAATCCATATCTAACGGCATGACGACTGCGACAAAGAGTCTCGTTCAAGCCGTCAGCGGAGTCCAGTCGCGACTTGTATCGATCCAGCAAGAAGCATCGCTATGGAAGGTCATTGTCGGCGGCGGTGATCCCTATGCAGTCGCCTATGCCATCTTTCGCGGCATGGGGGATATATCAGTCCTGACCGGACATACCGCAGGCGGGCAGAATATATTGGTCAGTATCCAAGACTTCCCGGACACCTATAGCGTCCTATTCGTCAATCCGCCACAGCAAACCGTGACCATGAGCGTCACTTGGAATACGGCATCGGCAAACTTTGTCGATCCTGCCGCGATGGCAGCAGCGGCACAACCGGCACTCGTGTCCTACATCAATTCAATCACGGTCGGCAATCCGATCAATCTTTTTGAATTGCAGGCAGCCTTTCAGGCATCAACAAATAACGTCATCCCGACCGCGCTGCTAACGCGCATGGTGTTTGACGTGTACATCAATGGAACATTGGTATCGCCAACGTCTGGAACTGGCATCATTGCCGGCGACCCTGAAAGCTACTTCTATGCCACTGCAGCTGGCATATCGATCAATCAGGGCTGACGCATGGCATATCAACTTGCGCCACCACTAGCGGCTTACCCATATCAGCAGTATAGCGACTCAGACGAAGTTTCGGCCTTTTTCATGGCCACCAACAATCTGTGCCAGTCAGATTATGTTGACTTCTTCAACACAACCGACCTTGCCGTTTACACCGAATCAACCATCTCTGGCCCATTGCTCGACTGGATCGCGCAGGGCATCTATGGCATGTCGCGGCCTATCATCCCGACCGGATCGGCATCAAATCTCGGTCCATACAATACCATTGTATACAACTCCGATCCGTTCAATTTCATCCAGACTAGCGGATCGGTAGGCTATGTCGCGCTATCTGACGATCTTTTCAAGAGGTGCATGACTTGGAACTTCTACAAGGGCGACGGCCAGAACTTTTCTTTTACATGGCTCAAGAAGCGCGTCGCTAGATGGCTCGTCGGTGTAAACGGCATCCCGCCCATCATCGATGAGACTTACCCTATTAGCGTAAAGGACATCGGCAACAGGACGCTTCAGATAACCATAACTTCGTCTCAGATTGCAGTGACCGTCGGTGCTTTCGCAAATTCATTTTTGCCAAGCACAATGCTTGCGGGATACTTCGCCATAGATGGCGGAGAGAAGTATCCGATCAATTTTACGACAGCCATGGCGCAGTCTTTTCAGATGGTCCTTGCAGGAGGGGCGCTACAAGTCCCTTTCATGTATAACTTTAGGGTGGTTGTATTATGAGCGCCTATACCAATCAGTACCTCCAATTCGCCAACAACGCTATCTCTGCCCTATCGGCATCAATAACGTCGACTGCGACGACTCTCAACCTGAATGCTGGAACCGGCGCAATTTTCCCGCAATTGACAGCAGGGCAGTCTTTTATCTTATCTCTGACTGACGCTGCGACCGAGTCGAAAAAAGAGATCATGCTCTGCACCGCCATTAGTGGCGATACTCTGACGGTGACGCGCGGGCAAGAAGGAACGACGGCTCAGTCATGGCTTGCTGGCGATATTGCCGCCAACGTGCCTACGGCCGGCACCATGCAATACATCCTGCAGCAAATATCGGCCATGCAAGCGTCCTCCCCGATCGTAGGATCGACGCTTGATCTATATATGGCAATGCAGTCTCCGTCATCGTCCGCTCATTTCACGGCCAATAAGGTAATTGTAGCACAAAGCCTCATATCCAGTGTATCAACCATTGCGCTTTACAATCAGACCGTGAATCTTGCGACGATCGGCGCCGGTGGCATGGATACCGGATCGGCACCTATCAATGGTTTTGTTGCTATATATGCGATCTACAATCCAGTGACCGGCGCGACTTCGATACTCGCGCAAAATACAACTGGATCGGGATCATCGGTCGTGTACACAGGAAGTAACATGCCGGCAGGGTACACCGAATCGGCCAGAATCTCTGTCTGGCCTACCAATGCGAGTGGCCAGCTTGTCGTCGGTTATCAGCAAGACCAGTCGATCTATCTGTCCGAAACCAACGTCTATAGCGGAACCACTTTGCCGGCTGGTAATCTGTCTGTAGCAGCGGCAGTTCCATATGACGCCGTGTCATGCTCCGGGTATTGGGCGGCTAGCACGTCAAGCGCATCCTATATGTCATGCGTCGTTAGAGTGTCATCGGTGTCGCCATACTATTCCGATGGAGGGAGTTCACAGGCGACCATCAACAGCGCGCAGGCCGCGTTCCAGTCATTCTATGGCGTACCATTGCCAGGGGGTCTGACTCCGGTTATTTATGTCTCCCCATCGTATGGTGGCGGAACACTCGACGGGGCAGTTATTGCCATCACTGGCTACAAGATAATCTAACGGGTGGCAGACATGAGCTATCAATTCTTGTGGGGCAACCAATTTAGCAAGTCAACCCTGGCCGCCGATATGTCGCCCACTTCGACGACGCTAACCCTAGTCACTGGAACCGGCGGAAATTTTCCGACTGTGAGCGCAGGACAGTCGCTTGCCATCACTCTCATCGATGCGGCGACAGGGTCGAAGTACGAAGTCATGTACGTGACGGCGACTAGTGGCGATACGATGACTGTGATCAGGGGTCAAGAAGGATCGTCCCCGCAGTCGTGGCTTGCTGGTGACTTTGTCAACGCATTCATCACGGGCGGAAGTCTTGAGAACGGCATAGGTTATGCGCTATCACTCATCCAGAGCAACACGTCAACAGAAACCGCCGCATCCTTTACGCTGACAGCGGCGCAGTCCGGTCAGCAGATCATCGCCACCAGTGCAGGCGC